>JACCDH011362886.1_pt1 | contig 14045 bp, 12 predicted proteins | sample 7442481 | NCBI WGS metagenome assembly JACCDH01 (sample SAMN15323433, study PRJNA562643) | freshwater metagenome | isolation source: river surface water | place: USA:Blue River Watershed | collected 2017-08-15
AGCATGTGATGCGGCAATGCAAGTAGGTCTCACATGGGAAGGAATTACAAATGGCGAAAGTTGTACCTTTCAGACATCCTAAATTATGGCCTAAACCAAATGGTAATCCTACGTACTAGGTATTCTAATGGCTGAAGGAAAAGCAGAACCAGATTTCTGTTTTCAGCCCGAGGCTGAACAACAACTCTATGAGTGGATGTTCAACCGTTCTTCTCCAGCATTTCTTCTTGTCGGTCCACCTGGAATTGGCAAAACAACTCTTGTGCACCGAATTATGAAAAAGATTGGATATACATTGTGTGAATTTAATGCAAGCCATACACGATCTGGTATAGCCTTTCGTAAAACAATTCTTCCCTTACTCAAACACGGTGGTGTGAAGGAATGGCTTCGTGATGGGAACAATCAACGAATGGCAGTTCTTATGGATGAAATGGACGGGTTGAGTGGAGGTGAAAAGGGGGGTCTTCAAGAATTACTCGGATTTCTTCGTGACTGGCGAAAAGGGGATGGAAGTCACCCCTTGATTCTTATTTGTAACAATCTCCACGGACGACCTATGGAACAAATCCGCCGCATTTGCACAACAATGGTACTAGATCCGCCAAAATCAGATACAATTCTTCAGACTCTCAGCAGCACCTATCAACTTCCAAAATCAGTTGCAGATTGTGGAGACTTGCGCGTCATTTTCAGACATTTACAGGGATTTCCAGCATTGGATCAACAAGTCCACATAGAAGACTCTAATTGTACAAGTGCAAGTTTAGAGTGGGCATGGCACTGTTTACATGCTGAATATGATCCGTATATTACAATTGCTCTTGAAAATAATGAGGCAAATTTAGCAGGACTTGTTCTTCATGAAAATGCTCCTGCACGTCTTGAAGGTTATGATGATGCTCTTGAATTGTATAAACGTATCTTCAATATATTATATATAAGTGATTGGGCAGATTTCTGGGCGTTCTTTTATCAATGCTGGCAGATTTTGCCCTTGACACAACAACTCAAACTCAAAGTGACGAATCAAATCTTTAATCAATCTGGTCCACCAAAACAAGATGCGCCTCCTGCAGAAAAGTTGGTCTTTACACGTGTCTTGAGCCGTCAATCTGCATTGTTCAATGCGTGGCGTGAAATGTGTCGTATTCACGATACAACAGATATACCAATTCGTTGTGTCAGTATGGTCGCAGGACAATTTCCAGAACAAAAGTCAAAGAACCTTTCCTTAGCCGTTGTTACAAAACCTGCTGGAACTTGAGTAGATCAATACATGTAAATAAATAATTATATTATGTATATTAATATATCATATAATACAATTATTGTATGATTGCGTTGTTTGTAGGTTACTGTTGTTCAATTGTCTCCCCTTCGTGGCGCAATCGCACAACATGAAGTTCCGAGGTTCGTCCAAGACGATAGGCACGACCAATCACTTGTTTTTCTTCTTCAGGTGTCATTGCGTGCAACATAATCACGTGGGTAGCATTGACTAAATTTAATCCTGCTCCAGCCGTCTGCGTTGGTAAAAACAATACTCGCTTTTCACCTGCATCAAAGGAACGAATTGTTGCCGCAATTGTATCCTTATTCCCACGCAATGTGTGATAGGTAATTCCTTCTGTGTCACAATCACGCTCCAATTGTTCAAATGGATTTTCATATCGGCTAAAGACCAATACACGAGCATTTGGATGATCTTTCAAGAATTTGATTAATTGACGCTGCTTACTCATCAATTTAACCTCTTCTTTCTTTTTTCCACGTTTCTTCTCCTTTACAATCTGTGTCAATTGATCTGGTTTTAGTGCCGCACGACACATTGGACAAGCCAAACGACGAGATAAACTTGTTAAGATACAGGTTGCACAAAACATACGATGACAACAGGGCGTCAATGTTGCTGCACTTGTATTTGGATCATCATAACAAATTGGACATTCTTCTGCCTCGGTACTTACTAAACGATCACGAAATGTTTGTAATTGTGTCTCAACAGACTGAATCTTTGTACGAAGATTTGCCAACGCTTGTTCTTTTTGTTGGGGCGATGAATAGTCAATACTTTCCTTGAAAGCCAACGTCTTTTTTAAACGATCTAATTCTTTTTCACGTTCGTGTGTTGCTGCCTCCACAATATTCATAGGTGTATCTTCATGTACCCCTAATTCTTGCAATGCACCTTCAATATTTCCTGCATGCAACATTGCTTGAATCGTCGTATTGACAAGACCAGCAACAGCACGATGACTTGCTGGTTGTGCACAAAGTATTGTCGTCTCAACAATTCCTGGCATAGAACGGCTTTCTTCTAAAAATTGTTTGTTACAACGCAATAAAACAATCGTGCGAAATACATGTTCTGAATAATAGTTGCGCAACCAATTCATACTTCGTATACGAAACCATACGGTTCGTCCATACAGATACCCACGATATTGCTGCAAGCCTAATTCTGCACGTAGCCAATCCCCCAATTCTGCTGAATATTTCCCAGGTCGTGTCTCATAATGTTCCAACAAGGCAGGACGAACACAGCCTCCATTCATAATAAAATTCGCCCACGTCGCTGTAATAAACCAGACAAAGGGTGCTTGCAGTGCTTGATTTGTGCCTGGTACATGAATACTGTCTACTTCATCTACAAAGATACGCTTCCAATAAATAAGATTTGTTGCAGCAATTGCTTGTAAATCCTTATAGAGAGTATTTCCTACAAGAACTACATCGGCTTCTCGCATTTCTTTTAGAGTTGTTTCTCTTGCGACAGCCTGACCTGAACAATCAACTGTATGAAACATACATGAAGCAATATCTTTTGTTGATTTTGCATAAAATACTTTGAGCGTTGTGTGTTGTTTACAATATTCTTGCCACTGTCTATAAATTGTATGCGGACAAATAATGAGCGACGGCCCTGTTTGATCTGTATACGTTTGCACATAGGTTGTGAAGAAATTTGTCGTACTTCTTGGAAGCAATGTTGTACGCGTTTGAATAAAACCAGGAAGCGTTTTTGCGTGAGCAATATAAGATAATACTACTAAACTTTTTCCAGTACCAACATCATCGCCTAGTACTCCATAATTTGCATACGTAGTTGATTTTTGATACTCAATTCCATCCATACTTGCCCGCTCTCGTTCGGCCATAGCGTAGACAAGAGCGCGCTGATGTGGGCGTAATGGTACTCTTATTGCGCTTGGTTGTGGAATTTGAGGAGATCCTTGATGTAGTGAATTCCGAAATGATACATCAAGTGTTTTACACATTGCTTCTGGCATCCAGGTTGCAGTACTGTGCATATTTATATCGAATCCATCTACTTGTTCCTGCCCCACAGCCTCCATACCTGGTATTTGAATCTCTATACTTGTGAATATACTAGGCTTTATGCTGTGGAGTAAAACTCTCGTAACGCTTTATCCTTGATAAAATCACGAATTTTATACACTGTTCGTTTTACAAACGGACTTTCTTCTGTTAAAAAACGTTCTTTACCAAATGTATTCTGTGAGTGACTAATCACAAGCATAACTTTCATAGGATCTAATTGAATCATTGGGTGTACATATTTTTCCAAAAAACTGACTTCTTCTGCATGTGTAACAGTTTCATCATAACGATGCGTATTTGCATACCGTTTACGATAGGCCATTGTCCCATTTGTTGCATGTTGTGCGTGATATGGGCCTAGTTTGATAATTGTTTGTTGTTGGGTAAAATACATGAATAATTCGGATGAACCTGCAAGATCGATTTTTGGACTGGCTTGAAATCGTGTTACAACATGTGCCACACGCTCTGGAGGATAATAATCGTCATCATCCATTGCCACAATAATCTCACCTTTTGCTTCATCATTCAACCGATTACGTTTTGCACCAATATTCAGTTTGTCATCCAATGCAATATACCGAATGTTAGGTAGACCCTTTGTAAGTTGAGTAAAAAGGTCTCCTACAGGTTCAGTTCCATCGTCCAATACAATCCATTCCATACGATCGATTGGGTATGTTTGTGCTTTATAACACGCAACAAGTGCTGGAAAAAACCGTCCTCGGTTATAGGTTGGTGTCACAACTGATACAAATGGACGGCTCATTGCGCACAACTATTATTCTGTATATAGCATTGAATCCTTAACCCACCACTTGTGCAAGTGTCTCTGTATATTCTTTCATCGCTTGTATGGAATTATGATCTGGTATCCAATAAAAGAGTGGATTCCAAAACCATTTGCCGATTTTCGTGAAAGATGGATCAGTGCTTATTGGAAGAATTGCATATAATGGTCGTTTCCCATATCGTATACGTCTATAGATTGAATATAGTAATACAAACGGTGCAAATAAGGGAAATGCTCCATACATGAAATACAAAACTCGGTAGGCTGGCGGACGACCAATTGCATAGTTTGCTGCAAAACTTCCGCACATTAAGAAAAAGAATGTAATCGTAAGACCAATAAAAACCTTTGCAAGTGTAGAAAGTCCAACTTTTGCACCCTCCTTTATGTCAACTGTTTGTGATTGAAGTGCTGTAATATTGGCTTCTTGTTTTGCAAGTTGTGATTCTAGTGCGCTTGTTTGTAATGTACGTACACCCTCCAATTTATCTTGCACATACTTTACAGCATCCGCTTGTACAAGAGCAGATTGTATAGTATCCTTTAGTTTCAGTTGTTCTTGAGAAAACTGAATTTCAGTTGCAGAACTAGACTGTTTTTTATACCACTTGTCTGTATTTGCAGCGATTTCCTTGATCTTTTCTGCCTGTTCACTTGTAAGTGTCTTTTGCTGAATTCCTTCTGCTGCAATTACAGGAAGTGCAAGAATCGTATTTTTTAGTATACGTTTCGGTTGATCTGTTTTCAGAATTCTGCTGATTTCTACATTTGCAGCATCCTGATTTGCAGTCAATTCGTTAAAATTTGCGTTGGGATGTTTTTCCAGCCAAGTTTCTGATTCCTGTATTTTTTTCAGAATGTCTTGGCCACTTTCGGGAGTAATCGCTTGTTTATTCACATCCGCTTCTACGTTTGTTTTTGTTGTACGTAAATAATCCTGATAGGTTTTTCTCTGTTGACGAATCTCCTTAATTTCTTCTGGAGTTTGCTGACGACCAAAGATGAAACTCATTCTACTTGGGAGACCGTTTGAGTCTCGTACGCATTCACGCATCCTGGTGTTGCAAAGTGACACCTAAACAGACTTCACTTTTTTGTAAGTAATAAGTAAGAACCTTACTAGGTTTCCTGAATTATGTCAAAATCAATCGCAAAAACACATCAATCATCACACTCCAAATATCATACACGCAAACGTACATTTTTCCCTTATGAAATTGCAGTCATCAGTTCTCTTGGTCCAGAAACAGTTCGTGATCAAACGCTAGTATTATTACGATCATATAATGTCCCTGTTGAAAAAATTACAGTCTGGATTCAGTCGCCCGGTCAAGAATCAGTCTATCATTCAATCTTACGGCCAGGATCATTTGCACGTATTGTCTGTATTCCAGCACAAACCGAATCTGAATTCTACAATACGATTTCACAATCCTATTGTCCTGGAACTCAACTTGTCTTTTTGAGTGATCGTCTATCTGGATTGTATGAATCAAATACATCAGGTGACTCATCTTTCAAGACACCTTTACGTTCTTTACTTGGCTTACTGAATACCGCATTTGCAGAGTGTAAACAACAATCCTGTACATTGTGGGGAATTCAGCCAAATCATTCGCAAACAGTCTATCGCCCAACAATATCTACTTCACTTCATACACTCTCTAGTGAGTTTTGGGGTTGTATTAATCCTGGACCTCTAATCTCCTTGCAAATGAATCTAGGGGTTGAATTTGAACGTTGTATTTTATTCTATAAACATGATGGGGCGATAATACGATTAAATATGATTAAAATTACAGTCTGCGCACCATCTGTACAACCAACTGGAAAAGCCGCAAAACAATTACTTGAACGTTTTCCAAATCTTGTCCATATACATCCAAATAAACATACAAATGATTTTACAATTCGTTTAAAAGATATCTCTGAAAACGTTCAGTCTGAAGAGAAATGAAAGTTGCAGTCTGTTTTTGGGGACTATCACGATCCTTACAATATACATTGCCCAGTATTGAACAGTGTATAGTTCAGCCACTTCGTGATGCTGGAATAGAACCCAGTATTTTTCTTCACACATATACATTATACAGACCGTACACAAACCCCCGTGCAGGGGAGACTGGAATTCAGTTAAAAAATACAGCCTGGAAAAGTTTACAGCCAACTGCCTCCATCGTAGAAAACCAGGACCGAGTAGATTTACAGTTACAACTGGAAAATTACAGAACACACGGCGATGCTTGGGGACACGAACCTACTGCAAATATTCAGCCATTTGAAACATTAAATAATCATATTCGTGCACTTTGGTCACTTCATCAAGTTACTACTTTATGGGAACAATCTGGGCAAGAATTTGACTGTATACTATACGCACGTCCAGACGTAGAATACAGACGTCCTCTGAATATTCAGTGGCTACGAGACTGTAAAGATGGAATATGTATGATTCCAAATTTTCATCTCACTCATAATTGTAACGATCGGTTTGCAATTGGTAAACCAAGCGTTATGAAAATATATGGCCATCGTTTTCACGATGCTCTTGCGTTTTCTAAACAATCACAACTCCATAGTGAAAAGTACTTGAGCCAAGTCTTATCATTTCACAATATACAGTTTCAATATATACAGTTTCCATTTCGCAGAGTCCGTGCAGATGGGTCAGTTGCTCCTGCAGACAAAGATCTGTAATTATAATGCATACTTTAATCCACCATAGCCAGATTCTACGACGAAAAAGTTTATATTTTCAGCATAGACTGCAAGTTCATAGACATAGGTCGGATTGATTGGTAGAGGCCAAGGATTGACATCCAACTGAAATAGACGAATACGACTTGCATTAATACTACCACTTGGCTGATCCTCTGGACTTGTGAGACTAAATGGCAACACGGGTAAAAACTGTGATTCTGGAAGTGATCCACCTGTAATTGTGCGATAGGGTGCAACTTTTGTATAATAGGACAATGGTTTTTCTTCCTGGATCTCATTTCCATTAATCAATACTCGTAAACTCTGAATAATCTGAATTTGGGAATTGGGAATCAAAAGACCCGTACTGATTGTTGTATTTTGTGCAACTGTTGCTCCTGGTGTTGGCAACCAGGGTTGTTTAGTTGGATAAACCCAATTTGTATAATTGACATTTTGGTTTCTATATTGGTAGGCGTCACTTCGTCTTGGTACGAGTAGAATCCGTGTAATAGGATTACTTAGTTCCAAATCATATAACTCTCTGGTATATAAATTTGGAAAGTTCAGTGATGTAACCTGATTGACTAAATAGGTCAATGGTTGCGATGCAAAGATCTTACGTTCTGCATCTGTTAAATACACATAATTTGCCGATAGCTGTGGATTGAAAAACCACGAATTCAAAGGGGGTGGTGTATATCCTATATCAGTTGCAAACGCTCTGAATTCACCTGACGGGTCGTAGTCTGACACATAGGAAGGTTGGCCGATTGCAATTTCACGACTAGAAGACAATACACGATATCCTGGACGAACACGATATCCTGATGGATCTAGAATTGTATAGAGTTCTTGGATAGGTCTCAATGTCAATTGAATTTCGCATTCATGATATTGCAATGCAACCAAAGGAAGTGCTTTTGAATCCGATTCTGAAAACCAAAGAGGTAACGGTACATACATTGTTTGACCTTGAATACTTGGACGATTTAATTGTTGTGTTGTAGTTGTATCCTTAATGACGGTTGGGTATCCACGTCCAATTTCACCACCTGCAAATAATCCTTTGGATGGATCAACCAATTCTGGAACTTCTCCAACCATATACCGCCATTTCTGGAACTTATCCGTGTCCAAGTCAGCATGAGCTTTGGCAATCATATAATCACTGTTAAATTCCTGTATTTTTGTTCCACCCACAAAGAATGCCACATTACTTAAAATATGCGCTCCCAAGTAGTTATTCCATTGAAATTCATATTGTGATTGACGCTGGTCTGTATAAGATACAAATTTACTGTAAATGTCTGGAATTGTAAATGAAAATGTCATGTCTGTGCACAAATCAGCGATACGCTGAATTTTGGCACGAAGACGAATTGGCTGGTCATAGAACAATTCGTTTGGTCCTTCCAGTGGCAGAGTGGCATTTTCTGTAGCAAAATGGGAATATCGCTTGAAGACCTTGTAAAAATAAGTGAATTCAGGATTCCCGTTTAAGATTACGTTTTGTGCTCCATAACATACGAGTGCTAATAAACCTCCACCGGGCATCTGTGAAGCGTCTCCTGTTAAGCGCTTGAGAGTTGTGTTTAGCCCTTCTTTTCCACAAATAGGGTCTATTGCTGGAAAAGATGGGTTGGTGATAGATTACACATATTTACTTACTTGCTTGATTGACCCACCACGCATCTTCCAAGTACGGGGGCGCTTCTTCTCCAGCAACCTCCGTCTGCTTACTAGGTCCTTCCGCAACAATTGTCTGTAATTCAGTGTAACTGAGTGCATAACTGTAATATGTTAATGCACTGAGATTTCCTGTATATGTTCCAAAGATCTGTAAAATGTCCGTGTCCAAGGATGGAATGACTGTTTTATTTAATACACATGGACGTTGACTAAATAAATAGAGATTGCCAAAGTTTTGATATAAGACTGCACCGTCCATGGACAACTTTTTCGCAAGATTTCCATTAATATAGACTTCCACTGAATTGTCTCGTGCAATTACAGCCACATGTACCCATTTCTTCACCGGAATATTTTCTACATCCACATAATTATTCCATGTCTTACTAGAATTCATATAGACACGGAGCGTATTTGTATTGCTCTTCAAGAATACACCTGGTGACATTAATGGATAGGGAGAAGGATTGCCCTTGTGCATCACGTGAAGCAAACCTTCTTCTTGTTTAAAACTTGTTGGATTCACCCACAAGTAGAATACATAACTAAATTCTGCACCGGATCGCTCATTGTCAGACAAGGGTAAAAATACGGAATTACGCGCCTTGGGGTCTTGGATATATTCACGGGGCTTATCACCTGAACTGACTGTTGCTGCTAAAATAGGAACACGAGTTCCTGTTGCAGCCTTGAAACTTTTATAAATAATTTCAGCACTCATCATAATAATGTATAAAACAAGAGCAAATGCAGCACTAATTATTATTTGAGGAACAAACCCTGTGCCAAGTATAAATGACAGAGGTCCTGCTGGGGTGTAGGTATTGTAACCAGTGTCCATTCCACTATCTCTATCCTACTCTTCTAAATCGTTTGATTGAAATGACTTAGAAGGGTTCATTCATCACTATAGAACTTGCGCAAGTTAGTTCTGTTTCGGGTATTCTAAAGCACCGATTGATTTCGGGTCAAACAATGATTTCAAATAATCGCCCAAAGAGTATTCTTGGCCAGGACCACTCATATACATGCGCCATACTTGTTCGGGATTTAATGAGTAGTTGTATGCACTTACATTGCTTACAAATCCACCAAAGCCCTTATAATCACACACATTTAAGGTTAATCCATTACGGTCAACCTTGTAAAAGGATGGTAAAATGCAACTACGGGCAAGTTTTCCGTCCAAGAATACATCACATGTCTTGTTATTTAAAATAACAGTTACTTGCACCCATTTTTGGAGGTCAACTGATGAAATATCACAGGGTTTACTTGTTGATAACAGACTTCCTTCCGTTTGTAATATTCCAAAGATTGTTGGCAAATTTCGGGTTGTTAAATCGTCTGGTTGATTCATTGGGCTGGGACTGGGTGAGTTTGCAGTCTGAACAGCACCTGTATTTGCTGTAGTTTGGACACGAACATGTAATGAATTCTTGTATGGTCCAAGAAATACGGCAAGTGTCAAGAAACTTGATCCACCAATACTGATCACATGTTTATTCATTCCACGATTGATGGCATAGTCATTAATATAGATCCAAAAATTCAAAGAATATTCACCACCTTCATAAATCGCCGGAAGAGAATCTGCTCGGGTAATGTAGGCAACGTCTGGATTGGCAGGTTTAATTCCACTCATGACGGTTGTACCTTCCAACCCAGATTTTGAAAATAAGAATTTATATATATAGTATAATGCAACGAGTGCAAGAATTACAAAAATAAATGAACTCACTGCACGTAATGGTTGAAGTAATCCTACAGACGAATCCATGGAAGTCTCTCTGTGAGATGTTCAGATACTATTCTGTTTCCGTAGACTGCTTATTTTAAGAAGTCTACTCTGCTGTCTAACGACTTAATTTACGATAGCCATGTGGCATCAGTCCGTAAACGGACAGATATTACAGGGCCTCATAAATTAAGGATTAGACGGTACCACACTATGCATAGGGACTTTTCCAAACCTTCAAAGGGTCATTTGTCGGCGGTGAACTTGTACTAAAACAAAAGAGACCATTCGGGCAACCAAACGACAGGGATGGAAAATTGCCAAAGAATGATGAACTATACGGTTCATGACGTGTATTAGAAGTTTCAGCAAGATCTTGGCGAACCTCTTCTATGCGCATGGGTACAGGGGCAATCTTAGGAAATGCAAATTGTCCACGAAGACGTTTATCACCAATTGTACATTGAGATGAGTTTGTAACTGGGAAATACATTGTGCGCTGACTTCCTGCGACTTCTCCATTGTAATATACTGTATAACGACGGCCTTCACGTACAATTACAACTTGTACCCACTTTTGCTGCGGGAAATCAAGAAGTTCAATTGTTTCTGTTTGAGGAGTCGGGCCTTGAGTACGAATTGTCAATACTGTTTTGGGTGGGCGACTTACACCTCCAGGATTAATTTTTAATTGAACTGCATTTCCAATTTTAACAATGGGAATATCTTCCTCTGGGCCACTGACGAGTCCTTGTGTTTTATTATTTACTGCGCAATAGACATATGCTGATAAAGTCGCACCTGCGGGAACAAGAAACTTGTCTCGTGCATCATTAATGGAACCAATCTTGGTTGATTCACTCATCAACCCTGTTTCGGGACTCAGCCCATTCAATAGGGAAGGACGTGCTGTTCCAAGAATTGTATAAAGTATTAGTGAAAGTATTCCAACAATTACAAACACAATCACCAGAATAGCGGAGAGTGTCATCATCTATTCTGGGGACTATATAAGACGGAATGTCTTGTGGGTTATGCTGCACAAGAATCTGGAACAGGTTTCAAGTCAAAACTTGTTGCTGTGCCATATGCACGGAACTCGGATGGAGACAAAGGCCGATTCCATACGCGAAGATTGGCAACACGGGCGACACGGGAGAGAATATTATCCGAGGGTGGTTGAATATCTCCTGAAATTGCTCGTACAGGATTTGTAAATGTTTTACTACGAACTAAATATCCATTTACATATACTTCTAATACACGATCGCCAACCATAACTCCTAAACGAATTGCCTTTCGCACAGGAATATTTGGAATTATAATACTTTCCACAAGTGATTGCGAATTTGCCCCAACTGTTTGTAAGGTTTGAAGAGCAACATGAAGATCATTTGTTAAATGGTCCAAATAGACTATGGTATTAAAACTTGGATTTAATACTAAAATTGTATCTGTACTTGAGTACGGTTGCGCAGGGGTAGTGATGAGTCCACCTCGGCTAAACAAGACTCGTGGCATTTGTGTAGCGGCTGTTGGATCATCCACTTGAATGTCTACCATAAAACTGTAGAGTTGAAACTTAGATTTGATAGGTGTGTTTTGATCAGGTATTACAACAACATCACTTATATTCTTCCAGAATATAGAAGAATCATCAGTGCCGGGTAATGGGATTACACCCTTTCCACCAGGTCTCGTACGAAAGATGGGTGTAATTGTATAATTTACAAGCACAAGTAGAAGGAGAACAACGAGTGTAATACCAATAAAATAATATACATATTGCACAACACCTGAATTGACACCGCCTTCTGTCATATAGTTTGCATATGGATCACTTCCAAACAAAGCACCTCCTTTTTGAGATGGCATCCTATTCTTTGCGGAACTTAAAGTTTTCACTCTATAGACCCAATAATATGTCGTTTGTAGCCGCAATGAATCAACCTGAACACTTTGGAGTCGGTGTGAATGGGAGCGATGTGTACATAGAGGCGGGAGTAGGAGACAATCGTGTTGTCTTCTACACAAGTCTTGTACGAGATTTGCCCGCTTCAGAAATCAACCGGTTTGTATCAAAACTTCTCCAGGAATCTGACGAAGTTCAACGGGATGTCGTAGTTATGGCGTTTCAAACACGTGATATTCGTGGTGGAAAGGGTGAGCGTGACTTGTTTACGCATTATATAGTGAGTATTTTACAAACACATCCAGAGTGGGCAGATGAATTGCTCCGCCTCGTACCCACGTACGGAGCGTGGTTTGATCTTTGGAAAGTCTGGAAGGAATGCAAGAATGATCATATAGAACAAGTTATTGATACAATTGTGAAAGAACAATTTACAAAGGATTTGACAAGTGATCAGCCATCCTTACTTGCAAAATGGCTTCCTCGTGAAGGCAGTAAATATGACGCCCTTGCCTATCATTTTGCACACCTTTTATTTCCAGATGTCGGTTCTGAACAATCGGATGGCAAACTTCGTGCCTATCGTAAGGCGGTTGCCGACTTGAATCGCAAACTTGCTACAACTGAAATTAACATGTGTGGACAAACGTGGTCAAAGATTCAACCAGACCATGTTCCTGGTCGTCTTTTGAAGCGTTGCAAGTCTGCCTTTTTGAACACAAAAAAGAATGGTGAATCACGTTATATAGACAATGAAGATCGTAATGAATGTCATCATCATTTTGAAAAATATGCTGAAGATTTGAAGACGGGAAAGGTCACGAGCAAAGGTGGTGATACAGTAATGCCGCACGAACTTGTTCACGAGATTCTTCTTTCTAACTGGTCAACCCCTAATCCTACTGAAGAAACTATGCGACAAGGCCAATGGGATGCCATCCGTCAAACAACGCACCAATCTGGCGGTCTTGGAAAATGTGTCTTCATGTGTGATTTTAGCGGATCAATGGATGGAACTCCAAAGGAAGTGAGTTTGGCGCTTGGAATCCTTGGGAGCGAGTGTGCCAGTGAGGTATTCAAGGATCATATTTTAACATTTGATTCAAAACCCGTGTGGCATAGTTTCAAAGGAATGACCAATCTTCGTCAAAAGGTACAAAGCATTGGTCGCCTTGGACAAGGATTGGGCACAGATTTCCAAGCAGCCTGCGATTTGATCCTCAAACGACTTGTCCAATACAGTGTTCCAGCATCTGAAGCACCAACTGATTTGATTGTCTTGACAGATATGGGATTTAATGAAGCAACCAATGGAGGATATGCATACAACACTAAAAATCATGTGTGGCAAACCCATTTTACTATGATCCGTGATGCGTTTACTAAACTTGGATACGTGCCGCCCCGAATTGTATGTTGGAACTTGCGTGCAGAGTACAAGGACTACCACGCGCGTGCCCACGAAGTTGGTGTTGTTCAACTGAGTGGTTGGTCGCCCTCCGCATTCAAAGCAATTACAACAAACGGTGTGACTATAGAAACACCGTATCAAGGAATGCGGCGTATTTTAGACGATCCACGATATGACCCGGTTCGTGATGCGTTTGGTCGCCTAAAGAAATAATTTCACACCATTGTAGAGGATACATCCAGCTATTCCTTTCAGGTTTTAACTTTAAAACAACAATGAACTGTATCCTGCTCGCCTTAACTAAATCCTCACTAGATTCCTCCAGCAATTTCTTATCAACTGTAACTTGAAACAACGGAATCTAGTGAGTATTTAATATTTATATTATTGTTTATCAGTCTTTTGACGTAATATAGTACGATACGCGTCCAAGGACTGCTCCAAATACCAAGGC
>JACCDH010703580.1_pt1 | contig 14043 bp, 14 predicted proteins | sample 7442481 | NCBI WGS metagenome assembly JACCDH01 (sample SAMN15323433, study PRJNA562643) | freshwater metagenome | isolation source: river surface water | place: USA:Blue River Watershed | collected 2017-08-15
CGATGAAACATCGTGAATACTCAGAACCAGTCCGTCAGGATATTGTTGAGCGTATCCACTGAAATCAAGCGCAGGAGAACAAGAGTTGATTCCAGTTGTCTGGATATGTGTCATAAGTGGACCGGTCAATGCACCGTTAGGGAGAACACCTTTTACACTCACTGAGTAGCTGAGCTGAGAATAGCCGAAAGATGCAGTTGCAATTCCTGTCGTACGGCCATAGCAGTAAACACTTCCAGTGAAAGTTGCGGGCTGTGGTCTCGGCATCACACGAACTTTGAGAAGTCCGTCAGAATCGAGGAATGTTCTCGCCTGAGTCACGTTTGTGAGAAACGAGCTGATATTGTTTGTATAACTTGAGAGAGCAGCGTTGTCCGGAGAGTAATTCTGACGGAACGCCATTGTGATCGTTCCTTTTCTAGGAGCAAAACCTGAACCTGTCGGTGAGGAACAAGTCACACCTGGAACAGTTGGTTTTCCTGTAGCATTATAGAGCGCTTGCCAGTCATTATTCACAATTGGCCCATAGTTGCCACCTGAAGTTGTACCAGTTGTTGAGCCGGAAGTTGTTGTTCCAGTCGTCGTTCCCGATGTTGTTCCTGACGTTGAGCCACCGGTGTTTTGCTGATATCCCGGACATTGAGGATTGGTGTAGTAATCGAAGTAACATGTCTGATAAGGATTCGAACTACTGCTGCTCTTCTTGGTTGAGGAAGTGTCTGAGCATCCCCAAAGAATAAGAGTGGAAAGTAGAACGGTCATCGTAGTCTGTTTCATAAGCATACCTTTCACGGGTGAAACCCTAATCATCTAACTCCTGGGTCTTTTCGGATTTCGGGGCCAAAACTTGATAAGGAGGAGAGGTTTAAGGGTAAAGTGTTGAAATAACATGCTATGGTGACAGGATTTAATAGATTTGGGCCATTTGCGTGTTCCTGATCGGGAACTTAGAATTAGTCCTATGAAAAGAATTGATTTTTTCCAGCTGGTCCAGCCCCTCACTGAGAAACTCTATAGTATGGCGTATGCTTTGGTCCCTGATGATCTCCAGGCGGAGCAACTTGTGATCGACTCCATGAATGCTTTTCTTCTCAAAGAAAAAAAATCAGTTCTCAATAAGGAAGTTGATCTCGGAAATAAAAAACAGGCCCAGCTCCTTCGTCGTAATTATTATAAAACATTGCTTCGTTATATGTGTGATATCGGTGTGCGCAGAAGCTCGCAGCTTGGTGAAGCTTCTCTCGTGAATGATCCGGAAGGTTTTCGTGCTTTCTACGGTCTTGATCCGAAGATCCGCTTTGTCTTGAAGCTTCGGTTTGAGAATCAATTTAACGTTGAAGAAATTGAAGAAATCGCTCAGCTCCCGAAATACGAAGTGATTGAAAAACTTCATAACGGTCGTTTCCTTCTCTTGAATGATCTGAACCGCGGAGTAGATGTATGATGGAAAAAACAATTTATCAGAAAAGAATCACTCCTTATCTCGATGGAGCACTTTCTCCATCAGAGAGAGCAGAGTTTGAGGCCTATGTTCACACTCATCCGGAATTTGAATCGCAAATCAAAACCCGTGAAGAGGAGCTGGCACTCGTACGTTCTATGATTCCTGCACCCGTCATGGCCCGCGACGCCTTAGATTCGCTGGAAAATGAAATCCGCGAATCTGTTCTGAATTTGCTTCGTGAAGAACCAAGAAATTTTTGGGGACGTATGAAGGATACCTGGGAAGAGTGGCTCAGCCGTTAATCACTAGACTGAAATAGATAGAAAATTCTCCTGATTTCTCCCAGAGTGCCTGCGGAGGATTGTGGAGAGTATCCATGTCTTTTAAAACATCGACGAAAAAATCCTGAAGTCTGTCTACATCACTCCAACGGATCATTTTAATCTGAACAATATTTCCTTTCTCATCGTAAGTCAGTCGTCCCGTCATGGTCTGCTTGGTATCAGTCATCGGAAAATTCATGTGAGGATTTTCACGCTGAAATTTATCTAGTTTCTTATAGAAAGTGTTGATGTAACCGATCGCCGTTCTTCTCTGAAAACCATAGAACATGAGTTCGTACTTGTTGAGCTCACCTGGGTCTACGCCTTCCGGAACTTCGAGGTTAACCAGGATATCGCTGTTGGAAAGTGTTGCTGCTCTCGGATCTCCCGAAAGAGTAGCTGCGCTCTCTGCCTGAGCAAAGCGATGAATCTCTGAACCTTTGAGACTGATCGCTGCCAGTTTTTTGGTTGTCTCAGTGGCCTTGGCCATTTCTGGCCGAGTACCCGGTCTCAATATTTTTTTTGCAACCACCGGACGATTTTCCTGAAGATCGGAAAGGGAAATGGGTTTCTTCATGGGTCTGAAAGGTTGAGTGGAATTTGAACCGAATTGATTGGGAGAAATTGTTTTTACTTTTGAAGCCGTCTTCGCCAGATAGACGCTGTCACGCTTTTTACTTTCTTTTGATCCGACAGTTCTGATGTCTCGAATCCGAAGAGGAGTATTGCTTCTTTCTTTGTCCTTATTTTTGTCTCTGAATCGATCCCGAGATGAAGAACTTCCAGCGACAAATTTCTCAGGATTTTTAACACCCATAAAAATGGCGTGCAAAACCAAGACGGCGAAGAAAATCACCGGAAAATTAAGGCGTAATTTGAGCTCGATACTCCGCTCCGACATCTGTCGGACTCCTTTGATCCTAGAAGTGTATCTAGGCGAAAACTAAGACGCAATTCTTGTACCCCATAGGGCATCAAACGTCAGGTTGAGATATACAGTCGGATAAATTTTCCTAACTTGACTCGCGTCTCTGAAAAAAGAGACAATAGCTCTGATTTAAAGGGCTTTTAGGCCTCGGAAAAACAATAAGGACATTGTTCACCATGAAAAAATTACTGAGTATCAGACCTGCCGTCATCTTCATTCTTGCAGGTCTTTCTCTCACCATGATTCTCGGTTCCTTCTGGCACTATCAAACGAACCAGGCCCAGCTCTCCCGTCTCTCACTTTTAAATCAGGGTCTCACGACTTGTTTTAACCGTGTTTCTCAGACTTTCACTGCCATGATGATTTCTGATTTTCAATCCCCATACTTAAAGCAAGATTTCACATCACTTTCTCACGAGTGTTTGAATGAGACAGCTAAAGGATCAGTGACACTCAAAAGCTCTATGGGCAAAGCTTTTGAGAACCTCAGTCAACTCATGTCTGAAACCCATTGGTTCCATGAAAAAATCAGTCGTGTAAAAAATGTTAATGAGCTATCGACGATGCTTGGTCCACTTTCTGATCGTTACGGGCGCATGGAAAATTATAAGCAAGTTCTCTCAGATGAGATTGATTCTACTTCCATCCTGATACGCCATGTTCAGAGGAATGATGAAGTGCTTATGGGTCTTGGTCTCATTATGTTTGTGATTGCGTTGTCCTTACTTTCACTTCAGGAGTATCAGCGTTTTGAGGCGAAGAGAAATATTGAACGTGAGGCATTGAACTACCTCACTGCCAATCAAGGTCACGTTGGGGCCTTCGTTGATAGATTGGTTGAAAATGCACTTATGACTCAAGGGATGCCGGTAACGGCCCAGATCTTCCGTGATTATCATGGGGAGATTATGGAGAAACAGGCGACTCGCGTTTCTAACGATAACCCAAGTGTAGAAGCAGCTGTGGAAACTCCGGCATATTCTGTAACAGAAACTACGGAAGAGATTGCCAACGCAAATCATGAGAGAACATCCTTGAAAGAGGCACTAGTGACTCTTCAAAATATTCACTCCAAAGAGACTCTTCAGATTGCTGAATTCCGCGATGTCCAGATTCTCGCGAATGGGGAAGGTGTAGAGCACATGCTTAATGCGGCGGTGAATGCTCTTCATTCTCATCGCAACGAAAATAAAAAGATCATGGTTGGTACACAGATTCATTCCGATCGTGTTGTGCTTAATTTTTTCCTCGGTGGAAGTGTTTTCTCGGCCATGGAACTTGAGTACGGTTCGAACCCTGAAGTGGTGGCCCAAGATCTGGATATGAATCTTCAAATTCTCAAAGAAATGGTTCTCCTTGCGAACGCTCAATGGTTCATTGAAAACAAGGTGGACCGTCACGGGAAAATTACCGGAATGAACATTCGTTTGGTTATGGACCGTGCCCTGAAAGAAAGCAGAATGAAAAATCTCATCTCTGTGACGAAGGGTAAGAAAAAAGATCTCGCTAAGTCTCTCTCTCACTAATGAAAAATAATGAACCAGAAATCCTTGAAGAGCTTGCTTCGCGCGGGCTCCTTGAGGAATTTTATGAAGCTGTTGATGCAGATGATGTAGGTAAGATTGCCCGACTTTTGAGATCGGTAGATTTCGATGAAGAAACAATCAGAAATGTTTTAGAAAAAATTGATTCTTAGAACTCTAGAAGAAAAGTCACCGGCCCGTCATTCACCAGCTGAACTTTCATAAAAGCCCCAAAAGTCCCTTCCTTCACTACGATACCTTTTGACCGGAGTTCGCGGTTAAAGAGCGCATATTTAAAACGCGCTTCCTGAGGAACCATAGATCTCTCAAAAGAGGGACGATGTCCGCCAGAGCCATCCCAGCTTAAAGTGAATTGCGAAACGGAAAGAATCTCGCCTTTGATCTGTTCGATGTTGTAATTCATCTTCCCGGATTCGTCGTCAAAGATCCGAAGCTTCATAATCTTATCAACGGATTTAGCGATACAAGATTCATCGTCATCCATTTCAAAGCAAACCAAAAGGAGAAGTCCTGAGCCGATTGCCCCAACAATTTCATTGTCTACGGTAACACTGGCCTCTTGAACTCTCTGGATAACGATTTTCATACTTATCTTTTCGGCGTGACCTGAAGTCTCATGGCATTCCGGATGGATTCCTGAACTTCATTCAAGAGTTCTTCATACTGAGATTTCATGTTGTTTGAATTCTCAATGATGCTCGCGAGGTCGCGGGCGTGAGGAACGTGCACGGCACGAAGTACTTTCGAAATTGGCACATCTTTGGCGTGAGAAAGAAGATAATGAATAAAAAGAATAAGTGCTTCATCCGCATGCATGCGGACCACGATTTTTCCGTGAGAAATAAGTTCGAGGGAATGAATTTTCACTTCACCATCATGAGTTGTTCTGGTTTCTGCAACTGAGAGAGGAAGGTGAAGATCAGATGGTGTCGTACCTTCAACAAATTCAATATAAACATCTTCGTTCTCAGGCATGATGGGACGAGTAGGCTTTTGAAGTAGCTGTGCCTGGATAACAGGATTGGCCCAGCTGATTTTGAGGCCCATGCGGGCATCGTCCATTTTCCAGACGAGATTCTGTAGACGTCCTTCAAAAGCTGAAAGGCGCGAGAGAATTTCGCAAGCATAGCGAGGGAAAAGATCACGGGTGATTTGATCAATGTGATTATACGAACGCATGAGTTGCGCAGGAGTCGTTTCCAGCAGTTTGTCTTCATTCATTTCAAGAACACTGAAACCGGATTCAAGATGCTGAGGAAGTGACTCCGTCTGTGTCAGGAATTTGGGAACAAAGAACTTAGAGAGTGAACCTTTCACCAGCGAATGACCGCCGGAGAAGGTGAGGTGAGCCACTTGCTTACCGACAGTCGTAGAGAAATAATTTCTCAGGATGTTCGGATTCAGCCCCGGTATATTTGGCTGGAGCTGGAAATATGAGCAAAGAGTCTGTCCGTATTCTGAATGAATTGACCGCAGAGTCGCCATGGGATGAAGCTCAAGATTGACCTGACCTCCTCTGAAATCTACGACTAAGAAATAAGAAAGATCTTTTTCGAGACCTAGGTTCATTATATTTTCGCGGGAAGTGCGTTCAGCAATATCAAGCGCGCGGATATCAAAAAGAGTGGCCAGTGGGACGCAGTTATCGAGAAGTCCTTTGAAGTAGGCCGGGTGAGTAATCTGATTAGAATCTTCATTCGTGGAATGAATAAGCATGCCATTAACAACAGCTTCCTGGAAGAATTCTACTCGGAATGAGTCCGGGAAATCCAGCTGGGCCATTGGTGGGATCTCTGACAAATGTGACAGATAAAATGAACGCAAATGCTCAGTCAGAGGAGCGAGATCTCTCATACTATCGAGGTCTGCAGAGATTCTGAAGTAAGAGCAGATTTGTCTCTCACCGATGTGTTCACGGGTTTTCCGGAAGACATAGATATATGTTCCCAGCTCACCCTTACCTCTGACGTTTTCAAGATCAAAGATGGCTTCGGTCTTAAGTTCTTTCAGAATTGGTTCAAGTCTTTCACGAAGAGACGGAACGAAAAGTTTTTTGGAAGAAAGAACAAACATGTAGCCATTTGGCTTCAAGAACTCGACCTGCTCCTGGATTTTGGCCATGAGAAAGTGTTGAGGATTGTTTTTCGGGAAGTGGCAGAGGTTCAGCATCACGCGATCGTATGTCGACGTGTAGAAAGGATTGCTTTCATCCATGAAGAAATTTTCTTTCTGGATTGAACCTTTTCTGTTCCGGTAATGGCTGCCCATGATCCGGCATATATATTCGATCGGCTTCTCACCCTGATTATGGGCCTTGTTCACAAGGAAGGTCAGGAACTGAAGCTCATTACAGATTTTTGTAAATGTACCTGAAACGAACTCACGTCCCTTGAAGTCCGGACAGAGCATTTCTTCCCATTTAAAGTGAGCGTTGTTTTCCTGAGCAAGCCAATGTGAAAGTGCCAGGGATTCAAGATAGTCGCCATAATACTTACAACTGATGATGTGTTCCTGATCAAGACTTCCGCTTGGCAGGTTTTTCCCTTCAACCGCTTCTACCCAATAAGGGAAATTGATTTGAAGAGAGTTCATGAATAGACCGAAGGACAGATGAGAAAGTGCGTGGGAATAAACTTTACTCTGATCCTGAGAAACCTGAGTTTTCCGTGAAACATTTTTGATGATTTCGGTGATCGAAAGATCACGAGAAACGATGAGAAGTTCTTTCATCACCGCTTTCATATTTGCCGTCGGACGGTACCAGCTGTAGAGATTACTTTCGAGAGCGCGGGACTTGAGTTCGGTTTGAGAACCTTTCTTGAAAATCTGAGAGAGAAATCCTGTTGGGTAAAGAAGGGCCTTATCATTCAACTCGAGACCGCACTGATCGAGGAGCGAAGAGATAAAGCGCAGTTTTAAGAAAATGATCGTAGCGACTCGACCGGTGTAAGTGGAGATAAAATCCCGAAGCTCAGTTTCTTCTTCGAGTTTCTCCACAGTGAGAAAGGACCAAAACTTAGTCAGGTCATCCATCTTGTTGAAATGGAGGCCAAGGCTTTCAGCGTATGAGAGAAATTCGTTAAAGAGTGCCATCTTGATCGAGCGCGGGAATTCCCGGGTGCTCACAAGCTCGTTCATGATATCGGCCTGAACCTCGGAAAGGAGCTTCTCAAATCTCAGGACATTTTTTGAAGAGAGAGATTCACCTTTCCAGCCGGGAGTAAAACAATTGAGTGGCGAAAAGCGGTCGCCGACCTCAACTCCAAAGGCTTTGGGTTTAGGTTGCTGATGGACGAAAGTAGGGAAGCGGCTACGAACCGGACAATGAATATCATTTCTGCCGGTAACAACGGACTGCCCTTGGGCCTCATGGTCCTTCTGAAACCAGTTATATGCTTCAAAAGTTTTTTTCGTCAAAAGAGCTCTCTCATGCACCGTTAGGTAAAGCAAAAGTATTGAAATGATTCATAAATTGGGAATGGCTATTCTGACTTATTCAGGCGTTTTTGTCATGAGAAAAGTCGATCAAAAGACTTAATTTCTAAAGCTCTTTCGCTTTGTACCGAAAGGTAATTTGTAGGTCACTCTAAATAATTTGCGTTTGAACGGGAGTACGTTATGGATAAAAGCTTCAATGATCAGGAACTGTCCGACATCATGAAAGAAATTGAAGCCTTAGAAGAAGACTTTAAAGAAGAAGAGGTGAAAGACGTCGCAGCACCTGTTCTCAAAGAGCTTACAGAGCTTCCAGAAATAAAGGCGGTTCCTTTGAAACCAGTAAAAGATACGAATTTTGTCTCTAAGTCTTCAACTGCCATGAGCTTTAAAGTTCAAGGTGACCTGAATCTTGATCTTGAGTTTGAAGTAGGAGGAAAGTTTGTTTCTCTTGCCGTAGCTGAAGATGGGCTCACCATTGTTCTTGACGGTGGGATGACTTTCAAAGTCCCTGTGAGCGACAAAAAAGCAGCTTAAAAGATGACAGTCAAAATACTCGGGGGAGTAGCAAGAGGTTTTCCTCTGGCGCTTCCCCGTTCTGATTCCACCCGCCCCACATCGGTGCTCATCAAGCGAAAACTTTTTGATTGGCGTCAGGATTTGGGTGGCCACACTTTCATTGATCTTTGCGCGGGCTCAGGTGCGATGGGTTTTGAGGCCCTCTCCCGGGGTGCGGAGAAAGTTGTGCTGGTAGATGCGGATAAAGGTGCGTTTCTGACCATCCGTAAAAATCGCGATGAGCTTATGCGTGCCTTTCGATTTGAAGAATCCTCCTTTCAGCTGAGTCAGACTGACGCGAGGAAATTCGTTGAACGTGAGACGGGTTATTTTAATGAAGATACGATTCTTTTCTTTGATCCACCTTATGAAGATCATGCACTTTATGACCAGGTTTTACTTGGCCTGAAAGAAAAGGGCTTTGGCGGTGAAGTTTGGGTTGAGACGGATCGTCTCAAAGGGCCGCCCCGTGACAAAATAACTCAGGCATTCGTTTCGATTATCAAAATAGTGGAACAGGGTGACCATTTTGTCGTAGTCGGAAAACTAAGATAAAATCATGTCATGGATAAATCACGCGCTCTCTATGCCGGGACATTTGATCCCTTTACCAATGGTCACCTGGACATCGTTCAGCGGGCACTGAAAATTTTCGATGAGCTGATCGTCGTCGTAGCAGTGTCTCCTACGAAATCTCCTTTCATGAGTACTGAGCAAAGAGTGAAAGTTCTAAAAAAGCTTTTTGCTCACGAGCCCAAAATTAAGGTCGAGTCCTGGACTGGCCTCATTGTGGAGTACGCGCGCCAGAATAAAATCGGATCCATTGTAAGAGGTCTTCGCCCAACCGGTGATTTTGAAATTGAATTTCAGATGGCATCCATGAATCGGAAGATCAATCCGGATTGTGACACCGTTTTCCTCATGACAAGTGAAAAACTTTATTACATCTCAAGTTCCCTGGTGAAGGAAGTATTTATTCACGACGGTGACATCACCTCGTTTGTTCCTCCGCTGGTCCAAGAAGAGCTGAAAAAACTCAAAAAGTAACAGGAAACAATATGCATCTTAGTTCGCGGGTCATCGGTATTCCCGATTCCATCACCATGAAGCTCAATGAAAAAGCGCTGGCCATGGCAGATGAAGGGAAAGTTATTTACAATCTTTCCGGAGGTCAGCTTCCCATCAAGCCCCTTCCTGAGTTTGTGGAGAAAATCCATCACCAGCTGAATTTCTTGAAATCTTTTCAGTATTGTCCTTCCGCTGGATTTCCAGGTTTAAGAAAAAAACTTTTAAAACATTTTTATGAGTCACGTGAACTTCCATCCGAGATTTTTGAAAATAGCTGGGACACAATTCTTTCTAATGGATCAAAGCATTCCATATACAATGCTCTCGGTGCAGTGATTGATCCAGGTGATGAAGTCGTACTGCTTGCTCCCTTCTGGGTTTCTTATCCGGAAATGATCAAATTCTGGGGAGGAATTCCGGCGGTGGTAAAATCAAATGTCTTTGATGCCTTCGTTCCTGCGATAGACGATATCAGAAAAATCATGAGCCCCAGAACCAAGGCCATTATTATTAATAGTCCGAACAATCCTTCCGGAGTTCATTATTCCGAACAGTGGATGAAGGATTTTGCTGCTTTCCTGAAACACTATCCTGATGTTGTAATCATCAGCGATGAAGTTTATTCTGAGATCAGTTACTTTGATCCGAAGCCTTCTTATTTTTATCAGTACGATCATTCGCTCATTAATCAGACAATTATTATTCGTGCAATCTCTAAAACTGTTGCGAGCACAGGACTTCGTCTCGGTTGGGCAATTGGTCCTAGGCCAGTCATTGAAGCGATGTCACGCATCCAGGGTCAAACAACTTCCGGGCCGAACAGCCTTATTCAGAGGGCCTTGATGGATTTTGATCTGTCACATATTGAATCATTCCTGACCCCGGTGAGGAATCATGTGCGTTCGAATGCCGCCAATCTCAGGGAAAAATTCCGCGAGGGTAATTTAGGACACTGTTGGTATCAGTCCACATCAGCTTTTTACTTTCTCATCGATTTCTCCCGCACACCGATGTTCAGTCGCTTTGAGCAGGTGGAAGGGGAAGATCACTCTTACAAAATTGCTGACGAGCTTTTGCAACAGGAAGGAATTGCCGTTGTTCCCGGGTTAGATTTTGGTATGCCAAATACCGCAAGGATATCGCTCGTGCTTGAAGAGATTCCATTCATGGAAGCCATAACTAAAATCATCAGGTATCTCCACAAGACGTAGTAAGGGCAGAAAAAGCCTACCTCTTAGTCGAGACCCTCAGGAGATATAATTGAGAGGTGAAAAAGACCCTCAATTTCATTCTTATTTTCTGTTTTTCATTCGTCATTTCTTGCGGGAATAATCCTGAGGAAGAAGCGTATCAGGCGATCGATCAGGCGCTCACTCTTCTCGATGCGAATAAATGTGATGCAGCTATCGAGCTTCTGGAAGATCTCGACGATCAGGATGAAAATCCAGTCTGGATCAAAACTCTCGCAAGCGCTTACGCATGTAAGGCGAATTTCAATATGGTGAAGTTCGTCGACCGAGACATCGCAGCCATTGATGGTTCCAATCTTTTTTCAAGCATGTCTATTCTCACTTACTCTGATGAAACTTCCCTTAATTCAGCTGAATATCTTGCAATGGAACATTCGCTGGAAATTCTCGGGAGAGAGGATTTTAAACAGATCACGAGGACAGATGATTTTGGGAGAAGACATGGCGAGGACATGGGAGTGCAGGTTCTCATTTACTCGATCGTGCAATTTGGAAAATATTTAAACTGGTATGGAAATGTAGACTCTACTGGAAAAAAAGGTGCGGGAACAAATACCAACACCTGCTATTTGAATTACACATACGGCCCTGCCGTCGCGACCATCGGTGCTTTACCCGGAACAAATGCCTGTCAGGTGACCAACGATGGTCATCCGGATCTTATCGGAGTAAATAAAATTGAGCGCATGTGCGAAGGGATCACACTCGTGACAAATGTGTATGATGTCTTGAGTGAAATTGATTTAAGTACATCAAGCACGTTAAGTTCCTTAGAAAGTATCGTTACCCAAATTGAAACTTACCGGACTGCTGCAGATGCGGCCGGTGTGGGATATCTTCTCGATGTCACATCTCCTGAAGCTTGCGAAACTCTTCTCGCAAATGCAGCCGACATGAATAATGCCGAACTTCTTTTTGCTCTCGTTTTTGAAGGAGAGCATGAATGAAGAGAATTCTTTCCCTTCTCATTCTGATCTCTGCTCCTGCAATAGCCTTTGATAATCCTTATACTTTTCGGTCACCCCGCGGACTTCTTATGGGAGATGCTTTCACGGCTGTGAACGACGATGCTTTTACACTTTTTTATAATCCCGCGACTCTAGGAAGACACAAGAGTGATTTCACGATGTATCCCATCAATGGCAGTTTTAATGGAACAAACGTGCTTTCGGATATGGATCGCTTCGAAGATTTTCCGAATGAACCCGTGGGGGCTTCTGATATTCTTTTAGGATATCCGGTCCACGCGAGTGCTGGAACTGCACCCGGATTTAAAATGTTCAATTTTGCTCTGACCGGGATCGTGTCAGATTCCTACGATATTCTCCTGAGAAATAAAGCAAATCCAACGATGGATATTGATTTGAGAAGTGATCGGGGAGTAGCAATGGGCCTGGCCGTTCCTATCGGGCCCGGAAAAATTACTAAAAAATCGACTTCCGGTTCTCAGACTTCATTCGGTGTAGGGGCAAAGTACATTGAGCGCTCCGGAATCGCTGATCAGATCGGACTCATGTCGCCCACAGTACTAAACTCTCTTAGTCAGGCTGATCTTGAAGATATTGTGAAAGGTCTGGGGCGTGTGAAAGGAAAAGGCTGGGGATTCGATGCCGGTCTTGAACACGTTATGCGCTATGGAAATACGCAACTCGTGTTAGGACTAGTTGCTCTTGATATTACAGGAACTGACTTCGAAGTGGCCGCCAATCCTAACAAGCTCAAAGTGGCAAATAACCGTGATCAAGTGAATATCGGGGCAGCGTTCGGCCAGGATTATAAACTATTCCATTATGTCTTTTCTGCAGATGTGCGTGCGTTAAATGAAGAAATGGATTTTGGAAAGCGTCTACGTACGGGAGTGGAAGTGGGTATTCCGGGAATTTCTCTCATGGCAGGGATGAACTCCGGTTATTACAGTTATGGTGCGACGGTTGATTTGGGATTCATCAAGGCGACCGGCGGGTTCTACGAAGTAGAAATTGGGTCAAAATACCGACAGATCAAGAGTAGTCGCTTCGTGATTTATGTCTCCTTATTTGACTTTTCATTCGATGCTTAATTTTCTATCCTAAATTCAGACGCGTAGTCTCATGACGCAAAATACCCCCCAAGGATAGGAGGAGTTTTTGAACAAAACTTTCATTCTGGATACTAACGTCCTTTTACTTGATCCTAACTCAATCAATAAATTCGGTTCTGACAACAAAGTCTTCATTCCACTTACGGTGATTGAAGAGCTGGATAAGTTCAAAAAAGATCAGAATGAAAATGGACGAAACGCCCGTTACTTCTCCCGACTGATTGATGGTTTCCGTTCGGAAGGTTCTCTCTTCAAAGGGATTAAACTCGAAAACGGTGGCTCACTCCAGGTGAGTGTGACCAAGGGGTACAAGGGGACTGCTCCTAGTGAACTCCGTCTTGATCTGAATGATAACTTGATTCTTGCAGCGGCGATGAATCTCAAGGACGCCGGTGAGAATGTCACTCTCATCACAAAAGATATTAACCTTCGCTTGAAATCGGATGCTGTGAATATTCACGCTGAAGATTATGAAACGACTGATGTCAGTATCGAGGAACTTTATTCAGGCCAGCGTGTGGTTCCGTTTGAACTTGAGAAGATTGAAGAATTCGAGAAGGAAAGGTTCTTAAAGCTCGAGCCGGGTGACATCAATAATATTTACCCGAATGAATATCTCGTTCTCGTTGATAAGAATAATCCGTTCAAGAAAGTTCTTGGAAGATATCACGCTCGTAAGGGCGGGATCGTACCTCTCATAAAACCGAAGGAAGGTGTATGGGGCATACATCCAAAGAACATCGAACAACAATTTGCTCTGGATGCTTTGTTAAACAACGAAATTAATCTCGTGTCTCTTGTCGGTAAAGCAGGAACGGGGAAAACCCTTCTTGCTATCGCCGCAGGTCTCGAGTGCGCGATCACAAAACAAAATTATTCCCGGGTTCTCGTTTCCCGTCCGATCGTTCCTATGGGGCGCGATCTCGGGTTTCTTCCGGGTGACATCAGCGAAAAGCTGGGCCCCTGGATGCAGCCTATTTTTGATAATATCGATTTCCTCTTCGGGAATCAGCGCGCGCGAAATGAGATGACAACTTGGGATGAACTCATTAATCAAGGTCTTCTTCATGTTGAGCCGCTGACATACATACGTGGTCGATCACTCCCTCAGCAGTTTATGATCGTGGATGAGTCGCAGAACTTAACTCCTCACGAGATTAAAACCATCATTACCCGTGCTGGTGAGGGAACAAAAATTGTTCTCACCGGTGACTCGGAACAGATTGATAATCCGTACCTTGATTCACTTAACAACGGTCTCGTTTACACCATCGACAAACTCAAAGGTGAAGATATCGTTGCTCACGTGAAACTCTCGGTCGGTGAACGTTCACCACTCTCTGAGATTGCCTCGAAGCTTTTATGATCGTCGGAAAGTACCAGCGCCGTTATCTCCGCGCTCCCCATAAAGGA
>JACCDH011019602.1_pt1 | contig 14043 bp, 13 predicted proteins | sample 7442481 | NCBI WGS metagenome assembly JACCDH01 (sample SAMN15323433, study PRJNA562643) | freshwater metagenome | isolation source: river surface water | place: USA:Blue River Watershed | collected 2017-08-15
GCGGCAGCTGCAGCTTCGCATGTAGAAGATTCTGAAGATTCTGGACATGAAGAGGAAGAAGACAAGAAACCCGCTACCAAGAATGCAGAATCTAAAAAGGATGAATCAAGTGAGTCCGAGGAGGAGTCAAGTGAGTCCGAGGAGGAGTCAAGTGAAGAAAATGTCGAAATTTCTGAATCAGAAGAGGAGGAGGTTAAGCCTGTTGCTAAACCAGTAGCTAAGCCATCAGCTAAGCCATCAGTTAAGCCTGCAGCTAAACCCTTACCGGTTGCTAGACGTATCGTAACACAAAAAAAGAAATAAAAGAAAGTTTCCTTTCAAATAAATTATTGGAAAACACCAACCTTCGCAGCAAGTAAAGCTTTTTCTTTTTTCTTCTTCTTGCGCGATACCGTTATCCATTCGGACTCATTTTTTTCATTATTTTGTAGTTCATCAGTATTATCTGATGCATCATTATTTTGTGGGTCCGCTGTCCACCTAAAAACGGTACTATCCATATCGTTTACATTAATTCCATGTGCTAGCAAATTTTGCTCCTCATATCCAAAATACACTTTATCCCAATTAATGCCTAAGCATTTATCCGCTTTAACTAGCGCATTTTGCATTTGCACATTCCATGGTAGATGTTTGTCATCAGACCGCCTAGATCTTAAAGCTCTATGAAATATATATTGAGCGCATATCTGCGAAATACCGAAATATATTTGTAATTCTGAAATCGATTTTTTGTAGTGTTCGCTCGCCATTCTTTTTATATTCATACAAAAAATGGGCTTAAAAGAAAATTACGAAACATAAAGTCTAACAATTTGATCGATAGGTCCGCGACATATAGGGCAGCGATCACCGCATTTATTAAGACAATCATAACACATACATACATGACCACAATTCGCAATTGAAGAATTCATAGGCATATCACCACACGCGATGCATTTCTTTTCTAATGCTTTATAAGTAACTTGATAAAGCTTCGGACGTTTCAACGGGTTGTCTTTAGTTGTTTGTAAAGCCATAGGTTGTATATATTGAATAGACTCTTCTAATTTACATTTGTCTTTAATCCATAGTTGTTTAGTAGTTGTACACGTTTCTTTATTAGTTTTGAGAAAATGACCGTGCCGTTTGTCATTGCGCCAATGTCCTTTACTAATTGTTTTAGTACTTTCATATGTACCAACTCCATGAAATTTGCCGTACGAAAAATACCCCGTATATTTTAATGAATCGCTGAAATAATAGGTGCCAAATCCGTCTGGACGCCCTAATACACAATAACCTATATATTTATGACCATTTGCATAATTGAATGTACCAAACCCATGTGGTTCATTATGTTGGATAGTTCCCTCGTAGGTATAATTGTTTGACAAAATTAATATACCTCTCATTTTTAGTATAAAGTATATATTATCTTAAAATATACTTAACTTACATTTTTACGGTTGATCATCTAAATATAAAATGTCACAACACATTACTTTTCCAGAATTTAAATTTAACCGCCAGTTTGCAACCGCTGAGTCGATTCAGAAGTATGCTGGAACTACTCATGGGCTAACTCTTACAGCTTTAAGCTTAGTCGATCAAGCGAATAGAGATTTACAGATTGAAGTAGCATGTGTTGGCGAATCGCAGCTACAGGATTTTGCTTCTCAGATTAGAGGTATTCTACACCAATCAAAGGTAATTAAAATCTATTTTAGAAGCGTAAAAGTTAATGGAGTCTTTCAAGATTCCTATGAAGACTCTAATCTCGAACACGATGATTCGGCGCCGTGTTCTCCTGAACAATATAAGAATAAGGCAAATTCTATTTGTGACATCGAAATTAATGGCGATGGACAAGTATGGAAGTTTTGGCGTAATCCCGAAAATGCTCCGAGAGTTCTAAAACTTATTGCAAAGTAAATTTTGGTAGTATGTGAGTTTTGTCAGGGTGCTACATGAAAATCTATTTAAAAAGAAAAAATGAATTAATATTTTATTCATATCTACAAAGAAAATGATCGGCTTAGTTTTATGTTATCCTATATTCGCTGGAGTTATGTATATGTGCTATGCGAATGGCAGTACTGCACCTGCATGGGTTCAGCGTAACCTATGTCTAGCCACTACATGGGATGACGATATTGTCGACTATAATGATGAGTATATGGTCGATGTCGAGCTTGGTCTATACAATCCTGTGACTGTACAATCCTATGTAAAAAACTGAATTCTTTTTTTCTTAGTACTTCTATTACTCGCTTTATTTTGATTAAAAAAGAATGGGTATGCCATTTGCTGAAGATTCGCTTGATAATACACCACTTAGTACAATGATTGAAATATGGTTTTTGTTAGGTTATTGTACTTTGATAGTTCTTTTACTTGCGACTATATATGTTCAAGATTATACGCATTATATGCCTTGGTCGGAGGCGAAAAAGAAGAAACCTATAATGATTGATCGAGACATTGAACTTGGACTACCCGATAATGTAAGTTTTACGCAGGTCTCTGAATTGCCTCAAAAATCTTATTGAGCCCATCCTTAATTTTGAGAAGATCCTCAATCGTCGGGTTCTTTAATTTTTCTTTAGCAATTTCAACTTGCATATCTAAATCGCATCGTAATGTAACAATTTCTGTATGCAGTTGTTCTTTTTTGGTAATTAATAAATCATAGTCATCCTTGTCAGTCGAGAATTTCTCTACCATCTTAGCATATTCAGATTTGAGGAATACGAGATCCGCCTGTTTGATTTCTACGTCTTTTAATATCATAGCATGCTTTTGTTCCAGTTGTGTTAATTCGTCTTTATTGGTATTAATTCGTTGGTCAAGTTGCTGGCATTCACTCTGTAATAGTTGATACCTTTTCTCTTCTTCATTTCGAAGTACTGACACTTTAGCATACTCTTCTCTAAGCTTTAGGTCGGCTTCTGTTGTGATAACTGGTTCTGCGGTAGAAGAAGTATTCAATCCTTGTTCTAAAGTGTGTATTTTATTGTGCAGTTGTTGTATTTGTTTACTTAATACAAGACGATCATTTGTAAATTGTCTAATCTGGAGCTGTAAATCACGTTGATTGCGGTTTAGTTCTTCTTTTAGTTTGACGTTAGTCTCCTTTAATTCATTGATATCTTTAAGCGATTTAGTATTTTCGATAACTTCGCGATCCTTTGTCCTTTGATCGTATTCCTCTTTAAGTTTTTCAAGCTTTTTTTCATAATATTCCTGTAGTGATACAGCTGTACCTATAATTCGATCCTTTTCAAATTCGGCTTGCTTCTTCATAAATTCCTCTTCTAAGTCTTTTTGTTGTCTAATGTCAATAGCAGACATGCCAGTTTTCAACGATTCCATTTCTTTCAACATAGTTTCGCGTTCCGAGTTCATCATTTCTAATTTCTGTCTGAATTCAATTTGTTTCTGTGATAGTTCTTTCTTAAGTTGTTCTTGAACCTGATCATTAATACGTTTAGATTCTTCGAGCTTTTGTTCCCACGATTTATCTTTTTCTCGCATTAACTCTTCACGTTGAGCAATTTCATCACGGAGTGTCTTAAGATCTTCAGCGGATGACGTAGAATCCGAACCTCGTGATAATAATTGACGTTTAAGTGTTTCAAGCTCATCCTTAAGCACGCGGATAAGCTTATCATTAGGGTCCTCATTGACCTTAACAATATTCACGATTTTCTTGGCATTTGCTGCATATCGTAATGTACTTAAGCTTTCGTTATGGTTTAGTTCACTAGGGGATACTGTTGCAATCATAAATGTTTTTGAATTGCCACCAAGTGATTCTTTTAGAATCCATGTTAAAACACTATCACGGTATGGTACGTGTTCGCTGATAGATTTATCTTTTACTTCTTTTGGCGAATCACGTACTGATGCTTTTACAGGCGAAACGCCAGTCATCAATCTAGTTGGTTTTGTTCCAGTTGATAATAATGTTTGTTTTGCTGATGGTTTTATTGATGGCGCATTAGCCTTTGACTTAGCTATTAGTTTTGTCTGTGAATGTTCCGCTAATTTACTAATTACTAAACCTAACGTACTAAGCGACTTATTAATATTAATAGCTTCCTTAAAATTAATACCTGTCACGCCGGACATCTCTACACGTTCGCTACCAGCTAAATCAACTAAATTAATTTTGCTAACTACCTCGCGGGTCTTACCAATATCCGGTTCGTCGATTAATTGTGTAAAGTAAAGTGTAAGAATTGCATGACTACGACTACTACGATGATTCATTAAAGTAGATGCAGTAACTCGTTCTTTATTACCCTGATCAATGAGTTTCTTAATAGTGGTATAGTCCTCAACTAGAATCTGCTGTAGCCCTTCAATATATGGTCCAAATTCCGGATGTTCGCGAACTCTTAAACCTTGCGTCGGAGTTCGCGACAATAGATCACGTACATCTTCAGAATAAATTTCTAAATAAGATACTTCTAATTTATAACTAATCGATGCATTACGGGTATCTATACCATTATGCGATTCTTGCCGCTTAAATAATTCTTGACAAACTCTCGGAATTAAGCCCGGTTGGTCTTCTGAACCCATTACTGAGTGCGATTTACCACTGCCGGTCTGCCCGTATGCAAAGACACACGTATTATAACCACTGAACGCGTTGTTAATTACGTAAGTTCCAATATCATTATGCAATTCTTCCTGCGTAGACTCTTCCGAATAGGCGTAATCAAAGTTAAAATTCTTAGGTTTATTAGTTTCCGGATCTTTAATATAGATAGTCGACCCCTTCGTAGTAACTATTGAATTAGTACCATCTTCACGTTGATTCAAGGGTCTTACACGTACAGCAACTTGTACTGATGCCGATTCACTTGTTCTAGTTTGTAAAAACGACATTTCAGCTATATTAAACGATTAAAATCTTTTTAATATATGTATATGTTAGTTGTGTTGTTTAGAAAAAATGTCTTCAGCACGAATCGTAAAGAAAGTAGTTTCGTCAAAACCTATATCGCCAAAAGCGACTAAAATAAAAAAGAAAAGACTTATCCAAAATACATTCGAACTTATCCAATTCAAAAAAATGATCGGCAAGGGATTGGTATGCCCCTTTAAAGGCGCACTTAATACCTTTGATCCAGATTTAAAAAATAAAATTTTAAGTAAACTAGTTAAAACTATAGCGATGACCGGATTTATATCCGGCGGTATCGTATATATTTATGAGGGAGTCGATCGACTCTTAGCGCTTAACGCTGTTTCATACGCAGAAATTAAGAAAGCCGACTTAGAGATTGATGTTATTCTTAATCAATACTCTAATTTATCAATTACCGACTTAGTTTCTGCGTAAGTTATGTAAGTGGTGAGTAAGTGGTGAGTAAAGTATAAGTTTCGTAAAAAAACTCTACAAATTACTTACGACCGCGGGACTTAGAGCGGGATCTAGAGCGGGATTTGGGCTTACCGCCCTTCTTAGACTTAGGAGACTTAGCACGACGACGTTTACCGGCACCAGTTGCAGACATTTTTGTAAATACAAGAGAGATATATCTTGGGAGTGAGGAAAAAAATAAAAATAAATAATCCATATTTTTAAATTAATATTTTTGTGAGTAAATTAAGCTGGGATAAACTCTATTTGAGCACTTTGAATAGTGATGACATCACCACCACCGGCCGATTTGTTGACTCTCAAAACGATATGAGCATCAGCAGTAGGGTTAGTAAAAGTGATAGTTCTAGATGCAGCAGTTGCACCGGCGCCAGGTGTAAATGTTTCAGTGCCCAACGACGCAGCTGTTGTTTCATTCCATACAGTTACTGTAGCATCTCGCCCGTTACCCGTCGATGTATAGAAATATACTAAACGACCAGAACCGGCACCGGTTGTAAATGGAAGAGTGCCACCTGCCCCATATCTAGTTTGTAGCCAAGCAAACCCAGAGGTTGTGATGTTGGTCGCCGTCGCTGATGTTACCGCAGATCCATGAAATAAATTATACGATACGATGGCAGCGTTAGACTTCCATGATAGTATGCCAGAGCCGTTGGTGGATAAAACTTGACCAACCGTGCCATCATCAACAGGGAGCGTCAGCGAATAATCAGCCGCTAAAGTTGGTGCTTTGATATCAACATAGTTGACGTTACCAGCTTCACGAATACGGAGGGTAGCATCAGTACCCGCAGATCCGGCGAAGTTGTAAACACCAGTGCCCTTAGCTGCAAACCCAACATCAATATTAGCGTCATCGCCAGTTGCGGATAGAACAGGACGGTTCGTAGTATCGGCGTTGGCGATAGTCAATTGATTTACGGCAGAAGCAATACTGGAAAAGATCAACAGTTCATTACCAGCGGCATCAAGAATTTGATTGATAATAGGTGATGTGAGAGTTTTGTTAGTTAGAGTCTGCGCATCCGTTGTACCGACGACTACACCTGTAGGAACTACCTTTGCGGCAACTTCTAGCGCTGATGCCGAACTTGAAGTAACGAATCGATTCGCCGTAAAGGGGGTTGCTCCGCCTAACCCTGTGCCTCCATTAACTGTGCCGAGCGTTCCGGTAATTGCAGAAGCGCCAAGATCCAGCTCTAGATTGTCAGCAACAATAACGATACCACTGTTAGCGGTAACATTTACATCAAACTGATTACCCGCTTGTGATAGACCGTTACCGGCAGTGATAACACCTGCAGACGAGAACTGCGTAAATACTAAATTTGTCACGCCTAACGTAATAGGGTTTGCGGTTGTCAAAATCCAACCAGTGCCTGCACCAACGGTACCTTCTTCCACAAATGCATACATACCTGATGTAACCTCACCGCCTGGTGTATTGTCGGCATCGGGGGCTCTAACAGGCGCACCTGCAGCCTGCACAACATAAATACCGTTTTCTTTTTGATCGGCTTGATTCTTGATAAGAATGCGATCGCCGGTTGCTAGTGTTACACCATCAATAACATCAGTGTCTTCAAAGCTAGTAGCTAGCGTACCAGCAACAGCCGTAGCGGCGCGAACACTTTGTTTAACATCAAGACCTTGAATAGCGTTATCTACATAAGTTTGGGTGGCTAAAGTTCCAGTTGCGTCTGGGAATGTATAAGCGCGATTTGCGGTAAGGGCTGATAAATCAAAGGTTGCATTCCCGCCTGCTCCCGTAATAGTTAATGTTGTAGAATCAATAGAAGTGCCGGTGGATAAAGTCTTGTTAGTCAATGTTTGAGAGTCGCTAGTACCAACTACGGTACCCGTAGGTACGACCTTAGTAAGATCTACCGCACTTGTACCATTGCCGACTAAGAAACGATTCGCCGTTAGAGTTGATAAACCAGTACCACCTTTCGCTACTTCAATAATGCCTCCAGCAACATCACTACGTGAAAATGTTAAGTTGTCAGTTCCGATAATACTAGTCGCGGGTAAGTTAGTGCACATATATAGGGACGCTCTATTAACTGTACCTTCTAGAATGGGAATTATAGTAGATCCGGCAGAATCGCCGGCTTGGTAATCATCCGTTCTCGTTGGGGCTCCGGACGCTTCAACGACATAAATACCGTTTTCAGTAGCGGATGCCTGATTCTTGATAAGAATGCGATCGCCGGTTGCCAGCGTAACACCATCGATTACATCGGTGTCTTCAAAACTAGTAGCTAGTGTGCCGGCTGCCGTTGTTGCGGCTCTAACGGGTTTACGCCACAGTAGCGATTCACCCTGGACTAAACCACTAAACGTTACGTTATTAAGTAGCAAGGACATTTATGATTTCTTTTCTTAACCAAGTATATTAAAAAGACAAAAAAATATCTAACGTAATTTGTTTTTTTAGAAACTAGTATAAATTACTCGTTTACCTTACACATCAATTTATGTGTAGGGTAATCAATAAGCTGACATGTTTTACAGCAGTACTTAACTTTCTTACATTTCGAGCATGTTTGTAATTGGATTTGGTATGATTTACGATTGCATACAACACATGATACCATATAAGTTGCTTTATCCAAAATAGTATATGCGCCACGTAGATCCGCCAATTCAGTAAATACTGATCCAGCGGTAATAAGTGGATCGGCTTCCGGTAGAAATTCGATGTATCCCGTTCGATGAATTAAATTATACTCACCAATAATATTAGTAAGAAGTACGTCTACAACATTAGTTTTAGTTGGTAGCCACTTTAGAAGTTTAGTTTCCTGTTTGTCAACCCCAACAAAAGTTACTTCTTTTTGTGTTAGCAGCTTGTTAGCAGCGTTTTTCCTTACGTAAATAACAATATTTATTATAGGCTGTTTAGTTTCGGATACACCGCTAAAATGTTGACATCCAAAATCGGTATATTCAAACATTGCATTTTCATACTCAATGTTTGCGATAAGTGGATCTTTAGTATTGTAAGAACGATACCTAAACACTTGAAGCTTATCAATTTTTCGTTGATGTGAAATTAAAGCCTCCATGATCGGAACGTTTGTTAGCAGTAGTCTTGGTGAGATATAAAGTTCTACGATAGCTTTACTAGCATCAAACACAACGCGATTGAGTTCTCCAAGGGTAATTTCGAAATCTATATGATCTGTCAGCGGACCGGCGAAGTAATGAAGGAGTTGTAAAACACGCTGACGATCGCCATCGGTACCCTCATAAATAGCTTTATATAGGGTAGACCACTGCCTATCTACTGATTCCCAGAACGCCTTAGCATGCGTTTTAATGTCATCTATAGATAGCTTGTCAGGCATTTTATTGATTTAGATTGATTTAGATTATTAGAGTATTAGAGTTTCAATTTTTCTTTTTACAAGAAAAAAGAAATTGGGGTTCGAAAGGGTACAACTCTTTCAGAAGTACGGAAGGTACATCGCAGACACAGTCAGCGGACTGGCAAGTGAGGTAGTGTTCGATACACCGATCGCCTTGCCAACATCGACCGGCTTGAAGCCATCTAGGGTAGACAGCGTGATGTGGTTGCCGGGTAGCTGTTCGCACTCGGTCACCAAACAATCACCGGCGGACGACTTGGAATAGCCTACAACCTTGAAGTCAATCACCTCATTGAGCAATTCTGGAGCAGGCGGCGTGTTGTTAGCAGCCGCACCTCCAACGAAGAAGACGGTCACATGCGGCGGAGTCTTCTGGCTAACAGTCACCGGCATATCGATGATTGTCGGGGCGATGCTGTCAACAAGCGGAAAGAGCCCATAGTACGAAGGAGCCGACGGCTTGTACTTCTTGAGCATGGTAGCAAGCGAAGCAGCGGGAACCCCGTGGGTAGTGCGTGCAGCGAGTGTGTTGGCAGTAGCGATGCGCATGTTCAACACGATGCAAACTGCCTTACCAGCCTCAGCGATGTAGTTGGTGTATTCCCAACGCGCGAGATTGGTGTTGTCGACGATCCTAACCTGTGCCTTAGAGGCGGAGAACGCATTCAGGTTTTTGAGATGGTTCATCGTGAGCTTCTTCGCGTCAAACTGATACATTCCGTCAATCATGAAGTAATCGTCAGTAGAGAAACGCTCGGCGTTGATTTTGCGCTCATCGAGGTCCGCAATCAGCTTGCGTGAAACGGTACTCTTGCCGGAACCAGACGGTCCAGACATGATGACAACGACCGGCAGTCCGAAGTCAGCGGCGGCGATCACAGACTTGTACATCGTCGGATCCATGAGGTAGTCGGTGATGTCAATCTTGGCGGTGGAATCTGTAGTAGGCACCACAGCCTCAACTGAAAGCCCGCCCATTGCAGCCGTAATGGAATCGACATTCGGCTCGTCATGAACAACTCCAGTAGTGAACTCATACAGCAGCGTCGCCATGCCGACCGATGAGAACGGACCACAGTCCTTGTAGTCGTACTTGGTCTTCTGCATCCAAACAACGAAGTCCTCAGCGGTCTTGTACCAGGACTGGAGAGACTTCTTCGACAAATGCAGGAACTGGTCGGAACGCACCTTCAGGCGCTGCTGCAGCTTAGAGACCATCTCGCTCACGGAGCTAGTTGCCTTAGCCTTCCTAGAGAGAACCTCGCGGAAGCAGCGCCAGATGATGTACCACTCGGTCTTGTGCTTCTGGCGAATCATCTCCTTCGTCTCCGTGTTGTGGTACTCGATCACAACGCCCTCGATGTGCGTCAGGGCACGGACAAGGCGGAGCTCGTCGGGAGTGGGGAGACGCTGACAAGTAGGCAATACGTACTTCGCGATAGGCAGTCCAGAACCATTCGGTGCATTGAAGTACACTAGGTACGGGGTCTTGGTGTACACCAGGTGCATGCCGTCGACGTACTCACTAACGATGGTCTTGCCGATGAGAAGTGCGATCTGCTGTGAGTTGAGCTTATGCAGATCGGCGACAATCGCCACGATGATATGATCGTGCAGATTGGAACCAAAATTAGCACTATCAAATTCATACACAACGTGCATGTTCTTGGATCCACCGAAGATCCAAAGCTTGCCCTCGAGCTCGAAGAGCTGGAAGATAGCGAACTTGCCGTTTGCCTTCTCAACGAAACGCGTCTCGAGCTTCTTGTTGTCAACCCAGCTAGCGATCTTTGCGGCAGGGAAGATGCTCTTGGACTCTACTGTCGTCTTTGACTCTAGAGCAGACTCAGTAGCATTGGCAACCTCCTCGAAGTCGTCCTCGTCGATCGTGTTCGTACCATCGAACTTGTTCATACCACGAAGACTAAGCAGGAAAGTACCTTCAAAATAGAGATCCGAGAACCCTCGAGGGACCATAGCGACGAGCTCCGGAAAAGCCTGATAGGTCTCGTCATCAGGTCCGCGGTGACCCTTCAAGGGACGAACAGTGAAAGTCTTCACTGTGAAACGTCCAAGAAACGTGGTCTTCTCATCGATGTACTTGGAGTACGCGGCGGGAATCGAGAATGCCATTTTTTGAGATGTTTTTGCAAAGCTAGTGAAAGTAATTTAGTAGCCGTAAAATCTTCAATTTTTTAATTAAAAAAAGTCCATATAAAATTGAAGTTCTATTAGTCATAATACTACCCAACTTAAAAAACAATGTGCGGCATCTACTTTTGCGTTGGCGACTGCAAAGAGCCATTTATGCAACTTACACCACCTACAAAACATTCTTGTTTGAAATCTAGAGGTCCTGATCAGCTAAACATTGTTCATACAGATGACTATTTTGCGGCATTCCATCGTCTCGCTATTGTTGGCGTTTCGGACGGTATGCAGCCATTTCAAGATGGCGATCTAACTCTACTATGTAATGGAGAGATTTACAACCATGATGCTTTAGAAATTATGTATAAGCTTCCAGTTAAGACTCATTCTGACTGTGAATGCATTCTACATATGTATCGGATATTCGGCATCGAAGCAACTGTTCAGGCTTTAGATGGTGAATTTGCGTTTGCGCTGTATGACGCTACTAAAAAGGTTATGCATTTTGCAAGGGATCGTCTAGGACGTAAGCCGCTTTATTATTCTATTGACGAGGGTAGCCAAAAGAAGATTGACGTCTGTAGTTTATACTCAGGACTTGAGTTTGAAAACAAACAACAAGTCGTACCTAGATATTTGTATACATATGATGTAGCCGCAAAGGTATTAACTAAGCAAGTTTACCATACCTTTAGATATACTAAAGGGCAATCTACAGTTGTAGATTTGTATCAAGCATTTCGATCTGCTGTATATAAGCGAATTCATCAGTCAGAGCGACCCGTAGGGTTCCTCCTGTCGGGTGGGTTTGACAGTAGTCTAGTTTTAAGTGTTGCATTAGAAATCGCACATATGGAGCAACCACCGCATGTATTTACGATCGGATTTGCGGAAGATGCGCCAGATATCAAATCTGCTGAATTAATGGTTAAGTGGCTGAGGAACCGATATGGTGAGAACTGTATTAAGTGGCATCGCGTCATTTTGCCTCTTCAAGCTGGACTCGATGCCATCCCTGATGTAATTCAAGCTTTAGAGACATATGATACAACAACTATTAGAGCAAGCACGCCAATGTATCTAATTAGTAAATACATTGCTGAAAACACCGATGTTCGCGTTGTATTGAGCGGTGAAGGTAGCGATGAACTATTTGGTGGCTATTTATACTTTAAGTATGCACCCAACGACCAAGCATTTAGAGCTGAGATCATCGATCGTCTTGATGAACTTTATCTATATGATGTTCTTCGTGCCGATCGAACAACGGCAGCGTGGGGATTAGAAGTTCGTCCGCCATTCTTAGATGATGATTTTGTTAGCGCTGTACTTGAATCGACGAAGCTTGTCAAATGTAAAAAAAACACAAAAGAACTTATTAGAGATGTAGTTTCTACTAAAGAACTACTACCAGACGAGATTCTGCATGGCAAAAAAGAAGCGTTTAGCGATGCGGTCGGAATGACTTGGAAGGAAGCAATTTCACACCATGCAATTGAATTTGTTTCAAAGCTAACGGATGTTGATAAACAAGCCAAGGTTTATTCGCAACATATTCCGCCGGTAACTGCAGAAATGATGTACTTCCAGCATTTGTTTAAGGAAAGATTTATTAGTGATTGTAACAGCGACGCTTATCAACTGTTGCCGCACCTCTGGTTGCCGAACCAAGATTGGGTTAAGACGGGTGTTGAACCGTCTGCACGTGTACTACCCAACTATTAATTTATAGAAATAATCTACTGTGGTGGAAGTAAATTACGCGCCGTTCTAGAACGCACTTGTTGACTAGGTTGCTGAGATACGGGAACTCGTCTAGCATTAATAATCTGCATCAACCCGTCTAGATTTCTCTGAATATTTTGTAATTGAGTATCCATTGAAGGTCTGTTAGGTACGTTATGCATATTAGTTACATTAAGCATCGCCGGATGACTATGCCTATGCCTATGCCTATGCCTATGTATAGGCTGTGCACGTGTATCATATACACGTCTAAAAATATTAATAGGTGCTACCGGGGGAACAATTTCTTCAATACCTAAACCACGTAAAACAAATTCTGGAGATCTCGGCGGTTCAGGTTGTCTTGGTAGTTGTCTTAGTGTATTATTAATTGTAGTTTGTAGTAGAAATCTCGGCAGTGGTTCACTTTCATCGTAAAGCTGCGATTCATCACGATGCCCCGCTAAAGGTGCAATATCAAATTTACAAACAGGACACGGAATACGGATGTATTGCTTTTTTTCACTAATCCATTTTGAGATGCATTCTGAACAAAACCCATGGATACAGGGTGTAAATACAGGATTTTCAATGTTTTCTTCCAAACAGATATTGCATTTAACTGTTTTTGACATATTTTAGTATGTCTGAGTATGTGGTACTATATAAAGTGATATAAAATTCAAAATTGTATTTTTGATTAGGATTGTAAATTTAATAGCTTATTATATGTAAAATAGAAACTTAGCAAGTTTTTTCGCAAATCGCGATTTAAACACAACTGTAGTTTTTGCCTCTTGCCAATTTATAATTGCATATTTAGATTCTATTGGGGATTCAACTACCCATATAAATTTGCCATTTTGTACTATTCCGCTTTTACGCCAATTCGTATTATCTTTATGTATAACGTAAATAGGGCAATTGTTTGCTATTATGTCTACTTTTTTAGTAGGACGATCGATTTTAGTATGACAATAGATTTCCGAAATCAAATTATTCGAACAGTTTATCTTTTTTATAGATTTATACACCGGAATATGAGTTAGTAAGTTATTTACGCATGACAGTTCTTCTAAAAAAGGCATGTAAGTTGGCAACTCTGTTATTATACAGTTATCACATTTTAAGATTCGCAACGTAAATATATCTGGAACGAAAGTTAATAAATTATTGCTAATATTTAAATTAGTGATATGCAAATATGCAATAGTACGCATCCAAATAGAATGAATTTCTTGATTTTCTAAATTTACATAATTATTGTAAGTATCGACTAAATGTAAAGTTCTCAGATGACCTTTGACGATCAGTAAATTTTTTGCGTTTTCACTTACAATTGCGTTTTCACTTACAATTGCGTTTTCACTTACAATTGCGTTTTCACTTACAATTGCGTTTTCACTTACA
>JACCDH010226677.1_pt1 | contig 14041 bp, 11 predicted proteins | sample 7442481 | NCBI WGS metagenome assembly JACCDH01 (sample SAMN15323433, study PRJNA562643) | freshwater metagenome | isolation source: river surface water | place: USA:Blue River Watershed | collected 2017-08-15
CACACAACATTGTACCGAATACAAAATCAACCCGGCAAAATCTGGATATTTGTCTGCGAGTTGTGCTGTATTCAGGAAAAAGCAAAACCCCATTACCGTTATGGGGGTACTTGGAAGGGATACCGACACTAGACATTCTCAAATACAAACGCGGTCAGCGCATAAAAAAAGGCCTCAACTCTCATTGAGGCCTTTGCTTTTCGTTGTGCACGCGTAGGGATTCGAACCCCAAACCTTCTGATCCGTAGTCAGATGCTCTATCCAATTGAGCTACGCATGCGAGGTCAGTGTTTGTGGGTTATTAGTAGACAGTGGAGCGACTAGAAAAAATTTCTGCGCTGAAACTGCGTTTGGAAAACATACTATTTTACACACAACCGACGATTGTAGGATTGAATACAAATCGTCCTTATGTTGCCTTTAAACATTTGGTTACCAACAAACGATACCGAATATTCTCTGGATTACAATTCGGCATGGGAACCACTCGTGGGTTAGACAACAGAGAGCTAAGTCTATATTTTAGGAGCTTGTTAAACAAAGTGATAACTGAGCTTGGCAACGGCTGGAACCCCGACGAGGAATCTCAAAAATCTAAACATCAAGTAAATGAAAACAAGCCATTGAAAGCGCACAGTTCCTTTTTGTGCGATTACATAGACAAAGCTGACTACAGTGCTAAACACAAATACTCCTTGCGATGGTATTGGGGTGAGTTACTCAAATTTGCTGGTGATATGGGTGTGGATGATATCGAAACCCAAAACATGCAGGTGCATTTGATGCATAGATACCCTACTAGTAACACATCTTATAATACAGCCAAGCGATATTACAAGTGTATCTTTAACCTATTGGTTCAGTTGGGGTGCACAATGAATAACCCCGTGGTGGGAATCAAAAACAAAAAGGCAGTAGCGAGTATAAACCAAGCCTTTGAGAAGACCGAATTGACAGATTTGTTGGCATACCTCAAGATAAACGACAGGGTGCTTTACAGGGTTTCTATATTGATGTATACAACCTTCATGCGACCGCACCAAGAGATTAGAAGGTTGAAGGTGAAGTTCTTTAACTTCAGTGAACAGTTGTTGATCTTGCCTCCACGCTTTACCAAGAATGGCAAGCAGGTAACCATTCCTCTGCAACAGGAAGTGCTCGAAGAGTTCGGATTCTTGAAGTGTATGGATGCAGAGGACTTTGTGTTTGGGGATGTTAACTCTGACTACTTTGCTACTCGGTGGGGTAAGAAAATTAGAAACGTATATCCGCTAAAGCCGAATCAGACCTTGTATTCAATTAGACACACTGCAGCAGTTGAAATGTACAAGCGAACCAAAGATGTGGCTCTAATACAGCGTATGATGCACCATTCAAGTATGGAGGTTACCATAGGTTACCTGCGGAGCCTTAATTGCAACCTCGCAGTAGTGAGCGCGGAGATGTATCCGAGCTTGTGATTAGTATGTTTTCAGACCTTTTACAATAACTAATCTATCATTAACGCCTTTTCTTCTAGTTAGAGTAGAGTTAAAGAAGATGTTGAATATTGCCATTGTATTTGATGTGTTATCAATGTAATCTAAAACGTCAGAGAGTGAAGATTTAACCAAACACTGTTGTAAACGCTTCATTATCTCTATCCTTGTCAGAACGTCTCCTGTTTTAAAATGATGTTTAAGGAGAATAATGAGTGTATCATCCTCATGCTTGACCAAGGAAGCAAATATCCTAATTTTAAACAAGAAAAATGCTTTGCGATTTTTAAATTTTTGTTTGTCTCCTTGCTTCTTGTCAACAAGCACCAAATGTTTGAATACAAGGTCAATGAATCGTGATGGGGTGCAGTATTTGTGAACTTGGCTGTAAATCGTTCTAAGCTGTTCTACTTCTGGAAGATTAACAGGGCTAGAATTTGATTCTAGTTCATTTAACAATAATCGATCATCCTTTAGTTTACTTAAACTTGACCATTTAGAAAGAAGATCTGCCTCTAGTTTTTCTTTGATCGTATCAACATATTTCTCTAGCTTCATAGGCGATTCCTCAGAGACTATGAACTGGGCATCAAATCCTTTTTCATGAAAGTACTGTTTAACTGCACTTTCTTTGGGCTTAAAGTATAACATAAAATAGTTTTCTCTTTGTGCGAGTTGGGAATCAACATAGAAGTTCGAAATTTTATATGCATTGCTTTTGTAAGGCTTTCTTATAACCGACTTGTGGGCTTTTTCTAGGGCTTGTATGGCTCCATTCATAAACAGTTCATAAATCTCTAATCCTATTGATTCGCCTTGGAAATTTCTTTGCATACATTGGAACGATAGCATTAGTTTGTTCGCAGTATGAGTAAGTTTCGATAGTGTTACCTCTTTAAATTGGCTATACGTGTTTTGGGATTTTGGATTATTGGATTTGAAAGCGTCTATGATTACCGTGTTGCTGAGTAGTTCTTTTGAGCGAAGTCTACCCGAAATTTGTTTGATCTGATCTATTGAGATTAGTGAATGCTTAATAGTGTCGGTCGCAGAGCAAATCAGATGATAAGAATGCTCAATGTCGTAACCAGTGAAATATGCACTGGTGATAAAAGTGAGTTTTGTTGGGTAAGTTCTACTAGTAAGTGAACGATAAAATTCACCTGCCTTTTGTTTGCTATTGACTCCACAAAGGATTGAAATATCCGCTTTGCATAATTTCTGTTTATTGACATTCTCTAAAAGATGTTGAATAATCTTATTGATAGAGTTAAGGCTGTTTAGTGCAACTACAATTTGATCGTCTTTAGTGTGGTTATTGCATAGCAATTTGGTGATTTGCTCTATTACAGCTCCTTCTGAATTTTTGTTTAACTCGACTTTAATTGGCTTCAACGGGGCATCAATCAAACTAAACTCTACTTTCTGTTCGTTTTTAAGCCTTGCATCACTAAAGTTTATTGGAGTTGCAGTTAACATTGCTCTTTGGGTTTCAGGAAAAGTCAAATAGATATCCATGCAGTTCTCCATACTATACCTAAAGCTACTATCCATTTGGAAACTATCGATTTCGTCTATCAACAGAAAATAATCTCTAACTACACCTCTCCTCATTAGCACCTCATAGGCCTTAGGAAAGCTATCGGCAACACATACAATCTTTCTGTATTTGTATTCTACATTTAAAAACATATCTAGTTCTGGGATTTGGAAAGATGGCAAATCGCTATTCAACTCTCCACCTATATAAATGGTTCCTATTTCCTCATGTCCAACGATGGAATCGGCTTTTGCTTTTGCTGTAATCCTAACTGGTTCAATAATGATGCTGTTTCTTTTAGCGTGAAGCTCCAAATGGGTAGCGCCCATACCCGTATGTGATTTGTGAATCACTCCGTGAGGAAGTAGCCTTACAACTTCACTACAATATTGTTTCACCCAGTAGGGATCCTTCAGTATTTTTGTCATTTTACTTATTTAATATACATACAAAATAATAAAAGTAGAATGACAAATTCAAGTAACAGTAGGAGAAGAAATCAAAAAAAAACAAGCAATTTCTAATTGACTAGAAGTTATTTATTGTATAGTTTTATGCAAGTAAAATAAACTATAAACTCTAACTGTAAATAAGTTTTCCTAACAGTCTGCTTGCACTACATTCCCTACTAGTAGTAGATATTTTCTTAAATGAAAACCACTAAACGAGGGGTGTGAATACTTATAAATTATTAACTATAGATATCTTTACGAAAAAGATTAACTTTTCAGGTTATATTTGCTTATCATGGTAAACTATGCGACTTTAACAATTGGGGTTGTACCGAACAACTCCCCAACGAGCATAATCGACTGTGAACTAAGTGATTGTCAAACGAATGAATAATTTAAACATCACAAATCAGAACCCAGAGCAGATTGCAAGAGACAATATTGATTTGCAACTTCACAAATGTGGCTGGGTTATTCAGAATAAACGAAATATCAATCTAGCGGTATCCGTCGGTGTTGCGGTGAGGGAGTATTCCACAGAAGTGGGACCCGCTGATTATGTATTGTTCGTAGATCAGCGGCCTGTTGGAATAATTGAAGCAAAGAGAGAAACAGAAGGAGGAAAGTTGTCAGTGCATGAAAGTCAGGTAGAAGACTATGCTCAGGCTAAGTTAAAGTTCATAGATAATCAACCATTACCTTTTCTTTACCTAAGCACTGGGTCAATTACCCGATTTACAGACACTAGAGACCCTAAGCCCCGATATCGTGAGGTCTTCACATTTCATAGACCTGAAACAATTGTAAAATGGTTACGGAAAGATACAACTTTAAGGAAACGAATGGTTGAGAATTTTCCTGCCCTTGATCCATCTGGTCTAAGAGAATGTCAAATCGATGCCATTAACAATTTAGAATCCTCTTTTAAAAGCAATAGGCCTAAGGCATTAGTTCAGATGGCAACAGGTTCTGGTAAAACCTTTACCGCTATTACGTCAGTGTATAGACTGTTAAAGCATGTTAAGGCCGAAAGAATATTATTTCTAGTAGATACTAAAAACCTTGGAGAGCAGGCTGAGGGTGAGTTTAGGAAATTTCTTCCACAAGATGACAACCGACTTTTTCCCGAATTGTATGGAGTCAGCAGATTAACCAGCTCTTTTATTCCTGAGGACAGCCAAGTGTACATCAGTACTATCCAACGACTATATAGCATACTCAAGGGAGTTGAGTTAGATGAAAGTGCTGAGCAAGAAAATCCGAACGAGCTAAAGTCATTTGGTAAAGAAGCGTTACCTGTCCTTTATAACGAAAAGCTCCCAATAGAGTTCTTTGATTACATAGTTATCGATGAATGCCACAGAAGTATTTACAACCTATGGAAACAGGTTCTAGATTACTTCGATGCCTTTCAGATTGGTTTAACAGCAACACCTGACAACAGGACCTTTGGTTACTTCAACCAGAATGTAGTTTCTGATTATGGATATGAAAAAGCGGTAGTAGATGGTGTCTTAGTTCCTTACAATGTATACTCCATTGAAACTCAAATCACCAAGGATGGCTCAAAGATTAAAATGGGCGAAATGGTTGATGTACGTGAAAGACTTACACGCAAGAAATTCTGGGAGTCTGTAGATGAAGATGTCGACTATACAGGGAAGCAATTAGATAGAGATATTGTTAATCCAAGCACAATCAGAACAATAGTCAAGGAAGTCAAGCAGCAGCTTCCTTCAATGTTCCCAGATAGAACAGATTCTGAGGGCAACTTTGAAGTGCCAAAGATGCTCATATTTGCGAAAACAGACAGTCATGCAGAAGATATCATTGAAATCGTTCGTGAAGAATTTGATGAACGCAGTGATTTCTGCAAGAAGATAACCTATCAAAGTTCCGAAGATCCTAAGACCATCCTTTCTCAATTCAGAAATGACTACTACCCAAGAATAGCGGTTACTGTAGATATGATCGCTACTGGTACTGATATTAGACCTCTAGAGGTGCTATTATTCATGCGTGATGTAAAGAGTCGAAGTTACTATGAACAAATGAAAGGAAGAGGGACAAGAACATGTTCATTGGAAGAATTAAAGTCCAAGGGAACACCCTCTGCGAAGTATGCCAAAGATCATTTTGTTATTATCGATGCCATAGGTGTGGAGCAATCCCAAAAAACAGATAGTAGACCACTTGAAAAGGCTCCTGCTGTCTCGTTGAAGGAAGTTCTTCAAAGGATTTCTGTTGGTGATCGAAGTGAAGAAATGATGTCAACACTTGCGAATAGGTTGTTGCGATTGGATAAACAAATCAATGATTTTGAAAAGCAGACTTTTGCAGATAAAGCTCAAGGCAAAGGAATTTCTGAAGTAGTAAGACAATTACTTTATGCTCACGATCCTGATACCTTAGACAACCTTGAGCAGTTAATCATGTCTGAAAACCTAGATTTGGCGCCAATGAAAATCGAGGAACTCGTAAAGGAGAAACATCGTGCGATCTTAGAGCATGCAATAAGTGTTTTTCACAGTCCAGATTTAAGAGATTTTATCGTTGATGTGCGTAAGAAGTATGATCAGATAATTGATACGCTTAACATAGACACGGTTATTAATAGTGGATGGGTTAAAGACCAACAAGCAGAAGCAGAAAAACTAATTGCAGATTTCAAACTTTGGATTGAAGAGAACAAAGATGAGATTACCGCTTTACAGATTTTCTATGATCAACCCTATAGAAGAAGAGAGTTGACCTTTAAAATGTTGAAGGAGCTAAGTGAACAAATCATCAGAACTAAACCTAATCTTGCCCCATTGCGCATCTGGAAAGCATATGAACAGTTAGAGTCAGTGACAGGACAACCAAAGAATGAACTAATAGCTTTGGTTTCATTGATTAGAAGAGTTGCAGGAATAGACAGCACACTAACCACATTTGACAAAACGGTGGATAAGAATTTTGCTGACTGGGTATGGAAGAAACAACAAGGTGCAACTATTAAGTTTACCAAAGAACAAATGGAGTGGTTGTATTTGATGAAAGACCACATTGCTACAAGTGTGCATTTGGAAGTGGATGATTTAGACTACACGCCTTTTGATTCTTTAGGAGGTAGAGGAAAATTGAGTCAGTTATTTGGTGTAGAAATGGAAACAATTATTGAAGAACTAAATGAAGCATTAGTAGCATGATAGTAAATGAATTACCAAATAATTGGATAAAAATATCATTAGGAGATGTTTCAGAACTATATCAACCTAAAACTTTATCGACAAAAGAAATTGATAATTCTGGTGAGTATTTTGTTTACGGTGCAAATGGAATAATTGGAAAGCACTCTCAATTTAACCATTCAAATTCTGAACTTTTAATTACATGTAGAGGTGCTACATGTGGTAATGTGCACATCTCAAAGCCCTTTTCTTGGATAAATGGTAATGCAATGGTAGTTAAACCATTTAGTAAAGAACTTCTATTAATAGACTATTTATACTATGTGTTTAGTACCAATGGAATAACTAAGGTAGCAATAAGTGGTTCTGCCCAACCTCAAATCACTAGAGTATCATTGTCACCAATAGTTTTACCTCTCCCCCCAATAGCAGAACAACACCGCATTGTAGAAAAAATTGAGGAGTTATTTTCAGAGTTAGACAAGGGCATTGAAACGCTGAAAACAGCAAAACAGCAACTAAAAGTGTACAGACAGGCAGTGCTTAAGTATGCGTTTGAAGGGAAGCTTACAGAAAAATGGAGAGGGCTAAATGAAAATTTGTGCAACAAAGAAGCTTTAGAAATTAACATTAACCAAGCCCGAGAATCTTTTTATAATCAACAAATTATAGAATGGGAAGATGCAATTCTTAGTTGGAAGAAACTAAATTCTTCCACGAAGAAACCATCAAAACCATCAAAACTGGCAATTCCTGATCACCCAAGTACAGATCATTTGGATAGGAAGTGGAATGTTCCAAATGAATGGTTGTGGACGCAAATTGGTACAATTTGTTTTGTTACTAAGCTTGCTGGTTTCGAGTATACAGAGTATGTGAACTATGATAATAGTGGAGATCTACCAGTATTAAAAGCTGAAAATACAGGGTTAAATGGTTTTAAGAAAACAATATATTCTAAAGTTCACTCAAATTCTGTTCAAATGTTGAAGCGTTCTATTCTCAATGGTGGTGAATTGCTAATAGCATTTGTTGGTTCAGTAGGAAACGTTGCCACAGTTCCAACTGATCAAAAGTATTTCTTAGGCCCCAATATAGGGATGGCAAGACCATATTTAAAAATCAACTCAAAGTTCTTAGAATATCAACTTCAGTCAGCAATTGGTAAAAATATGTTGCTAGCATCAATGAAAGCAGTAACCCAGCCTTCATTGTCAATGGGTACAATTAGGCAAACACCAATTGTACTAACTACATTAAAGGAACAAGATGAAATAGTTCAAGAAATAGAATCACGCCTTTCAGTTTGTGACAAAATAGAAGAAAGCATTGAACAAGGATTACTACAAGCAGAAGCATTAAGACAAAGTATCTTAAAGAAGGCATTTGAAGGTAAGTTGGTTTCTCAAGACCCTAACGATGAGCCTGCAAGTGTGCTATTGGAGCGCATAAAAGCAGAGCGTGCAGTAGCACAACCAGTGAAGAAAACAAAAACTAAGAAAATAAAAGCATAACATGAGTACGGAAGCAAATAATACATCCAGTATAATAAGTAAAGTATGGAGTTTCTCAACGGTGTTGAGAGACGATGGCGTTGGGTATGGAGATTACTTGGAGCAACTAACTTATCTACTTTTTCTCAAAATGGCGGATGAGTTTAGTAAGCCACCATACAATAGACCGTTAAATGTCCCTGAAGGCTATGACTGGCAAGCATTAACAGACAAACGTGGTGCAGAACTAGAAGTGCATTATACAAACACTTTACGTGAGCTAGCCAACGTCAAAGGTTTCTTAGGTCAGATCTTTACCAAGAGTCAGAATAAGATACAAGATCCCGCCAAACTCTTTAAGCTCATTGATATGATTGACAAAGAGCAATGGAGTACAATGGGTGCGGATATTAAAGGAAAGATCTACGAAGGGCTTCTAGAGAAGAATGCAGAAGATACCAAGAGTGGAGCGGGTCAATACTTTACTCCTAGAGCACTAATTAGAGCTATGGTAGAGTGTATTCGCCCTGAACCAATGAAGACCATTGCAGACCCCGCTTGTGGTACAGGAGGTTTCTTCTTAGCTGCTTATGATTTCATTGCTAACCCTGCAAACTATTCACTTGACAAAGAGCAAAAGCAGTTCCTAAAAATGAAAACATTTTATGGAAATGAGATTGTGGCAAGTACAAGAAGAATGGCACTTATGAATTTGTTCTTGCATAACATTGGTGACTTTGATTCAGATAGCCACATTTCGCCTGCTGATGCCTTGATTTCAGATCCTGGCTATAGAGTAGACTACGTGCTAGCTAATCCACCTTTTGGTAAGAAGAGTAGCATGACCTTTACCAATGAAGAGGGTGAGCAAGACTCAGAAGAATTAACCTACAACAGACAAGACTTCTACGTTACTACTAGTAACAAGCAGTTGAACTTCATGCAACACATCAGAACGATGCTGAAAACTGATGGTAAAGCGGCCGTAGTTTTACCAGACAATGTGTTGTTTGAAGGTGGTGTTGGAGAAACTGTAAGAAAGAAGCTGCTTGAAGGGTCAAACCTGCATACTATTTTACGATTACCAACTGGAATCTTTTACAAGCAAGGTGTTAAGGCAAACGTATTGTTTTATGATAGTAAGCCTGCATCCAAAGAACCATGGACAAAAGAGGTTTGGTTCTACGACTTTAGGACAAACATTCATTTTACATTAAAAAAGAATCCATTGAAACTAGAGGATTTGCAAGACTTCATTTCATGCTACAATCCTGAAAACATCAATAAGCGTAAAGAGACCTATCATCCTGAGACCAATTCTGAAGGACGATGGAGAAAGTACACTTACAACGAGATTGTTGAGCGAGATAAAACAAGCTTAGACATTACTTGGATCAAAGACAAGAGTCTTACAGATCTTGATAACCTTCCAGATCCTGATGTACTTGCAGAAGAGATTATTGAGAATCTTCAGTCAGGCATTGAGAGTTTCAAGGAGATAATGTTGGGATTAAGGTAAACGAAGGCCAGCCTAAAGCCAGCCCTCGTCTGCGAAACTTGCGTAGTCTCCCTCCGTACCTAAGATCAAGTGATCGAGTAGGGTGATGTCCAATAATTTGCCCGCTTGTTTGATTTGGCTTGTAAGCTCACGGTCTGCGTCCGAAGGCTTTAGATTGCCAGAAGGATGGTTGTGTGCAATGATGATGCCTGATGCCATCGCTTTAAGCGCTGTACCGTACAAAATCCTTAAGTCCACAACAGTTCCTGTGAGCCCTCCTCTTGAGAGTTTGAGGCACCCAAGAACCCTGTTGGCGCGGTTTAATAGTAGGACCATGAATTCTTCGTAAAGACCAATGGTTGCTTCATCGTAAACCCTACTGATATAATCGTAGGCTGACTGAGAACTCCTAACTTGAAAGAGCGTACCTCGAAGGGGCTGATAACTTACTTGTACTTCCCTGATTTGTATGTTTGTATCCATACAAGGAGAAAGAAAAAATCAACTATGGATCTCAGGTGTTTCTATTTTTTTTGAATTATCGAAACAATACACAACAAGAACCACGAAACCTACGAAAACATAGAGATTTGAAAAATCATAGTTTTTTTCCTTTTCAATCATGTAGATATTGTTGAGTAACCCAATGGCTCCAATTACTCCTAAAATTCTATTGAGTCCAACTCGACGCTGTTTTGTAATTGGTCGACTAATTAAAGTCAAGATCAAACCGCCAATCCATGTGAAGACAATAGTGAAAAACAATGAGTATTTCCAACCAATTTGGCGATTTCTTCCTAGGTATTTGGGGATTAGATATACACTTGGAACCCATAGAATAACTATTATCATGAAAAGTATGTTTGTGTCCATTGTCTTGATATTAGAAGTTTTTGTGCATTAGCTTTTATTTATTTGTTCGAGTAACTGATTCCGTCAGTTGTTGAAATGTAAAATTTGGGCACAAACATAATAGAGCAATGTTCCTATTGGAAGTTGTAAATAACAACTGTTGATTGTATTTTGCGTTGGTTATGGAATCCGAGAATCAGGAATATTCCCAAATCAATAAGATTCGCATGCTGCGCGAAGGCATTGGGTTAAGTCAAGAATATGTAGCTGACAAGCTGAATATCACGCAACAGGCATACTCAAAGATGGAGAAGAACCCAAAGAATGCAACACTGGAGAGATTACAGCAATTGAGCGAAGTTCTTGGGGTTAAGATTAACAGCATCGTTGGTGATGACGATATGTATGTTCAACAGAACTTTCATCAGCAAGGTGGAAATGCATCAACGGTTATGTACTTAACAGGACTTGCAGATAGAGAGCGTGAATCGTTGCTTCAACAAATTTCAAGTCTTCAAAAACAGGTGGAAGTACTCACCAAAATCATCGAACAGAAGTTGTAAAAAATCGTTAAGAAAACAAACATTTCATTGATAATATTATTGGCATTTTGTAACTTTGGCTATACAAAAAATGTCAACCAATGCAACACTTTAGTAACAAAATTGATCCTAACTTTGGTTATGAAACTAGAGAGGATTACGAAAAGGCAGTAGAAAGAATGTCCACATTAATGTGGGGTGAGTTCGGCAAGAAAATCAATCTAAATTTGCTTCAAAGGGGCAAGTTGCAAAATATAAAATTTACAGACCTTACACACCCGAAAGAGCTTCCTACTGTGATATTGGAAAACTATCCAATGAAAAACCAACTCCTTGATGAATTTAACAGAATCAACGAAGCGTTAGAATTGTCATATAAGTTGCTATCGTTTTATCAAGATTCTATTGACAACTATAAACTCAGCGATTTAACAGCCAGTTTAACACCTACGTTTCTGTATTTTGGAATTCAAGGACATAAAGCACTTGAAGTTATGCGAGAGTTGATTTGTAATGAACCGAATGATTATTTCAATCAAAAATTAGATGCCGAATCAAAAGCTGCATAGTTCCGTTTGTTTTCAATGATAAAAGAACCTCCACCCTTAATTAAGTGGAGGTTTTCTTTTACAAAGCAATAGCAAGGTTTCTCACTACATCAAGAGCATTCACACTTCGTTCTAGGAATCGATCGATGTACGAGCTTTTATTGGCTCCTGTGAAGAGGTTGTAGAGGTTCCAAACGCTGATGCTTCCATCACTGTCTCGAGAGAAGTTTTCGTCGTTGTAGTAACCATCTACGACTTGGTTTAACTGACCATCCCCGAACTCCAATCTAGGTAGTCCCTGCTTCTCGTTCTTAGGCATGTACAGATACATCCTGCAACGCCCTATGAACTCAGCGAACTGCTTTTCCGTTACCGACTTGTTTTGCCAGCTTGCGAACTCTTCCAAGTGTGTCTTCGGGTTGAATCGCTCAATCAATTCTTGCACACGATACTGAATCTCATGATGCGTAAACGCTTTGCAATCCTCCACGAAACCGTCACTCCATACACACAAGTTACTGCACACTTTGTTCTTGAAGCCAATGAACAGCTTGAAGCGCTCTGCTGACTTCTTTGAATGGAGGTTGTCCAGATGGTAACTTCGCACACCACCGATTGTCAAGCTGAGTGAATTGCCCCCAATGTCCTTTCTGACGGAGGGGATTTCTATCACAAACATCATTCGCTCGTAGTAAAGCGTTTCTTCGTGTGGAAGCAGGTCTGATGCTTTCTTGTGACGTGCTTCGGGGATTCTCCCTTTGATTGGGTGTGACACCCTAACCCTTGTTCGAATTTCTGGATAGTAGCCTTCTACGACTTGCTCAACTGCACTGATGAAGTCGTTGTGAGAGATTGTGGCTTCATTGTCTTTTGCAAACACGGGTATCGTGCATTTGTTCAGCAAATCAGACTTGGAGACATTGAAGGTGTTCGCTTCGATGAAAACGGGTGACAATTCTTGCTCCACGATGTCCTGTAGATTCAAGTTTTCTACTGTGATGGGTTGTCTTTCCAAAGTAGCAGTAGGTAGGCCAGAATCTGGCACAAACATGCCCACCGAAGATCGTAGCTCGTTAACGTAGTCCATTGCTAACCCTCCCATCTGAATCAATTTCGGTCTTGCGACGGTTAAACAATTGCACATTCTCTTGTGATGGCTCTACTTTTTTCCAAAGCACGACTAACTCTTCAATCGTCTTAGCAGCAGCAACCATCTCTTCTAATGATGGCTCAAACGCTTCTTCCATCGTTAGCGTCTTTCCTTCACACCAATTTAAGATCTTTGTGCCTGTCTCTACGTTTAGCTTGTGTGGGACATTCGCAAACAAACCAGTACGGTCTTTGGTGCAGTTGGCATTGTGGTGGATGTCCAAATCGAATACGGTGGTAAACTCGTAATCCATGCCGTCTTTGGTGACTGACTTAAGTCCTACTTTTTCGGGAACCATCTTACCGTTCTTGTCGCTCAACACATAGTCCTGTTTAGTCCTAAAGGTTGCGATGACATGGCAGTCGCTTTGAAGGATTCTTTGAACCAGCGCATTGTGCCTTGGAGTGACTTTGCTCCAGTTAGTGAATGAATTGCCCACCATGGAGGAATGAATGTCAAGAATCCCGCCTTCGCCTTCCCACTCATGAGATAGAGAGTCGATGATGATGGCTTGAATACCTGACTTCTCGCATAGATCAATGGCTTGATTGTAAGCCTCTGGTGTGAATGGCTTACCGAGAGTTAGAACATTGTAGTTCCCTAAATGTGAATAGAGGTCTGCTGAGTGGTTTTCCGTGTCGATAACACAGATTTTTGACCATTCGCCTACCAAACCTTTAGCGATCAGTAGAGAAGAGAACGTCTTCCCACTACCACTAGGACCTTGAATCGACAATCGAATCTTAGCCCTTTTCCGTTGTGCTGTTGTGATTTTCATAATGATGTTATTTAGCACAAGCAGAAAGAAAAAACAGGTATCTCAGTAGATGTTCTAATTCAATAGGTTAATACATCTTATAAGGTGGTATATCTATATTAACTCCAATTATTAAGGAAGTGGGGGGTAGTCGGTTTCTACTTAACAGATAGGGGGTATCAAGTAGGCTACCCCCACACTCAAATGTATAGGGTATGATGGTGAGGGTAGGAAATTTTTGATAGCAGTAGACTCCAAACTGCGCTCAAACTGCGACACAAAACTTCATTTTTCAGGTTAAAATAGTGTATTATTAACTTTTCGAGTTAATTTTGTTTTAGGCAGAAATCCTAATATTTCGCTCCCTGTTCTACTCTTAAAACCCAACAACAGCGCGGTTTAGGCATAAAAAAAGCCACCTAGAATAGATGGCTTTTGTTCGTGCACGCGTAGGGATTCGAACCCCAAACCTTCTGATCCGTAGTCAGATGCTCTATCCAATTGAGCTACGCATGCATTACTCTCCAAGGCTGCAAGGGTTGGGAACAACCCTGGAAA
>JACCDH010409570.1_pt1 | contig 14041 bp, 13 predicted proteins | sample 7442481 | NCBI WGS metagenome assembly JACCDH01 (sample SAMN15323433, study PRJNA562643) | freshwater metagenome | isolation source: river surface water | place: USA:Blue River Watershed | collected 2017-08-15
GACTGGATGAAGCGGGTCGTGAATGTAGCGTCAACACGTAAATGTCCGCTGCAAACTATAGGTGCCAAATCTAACCGCACCGACTTCGCCCTAGCTGCCTAAGCGCAACTAGCCTGAAGTCCGTCAAGCCGTATTTGATTTCGTTACGGTTCTTGGCGTCATTTAGAAATCTTGCTGCGTAGTTACGCCTTAGGGCTATGCGGGACTCAAACTCAGGCTGGGTTTGTTGGTCGACTCGCTTCAGGGTATGGCCAGAACCGAGTAAAGCGATACTGAAGCTACACCCGTAGAAGACCCAAGAACTTTGTTCTGGACGGGGGTTCAATTCCCCCCATCTCCACAATTAGTGTGACCGTGACCGACGGCACGCCGAAAGACTAAAGCCTCCAGCAATGGGGGCTTTTTCTTTTTTCCGCCAATACACTTCGAATGTTGAACCAAAACGGTGCAACAACACATTTATAGAAGGGGTAACAACTAAATGTCATTCGGTGCTGCAATTCAGTCATTTTTCAAAAACTATGCAAACTTCAAAGGTCGCGCACGACGCAGCGAGTATTGGTACGCGGTCTTGTTTGTTCTTCTGGTTTCCCTTGCCCTAGAGATCGTATTCCCGTCAACAGTCATGATGACCGAGACTGGAATTCCAGTCTCGACACCATCTATCGTCTCGACAATCTGGCTACTCGCTGTTTTGATTCCAGGTCTAGCTGTTGTCTGGCGTCGTCTGCACGACGTTGACAAAGGCGGTCCTTACTATTTCATAGGCCTCATCCCTGTTGTAGGGGCAATCCTTCTCTTGATTCAATTCGCCAAAGACGGAACTCCTGGAGCGAACCGTTTCGGAGAACCCGTCAAGTAACAAAGTCAAAACGCACCAAAGAATCAGCCTCCAGAAATGGGGGCTTTTTCTTTTTTTGCTATCGTCAAACCATGTTTGGAAAATTTGGGGGATACCTGGCCGCAGGCACGGGTGTTATGGGTCTAGTTCTCGGTTTAGTTCTGGGCGGAGTTTGGGCGGGAAGCTCGACGGTGAACGCAAAACCGTCAGCGAGCGCATCCGCGTCATCATCCCCAACTGAGAGCAGCACCGTTGAGGGTAATCCCGCAGACATACCCGGCGATGATGAGGTTCTTGACTCAGCCACAGCCGCAGAAATGAAGCTTGTAAATGACCCAAAGTTTCCTCAGGTTCGCTATCAGTTTCAGTTGGACTTCTTCAAGTTGGCCATCGCTAACTGCGAAAATCTTGAAAAGAATGGTGCCGTACTCACATTTCTGGATGGTCGCACGGCAATACTCGGCAAGAACAAGGAAGGCGCTGTTGCTCGAATCAATTACGACTCGAGCGGGAAAGAAGAAAATCGATACGTTGTGCTGGAAGAAGTCATTTGCATGCCCAAATACTTTCATGACGAAGCACTGAGGAAATCTTCCGGCAACCTTCGCTCGTTCTACCACCTAGACCCCATGGGCGATGGAGAGACGAAGCAGTATGCCTGGCATCAGCATGTTAATTCGGCGGAACTTTCGACCGTTTACTTCACCTTCGAAGGTGGCGTTTTAAATGACATCACAGACTACGATGCTGAATACTATTACGACGCAGATGTCGCTTTCGGGCTAACGAAAGCGCAGAAGGCCCTGCTGCAAGATGTCGAGTCTTAGACGTCGGCGCTGCACGGCACGAGCTGTGCGACTCGCTGGGGGGTGACCCCCAGAACAACGGCGATGTCGCGCAAGGTGAGGCCCTCGCCGCGCATCCGGTAAACGGCATCGCGAATCTCGGCCGAAGCCTCTTCTTGAAGTTTGCTGGCGAGCTTCATCTTTTCTTGGGCCTGCTCTAAGTCGCAGATGATGCCGGGCAACTTGGCGTCAACCTTGATGATCAACTCGCAGTCGGTGCCTAGGTTTCGAGCCTTCGCGATCTCGCGAATCTGCCCGTCAACCTTGTCAAGGCGCTTGGCTGTGGTGGTGTAACCGTCGAGCTCAGGCACCTCGACCGACCATCCGGTTGCTGTTTTATTGCAAATGACATTGAGTTCCACGACACACCTCCAAAAAAAGTAAAGGGCTACTTGACTAAATAAGTAAAGCCGTGCTTTACTACTTCAAGGTTAAACCCTCACATCTGTAAAACACAACAGCAGCGACATTCATGCCGCGCAAAACTTTAGGAGAAAACATGATTTACGCAAGCATTCTGCTCGGACTACCTTTGGCCTTCATTTTCTGGGGCGCCGGCTTCAACAAGCTAACCAAATCAATCGACGACCTAGCCGCAGCCGGCATGGGCTGGACCAAAGAGATTCCAGCTTGGGTTGTTCGTCTAATCGCTCTGCTCGAAATCGCTGGCGCAATCGGTGTCGTTGCCGGCCCAGTTGCCGGTCTGGCTCTCGGTTGGACCTGGGCTACATTCCTGGGTGCACTAGCTGGTGCTGGTCTTGCCGCCACCATGCTTGTCGCTGCCATCATGCACATCGCTCGCGGCGAGTTCAAATACACCTACAAGATGAACATCGCGTTCTTGCTCTTGGCGATCGCCCACTCGGTAGTCACCTTCTTGAGCTAAACAACTCGGATGCTCGCCTAGAGCCTCTCGATACCAGCCCTGGTTGCCACCCTTCGCAAGGTGGCGAGCAGGGCTGGTGCCGTTAACAGCAATAGCACCGAGGTTGTGATCGCGCGACCTAAGTCCCAAAGCAAGCCGCCAGTGACCACTTCGTATTGCAAGAAGCGCACCAGATTGTCGAGTAGCGGCGCGCCAGCCGAGTAGGCGAGCGGGCCTGCGTTGCCAGCCAAGAACGGCCAACTCCACATGGTCATCAGACCGCCATAAACAAAGGCTGCGAAAACCGCGTATGCGATGAGCGTGAGTCTCTGCATCCACGCGCCGTTTGCCTTGGGCAGAAGACCTGCGCCGATGCCAATTAGACCGGCAGCCATCATTTGAAACGGTAGCCACGGGCCGATTCCGCCGACGAGCAAGGCCGAAACCAGCAGTGAGCCCGCCCCGAGAATGAATCCGAAGCCCGCACCGAAGACAAAGCCGCCGAGAATGATGATGAAAAAGGCGGTTTCGATTCCCGCGGTTCCGGCACCGAGAATGCGTACCACCGCGTTTAGCGCGATTAGCACACCGAGCACTGCGAGTTGTTTTGCTTCGATCTGGCCGCTCGAAAACTCGATCACAATCAGTGCGAGCAGCGCTGGCATGAGCGCAATGAAAACACCCTGCGCGAGAGTTGCCTGCGAAGCGCCTTGTGCCGAAATCAGCAGCGGCCAAATGAAAACTAGGATGCTCGCAGCAGCTGTGGCTGCAATCGTGATGCGGCTGGCGATTTTCATCGGGCACCTCGAATCTGTTCGAGGCTGATGATTCCGGGCTGGCCTAGAGCCACCGAAATCTGCGATGGCAGTAGGCCATCGACTCCCAGAATCTCTATGGGTGCTCCTTGCGCCTTGATGCGTCCCTTCTCGAGCACAACAACCTTGGTTGCCACTTGGGCAACGAATTCGATGTCGTGCGATGCAAGCACAATCGCGTGGCCCTGAGTTCTTAGTTCGCCGATGATTCGCGCGAGCGCGCGCTTGGCCTCATAGTCGAGCCCACGAGTCGGCTCATCGAGCAGAACTACGCCAGCGCCCTTGACCAGCTGAATCGCGAGCACTAGCGCTAGCTGTTGACCGGCCGACAAATCACGCGGATGCACGGCCGGATCCACTCGGCCGGCGAAACGTGCGAACAGGGTCGCCGTGCTAGTTGGCTCAGCCTGAGCAAACCGGTCGCTATCTTCGAGTTCTGCTGAAACGCTCGAAAGAAAGAGTAGGTCGCTGGCACGCTGCGGAACCATGGTCACAACGCAGAGTCGCTCTTCTGGCGACAGTTTTTGGGTTTCACCCCAGTTACTCAGAGCCTCGCCACTGGCACGCTCGCCACTGCCTTGAATGGCCCAAAGCAGGCTCGACTTTCCCGACCCGTTCTCGCCCATCAGGGTCAAAACCTCGCCGCGCTCGACGTGCAAGTCAACCGCGTCAACCGCAAGGTTCTCACCATAGGCAACCGACAGGCCGCGAACCTCGAGGGCGTTCAGACCGGCAAACTCGGCGGGCTGGGTTGGTAGCGCCTCGGCATCCATGCTGATGTTTTTGATCAGGTTTGGTTGGGCTTTGATTTTGGCACTTAGTTCATCTGGCTCTAGTGCCGATTCGCTCAGCCCCAACCTGGTCGAAAGTTCAACGACCGGCGGCACCAGGCGGTTTTCGCGAAGCGCGTCGGTCGGAGCAAGTTTCGAAACCGAGCCATCACCGTGCACGACGATCACCGAATCAACCAACGGGAGTGCGCGTTCGAGGCGGTGCTCAGACAACAGAACGGTGATGCCGAGGTCTTTGGTGAGTTTTGCCAAACTAGCGATGATCTCGTGGGCGGCCTCGGGGTCTAGCGCTGAAGTTGGTTCGTCGAGAATCAAGATTCGCTGCCCGGCAGAGAGAGCGGCGGCTATTGCAACACGTTGCTGCTGGCCACCCGAAAGTGACGTCAGTGGAGAGGCTAGAAGTTCGGTGATTCCAAGAGCGTCCGCAAGGCGGGCGATTTCGTTAGTCATCTCACTTGGACGCCTGCCAAGCTGCTCCATCGCATAAGCCAATTCGTCTTCAACCGTGTCGGCAACAAATGCGCCCTCAGGCTGCTGATTCACAAAGCCAACCAGGTCAGCCAACTCGTGAGGCTTGGCACCCGTTCGGTCAATCGAGTCGAGTTCGATGCGACCACGAAGGTTGCCGCCGGTGAAGTGTGGGCTCAGCCCGTTGATGATTCGAAGCAGGGTCGATTTGCCGCTGCCGGTTGGGCCGCAGACTAGAACGAATTCGCCGGCTGATACCTCGAAGTTAGCTCGCGTCACGACGGGTGATTCGACCCCGCGATAGTTGAATGAAACGTCGGTTAGCTTGATCACGAGCGCAACACCTGCTCGAAGACGGTCGCGAACGTGGTCGCCCACACGACGATAGCGATGGCAGCTATCACGAGGCCCCAGTCGACCAGCCCAAAAGAAAGTTTGCGAAAACTGGTGCGAACGCTCTGCCGCGAAGTTATGCGAATGACAACTGCAATGGCAACCAGACTTGCCGCGATTAGAACAGTGGCAAGAAAACCAAAATCTGATGCCGCGACCAGCAGGTACGCGCCAACCGCAAGAGTCACCGCCGCGCTAAAACTCAGAGCCCGCACCAAGCGCAGCGTGCCGAGCGACAGATTGCCGCGTCGGCCGAAGCCGCGTGCATCCATGCTGGCAGCGAGTGCGAGCGAGCGATCCATGGTGTCTTCGAGCGCTGGAATCACGATGCTTGCAAAAACGCCGATGCCTTTGTTGCGCCCTCGCAAACCTCGCGAGCGGCGAACTCTCTGAATGCTTTCGATTAGTTGAGGTGCGAGGTTGATTGCAACCGAAATCGCTGTGGCAACCTCATAGAGCGCACCTGGAGTGTTTTTCAGCAACTTTCGCGGGTTCGCCAAAGTGTTCGCCATCGCCACCGACAAGATAATCGCCGACAGCCGAAGACCATCGAGAGTCGCGGCGCCAAGGGTCTCCGCGCTAATGTCACCGAACAGGTTCAAGTCTGGGCCGAATCCCAGCGAAATGCTGAGGGTCGGAAGACTGAAGATTATGTCGGTGCCACCAAGTTGCCCATTGAAGATGACTCTGAAAATCACTCGGGTCAGCAGCACAAAGGCGGCTAGCCCAAGATAAAAACGCGCCGACTGCGCCCAGGGTGCAGAGGTTCTAAAGGTGAGCATCAAGGTCAGTGCGATTGCTATGACCGCGCCTACCGAAACGAAACTGTTTGCCTGACCAGCAGCAACTGCGAGCGCTAACCCAAGCACCCACCAGGCACCCGGGTGTGCGCTCTGCACTTTAGCGCGGGCTAATTTGAGCATTCAAAAACCGTCGGTTGGGTGGTTGGTTTGGTTGCTTCTGGTTGATTTGAACCAGAGAAAACCCAAGCCTCGGATGTTCCACAGGCCGGCTTGCGCATGGCCGACCCCGCGCCGCTGAACGCCCACCCTTCGGTGTCAGCGTCGGCATAGAAGTAAACCCATGAGCCTTCGGCGTAGGTCGGGGTGTCAGCGCAATCCTGAGTCGCGCTAGTTGGATAGCCGTCAATGCGGCAGGCGAAACCGGTCGGGTAGTTGAGCGTTCCCTGAACGTCGTGCGCACCGTCGAGCAGCTCCCAACCCGAGCCGGTGAAGTTAGGGGTGCAGGTGATCGCGGGCGCAGCATCCGCGCGTTCGATAACCAAAGTCACGCCAGGTGTGCCAGCGCTGCAGGCACCCTCGAGAGCGTTAGAAGTCGAGTTCACTTTCGAGCCGGGGTTCGCCGAGAGTGCGCCGCCGAGCGCGATTAGTCCAACCAGCACTACGAGCACAATTTTTAGCGAATTTCGCATGCTCACCTCTCGATTGGGCAGAGGTGCAGTTGCGAAGGCGAACGGGCGATTGCCCTATCAACTCCACCGCAGACCTCGACGGTTTATTTGAGTCATCACTCAGCGATTGGGCATTCCGACTTCTGAAAAATCAGTTACGGCTGCGGGTCAGCGTCGGATTTTCACCGACTTTCCCCAACTGCGAAGAGATTGCTTGCTGCAAGCAGCTTGCTTGCCAAGATTAGCAGTTGCGTTCATGTATTCTTTAGCCAATAACTGAATAGCCGTTCGACCCAAGGCGGGAGAGCAGTTTAAGTACTGCACCGAAGGAGCAATCCTCCCCGAAAATCTCTCAGGTGATAAAACCGCCATGGATAGGCAACTCTGAAAAGTAGGTTTCATAACCTCGCCCAAGGTGAAAGTTGACTCGGTTCTCGAGTTCGCGAAGCTCTCAGGCTCAATAGACAGAGGGGGAGTTCTGGTCGCCGATACCTGTCGGTGACGCTTAGGAGAACTCCGTGAACGACGCTCAGCTCAAGACCACACCTCTTTATGAAGAGCACGTTGCGCTTGGCGCTGCATTCACCGACTTTGGCGGCTGGAACATGCCGGTGCGCTACACCTCAGACCTAGCCGAGCACGCCGCAGTTCGCGAAGCGGCCGGCATCTTCGACATCAGCCACATGGCCGAGTTCTTTTTCGAAGGTCCTGGCGCTGCCGCTTTTCTAGACCACGCGCTCGTTGGCGTTGCCTCAGAAGTCAATCACGGCAGAGCCAAGTATTCGCTCATTGTGAATGATCAGGGCGGCATCATCGACGACCTCATCGTCTACCGCTTCACCGACGAGCGTTTTCTGATCATCGCTAACGCAGGTAACCATCAGGCCGTCTGGTCGGCGCTAACCGAACGCTCTGCCGGTTTCGATGTAAAACTCGACGACGCTACTTCGCGTTACGCGCTCATTGCGGTTCAGGGCCCACGCGCTGTCGAGGTTCTGAAAACCCTTACGACCGCCCCTCTTGATGACCTTAAGTACTACTCGATTTTCGAGGGTGAGTTCAACGGCGCTCACGCGTTCTTCGCGAGAACCGGCTACACCGGCGAAGACGGTTTCGAGCTGTTGGTAAAGAACGAGGATGCAGTTGCCACCTGGCGCGCGATTCTTGAAGCAGGCCGCTCAGTCGGTTTGATTCCTGCCGGATACGCCTGCCGTGACACCCTTCGCCTTGAAGCCGGTATGCCGTTGTACGGTAATGAGCTAGGTCTTCACACCACACCTTTTGACGCGGGCTTTGCGCGCGTAGTTCGCCTCGACCATGACTTCGTTGGTGCATCCGCTCTGGCAAACAAGGCGGGCGACACCCCTGACCGCAAGCTAGTCGCATTGGTTGGTGAAGGCCGTCGCGCAGCCCGCGCCCATTACGAACTTTTCGAGAGCGAAGCATCTGAGCACCCAATAGGTGAAATCACCACTGGCGCCCTCTCGCCGACTCTCGGTTACCCCATCGCGATGGCTTATGTCGACTCTGTACACGCCGAACTGGGCACGACCGTTTGGGCCGATGTTCGCGGAAGCCGTCAACCGATGCAAATTAGTTCGCTACCGTTTTATAAGCGCGCCAAGTAACAGATTCAAAAAGAGAGAAAAAGGGAAAACCATGATTAACCGTGAAGGTCTGTTTTACACAAAAGAACACGAGTGGCTTGCCATCGATGGCGACGTTGCCACCGTTGGAATCACCGAGTATGCAGCCGAGAAGTTGGGTGACGTTGTTTACGTTGACCTACCTAAGGTTGGCACCCAGACCACTTACATGAAAATTTGTGGCGAGATTGAATCGACCAAGTCGGTTGGCGAGCTTTACGCCCCGGTCGACGGCGAAGTAGTCGCAGTGAACGAAACCGTTGCCAGCAACCCAGAACTAATCAACCACGACGCATTCGGTGCCGGCTGGTTGATCAAGATTCGCTTTACCGAGCTACCAACCCTGCTCAGCCACGACGAGTATGCAGCTCTAACCAACGAAGGCTAAAGACAAATGACCAGCGCGCACAAAGATTTCAAATACCGTCACATTGGCCCCAGCGCCAGCGATCAACAGCACATGTTGCAAACGCTCGGCTACGAGAGCCTCGACGATTTGATGTCTGATGCCGTGCCGCAGGTCATCCGTTTCAATGGTGAAGGCACGCTGCCGGAACCGATCAGTGAGCCTGAGGCTATAGGTGAGCTTCGCGCGCTCGCCGCTCGCAACCGAATCACCGCGTCGATGATTGGACTCGGTTACTACGGCACACATGTGCCAGGAGTCATCAAGCGCAATGTTCTAGAAAACCCATCTTGGTACACCGCGTACACGCCGTATCAGCCTGAGATTTCTCAAGGCCGCCTCGAAGCATTGATCAACTTTCAGACCATGGTCACCGACCTGACCGGAATGAAGACCGCCAACGCATCGATGCTCGACGAAGGCACGGCTGTTGTCGAGGCCATGATGATTGCTCGTCGCTCGAGTGACTCAAAATCGAACGTCTTCTATGTCGACTCGGATGCACTGCCGCAGACCAAGGCGCTGCTAGAACACCGTGCCGAACCCCTCGACATCGAGGTTCGATATTTTGACGCGGCTAAAGGCAGCGACGAACTAACCGGTGAGTACTTCGGGCTCATGCTGCAGTACCCGGGAGCATCTGGTGCGATCACCGAAATCAAGCCAGCCATCGATGCGGCACACGCTGCTTCGGCAATTGCCGTAGTTGCCGCCGACCTACTCTCGCTAACTCTGATTGCTGCTCCAGGCGACTTGGGCGCTGACATCGCGGTTGGAACCTCGCAGCGTTTTGGTGTTCCGATGGGCTTTGGTGGCCCACACGCCGGCTACCTCGCCGTTCGCGATGGCCTAGAGCGCTCAATGCCTGGCCGCTTGGTTGGTGTTTCGATCGACGCCGAAGGTGCCGGCGCCTACCGCCTTACCCTGCAAACTCGTGAACAGCACATTCGCCGCGAGCGCGCCACCTCGAACATTTGCACCGCCCAGGTTCTGCTTGCCGTCATGGCTGGCATGTATGCCGTGTACCACGGGCCTCGAGGGCTTCGCGCAATCGCAAACGAAGTTCACGCCAAGACCGTCGCGCTCGCCCAGTCGCTAACGGCTGCCGGTCTAACGCTTTCGAGCCAAGAGTTCTTCGACACCATCCGAGTTTTGAATGTCGACGCCGAAGCGGTTTGGCAGAAGGCGCGTGCCCACGGCATCACCATGTTGAAAGTGGATGCTTCGACGATCGGTATTTCGGTCGACGAAACCACCAGCGAGGCAACCCTCAACGCCATCGCACACGCGTTTGGTGCGGAGCTTGTCAACATCAATGATTCGAGTCGCCTATCGAACTTCGCTCGCACCACCTCTTATCTAACGCACGAGGTGTTCAACTCGCACCACAGCGAAACCTCGATGCTTCGCTACCTCAAGCGCCTGGCCGACTATGACTACGCTCTAGACCGCGGCATGATTCCCCTCGGCTCTTGCACAATGAAGCTGAACTCAACCACAGAGATGGAAGCCGTTACCTGGCCAGAGTTTGGAAACATCCACCCGTTTGCGCCAGCCGACGACACTCGCGGTTACCTGCAGATGATCGACCAGCTGACTACTTGGCTATGCGAAGTCACCGGCTACGACTCGGTTTCGCTTCAGCCGAATGCCGGCAGCCAGGGTGAGCTCGCAGGTCTCATGGCAATTCGCGGCTACCACCTGTCGCGCGGTGATGTTCAGCGAACCGTGTGCCTCATTCCTTCGAGCGCTCACGGCACCAACGCCGCATCGGCAGTTCTTGCGGGCATGCAGGTTGTCGTTGTGGCCTGTGACGAAAACGGCAACGTGGATGTCGCAGATCTTGCCTCGAAGATTGATGAAGCAGGCGACCGACTCAGCGCGTTGATGGTCACCTACCCTTCGACCCACGGCGTATACGAAGAAGCCATCGTCGACATTTGCGATCGCGTGCACGCGGCAGGCGGTCAGGTTTACATCGACGGTGCAAACACCAACGCCGTCGTCGGCTATGCAAAGTTCGGCAAGTTCGGCGGCGATGTGAGCCACCTCAATTTGCACAAAACATTCTGCATCCCTCACGGTGGCGGCGGTCCGGGCGTCGGGCCTGTAGCAGCACGCGCTCACCTTGCACCATTCCTACCTGGTCACGCACAAGCTCAAACCGAGCATCCGGCATTCGGACCAATCTCGGCAGCGCCATACGGCTCGGCGAGCATCCTGCCTATTTCGTGGGCTTACATTCGCATGATGGGCAATGTTGGTCTAGCCGAGGCAACCGCAACCGCGGTTTTGGCAGCTAACTATGTTGCCAAAAAACTTGAGGGTCACTACGAGGTTCTCTACACCGGAAACAAGGGGCTGGTCGCTCACGAGTGCATTCTCGATGTGCGCCCACTGACCAAAGATTCTGGTGTCACGGTCGATGACATCGCTAAGCGTCTAATCGACTACGGCTTCCACGCACCAACCATGTCGTTCCCAGTTGCCGGCACCTTGATGATCGAGCCAACCGAAAGCGAGCCACTCGAGGAGCTCGATCGTTTCGTTGACGCCATGATTGCCATTCGCGCCGAAGCCGCAAAGGTTGAGTCGGGGGAGTGGAACGTCGATGACAACCCGCTTCGTAATGCACCACACACGGCCAAGTCGGTTATTGGCGAGTGGAACAAGCCTTACTCTCGCGAGCTGGCCGCCTACCCGGTAGTTGGTCAACACCGCAACAAGTATTGGCCAATCGTGCGCCGAATTGATTCGGTTTACGGCGACCGCAACTTGGTTTGCTCTTGCCCTCCACCCGAGGCTTTTGCGTAGGGGCTAGCTGAAAGTTCTGATCGCTAGCACTGCCGCAAGTGCGATTATCATTGCGCCGCCGGTAAGGCTAAGCCAGGTTCGAACTCTTGGAGTGGTTACACCTCTTATAGCAGCGCCTGCTAGGGCCAGCGCTTGTTGCCAAATGACTGAGCCGATGAAAACCCCCGATGCGAAGGCAAAGGTTGCCGAAACGGGGTCTGAGCCGGTGAGCCCGATGAGACTCGGAGTGATCGCCAAGAAGTATAGAGCCGTTGGCGGGTTCACCACCGTTGCAGCGGCGAATTTTAGGTAGGTTTTGCCCGCAGTGGTTGCTTCGGTATGAGATTGAGACGAACCCTCGGATGCACGCCTTTGGCTCAGCGCCTTATAAATAGTTTGCGCACCCAACCCAAGCAAAATTGCGGCACCGATCACGCTGAACCAAATTCCATAGGTGCCTAGGATGCCCGCAACGGCTGAGCCGGCCAGAAACACAACTACGGCATAGGTCGCGTCGACCGAGGCCATGGCCAGAGCGCCAGCTGCCCCGACTCGGAGGCCGTGGCGCAGGGTCGTGTCTATCAGAAGCAGCGCCATCGGACCTACGGGAATGGCAAGTGCAATGCCGGCTGTTACACCGAAAAAGAAGAGCTCAGCAAGATTTGGCACAGGTTCACTTTATTGGCTGTAAGCGTTTGCCTTTTTCGCACCCAAGTACAGGGCAGCCCTTAGGTAACAGGAATGTTACAAAATGTAAAAAACAAACTTTTTGTTAACATTCTTGGAATTTCCACTCTAAAGTTATAAACACCCAAGGGTTATTGCGTCTTTCTCGAGAGGCTCAATCGCCCGAATTTAACAAGGAGAAACACATGAAAGCAACACGCATCGTTCGCGCGGTGGCCGTGGCTGCAGCTGGTGCCCTTGGCGTTGCCGGTTTGGTAGCGCCTGCACAGGCTGCAACTCGCACCACTGTTGTGATCCACGCGTCTAACGCGCTCACGTCGTTTAATAGCGGTACCCCTGAAACCAACCTAGTAACCAACAGCGATGTCGGTTACATGACTGGTGCAGGCTTCGCCTACTACGACAACAACAAGAACCTAGTTCGTAACACCACTTTCGGTACCTTCGGCACCGTAACCAAGTCGGGCTGTGCACTTGCTGTCAAGTACACCGTCAAGCCTGGTCGTGTGTGGTCTGACGGCACCCCAATCGATGGTGTTGACCTTCTTCTAAGCCACATTCTTGGAAGCAGCGCTTACTCGAAGGCCGCTGGCCTAGGTGACCCTGCAAACGCAGAAGTAGTTCCATCGTTCAACTCGTTCTACGGTGGTCCTTACGACAGCGCTATCAAGGGTGAACCAGCTCTTTCAACTGACAAAATGTCTGTAACCCTCTGCTACTCAAGCTTCGTGCCAGACTGGCAGATCATGGGCCCTGGTCCTGCTCCAGTTCACACGCTGGTTCAGATGGCAAACGGCAAGACTACTGCTCAGAGCCTGACCCAGAACAAGGCTGACAAGGCCGCCTTCTTGGCTGCGTTCAAGGCAAAGGACACCACTCTTCTAAAGAAGATCGGTGACGTCTGGAGCAACGACTACAACATCAAGACCGTAAACTCTTCGACCAACCCGCTACTTTTCGTTGGTAACGGTGGTTTCTTGGTCAAGTCGGCAGTTGCAGACCAGTCGGTAACCATGACCGTGAACCCTAAGTACAACAGCGGACCAAAGCTTTCGGGCAAGGTAAAGACTGTTATTCACAAGTTCATTGGTGACTCGACCGCAGCTGCTCAGGCCCTCGCTAACAAGGAACTTGACATCTACGCAGGTCAGCCAACCGCTGACGCAGTTGAGGCACTGAAGGCACTCAAGGGTGTAAAGACCATCGGTGGTGTTAACGCTTGCTTCGAGCACGTTGACGTTCGCGTTGGTTCAATCATCCCTGGCGAAGACTACAAGGGTGTGTTTGCTGGCATGACCACGAAGGCAAAGGAACTCCGCAAGGCATTCCTGCTTGCCTACCCACGCCAAGACATCATCGACACTCTAGTCAAGCCAGTTAACTCGAACGCAGTTCTCGGTAACTCGTCGTTCTTGCTACCTGGTCAGAAGGGTTACACCGAAGTTGCTGCCTACACCAAGTCGATCTATGCGACTGGTACTCAGGCTCAGCGCACCGCCAAGGCTCTAGCTCTTGTAAAGAAGTACTACAAGACCGCTAAGGCCGGAAGCAAGTCGGTGAAGGTAAACATCCTCTGGGGTGCCCCTTCAAACACCCGTCGTGCAAACGAATTCCAGTTGGCCCGCTACGAGCTTGGTAAGGCCGGTTTCGACCTAACCAACGCAGGTGGAACCAACGGTTGGTCTGCATTCCTTGACTCGAATGCTTACGACGCTGCGTTCTTCGCATGGTGCCCAAGCTCGGTCAGCCAGACCGGCTCGAACGCTAACTTCAAGAGCGACGGTGGAAACAACCTAATTGGTTACAAGAGCGCAGCCATGGACAAGATCCTTGACAAGCTCGAGACCAAGTTGACCGATGCTCAGGTTATCGCTCAGTACAAGGCAGCCGACAAGCTAATCGCTGACGATGCCATCACCCTGCCGATCTTCCAGCACCCAGCAGTAACCGCGCACAACGCGGCTCTGAAGGGTGTGAAGCCGGCCCCACTAACTCCAAACATCGTTTGGAACTACTGGGAGTGGAGCTACTAAAAACTCGCTTGAGTTTTTAGTGACAAGCTAAAAAAACCAATGGCACC
>JACCDH010706739.1_pt1 | contig 14039 bp, 14 predicted proteins | sample 7442481 | NCBI WGS metagenome assembly JACCDH01 (sample SAMN15323433, study PRJNA562643) | freshwater metagenome | isolation source: river surface water | place: USA:Blue River Watershed | collected 2017-08-15
GCAACGAATACAAGGGCGAGATCGTCACCATGTCGGTGCAGCAGAAGAACGTCCGCATCGTCCCCGAAGACAGCGACAACGAGAACGCACCGTCGCACCGGGTCTTCGTCGGCCGCGCGGAAATCGGCGCCGCCTGGACCAAGCGTTCGAACGAAGGCCGCGACTACCTCTCGGTCAAGCTCGACGATCCCAGCTTCACCGCCCCGATCTTCGCCAATCTGTTCGACGACGAAGACGGCAAGAGCTTCAACCTGATCTGGTCGCGCGCGCGCCGTACCAACGGCGACTGATCGGACAGACGGGCCCCGCCCGGCAGCCGCCGGGCGGGGCTTCGCCGTGTTCATTCCCCGGCGCTGTGTGGCGGATCGGCAAGAAGATCGGCAGGTTTGACATGAAGGGCCTGAGCCGTCTCGTGGATCGAAAGCAGTGTCGCGTTTTGCCCGCCGCGCTCGATCATGCTGACATAGGCGCGGTCGACACCCATCCTTTCCGCCACCGCTTCCTGGCTCAAACCAGCGGCCAGACGAAAATGACGCACATTCGCGCCGAACAATTTACGGATATCCATCCGTAGCTTAGAAACTGGTCGCGTATCTTCGTGCTACGTATTATAATACGCGACATGCCCTTGCCTGATTTGTCGTTGGTTCTTTTCTCGGAGCTATCGGTTATACCCGGATGGGGCATCCGCCATCCCGAGGTGGGCATAAGCAAGGATTTCGCCATATCGGAGGGAAATCCTGTTAGACCTTGCCTCATGCACTTTGAGTCGAAACAAAGGCTCAGCCCATGACGACACCGCCATTCGAGAACCAAGCGCCGGCCGATGATCGCATCACGGTTTATGACGAACGCCATTTTGTCACGTATTTACGGTTACTTGATGCTGACGACGAAGGCGCTGACTGGCGCGAGGTTACCTCAATCATCTTCGGATTGGACGCCGAAGAAGATACAGAACGCGCTCAATCAGTCCACGATAGCCATCTGAAGCGCGCACGCTGGATGACCGAACACGGCTATCGTCAACTGCTCGAAAAATCACGTAATCAGTGGCTTGCACAATAACAGTCCGCGATTCCGCGTAGTTCAGCGCGTTGCTTTACTGCGGCAACACGCACAACCATCCCCGCACTTGGTTACTTGCTCCTTATCCTTGCCGATCAAAAACTTGAGGCTTGGCCTGTTCGCCTGTCTCTTGCGGGGGTCTATGTCCGGGGGAACTTCCTGGCGGTCACCAGTGGCCGCAGATCAGTACCGAGACCATGACTATGCGGATTTTGCGCAGGAGTTCCTGCAGCGCAACGCGGCCTATCGTCGCGATTTTGCCGATACGCAGGACAGAATCGCCCGGGATCCCGCTATTGCTCCAGCCGAAGAGGAGGGTCTGGCCGGGCGTTGGGGGCTGAGCTTTCCCCACGCCCCGGACGCCGACCCACGCACCTGTCCGGCGCTGTGGTCGCCGCAAGCCGCGCCCGACGTGGTCGTGATCGCGACAGCAGATATAGCCTCGCCCCCCCTTCCGCCCGGCTTTGAACCGCTCGCCGATCATAGCGATCGGAACGAACACCATCTCGTCGTAGCCAAGGACACCGCTCGGCTGCGCCTGTGCCTGCGCGCCGCTCCGCCGTGCTGCCCTGATTGTCTCGTGATCCTGCGCGACCAGTGCGCAGCTGTCCGGCTCGCTGCCGCTGCCCGCTTCGAGCGGGTGACACGCGGGTTTCGCATTGGCCCGGACAGGGCAGCCTCGCCGTCCGGCTATCGGCGGTCCCGGCTCGCTCAACTGCTTTCGATCCACGATGCGCTTGATGCCGGTGCAGATCAACGCGACATCGCTTTCGGCCTCGTCTTCCCGCTCCACCGGCCTCTGATCGGCGCGACCTGGAAAGGGTCGGGCGAGCGGCGACACACGCTCCGGCTAATCGCCGATGCGCGCCGCTTGGTGACTGGCGGATATCGTAAGCTCCTCCGACACGACTGACGGCGGCCAGGCATGGGGGTGACAATCTTCACCCCCATGAATTCTGTCACTCCCTCCCAGTCCTGCCTCTTCGCCATTGCTGCCTGCGACCAGCGGCAACCCGCCGCTGTCACCGAGCAGCAGCGAAAGGCCGCCCATGGAAGCCAGACCCACACCCGTCGTCGCCAGATATTTGCGGACGCCCGATGCCGCTGTCCATGTCGGGCTGTCCGCCCGGACACTGGAGAAGCACCGCTGCTACGGAACCGGCCCGGTCTATCGCAAGCTCGGTGGCCGGATCGTCTACTCGATTGAAGACCTCGACGCCTGGGCCGAACTCGGCCTGCGCCGTTCGACCAGCGATCCCGGCAAAGGCGTGGTCCATCCCGCCAAGCGGCTCGACGGCTATACGCCGCCGGTGCGCCGCTGAGGTCGGCCGTGTCGCGCTTGTCTCACTTTCCGGCCGAGAACCGCCAGCTGGACCTGTTCGTCAGCGCTGGCGGCGATATCGCCGCTCGCGACGCGCAGGATCTGATGGCCTGGCCGTTCTTCAGTTTGGCCAAAACCAAGCGTGTGCGCCCGATCGACTTCCGGATGGGTGAGACCTCGATCTTGGTCGAAGCCACTGCCGAGCACGGCATGGCGACTATCTGGGATGCCGACGTCCTCATCTGGGTCGCGAGCCAGATCGTCGAAGCACGCGATGCCGGCCGCGCGACCTCACGGCTGATCGCCGCTACGCCGCATGAGATCCTCGCCTTCACCCGGCGCGGCACCGGCAAGGCAAGCTATGAGCGATTGAAGGCCGGGCTCGACCGGTTGCAATCGACGACGATCGCCACATCGATCCGTCAACGCGATGCGCGGCGACGGCACCGGTTCAGCTGGATCAACGAATGGAAGGAACGACTCGACGCCAAGGGCCGCGCGCTCGGGATCGAGATGATCATCCCCGACTGGTTCTACGAAGGCGTGCTCGACCAGGCGCTCGTGCTCACTATTGATCCGGCCTATTTCGCGCTGACCGGGGGGCTTGAGCGCTGGCTCTACCGGCTCGTTCGCAAGCATGGCGGCAAGCAGAAGGGTGGCTGGAGCTTCGACATCCAGCACCTGCATATGAAGTCCGGCGCGCTGTCGCCGCCCAAGCGTTTCGCATTCGAGCTGCGCGACATCGTCCGCCGTCAGGCGCTGCCCGGATATGCCCTCAGCCTTGAGCATGCGCTCGGCCGCGAGCGGCTGAACTTCGTCGCCATCCCCCTCGACCCGTTCGACACCGCGATGCGCCGCGTCGGACTTCAGCCTGTGGATATGTCGTGATGTCGTTCGGACTATCAGGAACTGCCAGACTCGGACGATCAGGAACCGAAAGTTCGGACTATCGGGAACCGGAATGGCCCGCAAACCCGCATAAACGCTGCGGTTCCAGCGCCCTTAACTTAGCTAACAAAGAATCCTTCGGATTCTTGCTAACGTCACCGCGCTTGTGGACGGCCGGTGCAGCGCTGCCACTCCGGCCTGCCGAGACGAGAGTGAGCGATGATACGCCACTCGCCCACGTCACGTTGTTCTGGCGCGAAGGCAAGCACGAGGACTGGCTCAAGTTCGGCAAGCCCGTGGCGACCCGGATCGTCAGCCGAAGTGAGCGGATCGAGAGCTATGCGCCGGGCCAGGTGTTCGGCTTGGTGCGATGGGCCAGCAACGACTACGGCACCATCCGATCGTCGCTCGACATCGTGCGTGCTGTCGAGCCGGGCGAGCCCGCCACTCCACTCGCGCAGGTCGATCCTGGGGGCGATGTGCTTCTCAGCGTTCATGGCTGGCCCAAAGTGGCGCAGGTGTTCCGCTTGATCGATGCAATCGAAGCATCCGGAATCGACCCCTGCGAGGTCGCGCTTGACCATTGGCGGCACATCCACAACCGGATGGCCGCGCGCGAAGTGCCGCGCGCCTACACGCCGGCGCGGCACCGCGCCTGGCTTCAGCGCAAGGACCTGCTGTCATGATCCGGTGGCGTTACCTGCTCGCAGGCTTGGTTGCCGGTGCAACACTTACGACGCTCACCGTGCCGGTCTCGCGCTACGCGGTCTGGAATGCCAGCGCATCGGTTCCGACTGGGCTTTACGCGATCCGGCGGAAAGCCAGCTTGCACGTCGGCGAGCGCGTGGCAATCGAGCCGCCGACCGCGCTGCGCCAGATCCTCGCGGCACGAGGCTACCTCCCCGCAGGCGTGCCGCTGATCAAGCGCATCGCCGCCGTCAGCGGCCAGCGCGTTTGCCGTTTCGGTCACGGCGTGACCATCGACGGCGCTTTTGTCGGCGTTGCGCGTGCGCGTGACCGGCTTGGTCGCCCGCTTCCCGCCTGGTTCGGCTGCCGCACGCTGCGCTCCGGTGAGTTGTTCGTAATGAACCCGGCTGCACCGGACAGCTTCGACGGGCGCTATTTCGGCGTGCTGCGCGAGGCCGATGTGATCGGCCGCGCGACGCCCGTCTGGACCGATGAAGCGGGCAACGGCGAACTTGTCTGGTTCGCCGATCCGCGCGCCGATCTTCCCCCAAGTTCCCCAACCGAAGGAGACTGACCCATGCGTATCGGAACATTCATTGCCGCCGATGGCGGCTTTGCCGGGCATCTACTCACGCTGACGCTTGACTTGGAACTCACCCTCGTCCCGGCTGAGAACTCGGACAGTGAGAATGCGCCCGACTTCCGGGTGATTGCCGGAGCGGGTGACCAGGCGCGCGAAGTCGGTGCAGGCTGGAAGCATGTCGGAGAGAAGGCTGGCGACTATGTCGCGATCCAAATCGACGATCCGACGTTCGTCCAGCCGCTGCGCGCCAACCTGTTCCAGGGCGATGGTATCAGCCACGTTCTGGTCTGGTCGCGCCCGACCAAGCGCGAACCGGCGGGCTGAGCCATGCGCGTGACTGCTCCGCTCGCCTTCCTCGTCTCGGCACTCTGCCTGCTCGGAAGCGCGCCTGCCTATGGGCAAGTCGCTGCCGAACAGGTGCAGCCGCGTGCCGTCGACATTGCTGCACATGTGACGGAAGCCTCCCAGCGCTTCGGCCTGCCCGAAAGCTGGATCTATGCCGTGATGCGCACCGAGAGCGCAGGCCGTGTCGGTGCGGTATCATCGGCGGGTGCTATGGGCCTGTTGCAGTTGATGCCCGGAACCTGGGCGCGGCAACGCGCCCGGCTCGGGCTCGGCAGCGATCCCTTCGATCCACGTGACAACATCATGGCGGGCACCTCGTACCTGCGCGAAATGTACGACAGCTATGGGACAGCCGGCATGCTCGCCGCCTACAATGCCGGACCGGGCCGATATGAAGATTGGCGGGATCGCGGCAGACCGCTTCCCGCCGAGACCCGCGCCTATGTCGCCAAAATCGCACCCCAGCTGCAATCCGGGAGCGCGGCGACCGCGGTCACCAGCGCAGCGCCGGTGCAGCCGGTGCGCCTGTCCTGGACGCAAAGCCAGCTGTTCGCTGCGCGTTCGGACAGCAATGACAGCGCATCCGGCAGCTTCGCCGCCGCCGCGCCGCCGCGCCCCCTCGAAGTTTCGATTGCCCCGCTCAACGGCCTCTTCGCGCCCGTTTCGGGGAGGGGATCGCAGTGATTGCAATTCGGTCGCTCTGGCGCGTCATGGCGTGGAATGGAGTGTGGAAGTGTGGAAGCTGGGTTGCAGGAGGGGAAGGTTCAGGAAGATGGCGAGATAAAAGAGCGGCTGGCTGTGGTGGTTGTGAGGCGCAGAAATCCTCGGCTTCGCGCGCCATACACATTTTGAGCCTGCTGGCACCGCGCCGCATTTTTCCCGCAATCCCGCTATTTTTGCAGCCGTCGCCCGTCGGCAACGCGATGTTCCGGTGAGCGACGATGATTTCGAGGTCAGACCAGGCCGTGTCCGCGATCGCGGGCGGCCTTTGGGGCAGAAGGCAAAGTCGCTCGCCGGTCGAGTCCTCCAGATCTCGAAGCGTGCAGGCTACTCGCCACTCGCAAAGCGCGCCGGCGGAGGGACCGGTCGATCGGGACGCGGTCGCGGTGCTGCGCTGGCGATGCGCCGATCGCGAACCCAACGCCGAGTGATCATCAAGGCCCGCGTCGTCCGTCACAAGGGGGCCTACTTTCGCGCCGCTCCGCTCGCCCGGCATCTGACCTATCTGAAGCGCGATGGTGTCGACCGAGAGGGACGTGAGGGCCGCTTGTTCGACCGCGATGGGGACAGCGTCGATGCCGAGGGCTTTGCTGCGCGTTGCGAAGACGACCGGCACCATTTCCGCTTCATCGTCTCGCCCGAGGATGCCGCCGAGATGGAGTGCTTGCGCGCCTTCACCCGCGAGATGATGGACGACATGGCGCACGATCTCGGAACCCGTCTCGATTGGGTGGCGGTCGATCATTGGAACACCGACAACCCGCACATCCACATCCTGGTGCGTGGGCGTGCTGACGATGGCCGAGATCTGGTGATTGATCGGGACTACATCCGCGAAGGGATGCGCGGCCGCGCCGAGGAGCGCGTCACTGCCGAACTTGGCCACCGCACTGAGCGCGAGATCGAGCAAGCCTTGCGACGTGAGGTTAGCGCCGAACGCTGGACCAGTCTCGACCGGAGCCTGCAGCGATTGCAGGACGAGAGCGGTCTGATCGACCTGCGCCCCGATCCATCCGGTCATGCCCGATCCGATCGCGCACTTTTGATCGGGCGGGCAACTGCGCTTGAACGGCTTGGCCTCGCCGATACGCATGGCCCGGCCTGCTGGACGCTCGGTAGCGATCTGGAAGGCAAGCTGCGCGAACTCGGCAAACGCGGCGACATCATCAAGACCATGCACCGCGCCATGTCGCGCCAGATCGGCAGCGCCGAGACCGGCCGGTTTGCGATGCACGGTGCGGCACCAGACGAGCCCATACTCGGCCGCTTGATCGAACGCGGCCTGCACGACGAACTGACCGGCGAGGCCTATGCCGTGGTCGATGGCGTCGATGGCCGGGTCCATCATCTCAAATTCTCCGATCTCGAGGTCACTGGTGATGCCGAACCCGGTGCGATCGTCGAACTCAGAAGCTGGGACGACAATCGCGGGCGCCGACAGCAGTCGCTGGCGCTGCGCTCGGATCTGGCGCTAGCCGAGCAGGTCACGGCGAACGGTGCGACCTGGCTCGACCGCCAACTGGTCGCAGCCGAGCCGCAGATCACCGGCAGCGGATTTGGCATCGAGGTCGAGCAGGCCATGATCGCCCGAGCGGAGCATCTGGCGGAGCAGGGTCTGGCACGTCGTCAAGGCACCCGGATCATCCTGGCGCGCGATCTCATTTCGACGCTGCGTGACCGTGAGCTGGCCAGTGCCGCGAGCACCATCGCCCTCCGCACGGGGCTCCATCATGTGCCCGGCGAAGAAGGCGACCGGATCAAAGGCCTCTATCGTGAGCGGATCAAACTTGCCTCGGGCCGTTTCGCCATGATCGAACATGCCCATGGGTTCGAGCTGGTGCCGTGGAAGCCTTCGCTTGAGCGGCATCTCGGCGAGCAGGTGATGGGCACAATCAAAAGCGTCGGCGGGATCGAATGGTCGCTCGGCCGCAGCCGCGGGATCGCTATTTGATCTAAAGTGCGGCCCGCAACTGATGGCGCTGGGTCGCGGGGAGGAGATCGGCGACGGCAAGCATCAAATCGAGTAGTCGCCGATCCTCCTCCGCAGAATTGGCCGGTGCCCGGAGTTCCGGCCTCACAACCATGATCCTGACCTTTTGAGCGGACCCGCCCCGTGGGCGTTTGCCATATTGCCCAAGCCAGGATTCGAGCTCGGCGTAGAGGCGATTGTATTCAGGCGTCCCAGCTCTGACCTCTTCGAACCATGGCTTGAGTGCATGTTCGGTATTCCGTCCGTCGAGCTCGCTGTAGTTGTTCAGGTACTGCTCGGGTGTCAGCCCTTCATATCCCACGAACTTGGAAAACCCGAACAGCGGCGGAGCGCTCTCCGTTTCGAGAACATAGTAGGCGTGAGCAAGGCCGAGCCGGTCGGCAAGCGCGGGATGGCGATCGAGTTCATCGTTCAATCGGCGGATCGCGCTGAGAACGCTGTCCAGGTTCCGAGCAAGCTTCATCGTCGAATCTCCTTTCAACTCCAATCTACCTGCGATCTAGACTAATTAGATTTGATCGTCAATCTAAATCGCCTACCTATGATTTAGATTGACGTTGAGGTGGGCAAACTCGAGGCCTTCATTTGCGCTCAGGCCCCCAATTCTCCGCCAGCCTGCGATGAGCCCGGCGAAAGCCTTGCAATTGCGCCACTGCGGCGCCGACATGCCCGCTCGAACGGGTAGGAGCATGGTCATTGTCCGCAGCGAAGATCCTTTGGGGCCAGGTGCTGGCCGTCTTCCTCATCATACTGTTGAGTGTCTGGGCCGCGACGCAGTGGACCGCATCCGCGCTGGGGTTCCAGGCCGAACTTGGCATCCCATGGTTCTCGGCGTTCGGCCATCCGGTGTACCGGCCCTATGACCTGTTCTGGTGGTGGTTCTCCTATGACGCCTACGCCCCGGAGATTTTCGACAAGGGTGGGATGATCGCAACCTCGGGCGGGTTCGTGGCGATCGTGGTTGCCATCGCCATGTCGGTTTGGCGCGGCCGCGAGAACAGCAATGCCAAGACCTATGGTTCGGCGCGCTGGGCCGAACGGGCCGACATCAAGCGCATCGGCCTCCTCGCCGAAAACGGCGTGGTGCTCGGCAAGTTCCAGAACAATTATTTGCGCCACGATGGCCCCGAACATGTGCTGTGCTTCGCGCCGACCCGCTCGGGCAAAGGCGTCGGCCTGGTCATCCCGACCCTGCTGACATGGCCCGGCTCGGCGATCGTCCATGACATCAAAGGCGAAAACTGGAGCCTGACCGCCGGTTTCCGTTCCAGCTTCAGCCGCACGCTCTTGTTCGATCCCACCAACCTTGCATCGGCCCACTACAATCCACTGCTCGAGGTGCGCCGCGGGATCAGCGAGGTCCGCGACGTCCAGAACATCGCCGACATCCTGGTCGATCCCGAAGGTAGCCTTGAGAAACGCAACCATTGGGAGAAGACCAGCCATGCCTTGCTGGTTGGAGCGATCCTCCATGTACTTTACGCCGAGTCCGACAAGACCCTCGCCGGGGTGGCTGCCTTCCTGTCCGATCCCGAACGCACCATAGAGCAGACGCTCGATGCAATGATGGCGACCACGCACCTGGGTGACGCTGGTCCGCACCCGGTTGTTGCCAGCGCGGCGCGTGAGCTGCTGAACAAGTCGGATAACGAACGCTCGGGCGTGCTGTCGACCGCAATGTCTTATCTCGGGATATACCGAGATCCTGTCATCGCCGAGGTCACCAAATGCTCGGACTGGCGGATCGCCGATCTGGTCGAGGCCAAACGGCCAGCCACGCTCTATCTGGTGGTGCCGCCCTCCGACATCAGCCGGACCAAGCCGCTCATTCGCCTGATCCTCAACCAGATCGGGCGGCGGCTGACAGAGGAATTATCTCCGAAGGCGCGGCGCCACCGGTTGCTGATGATGCTCGACGAGTTTCCGGCATTGGGGCGCCTCGACTTCTTCGAGAGCGCGCTGGCATTCATGGCGGGCTACGGGCTCAAATCGTTCCTGATTGCGCAGTCGCTCAATCAGATCGAGCGCGCCTACGGCAAGAACAACGCAATCCTCGACAACTGCCATGTCCGCGTGGCGTTCGCGACCAATGACGAAGGCACCGCCAAGCGGGTGTCGGAATCGCTGGGCACCGCGACGGAGCAACGATCGATGCGCAATTATGCCGGTCATCGGCTGTCGCCCTGGCTAGGCCACCTGATGATCTCCCGCTCGGAAACCTCGCGCCCGCTGCTGACCCAGGGCGAAATCCTCCAGCTCCCAGAAACCGACGAGATCGTGATGCTTTCCGGCTCGCCACCGATCAAGGCGAAAAAGGCGCGCTACTATGCCGACCCGCGCTTGCAGGCGCGTATTCTGCTACCCCCGGAGCCCGATGCAGCGAAGACCAACAACCCGAAGTCCGACGACTGGAGTGACATGCCCGCCATCAAGCCGATGTTGATGAAGAAGCGCAAGACGGCTGCAGCTGATGACGAAGCCAATGGCGGGATCCGGCGCGAACCGGGAATCCCGGCCCATGTCGATATTGTGCCTAAGAAGGGCAAAGATCGTTCGGACGAGTTTGATTTTGGCGATCAGTCCGACGGCGCGGACGATGCTGCGCGCGCCGAGCGGCTGCGGATCGACATGGCGCGCAGTGCGCGTCAGGCTTCGCTCGATCCTGGCGATGGGATCGCGTTGTGAAATCGAAACACACATTCCGCCTGCCGCCTGATCTCGCCGATCGCCTCGCAGATTACGCCCGGCGCAAGCGTGTGACCCAGGCACAAGTCGTGGAGACGGCCTTGAACTCGTTTCTGTCGCCCGACGGTTCAGAGCGGATGGAAGCGGCATTCAGCCGTCGGATCGATAAGGTGATGCGCCAGCTGGACAAGCTGGATTACCGGTCGGAGCTGAATGCTGAGGCGCTCGCGCTGTTCGTGCGCTTTTGGCTGACGGCCAATCCAGCGCTACCTGATGCGGCTCGGGCCGCGGCCCAGGCTCAGGGCAAGGAGCGCTTTGAAGGGTTTGTCGAGGCGCTGGCGCGGAAAATGGAGTTCGGGCCAAAACTCTCGGACTCAATCGCTGCGCCGAATTCATGAAATGGCCGATGTGCGACATTCGTTCGGTTGCGAGTTACGGCTGGTGATTGCGAATGCGGACATTCGGTTTTGCACCCCAAATCGCCCCACTTGCTGCAAGCGTTTCCGATCCCGCGTCCTCCTTGTTCCGCCTTTCAAAAAGCGGCCCTAAACGGATTGATGAAGCGCTCAGTCGGCCTGCAAGAACACCCTGCTTAACCTAGCCATTTTCCAAGGTGCCACTTAGCGATTTGGGATTAATGTTCCAGATCGCCACAACCTGAAGCTCGTCCCACCGGAAACTCGATTGCGGGCGTGGCGGAACGCGACTTTAGTGGATTCACCTTGTAGCATGTGATGGATCAAGAAGCTTTGAAGAAACTGCGATGCGATCGCGCCATGCACGCTATGAAACGCACCGATATATGAGTCGCATACGTTGAGTGCGGAGAGCGGCTTTCCGAGCGGAGCCTGACCTGCTTGGCAGGCGAGGTTGATGAAGAACTTACGGGTTGCTCCGGCGATATCGAGTATGGGTTCGAGTTGTGCTGCCGTCTGCCAACCATCAACCGCAAATCGCACTGCGCTGCCGTTTCCATGCGCGATTAGCACAAGATGACTATAGTTTGCGTGTTCGCGCGCCCAAATCGAAGCCATTTCAGAAACTGAACGCAGCCGATAGAAGCGCACGTAATCATCGGACGCCAGTAAGCGGCAAAACTGCGTAACCGATTTGAATAGCGGTTCTAGCAAGGTCGTCTCAGTTTCGAGATCACCGATACAGATGATCAAAAGCCCTATATTGCGCTGGCACAGGCTGTTAGCGATCCAATAGTCCTCGCCTCGAAAATTGATGCGGACACTGCGATCAGCCACCTCCAGAACCGGCTCGTTAACGAACGCTGAGGCTGTATCGCCGACACCGAGCCGGGAAGCAGGTAGAAATACCCGTTCGCCGACGATAAGATTATTCGCCATCCTCGTCCCCACTAGTTTGCAGTTCGCCTATTTCACGCATATTGGACGGCGTCATCACCCTCATTTGAGGGCAGCCAGTCTCGCTTGCAGTCCCATCGCAGTTGGCACCTCGGACGCAACCAGCCTCGCCACGATGTCTATCACAGCGTCACGCATCGACCGCTGCCTCAGCAAATCATCGGCGTTTTGGGCAAGAAGGCAATCCACCAATTCAGCGACCGTGTTGGCAGTGCCAGTGCGATAAAATCGATCCGACGTGTTGATAGCGTCGCGGACCCAGCAGACGCCTTCAAGACGCATGTGCCGTCCTGCTTCAGTGGTCAGAAAGTGGCAGAAAGTTGCGAATTCGTCTTCGTCACGGGCCATATCGCCTTGAGCCCAACGCCGATAATAGTCGATGAGTTCGGGTAGTCGCGCGCGGATCTCATGCTCCTGGCTAAGCGCAGCGTGGGAATGGAGCCCCAAAAGCTTCACAATCATCTGGCGTCCGCGATACCATCGGCGGCCGGAAGACCAGTCCGCCGCGAAGGCCGTTTCGAGCATGGCCTTCCAAATCGTCATAAAGCGATCGACATCCTGCGGTTTGAACGGAAGCAAGAACCAGCAAGCAGCGAGTTGCTCGGTCGCATGATACCCGTTCGGTCCGATCGCCAGGACCGCCTTCCAAAGAGGCTTTTCGTCATCCGCGGCTCGGGCCATGACGAAGGTGGGCGCGATACGCAGGATTGCATATCCAAGACCACTGGGAAGATCATATTCTTCGTCATCGCTGTCATCATCTTCGGCGTCACCGTCGCGCTCGCCCTCCATGCGCCACGCTTCAAATGCCCAAAGATCGTGCAACATCCGATGATTTTCCGGATCAAGCGCAAGCGTGCTGTCATTTTCATGGTCGAGCAACCACGCATATCCGGCCTCGAGAATGTGGCTGCTCAGGCCAGCAAAACGTCGCGACTTGCCCCTCAGGCGGACAGGTCGATGGGTGTGTAGCCGAGCGCGCCGGCGCTCCAGCAAGCGCTCTGCGCGCCGAGCGATATTCGCGGGATCGACAACTTCGATCGTGGCATCGGTCCCGAAAATGGGCTGCGATCGCAACCGAGCATGCCAGCGTTGCCAGATCGCGGACCGATCCTCCTCACCGTATCGCGGCGTCAGACGATCGAGCGCCGCGACGAGCAAAAGCACGAAGTTCAGCCGGTACCACGCCGGTCCCAACACTTCCCGGTGCCGGTAGGCCGTCGCCATCAGCGTATTTATCGCGCCGCGGTCTCTGCTCAACAGAATTTGGACGAGGGTCGCATCCCAGTCGCTCGAATTTTCTGCCTCCAGGGCTGCGCTGAACGCGCCTATCGCCGCAAAACTCAACGCCTCGTCGCCAGAGATACGATCCTGCTGATCGTCGCCTGCCGCCGCCCGTTCGATAATGTACTTGATGAGATTGAGCGCGCGCGCCTTTGCTGGTCCTTGCGCTTCGAGCCACCCACCGCCGCGGGCCACTAAAGTCGCAGCCGTGGCTGTGATCATGGTTCGCGACTCCGCCTCTTCCATCACCGGATCATCGATCTGCTCCGGCAATAGGTCGGCGAGATAGTCGCAGTCGGCTTCCGCAATCGGACCAGTTTGTGCCAATATCTTGCGGCACTGGTACGTCAGGGTGAGCGGCTGCAATTTCGTATTGGCTGCGGCCTGATAGGCTATCACGTCCGCCTGCAAGTCGTCCGGATAAATGACCCGCGATACCGGCTCGCCGGTTGTCTCATCGACAACCTGCTGGCGGTTGGCAGGATCGAATTCGCTCAGCAAGATGCGCTGCTCGAGCCGCTCCTTCTCATCCTCGGGGACAGGCCACGAAGCGGTGCGAGAGCGCAAATCCGCGGCAAAATCGGCATCCTGCGCCGCAAGGTCGCCGACAATCGTCCTCAGATCGACCTGCCGGTGCGGCGCAAGAACCCAGTCCCGCGCCATGTTGAAGATCGTGTCGCCGGTCCGATACCAAGAGAATGTGTCGAAGTTGAAACCGACATTTTTGACCCGTCCGTGATCCCACCAATACAAGTCTTCAAGACCGATAAGGGGCCTCAGCGGTCCTCGAAACAGGGCCGGTTGGTGCTTGCCCACATTGACCAGCACGCCAAGGATGCCAGTCGATCCTTCCAGGTCGAACAACCGCTCGCACCACAGACCGACATCCTCGCCAGCATCGATCTTGAGAACCAGCCACCGCTCAAGCGCGTCTAGCGCACTGAAGAGCTGGCCGCTGGAGTGCGAGTTATGTTGCGACCATCCGAAATGCGACCAGGTGCCTGGAAAAGTTCGAACGACGGAGCCCGAAATCGGAACCGTCAATGCTGGCATCTTGGCATCTTTGGGTGCCTGCGAGAACCAGCGGGCCACAAC
>JACCDH010512094.1_pt1 | contig 14035 bp, 11 predicted proteins | sample 7442481 | NCBI WGS metagenome assembly JACCDH01 (sample SAMN15323433, study PRJNA562643) | freshwater metagenome | isolation source: river surface water | place: USA:Blue River Watershed | collected 2017-08-15
GATCGCCACGCAGTTTCACCGCGCTGGCAGGGTCGGAAAGCGCTTCCTCACGCGGAGCAGGCTCGTCCGTGGTCATGCCCGCCCCCTGCGCTGCGAGACGATCCGCACCTTGTCCTGGCCCTTGCGCCCGCCAAGCCGAAGCTCGGCAGCCCCGAACAGCCGGTCGACGATCATGTAGCGGCCCGCGACCCGATAGTTGACCAGTTCGGCTTCGCCTTTGGCACCGATCACGAACAGCGGCGGTAGTTCGCCTTGCGCCACGCTTTCGGGAAACTCGATGAACACCCGCACGCCGTCATCGAACGCGCGCAGCGGCCGCCAGTCGGGCCGGTCGCCTTCGATGGCATAGCGGAAGTTGAGCGTCGAGAGGTCGAGCCCCGCCGCGATCGGCGCGGCACGTTCGGCTTCGGCACGGGCCTGACGCAGCGCGATCAGCTGGTCCTGCGGATAAGTCCAGGAGACCGAAGCCATGTAGACGGACGGATTGGCGCGCAGCTCGAGGTGATAGGTGCGCCGGTCGGTATTGATCACGAGGTTGGTCGTGATGTCGGGGCGGATGGGCTTGACCAGGATATGCACCCGCGCGGCAGCACCCACGCCGCTCACGGTATCGCCGATCATCCAGCGCACGGTGTCGCCAGCGGCGACCGGGCCGGTGCCGACCAGTTGTTCGCCTTCCTGCAGCGCGATGTCGGTCACCTGACCCGGCTTGGAGTAGATCTGGTAGAGTGCGCCCTCGGTGTAGGGAAACACCTGGATCGCGTTCACGAACCCGGTGCGCTCGGGCTGAATTCGCGCAGCCTCCATTGCCGCTCCCACCCGGTCCTGCAGAGTGGGGCGACTCTGCGGCGGATGGGAGCGGCCCGCGGCGTGGGGAGGGTTGCGCCGCGGAAGGGCTTGCAGCTGACCGGGAAGCGGCAGCGGCACGGGGATAGCGACCACGTCGGGGCGCGAAACGGTCGCCTGCGCCACCTCGCTGGGTGAAGCAGGCTGGTGAGTTCTCTGGTTCTGGGCCTGCGTAGCGGGGGCGAACGCAATACCCGTGGCAAACATTGCGAGAGTGGCAGTGCGGCGCGCGCGCAAGATTGTGCTGATCATGATCCGAGTTCCTTCGACCAGTTGATGGCGTTGACGAAGATGCCGAGCGGGTTCTTGCGCAGGGCATCGGGGGTGCGGGGCGTCTGGAGCGCGATGGTCAGGATCGCGGTCCAGCGCGTGGTTTCGGCAAGGCTGCCGTCGCGGTAGCGCCGTTCGACCCAGGCGACGCGGAAGCTGGTCGGCGAGGCGCGGATCACGCTGGTAACATCGACTCCAACCTGTTCCCGCCCGATCAGCGCAAACGGATCATTTGTCCGGGCATAGTCGTTCAATGCGAGCGCACCCTTGTCGGTGGCGAAGTCATAAGCGCGCAGCCAGTTCTGCCGCACGACAATCGGGTCGTCCGGAACGGCCCGGACCTGCTCAATGAACCGGGCTAGGTGGAACGCGATCTGAGGATCACTCGGCGTATAGCCTGCATCAGCAGGCGCTACAGCCTGCGCCTCACCAAGCTTGTCGACCTGAACCACCCAGGGAACGATCGAGCCGCGCGCGCCCTGCCAGATTATCCCGGCAGTGAGGCAGGTCGACAGACCCAGCGCGCCGAAAAAGGCGAGCCGCCAGCTCCGCGCCTGGACGCGGGCCGAGCCGATGCGGTCGTCCCAGACCTGTGCAGCGCGCTGGTAGGGGGTTTCGGGCTCGGGGGTCTTGCCGTAGCGGATCGATGGGCGTCGGAACATGGGTCAGTCCTTTTCGGAAGTGTCGATGGAAGCGCCGCCGCCGTGACTGTCGCCTGACTTCAGCGTGTGGGCGGCTATGGTTGTGCCGTGGGCGATGGTTTGCCGGTCCTTCATCGCTTTGGCCCAGGCCGGCTGGCCCTGATCGGCGGCGGTAGGTGGCGGCGGCGGTGTGTTCGGTCCCGGGGTGATCGTGCCGCCGGTCAGGGGAATCGCGGCGCGGCTGCCGTCACGGAACGACTGCTTCATGCTGTCGCCCGCCTTGCGGAGCGGCGAAGTGGCGGCGCCTGCAGCAGCTTCGCCGACCGCTGCCATGCCCGAGCCGACGGCGGAGGCCCCGGATTTGCCCGCCGAGCCGAGCGCATAGGCCATAGTCGCACCTCCTGCGGCGCGTGATGAGCCATGCGCGACGTTGGAAGCTGCAGAAGCAACCGCGCCGCCCGCCATGCGCGCACCGGCGACCGCGCCAGCGGCAGCGCCGCCTGCGAGCAGCGCGGTGCCGGCCGCTGCGCCTGCGCCAAGCTGCGGTCCGCCCGAGACGATACCGTTGGCGATGCCGGGACCGAAGATGCCGAGCCCGAGCAGCGACAGGCTCGCCAGCATGATCGACAGTGCATCCTCGATCGTCGGTTCGGCACCGATCGCGCTGGTGAACTCGGTGAAGATGGTCGAGCCGATGCCGACGATCACTGCGAGTACCAGCACCTTGATACCCGACGAGACGACGTTGCCGAGCACGCGCTCGGCCATGAACGCGGTCTTGCCGAACAGGCCGAATGGGATCAGCACGAACCCGCAGAGCGTGGTGAGCTTGAATTCGATCAGGGTGATGAACAGCTGGATCGAGAGAATGAAGAAGGCGATGATGACGATCGCCCAGGCGACAAGCAGGATCACGATCTGGAGGAAATTCTCGAAGAAGCTGACGAACCCCATCAGATCCGAGATCGCAGTGAGCAGCGGCTCGGCGGCATCCATCCCGACCTGCGCCACCCGGCCCGGCTGCAGCAGCTCGGCAGCGGTGAACCCGGTGCCGCTGGCCTTGAGGCCGAGCCCGGCGAAGCTTTCGAAGACGATCCGGGCGAGGTTGTTCCAGTTGCCGATGATATAGGCGAAGACGCCGACGAACAGCGTCTTCTTGACCAGCCGGGCCATGATGTCGTCGGCTTCGCCCCATGACCAGAACAGGGCAGCGAGCGTCACATCGATCACGATCAGCGTGGTCGCGATGAACGCGACCTCGCCCGAGAGCAGGCCGAAGCCGCTGTCGATATAGCGTGAGAAGATGTCGAGGAAGCGGTCAACGACGCCGGTGCCACCCATGTCAGTTCGCCTTTGGAGAGAGAGTTTGATCGGCCGTCGGTTCATCCAAGACGGGCGGCGCGGCGGCAGCGGGTGATGAAGCTTCCGCCTCGACCCCAAGGAACCGTCGCCGCTTCTCGGCCCAGGCTGCGCGGCAATCGGGAGCGGTGAGCGCCATTTCGCCCATGGCTGCGCAGGCTTTGAGCTGCGCGGGCAATGGATCGCCGTCGGGTTCGAACACGGTGGTGATCTCGGGCGACGGCACCTTGGGCTCTTCGCGCAGGTCGAGCACGGTCATGGTCAGGGCCACGGCCACGAAGGCCCCGGCTCCGATCCGCGCGAAGAGCTTGGTGTCCATCGCCTCAGTTCCGGTACATCTGTGCGTTCGCGGGGACATAGCCGCGACCCGGCGCAAGGAAGCGGCGTAGCTGTTCGCGCGCCTGCGCCTTGGCTGCAGCCGAGTTTGCGGCATCGAGCGACTGCGCCCGGCCCATCGCCGCGACCGCCGCGATGAGGTCGGACAACTGCTGCGACTGCAGCGCGAGCAGCTGGTTGCCGGCCTGGGCTGCCTGCAGCGCGCCAGTTGCCGACTGGCTCGCGGTGACGAGCTGGCCGATCGCGGTGCGCGAGCCTTCGATGTTGCTGACGACGCCGGCCTGGATTTTGAGCGCGTCTTCGAAGGCGCCGACGCTGGTCTGCCAGCGCTGGCGCGCACCATCGACCATCGCGCGCTGCGACTGGTTGAGGTCGATCGACTTGTACTGCGCGGCGAACTGCGCCTCGATCTGCTGGACGTTCATCGCCATGCCTTGCGCCTGACGGATCAACGCCTGGGTCTGCTGGATCTGCTGTTGGAGCGGCTGCAACACGGTCAGCGGCAGGCTCTGAAGGTTGCGCGCTTCGTTGATCAGCGAGGTTGCCTGGTTCTGCAGTTGGCGAATCTGGTTGTTGATCTGCTCGAGCGTGCGCGCCGCGGTCAGGATGTTCTGCGAATAGTTGCTGGGATCGTAGACGATTCCGCCGATCCCGAACTGGGCATAGGCCGGAGCCGGGACCAGCGCGGTCGCGGTCAGCGACAGGATCGCGGCACCGGCGGCGAACGCGTGGCGCAAACGGGGGATTTTCATGGGGCTTACTCCTTGTGTTGGCCCGAAGGGGTTCGGGCGGGGGGGATGGTGGATGGTGCGGGAAGCATGTCGGCCGCCCAGGCGAGGCCGCGATGGCGCAGCAAGGCGGCAGCAAAGCCAGCGGTGCCGCGGGGTTCGGTGATCTCGTCGATCGCCAGCTGGTCCGCCTTCGATGATGTGGCGGTAAAGGCGAGCGCGACCTCGCCCAAACCCAGCTCGAACAGCCGGTTGCCGCGGGCCGACTGGCAGTAGTAATCGCGCTTGGGCGTCGCCCGCGCGACGATCTCGATCTGCCGGTCGTTCAAGCCAAAGCGGCGGTAGATCGACAGGATTTGCGGCTCGACCGCTCGCTCGTTGGGCAGGAAGATGCGGGTCGGGCAGCTTTCGATGATGGCCGGCGCGATCGGCGAGGTCTCGATGTCGGCAAGGCTCTGGGTGGCGAAGACCACGGCCGCGTTCTTCTTACGCAGGGTCTTAAGCCACTCGCGCAGCTGCGCGGCAAAGGCCGGGCTGTCGAGCACCAGCCAGCCTTCGTCGATGATGATCATCGTCGGCGAACCGTCGAGCCGACCTTCGATGCGGTGGAACAGGTAGGCGAGTACTGCGGGCGCTGCGGCCGATCCGGTCAGCCCCTCTGTCTCAAAGGCCTGAAAGCTGGCTTCCCCCAAATGCTCGACCTCGGCATCGAGCAGCCGCCCGAACGGCCCGCCGATGCAATAAGGTGCGAGCGCCTGCTTCAAGGTCTGCGACTGAAGAAGCACGGCGAGACCCGTCAGCGTCCGCTCTGCGACCGGCGCGGTCGACAGCGAGGTCAGCGCCGACCAGAGATGCTCCTTGGTCGGCGGGTCAATGGTGACGCCTTCGGCAGCAAGGATCGCCTGGAGCCATTCGGCGGCCCAGTTGCGTTCCGCAGGTTCATCGATCCGAGCGAGCGGCTGCAACAGCACCGCGCCCGCGCCGTCATCGGCAAGGCTGGCACCCAAGTCCTGCCAGTCACCGCCGCAGGCGAGCGCGGCGGCGCGGATCGAGCCGCCGAAGTCGAAGGCGAAGACCTGCGCCCGCTCATAGCGCCGGAACTGCAGCGCCATGAGCGCCAGCAGCACCGATTTGCCCGCCCCGGTTGGCCCGACGATCAGCGTGTGGCCGACATCGCCGACGTGCAGCGAAAACCGGAATGGGGTCGAGCCTTCCGTCCGCGCGTAAAGCAGCGGGGGTGCGCGGAAGTGCTCGTCCCATTCCGGCCCGGCCCACACGGCTGAGAGGGGGATCATGTGGGCCAGGTTGAGGGTGGAAATCGGCGGTGTCCGGACATTGGCGTAGACGTGGCCGGGGAGCGAACCGAGCCAGGCCTCGACCCCGTTCATGCCCTCGACAATCACCGTGAAATCGCGGCCCTGGATGACCTTCTCGACCAGCCGCAGCTTCTCGGCCGCAAGGCTGGCGTCTTCGTCCCATACGGTGACCGTCGCGGTGACATAGGCCTGTCCGACGAAGTCCGACCCAATCTCCTGCAGTGCGGCATCGGCATCGGCGGCCTTGTTCGAGGCGTCGCTATCGAGCAGCGTCGAGGCCTCGTTGGTCATCACCTCCTTGAGGATCGCGGCGACCGACTTGCGCTTGGCGAACCATTGCCGCCGGATCTTTGCGGTAAGCTTCGTCGCGTCGGTCTTGTCGAGCATCACCGCTCGGGTTGACCAGCGATAGGCGAAGGCGAGCCGGTTGAGCTCGTCAAGCAGCCCAGGGAAGGTTGCGCTTGGGAAACCCACGACGGTCAGCGTGCGCAGATGCGCGCGACCGAGTCGGGGTTCGAGACCGCCGGTGAGCGGTTCGTCGGCGAGCAGCGCGTCGACATGCATCGGCACTTCGGGCAAACGCACCCGGTGTGCTCGCGTCGAGATACAGCTGTGGAGGTAAGTCAGCGTCTCGCTGTCATCGAGCCAGGCGATCTCGGGGACGAACCCTTCGATCAGCCGCAGCAGCCGGTCGGTCCGGTCGATGAAGCCATCAAGCAGCTCGCGCGCGTTGACGCCTTTCTCGGCCTTGCCCTCGTAGAGCCAGCTTTCAGCACGGGCCGCGTCCTCGGCGGGCGGCATCCACAACAGCGTCAAGAAGTAACTGCTCTCGAAATGCGCGCCTTCCTCGGCGAACTGCGCGGCGCGTTCCTGCTCCACTAGTGCGGAGGCCGGATCGGGGAACTCGCTGTCGGGATAGTCCTGCGCCGGACGCCGCACCGCCTCGACGAAAACCGCCCAACCTGAGCCGAGCCGGCGCAGTGCAGAATTGAGCCGAGCAGTAGTGGCGATCAGTTCGGCGGGCGTCGCGCTGTCGAGGTCCGGCCCACGGAAGCGGGCCGAGCGCTGGAAGCTTGCATCCTTGTTGAGCACCACTCCGGGTGCGACCAGCGCTGCCCAGGGCAGGAAGTCGGCAAGCCGGTCGGCCTTGTTCCGGTATTCGTGAAGAGAGAGCATCGGCTTCAAACCCTGAGATAGGTGGGAAAGCGCAGATGCCGCCGTGCGACATCGACGAACTGGGGATCGCGCCGCGCCGCCCAGACCGAGACCGCGTGACCGAGCGCGAAGATCACGACGCCGGCGATCCAGAGGCGTAGGCCCAGCCCGATTGCGGCGGCCAGCGTCGCATTGGCGATCGCAAGGCCGCGCGGCGCGCCGCCGAGCAGGATATGCTCGGTCAGCGCGCGGTGGACCGGGACGACAAAGCCCGGCGCAGCTTCGGGCGGCACGGCATCCATCAGACCAGTGCTCCGCCGCCGAAGCTGAAGAACGACAGGAAGAAGGACGAGGCGGCAAAGGCGATCGACAGCCCGAAGACGATCTGGATCATCCGCCGCGCGCCGCCCGAGGTGTCGCCGAAGGCGAGCGCCAAGCCGGTAGCGATGATGATCATGACCGCGACGATCTTGGCGACCGGCCCTTGGATCGATTCCAGAATTGACTGCAGCGGCGCTTCCCACGGCATCGATGAGCCGGCGGCATGGGCGGGCGTGGCGACGGAAAGGGCAATGAAGCCGCCGAGCAACGTGATGGAAACACGAGTACGGGCGCGCGCAAGGGTCTGGATCACGAATGGTCTCCTTGAGGTTCAGGGGTGATGGGAAGGATCTGGTAGTCGCCGTGGCCGTCGAGCCCGGTAACTCGCGCGAGTTCTGTCAGCCGCCGCCCGGTGCCGTCGCGGACGAGCACGGCGATGACATCGATGGTCTCGGCGATCAGCGCGCGCGGGACGGTGACCACGCTTTCCTGGATTAACTGCTCCATGCGCCGCAGGGTGCCGAGGGCGGATCCCGCATGAATCGTGCCGACCCCGCCGGGATGGCCTGTGCCCCAGGCCTTGAGCAGGTCCAGCGCCTCAGCCCCGCGCACCTCGCCAATGGGTATGCGATCAGGCCGCAGCCGTAGCGCCGAGCGGACGAGGTCAGACAGCGTCGCCACGCCGTCTTTGGTGCGCAGCGACACGAGATTGGGCGCGGCGCATTGCAGCTCGCGCGTGTCCTCGATCAGCACGACGCGATCGTCGGTCTTTGCAACTTCGGCGAGCAGGGCATTGGTAAGTGTGGTCTTGCCGGTCGAGGTGCCGCCGGCGACCAGAATGTTCTTCTTCGCCGAAACCGCCGCGATCAGCGCCTCGGCCTGCCATTGCCTCATGATCCCCGCCGCGACATAGTCGCCGAGCGTGAACACCGCGACGGCGGGCTTGCGGATCGCGAAGCTCGGCGCGGCCACGACTGGCGGGAGTAGACCCTCGAACCGCTCTCCCGTATCGGGGAGCTCGGCCGACACGCGGGGGGAACGAGCGTGAACCTCGGCCCCGACATGATGCGCGACAAGCCGAATGATCCGCTCGCCATCGGCAGCGGACAACCCGCTCTCCGTATCGGCGATCCCCGCTCCCAACCGGTCGACCCAAAGCCGCCCGTCGGGATTGAGCATGACTTCAATGACTGAAGGCTCTTCAAGCCATGCGGCGATCTCTGGCCCCAAGGCCGTGCGCAACATTCGCGCGCCGCGCGATGCTGCCTGTGCCTGGATCGGGATGACGCTCATGAAATGCCTCGTGTCGTCGAGCGCACCGACCATCGGCTGCGCTTGCGAGGCGGATCAAAGAGGCATCAAAGCGTTGGAACGCAACAGCTCATTTTTGATAGCGCAGTGTGGCGAAAAACCAGAAGGAAACGGCAGGTTTCGAGACATTTACGACATTACGTCCCGTGATGGGCTCGCTCTAACCGCGACATTCGTTGTGGCTTTGCTTATAGGCACGGCCAACCACCACTAGGAAATTGCGGTCTAACAAGCTCTGGAGAATTATTGGAGAAACTGGATATTTCGCGCCGCCGACCAGATCGACCGCATTTGTTAACTCTGCTGAAGTTCGCTGGGAATCCAATCCGCAGTTGGCTAACATTCACTAATGCCAAATAGCGTCCACCTCATTCCCCGTAACCGCCTCAGTTGGATTCCGAGCGAACTGAGGTTAGCCCACGAGTATTGTTTCTTTCTTCACGATGAGAGTGCACGCCTCTTGGTGGAATATGAAGGTGCCGAGGCGCACGTCGTAAGCGTCAAGTTCCGCAGCAAGGCGGAAGCGAGAGCCTTCAACAAGCACGCGGATAAGGAAGACCCCATCACGGCAATGCGCGCTGGTGGATACGAGGCTGAAGCGCGGAAGGTTGTCTTGAATCAGATCACTATGGCGATGGTGTCAGACTGCTTGCACCATATCTACGAGGCGCTTCGCTGCTTCGAAAAACGCAAGGTGATCGTGGCGCTCAACTTGCTGCGCAAGCCGCTCACCGACAACCTCCTCTATCTCTCGTGGATGCTGGGCGACGAAGACGGCTTCTACCATGCCTTCACCGCCAACAGCCCCCGAGGGATTACGTCGAGCATATTGAAAGGCAAAAGGGCCGAAATTCTATCGAAGGCGCTCGCCATGACCGAGGTGGCTGATGTCCTCGATGCTGAATTTATTGATAGGACACTCTTCGCGCAGGCAAACCCATCGGGTTTTCAGAAGCTGTTCCAGCACGCGGTGCATCTTGTTACCGTGCAGCGGGTGGAGCTTGAAACCACGCCTGAAAACTTCAATTTCATCTTCAAACGCTATACCGATGATGATCTCTATGATCTGATCTATGACGTGCTGCCTCAGGTTCTTCTCTACCTTTCGCATGTCATCTTCGGTTTGTTTGAGCGCATGGCTGCTCCCGATGACGGGGGCAAGAATGCCTTCCAAGTGCGATCCATTCTGGGCCTGTATCTGGTGGAGGGCGGGGAAAACGAAGCCCCAACCATGGAACGTTTGGCTGGCCTGACATGCGTCGAATGCCCTGACTGCCGCTCAGCATTGAAGATTACGCCGCATAACGCGGCACGGCTTGTCCTCACCGAATCCTATCGATGTGCTGCTTGCCGACGTTCCCAGCCTTTTCCTTTCTCGTGGATATTCTGAGCGGAATGAGCATCGAACGGCATAGCCGGGCGCGGCAGATCGAGCTTGGTCAGTCATTGGAGGGCCGACGCAAGATTTATCTCGATATGCGCTTTTGGATCATTGCGCGGGATACGGCGCTCGGGGTTCGCACGGACCCGGCAGCCCGCAAACTGCTCCACCATCTTCGCCGGGGTGTTGCCAGTGGCCGTCTTGTTTGTCCGATCAGCGCCAGCATGTTCCTTGAACTGATGAAGCAGCCTTACAGTCCGGGGCGCCGGATCGGCACCGCACAGCTCATCGACGAGCTTAGCCTTGGAACCAGCATGATCCCATCGTGGATCGTGATGGGCACCGAGATTCATTCGTTTCTGCTGCACGCCAAAGGTGATACGGAGCTTTATTCCATGCAGGAACTGATTTGGACCAAGGTTGCCTACGTCCTTGGCGACACGTACCCTGCGCTGGCAGAGCTTTCGCCGACCGAAGAGTTGGCTATTCAAAAATCGTTCTTCGATTATCTGTGGGACTATTCGCTCAGCGACATAGTTAAAACGATGGGCGACAACATCCCCCCATCCGACGGTTTTTCCGACCTGAGCCGAGAAACGAATGAGAAAAACGCGCAGCATAGGGATGAACTTCGCAACTTCGCGCAAACCTACGACACCGAATTGAGAGGAGTTATTGAGGTCGCTGGCGATGTGGCAGCGGATGTCATCCATCAGCTTGCCGAGAAAGAGGCTGGACAAGAATTGCCAGCCACGCCGGAACAACGCGCGAACTCGGTCAATATGTGCCGGAACTTACTCTACCATGCGTTCAAAAAGCCGCAGACGAAAGGCGCGCTGCGCTGCCTGCATATCGGTGCATCCATCCACGCCGCCATGCGCTGGGACAAGGACCGCAAGTTCAAGCCGAACGACTACTACGATTTTCAGCACGCTACTGCCGCACTAGCCTATTGTGATGCGTTCCTGACCGAACGCCCGCTCCACGACCTGGTGACGCGCCCACAGGTAAATTTGGAAGCCGTCAACGGCTGCCGTGTATTCTCGGATGTCGAAGCGGCGGCCGACTATGTTCGACAGCTCTCCTCCGCCAGTTAAACGACGCTGTCTGCAGCACTGCAATTGCTTGCGGGAAGAATTCCGCGCTAACCCATGTTCCCTAAGTGCGGTCTTTTCAGAAGCGCCATAGCGAGGCTGGCGTGAACTCTGTAAATCGACGCTAGCGTCATAGGGTAGATTAAGGGGTGTGTCGGTGAAGAAGGCATCGATACTAAGCGACCAACTTCAAGAAAAGCGCAATCTGCAGGAACAGGCTGTCAGCGGGCGATGCGCGCTGGTTGAATGCAAAGACGCAGATGGAAGGAAAGTACTCAAACTCGAAGATTTTTCAGTGCTAAAATAGCTCGTCATCTCCTATGTCTAAGTAATGGTATCAGCATCGAAGCCCAGCAAAAGCGGCAAGGTTGCGACAACCCGTTCAACAGCGGGGCCCGGTTTTGCGTTTGAAGACCTTGTCGCGGCCGACCTCCTTGTCCGGTTTGTGCTGGATGTACCGATTCCAGGAATAGAAGTTTCTGGCCGAGAAGTCCTGTCGCAAGCCGGAGCGTTAGGCTGGGCAATCGACGACCTTGTCTGTGTCGGGCCAGGTCCGGACGGAGCGCTTCGCCATCTTGCCCTCTCCTGCAAGAGCAACGTGCAGGTGACGGCCTCGGGATGGCCCCAGGATTTCATCGAGGCGGCATGGACACTTTGGCGAGACCAGTCGGCCTTTAACCGCTCGACCGATCATATCGGGCTCGTGACGCGCGGACGCAATGCGGCATTCGACGCGACCTGGTCCGATCTGAAGACATGGTGCGACGATGCGAACCCGGCGCTCGCCTTGGCGCGGATCAACGCCAGCCGGAAGCATCGTAAAATCTTCGATTCGATTTGCGGGCCCGGAAATGAGAAAGGGTTGCTACCGGATGATGCCGATACTCTGGCGCTGATTGCGAGACTTCATCTCTACCCGGTCGATTTCCAACTAAGTCCCTCCATCAATTTGGAGCAGGCGAAGCAGCGCTGCCGGACGGCGTTGACTTCTGACACACAGGCGGATGCGGATGCATTGTGGGATGCGTTGGTCCAGACGGCCGAGACTGCGCGCTTGGGAAGCGGCGTCATTCGGCTGCCACGATTGCTCGGCGACCTGTCCAGCCGTTTCGATTTGAAGGCTCATCCCAGCATCTCGGCATCCTGGCTCTCGCTACGCAATCTATCGATCGACCAACGCGCCACAATCGAGGTCGCCCTTCCCAACGGTAATGTCGTTGATCGTCAGCATGAAACGGCGGGACTGTCGCAACGGCTGCGTGCATCGCGAGTGTGCATCGTCATAGGCGAATCCGGCACGGGCAAGTCGGCATTGGTCGCCCGTCTCCTGGAACAGGAGTTCGTCGAAGCGACCCACATCTGGCTTGGGCCTGATACGCTGCGCGCTGCATTGAGCGCGGCGGGTCGCTCGGCGATTGGACTGGATCAAGAGCTCGGCCTCGTCCTCGGTCGTAGCCCGGGCGACGATAAGATACTTATTCTCGATTCTCTCGAGCGACTTGATAGCGCCAGTCTCAGCAAGCTTACGGCGCTGCTGTCACTACTAGCCACGGACAGTGCGTGGCGTGTCGTCCTCATCTCGCAGTCGGGGTTTGAAGATCAGCTTCGCGCAACTGCTTCGCTTGCCGATGCCCCTGTTCAGGCTGTGCCGGTCCTCTCAGCTGCCGCCATCCGCGGAGCACTGCGCAGCGTCCCGCAACTGGCCTGGATCGCCAATGATCCGGCTATCCTGCCGCTCTTTGCTAATCTCAAGACGCTCGGCTGGGTGGTAGCCGCCGAATCCTCATTCCGCGAGGACGCCACTGGCGCTCCGACCTCGATTGCCGAAATCGCCGATCGTCTGTGGACGCGCTGGACGAGCGGGGCTGCGACAACTCAGCTCCAGCGACTCCTTATTCAACTGGCGATACGGGATGCAGCGTTCGAACGAAGCTTCGCGATCAGCGACCTTGCAGCTGGCGATCTCGCCGCGTTCGATCAGCGCTCCAGCGAGTTGCCCCTCCAGGTCAATGCACGCAATCGCGTCGAATTTGGCCACGACCTCGCCTCGGACTGGGCGCGGTATCAGCGTCTGAAGGAAATCGCCGACGATGTGGGGCAATGGGCGGCGTTGGCACCTCAGCCTCTCTGGATTTCGGCACTACGCTTGTTGGGTCAGTTTCTGCTGTCCGAGCCTGACCAGACTCGTAGCGGGTGGGACCATGCGTTCGAACAGGTGACCGCAGCGGGCAATGCCGAGGCGAGCGACATTCTTCTCGATGCTTTGTGCCTTGATGCCCGCCTCGATCGCCACCTGGAACACCGGATTGAGCTGCTATTTGCCAATGATGGGGCATTGCTGAAGCGACTGCTGCACCGTTTCCTTCATGTCGCGACAGTCCCCAGCATACCCAGCCACATGACGGTGGAAAGCAGTCTGCGCATTTATCTCGAAGCCGATATGCGCTTTCCGATCCTTGAACGCTGGGGGCCTATGGGCCGGTTTCTGCACGTTCATGCTGAGCGTGTCGGGTCGCTTGGTGCGCCGATTGTGGCGCGCGTTTGCAAGACTTGGCTTGGGTCTTTGCCGACCATGCTGGGCGACCAGCCGATGCCGCTCCGGGACGTCATGGCGAAAGTCGCGCTGGAGACGGCGCGAACCGAGCAGATCATCAGCACGGCACGCCAGTTTCATGGGGGCGGTGATAACGGCAAGCTCATCTTCGGAACTGCGCTCCTCGGCGCGCCCGACTTGCCCGAAGAGGTTGCTGCGTTTGCGCTTGAAATGGCGCAACGCCGTCCGATGGCCGAGGCAACGCAGGCCCGGGTCGATAGCCTGCGCGCCGCGGACCGAGCCGAGCGTCTTGCGCGGGAGAAGGCAAGCCCGCCGCGGCGGCGGGCTCCACCGCCCCCCAACTTCATATCAAGTCGGCGGGAATTGCCGCCCTGGCCGCTGGGACCCAATGCTCGGCTGATCGATGCTTTTCGCGATGCGGCGCTCCAAGCCAATGGCCTGGTGCCGCTGATGAATACCGATGCGGCGGTCGCGACAGAGGTGCTGCTCGCCTGCATTATCGAAGATCAGCCTCATACCGAATATGGCAGCTCGCTCCGCATCGATGAGTCCTTCGGGCTGGAGTATGAGAATGACAGCTACCCGACTGCCTTTTGGAAAAGTCCGTTTTTCACGGATTTGACCGCCCAGCCTGAGGAAGCTTTGGCGGCGCTCAAGCAACTCCTCGATTTTGTGGTGGCCCGCTGGTTCTCGCAGGCGTCCAAAGATGCCAAGATGCCAGCA
>JACCDH010624853.1_pt1 | contig 14035 bp, 10 predicted proteins | sample 7442481 | NCBI WGS metagenome assembly JACCDH01 (sample SAMN15323433, study PRJNA562643) | freshwater metagenome | isolation source: river surface water | place: USA:Blue River Watershed | collected 2017-08-15
AAAAAGCCTCAGACGGCAATTGTGTTTTCACCGTTTACAATACCGGCGATCAGCCATTAGAAATCAGCAACTGCCAAGGTACTTGCGGTTGTACTACTCCACAATGCGACAAGAACGCAATTGCGCCAGGTGGTTTCACTGAAATCAAAGTTCACTATGATACCATGCGCATCGGGCCATTCACAAAAACTGTCACTGTGATGTGGAATGGAACAGATGTAAAATCTACTGTATTGACCATCAAAGGAGAAGTCATCGAGTAAGGATGTTAATGGGGCGTTAATACATTGAAAAAGGTTCCCAACGCTTCGGATATTTGAAAACAAGCTTAAAAATAAATACCATGAAAAAATTATTATTCACGCTAGCAGCAGTAGCCATTTCAGGATGGATGTTTGCGCAGACTCCTGTTGTAACAGGCCCAGCCATTCAAGTAGATAAGGATGTGCACAATTATGGCAACGTACCATTTGGTGGAAATGGAACATGTGAATTCAAAGTAACCAATACAGGAACAGAGCCATTGATTTTGTCTAAGTGTAAAGGAAGCTGTGGATGTACAGTTCCTACTTGTGAGCCAAACCCCATTGCTCCTGGAGCTACGACCAACATTACTGTAAAGTATGACACCAAGCGTCCTGGTCCAATCGACAAATCTGTTTCTATCTATTCCAACGCTGTGAATGAACCCGTAATGGTGGTTCGCATCAAAGGAACCGTAGAACCAGATCCAAACGCTCCAGCTCCAAACGGAATGCCTGTAAAAGATCAGGGCGGCGCTCCTAAGAACTAAGATTTTAAATCTGCATATTGAAAAAAGGTCATCCGATGGGTGGCCTTTTTCATTGGTATAAGCTGCAAAATAAAACCACAATAAAATGAATAATGAAGATGCCCTGCAACATCGAACCTCTTTGAGCCCTTTGCGCATTCTCTGGGCCCTTGGCGTTAAATAGAATAAACTTCAACGGAATAGATTCATGAATTAAAAATCAAAGGGCACAACTCAGTAAAAGTCGGAATTATTCACCACCCTGATCTTTTACATCAATGTCTTACGTAGAAAAAAAGTCACTCAACAATTCAAAACATTTTATCGCAAAGGGCCCAGAGCAAGCGCAAAGCTCGCGGAGATTTGGATGTTAGATAAAGGTATTGCTTTCAAAAAATCTCATTGTTTGAATGCACTTATATCCATATGGCTTTAATGGAAAACATTGATAATCTAAGCTCCTAAATACAATCCTGAATAAGACCTGCTCCATTAAAAATAACCTCCCTCAAAAAACCCAACAAAAAAGCCACCTCACGGTGGCTTTTTCAATCTGATTCACTTGTATTATTCTACAACAACACGTTGTGTGATTTTCTTTCCATTGGAAATCATTTCAACAAAGTACAATCCACGGTTCAACTCATTGCTGAAAGCAAATTGTTGCGCATTTACTGCAGTGTTTTGGAAGACAACTTGTCCCATCACATTGTACACACGCAAAGCAGAGATGTTCTTGTTGTGCTTAACAACAAACTGCCCATTATTTGGATTGGGATAAACAACAAAAGAATTGTTCTCGGTTTCATTTACACCAACTGTGCAAGGAGCACCAGGCAAATTCAAAGCACACATCAAACGCGGAGCTGTGTACATCTGAATGGTATCAATGATGGTCTTGGCCTTGGTCTCTGACATATCAGGATTGGTCATCAAACCATTGGCACTATTGGGGTGCGTTGGTGCCCACCATTCCCATGGAGCACTATCATATGGCTGTGTTGCAGGGCGAACAAATGGATACAAACCGTAGAACCCTTCGTTGTGCAAGTTAGCACCAGCTGTTACAGCTGGATAAGGATCTACTGTTGGATCTTCAATTTGACCAAAAACATCATTATTGCCATACAAAGAAGCCATCGCTTGTACCGTTCTGCTTCCGCTCACTTCAACTACATTCAAAGGAGTAGGCTGAATCGGAACAACAACCATCCCGTTACCATATGGAGCAAAAGGATCTGTTGGTGTGTGGAATGAAATTACTGGTCCATCTGTCTCGTCAAACCAAGAAGAATCTCCAATAGCACCTCCCAAATTCACAGTAGCGCTCACATCAGAAGGATATCCCAAGTGATTGGCATAACACAATGTATCGCTGGTCAAGGGATTAATTCCATATGTTGTTCCATCCAAGTTTCCGTTGACAATCTCGATGACCATTGGCATACCATTGGATCCAAAGAATTTGGGCAACAATACATCCTCATAAACATCCAAACCGGCATTGGCCAAAGTGATGTAGCCACCTGTTCCTTGTCCAAACGCAACAATTTTAGAACCATCGATTCCATAAACATTACTAGACTCTGCAATGGATTTTCTGAAATAACGAACGGCCGTTCTGCAATCCTGTACACCACGGTAAGCAGCGTTTATCAATGTATTGACACGCTCTTCTTGTGTAGGTGCAATCGGATTCCATCCCAAACGATAATCGCAAGACGCAACTACGTATCCCATTCTTGCAAAACGCTTGCAAATTTCTACGGCTGAAGAGTCAGTTCTTTGTCCACCTGTTCCACCATTGTTCACTTGAGGAGAAACATAAGCAGAAGGTAAGAAGTTTCCTGTGTGGAAATACAACATCAAAGGACGTGAAGTGGCTGTATCACCTGTTGGGGTGTAAATATCCATCTTCAATTCTTCAGGTACAGCTTGACCCGCAATACTGTAATAAAGCACGGTGGCATTAACACCATAGGTCACGTTGGACTGAACATCCACGTTGGTAAAAACCTCATCGAGGTATCTCGTTTGAGCTTGTGCTGTTGAAACAACACCGGCCACCAAAATGGCCATGATTGTGTAGAGTTTTCTCATATTGTTATTGTTTATCATTTTGATACTTTGTTCCATTCGTATCTCAGGCTAAGATACGCCAATCTTCCAATTCTCGGCCCGCCATAGGTTTGGAATTGATAATTGTTTAATAAATTGGATGCACCCAACTTGATGTTCAAATTGGTTTTTTTCCATTGATAGTTGACCTGTGCATCCACCAAATCATAAGTAGGCACAAGGCCTGTAAATTGTGGTGATCCTTCAAAAATAAACCCTTGGACCCACTTGTAATTGACACTATATCCCCATTCATTTCCGTCTTCATCCATGAACAAATGCTCGCCATTTAATCCCAAATTGTATTTGTTTTTGGGTGTATTGAATGCCGGTATGATGGGGTCTGACTGATCCGACTTAACCAAAGCATTCCAAGAATAATTGGCGGAAAGACTGTGCTTTTCATGAAAATAATATTGTAGACCTGCACTCAATCCTTGGGTAGTCACCTTGCTTTGCGCATTGGCGGAGTAACGATACACAACAACATCGCCTGGCATTCCTGTCAGCGGATCAAATTGAGCAGTCAAACCAATGTTATAACCGATAAAATCACGGTATTGACTGAAATAGGTACTGGCATCAACATAAATCTTTCTACCAAAAGTTCCTCGGTAGCCCAATTCAAAAGTTTTAACCCGCTCGGGACGGATGGCGGGGATATCAAAATAAACCAATTTATCCAACTTGAATCCAGAACGATACTCCATGAAAGAACCTATGGTAATCAAATCCTCCACACCAGATAGATTTCCACTCAAAATGGCAGGTCCTACATTGAATGACAAATACTGATCCGTCAACGTTGGATTTCGCAAAGCGGAAGAAAATGAATAACGAATGAAGTGTCCATCTGCAGGCTGCACCACCAATGTGGCAGCAGGACTGATGATCCAATTGAAATTTTTGTTCTTGTCCGCACGAATGGTAGCTGTAGCAATTATTTTTTCGTTCAATGATTTCCTCTCCAAACCATGGTAGAAACCAAACTCATGCGTAACAATGCGTTGAATGGAATCGGAAAATATCGTACCCTCACTATTGGGGGTGTAGATTCTCCCGCTGGCGCCTGATTTCATTTTCCATCCCAACCATTCCCATTGATACTGCGCTTGACCATTGTACAGCGCCGAGCGATCGGAAAACTTGGTTCCCTGCTCCCTGCCATTGTTTTTACTGGATGTGATTTGTTGGAATGATTGATTGAACTCATCTGTTCCGGGAGCATAATAGCCTGGGGTTCCATTATAAGTAACAATGTCTGAAACACCATTGGTCAAACCCTCCACATAGGTATGCCATGCCGTCAAAGAATCGGCGTTTTGTTCCGTCCAAGAAGCCAATGCCGCATAATCATAAGGCAACATGTATTGAGAGAACGTGGGATCTTCAATGGGGCCTGGCCAATTGGGATTTTGGGTCAACTCAGGAAAGCCTCCCAAAGCATCGATCCTGGGCTTAATGTATTTGTTCCAATTGGTATAGTAATCCCTGGCCCAATCTCCTCCCGATCTTGCCTGATTCAGCATCTTCATTGCGGTAAAATAGGGGTCGTAACTATTTCCAGCATCCTCTCCTGTTGCATAAAACCGGATGAAATACTTATTGGCTTTGTTTAATTCTAACTTCCCTTGATAAAACAAAATGTCTTTTAAACTAAAGCGATTGTCTCCCTGATAAACCGTTGTTCCCCCACCGACATTTCCACCCACCACCAATTCTGGACTTTCGTTATTCAATTGAGGTTTCAAACGGATGTGTGCTGCCAGATTGGCTTTGTAATTTTCTGTATTGTAATCCACCAAATCTTTCTCCTTGTATCCTGTGCGATAGAAAATCCCCAATCCGGGATAATTCCATGGCGCAGCAGTAGAAAAGTCATTGGCCGTAGAATATTCATCTCCATAGATGTTCACGGCATCCCACCTCCCTGGATTGTTTGAGCCACTCGGAGAATTTTCTGTTGGACTATAATTGTCTGCCACCCAATCGTTGGCTGTTAAGCCATAAAAATTGACTTTAAAAGCAATTTGATCAAAACCATCCTTCTTCCGGATCACATCCGCCCAACGAACAGCAAACTCGTCCAATTTCCGCTCGCCTACACGGCGCTGAAATGAAAACCCTTTGAATACAAAAGGACTCTTGGTTTCCATAGAAACCACTCCATTAAAAGCACCCGGACCATAATAGGCGCTACTTGCTCCTTGAATAATTTCTACAGAACGAACGTCCAAATCTGGAGCACCCAAGAAATTGCCCAACGAAAAATTCAGACCCGGAGATTGGTTGTCTACTCCGTCGATGAGCTGCAAAGTTCTTACAGGAGACGTGGAGTTAAATCCGCGTGTGTTGATGACCCGAAAACCCAAAGAAGCTGTGGTCAAGTCGACGCCCTTCAATGCCCCCAAACTCTCATAAAAATTTCCAGTAGCACTTTGCTTGATGGCCTTTAAATCCAAGGTTTCAATGGTCAGTGCACCTTGTTTGATTTTTTGAGAAATGCGGTCATCATAAATTTGAAGCACTGGTCCTCGATCAAAAGGTGTCTCCACCATCTCAATCACCAAATCAGCAGTATTCTTGCTGCAACTGACGAACTTCTTATCAAAACCAATGGCATTCACCACCAGCACACAAGGAAACTTAGTCGGCGTTAACCTGAACTTCCCATCTGAATCGGCAATAACTCCAGTTGTGGTCCCTTCTATCTGAATGGACGCAAATGGCAATGGTTGTTTGTTGCTTTGCTCTTGAACAACTCCTTCAACATAGTACTGTCCAAACAATACTGGAGCGGTAAAGAAAACAATTAGAAAAAATAAAACACTTCTCATCTGAGCGAATATCGCCCAAAATGAGCAAAGAATAAAATACTTACTCTTGGATTATCCCAAGTACAGTGTCGATAACCTCTTCAATGGATGGCTTACTAAAATAGTCACCATCTGTTCCATAGGCAGGTAAATGCGGCTTAGCCGTCAACGTTACGGGTGCTGCATCCAAATATTGATAACCGCCTTGTCTGTGCAATACATCGTTCAATAGGTAGGCTGAGGCTCCACCAGGGACATCTTCATCCACGATCAACAAACGATTCGTCTTTTTTAAAGATTGCAAACAAAGATTGGTTTCATCAAAAGGCAATAAGGTACGTGCATCGACCAATTCCACAGAAATGTCCATGGCCTCCAATTCCTTGGCAGCAGCTTGGCAAATATTAAAGGTTGAACCATAAGACAACAAAGTCAAATCGGTTCCTTCGCGCACCACCTCAGCTATTCCAATGGGAGTTTTGTATTCTCCCAAATTGCTGGGCATTTTCTCTTTAGAACGATAACCATTCAAACACTCCACCACCAAAGCGGGTTCATCCCCTTCCAACAAAGTGGCATACATACCTGCAGCATCCGTCATGTTCCTTGGGACACAAACCATCATTCCACGTAGACTACTAATAATGGCTCCCATGGGACTTCCACTATGCCAAATGCCTTCCAATCGATGTCCTCGTGTACTAATAATCGCTGGAGCCTTTTGCCCTCCTGCTGTTCTGTATCGCACAGAGGCCAAATCATCGCGCATGATTTGCAAAGCATAGTAGATATAATCCAAATATTGAATTTCAGCTACAGGACGAAGTCCCCTCATCGACATGCCAATGGCTTGACCCAAAATAGTAGCCTCTCGAATTCCTGCGTCGCTCACCCGGATCTCTCCGTACTTTTCTTGCAATCCTTCACAAGTTTGATTCACTCCTCCAATCTTTCCCACATCCTCTCCAAAAATCAAGACCTCTGGTCGTTTACCCATTTGAATATCCCAAAAATCGCGGAGAATCACTCGGCCATCCACCCACTCTGCATCCTGCGCATAAGAAGGTGCAACGTTGGCCACTTCTTTCACCGATTGGGCTCCTTCGTTGTATAAATTGCTGCTGTATTGTTCTTGATATTTTGACTTCAAGTACAACTGCCACTGCTTCAACCCTTTTGTGTGTTCTCCGTCACCCACCAATCTCAGCACCTTGTGCATCGTGCTCATCAACTCCTTCTTACCTGCATCTTTCATCGCTGATAATTCCTGAATCAAAGGAGCGCAAGACGCATGACTTTGAAAAGCCGACAAGTGATGCAAAGTAGCCTGAACATCCTCATCTACTGAGCTTCTAAACGCTGACCAAGCGGCCTTTTGTTCTTCACGAACAAATTGCTTGGCCTCGTTTTGTATCTCATCCAATTCCGATTCCGAAGCAACACCCTGAGCCAATATAAACTTCCTAAACTGAACCAGACAGTCCCATTCTTTATACCACTCCAACAAGTCTGATGTTTTGTAGCGCTCATGTGACCCTGATGTGGAATGACCTTGAGGCTGTGTCAACTCATCGACATGCACCAAAACAGGAACATGTTGCTCACGGCACAATTTAACGGCCTTGGCGTAGGTGAGAATCAACTCGGCATAATTCCAGCCTTTGACTTTAAATATCTTGATACCGTCACCGTTGTCGTTTAAATCAAAACCGGCCATGGCCTCTGAAATGCTTTCCTTAGCGGTTTGAAACTTTTTGGGAACACTGATTCCCCATCCGTTGTCCCACACACTCATGCACAATGGCACTTTTAAAACCGCTGAAGCGTTCATGGTTTCCCAGAACAATCCTTCAGAGGTAGAACTATCTCCGATGGTACCAAAGGCCACTTCATTTCCGTGATCGGTAAAACTGGTCCAGTCGTGCAATTCCTTCACTGATTTGAATACTTTACTGGCTTGGGCCAATCCCAATAGACGGGGCATCTGGCCGCCCGTAGGTGAAATGTCAGAAGATGAATTGTACATCTCCATCAAATTCTTCCAATTGCCATTGGCATCGATGGTTCGGGTGGCATAATGCCCACCCATTTGACGACCACCGCTGGCGGGCTCATGGGTGATATCCGTATGGGCATATAAGGCTGCGAAATATTGGCGAACATTCAACTCACCAATTGCCATCATAAAAGTTTGATCTCTGTAATAACCCGAACGCCAATCGCCTTTCTTGAAGGCACGCGCCATAGCAATTTGTGCCACTTCTTTTCCGTCTCCAAAAATTCCGAATTTGGCTTTTCCAGTCAGCACTTCTTTTCGCCCCAAAAGAGAGGCTTCTCTGCTCACCCAAGCTAAACGATAGTCGTGCAGCAGAATTTGCTGTGCACTCAACCCCGTTTGATGTATTGACAAAACAAAATTTGACATGACGCAAAGATAACTCTTCCCCTTGCAATCATGTCAAATTTTCATCGATTCCCATTAATGACCTTTGGCGGCCAAATAACGCTCTGCATCCAATGCTGCCATGCAACCTGTACCTGCCGCTGTGATGGCTTGGCGATAGGTCTTATCAGCCGCATCACCAGCTACAAAAACCCCTTCAATATTGGTCTTTGCGGTTCCAGGGACATTCAAAATATAACCCACTTCATCGGTGTTGATCCATGGTTTGAACACATCCGTATTGGGCTTGTGTCCAATGGCCACAAAGAAACCCGTTGCGGCTACTTCTCTCTTTTCTGTTCCATTGATAACAAAGCGCGCTCCGGTTACACCATCTGTCCCCAAAACTTCCTCTGTCACCGCGTTCCAAATCACTTCAATGTTAGGTGTGCTCATCACACGATGTTGCATGGCTTTGCTCGCACGCATTTTATCGCTTCTCACAATCATGTACACCTTCTTACACAATTTGGCCAAATAAGTTGCTTCCTCAGCAGCGGTATCTCCAGCACCAACAATCACCACATCTTGGTTTCTGTAGAAAAATCCATCACACACTGCGCAGGCACTAACACCACCACCGATGTCACGCAAACGCAACTCACTTTCCAATCCCAACCACTTGGCAGAAGCTCCTGTTGAAATGATCACTGAATCTGCACTGACTACGTGCTTTCCATTATCAAACTCAACAATGTGCTTGGGACCAGTAAAATCAACCTTTGTAGCCCAACCAGAACGAACATCTGTTCCAAAACGCATGGCTTGATTTTTTAAATCCTCCATCATCTCTGGACCTTTTACGCCGTTGGGATAGCCTGGAAAATTGTCCACTTCTGTGGTATCCATCAATTGACCACCGGGTTGATTTCCCATATACATCACGGGTTTCAAATCAGCACGTGCAGCATAGATGGCTGCGGTATATCCAGCAGGACCACTTCCGATGATCAAGCAATGTATGTGTTCTTTTGGTTCCATATTTTCTTTAAAAATTTTGACAAATATAATCGGGTAGTGGATTAATCAAAGTGACTCAAATCCCATAAGTTTTTTGCAAAAAAGCATTCCACAAAACATCTTCAGGTAAGGGAGCTACAATCTCCATCCAATGTTTCTGTGTTGGGTGGTGAAATTCAATTTTTCTCGCATGCAAATGAATGCTTGCATTTTCGTTGGTTCGCTTGGAGCCATATTTCACATCCCCCTTGATGGGACAACCCAAGAAGGCCATGGTGGCTCTAATTTGATGATGCCTTCCTGTTTTTGGGTACACCTCGACAAAAGTGTAATATTCACTTTCGCCTACGACTTGGTAGGATAACTCGGATTCCTTTCTATCCTTACCGTTGTCTTTAAAGGCAAATGTTTTATTTTGCCGCTCATCCTTCCACAGATAATTCACTACCGTGCCTTTGGGTTGATCAAACTGACCTTTCACCACCGCCCAATAGGTCTTTTTCACTTCGCGGTCTTTGAAGGCTACGGTTAATCTTGAAAGCGCTTTGGAAGTTTTCGCATAAACTACTGCTCCACTCACGGGGCGATCAATGCGGTGCACAGTTCCCAAAAAAACCTCACCGGGCTTGTTGTATTTCTTTTTGATGTACTCTTTTACAATATCGGAAAGCACCACATCCCCTGTTCTATCCGCCTGTACAATGTCGCTGCTTCTTTTGTTGACTACGATGATGTGATTGTCCTCGAACAAGACTTGAAGATTTTCAACATTGGTAGAAATAATGGGCGCTAAAGGCACTTGCGACCATTCTTTTTTAGAGACGGCCATGGTTTAATACTGTTCTTTGGCGTTGGGAAAATCCTTTGACTTGACATCTGCGATGTATTGCTTCACCGCGCCATTCATCATCTCTCCCATTTGCGCATATCTTCTTAAAAAACGTGGACTGAAATTCTGGGTCAATCCCAACATATCATGCAAAACCAAGACTTGCCCATCCACATCTGAACCCGCGCCTATTCCGATGATGGGGATCTCCACGGACTCCGCCACTTCCTTGGCCAACTTGGCCGGTATCTTCTCCAAAACGATGGCAAAAACACCCGCTGCCTCCAGCAATTTCGCATCGTGCTTCAACCTTTCCGCCTCCATTTCTTCCTTGGCGCGAACCTGATAAGTTCCAAATTTGTAAATACTCTGAGGGGTTAAACCCAAATGACCCATCACCGGAATGCCCGCAGTGAGTATTCGCTTGATGCTTTCTTCCACCTCTGATCCACCTTCTATTTTAACCGCATGACCTCCAGTCTCCTTCATGATCTTGATGGCTGAATTCAAAGCCTCTTTGGAATTGCCTTGGTAAGAACCAAATGGCATGTCCACCACAACCAGAGAGCGCTGACATGCCCGAACTACCGAAGCAGCGTGATAAATCATTTGATCCAAAGTGATGGGCAGCGTCGTCTCATGACCCGCCATCACATTGGATGCGCTATCCCCTACCAAAATAACATCAATCCCAGCGGCATCAATGATGCTGGCCATGGTAAAATCATAAGCAGTAAGCATGCTTATTTTTTCCCCACGCACCTTCATCTCATGCAAAGTATGGGTGGTAATGCGTCTAACTTCCTTATTCACTGACATGGTGCAAAGGTCGTAAATACCAACCAAATGCAAAACATTGTTCGCTATTGAATGTCAATAAATCTTGATTTGTTTTCAGAAAGCGGTTCATTTATTCATTTTCTTGCCATCAAATTAGAAGAATTATGTCGGCAAAATTTGAAATTGTTGGAGGGCACAAATTACAGGGAGAAGTAATCCCTCAAGGGGCTAAAAATGAAGCTTTGCAAATCCTTTGTGCAGTATTGCTCACCCCAGAACGTGTAGAAATTTCCAATATCCCAGAGATCATCGACGTTTTAAAATTGATCGACTTGCTGCAAGACGTTGGCGTGAAAGTGGAAAAGCTTGGAAAGGGTCATTACGCTTTTGAAGCGACTGATGTTGATTTGAACTATTTGACAACCGCTGAGTACAAGACCAAGGCGGCCAAATTGAGAGGATCCATCATGATGGTAGGTCCAATGCTGGGGCGCTATGGTGTGGGATACATCCCAAAGCCTGGTGGAGACAAAATTGGAAGACGCCGATTGGACACCCACTTCCAAGGTTTCATTAATCTTGGCGCAAAATTCAACTACGATGCCAACGACCATTTTTACAGTGTAGAGGCTAAGGAGTTGAAAGGAACCTATATGCTTCTGGACGAGGCATCCGTAACAGGAACAGCCAACATTGTGATGGCTGCAGCACTGGCCCAAGGAACCACCACCATTTACAACGCCGCGTGCGAACCTTATTTGCAACAGCTTTGCAAAATGATCAATTCCATGGGAGGAAAAATTGAAGGCATTGGTTCCAACCTTTTGATCATTGAAGGGGTAGAAAGTTTGAAAGGATGCACGCACCGTTGCTTGCCGGATATGATTGAAATTGGGTCCTTCATTGGAATGGCGGCCATGACCCAAGGGGACATCACCATCAAAAATGTTGGATACCCTCATTTGGGTATCATCCCAGAAATTTTCAGAAGAATGGGCATTCAAATGGAATTGGTCAATGGAGACGATTTGCACATTCCCGCCCAAGAACACTACGAGATTGAAAGCTTCATCGATGGATCCATTATGACCATCTCTGATGCACCATGGCCTGGTTTTACTCCGGATTTAATTTCCATTGCCCTGGTCACAGCTACCCAAGCCAGGGGATCTGTGTTGATTCACCAGAAAATGTTTGAAAGCCGATTGTTCTTCGTAGACAAATTGATTGACATGGGTGCTCAAATTATTTTGTGCGATCCTCACCGCGCCACCGTAATCGGCTTAGATAGAAAATCAACACTTAAGGGTGTTACCATGTCTTCCCCTGACATCAGAGCTGGAGTAGCGTTACTGATTGCAGCCCTTGGTGCCAAAGGAAAAAGTGTTATCCAAAACATTGAGCAAATTGATCGAGGATACCAAGACATTGAAAGTCGACTTGCCGCATTGGGCGCTGAAATTAGAAGAATAGACTAGTTAAAATGATTTTGGCATTGTCTTTGGCATTGCGAAAACCATTATATTTGAAAAGAATCTATATCATGAAAAAATTCCTTTTTGTATTCAGTATAGCGGCTGTTGGCCTAGCGGCTTTGTCGTTCAAGTCAGCGGTGAACCAACCACAAACAGTGGTTAAAACCAACAAAATCGGCACCAACATCGGAGACCAAGCTCCCGAAATTGAGATGGCTGGAATGGATGGAAAGAAAATCAAACTTTCCTCTTTGCGTGGCAAAATGGTGTTGATTGATTTTTGGGCATCTTGGTGCGGACCTTGTCGCAGAGAAAATCCAAATGTTGTCGCAGCATACAACAAATACAACAAGGCTTCTTTCAAATCAGCCAAAGGTTTTGAAGTCTTTTCTGTCAGTTTTGACAAGGGCATGGAACCATGGAAGCAGGCCGTTGAAAAAGATGGACTTTTATGGAAAAACCATGTGAGCGACCTAAAAGGATGGGACAACGCCGCAGGACAATTGTATGGCGTCGGCAGCATACCCATGAGTTACTTGATTGATGAAAATGGCATCATCGTAGGAAAGAATTTGCGTGGCATGGAATTGCACATGAAACTCGATGAGTTTGTAGCCAAGTTCTAACACTGACTAAAATCTAGAAATCCCGACAAATCGTCGGGATTTTTTTTGTCCTTACCTTTGCGTCCTGTGACACTTTGTCGCCATTTGAACTGTGGTAACAATTTTGCTCAGTGTGAAAAAAATTAGCGTCTTATGAATACAGAAAATACGACCCATTCCGAACCATTGGAAAACGAGAACGTCCCTGCTCCCGAAGCAACCAATTCCGCCAATGAATCCATGGAATCCAACCAAGAAGAAAACCAATCGGAAGAAACCAACGGAGAAAGCCAAGAACAGGAGCAAGCCGCACAAGAAGATTGGAAAAACAAATACTATTATTTGGCTGCTGATTTTGACAACTTTAGAAGAAATCAAGCCAAAGAGAGAAGAGAATTGTTGGCCACTGCCGCCCAAGGTGTCATCAAGGATATGTTGCCCATTCTTGACAACTTTGAAAGAGCCATTAAGGCCAACGAAAATTTAGAAGACATCGCAGCCATCAAAGAAGGTTTTTCTTTGATCCATCTGGGATTAAAAAACGGATTGGAAAAGCACGGACTCAAAGCCATTGACAGCAATGGTGAAGTCTTCAACAGCGATATGCATGAAGCCATTGCGCAGATTCCTGCTCCTTCAGAAGACTTGAAAGGAAAAGTTTTGGATACCGTTGAAAAAGGATACAGTTTGAATGATAAAGTAATTCGCTACGCCAAAGTAGCTGTAGGATCATAAGCCATGGCAAAGAGAGATTATTACGAAGTATTGGGCGTCTCAAAAGGTGCGTCGGAGGCGGAGATCAAAAAGGCCTATCGTCAATTGGCCATTAAATATCATCCAGACAAAAACCCCGATGATGCCAGTGCAGAAGACAAATTCAAGGAGGCTGCAGAGGCTTATGAGATATTGAGTGATCCTGAGAAGAAGGCCCGTTACGATCAATTTGGTCACGCTGGAATGGGCGGAGGCTTTGGTGGCGGGGGAGGAGGAGGCATGAACATGGATGACATCTTCTCCAATTTTGGTGATATTTTCGGACAAGCATTCGGTGGAGGACGCAGTGGAGGTGGAAGTCGCAGGGTGAAAGGAAGTAACCTGCGCATCAAAGTAAAATTGAATTTAGAGGAAATCGCCTTTGGGGTAACCAAGAAGGTGAAAGTGTTTAAGATGGTAAACGCCGAGGGCGTTAGCTATGATACATGTGGTACATGCAAAGGAAGTGGACAGATTCGCAGGG
>JACCDH010048645.1_pt1 | contig 14034 bp, 12 predicted proteins | sample 7442481 | NCBI WGS metagenome assembly JACCDH01 (sample SAMN15323433, study PRJNA562643) | freshwater metagenome | isolation source: river surface water | place: USA:Blue River Watershed | collected 2017-08-15
CTCAAAACCCAAGCCAATTTCTGACAAGCAAATGTTGTCTGCCACCTGCTGCATGGCGGTGATGGCTTGCTCTACGGTCAGTTCAGTACGCTGGTACTTGGCCCCGAACATGAAGGCGCTGTCTGCGTACTCTTGTGGCAGATAAGACCAAATGTCTGTTTTGCCGGAGCGGATTTTTTGGTAACAGTCCGCTTTGGGCATTGGAGGCGGCTCTTCGTTCTTGGCCACCGCAAAAGCAGCCATTTGCTGCCAGTCCGCCATGCGCTCAGCACCCGAGATGAAGGTTTTGTCCAATTGGGCGCAGCACAGCATGGCCATGCCCCGGCGCATGCGGTTCGCCTCAAAAGTATCAGCAGACGACTCGACCACCTTCTCATAAGCTTGCTTGGCGCGCTTTTTGAGAACTTCTGGCGACTCGGCTCCCTTAAAGATCGAAAACATGAGTACCCGCTAAGAAAAGCCAACGCCATGAGAGCGTGACAAAAATGAACACATGGGCTTCGGCAGCGCCAAATTCCATACCCCAAACTGCTTAGCAGTATAAGCGTTGTTGTCAATATTGAGAATTTTTTTAGACAAAAAAAGAATTTCGTGTATCAGGGCAGACAGCGTTTTCCGGACTCATATACCAGATTCAAAATTTGATAAAAGTTGTATTTTTATATGCAACCACCCTGCTCAAGGACCAAAGCGGCAAGAAATTGCCGCTTTTTTGGCAAAACCGCTCAAGTTTTGCCGCTCACTGCCGAATCAAGATGACGATACCCCCATATTGGCCGGCCTCAACGCTGGATCAATCGTCAGTACTGTCAGAGGGGGTGCCTTGATTTAAGGAATAAACCATGAGCAACGACATCACCCCCAGCCGCCTGCCTCCAGCAGCTGTACCCAGCACACAGGTTGCCAAACCTTCAGAAGAGGTTCGCGCCAAGGTAGCCGAAACGGCCAAACCCGCGGTGGAAACCCAACCCAAGCAGGACCCGCTGGAAAGCCGACGCTCTTTACAAGAGGCATCGGAGCAATTGAACCAACAAATGCGCCGAAACAGCCGCGACCTGAGCTTTAGCGTAGACGACGTGGCCAACAAAGTGGTGCTGACCGTAAAGAACAAAGAAGGTGAAGTGGTTCGCCAGATCCCCAATGAAGTGGCCCTGCGCGTCGCCCACAACCTGGACAACGTGAAAGGCCTGATGCAAGACGGAAAGTCTTGATCAGATCAAAAAAATTCATCAAGGCCCTAAAGCTTGTTGAACAGCAACCGATTCATCAAGTAACAGAGATTCAAAACTGAATTTTTGTACCAAACAGGCAGGTCTACTCCCTTCGGGTTCCTGCCAACCTTTTGAAATAAACCTCTTCAAGGAGTAAGACCATGTCCGTCATCAACACCAACGTGAAGTCGCTTGTGGCACAAAACGCCATGTCCGTGAACAACCGCAGCTTGGACAAAGCCATGCAGCAACTGTCGACTGGCAAGCGCATCAACACCGCTGCAGACGACGCCGCAGGCTTGGCCATCGGCAACAAAATGACTGCCCAGATCCGTGGCTTGAACCAAGCTGTTCGCAATGCCAACGACGGCATCTCGATGCTCCAAACCGCTGAAGGCGCGACACAAGAAATCACCAACATGCTGCAGCGTATGCGTGAACTGGCGGTGCAAGCAGCCAACGACACCTACACAGCTTCAGATCGTTCTTCACTGAACGCAGAAGTGGAATCCTTGAGTGCTGAGATCACCCGTATCGCGGACAACACCGAGTGGAACGGTATGAAGCTCTTCAGTGGCCTCGGTGCATCTTCTGGTGGCATCGGGTCAGCCGGGACTGTAACCCTGCAAGTTGGCATTGGTGGTTCAGCTGGTAACCAATTCAGTGTCGAATTGGGGGATATCGACAGTGGGTTGGGCGTCAGTGGAATTTCTTTGAGCACTCGTTCAGGCGCTACGTCGGCTCTCTCGACTTTGGACGATGCGATCGCTTCCATCGACTCAAGCCGTTCAACATTTGGTGCCACGATGAACCGCTTGACTTATGCAATTGACAACTTGACAAACATCTCGCAAAACGCACAAGCTTCGCGAAGCCGAATCATGGATACCGACTACGCACAAGCCACGACCGAATTGGCGCGCAGTCAGATCATCCAGCAGGCGGCCACGGCGATGCTTGCACAGGCGAACCAAGCGCCACAAGCAGTGCTGTCTCTCCTGCGTTAACTGAGTTAGCCGCTAAAAATGCGGCTTGCCGAAATCAAAGCCAATCAGGTTTAGCCTGATTGGCTTTTTTCATGGGCTAAAAGTACGTGTTGAGATACTTCGATATCGGAATCCATAACTGTCAATTAGCATGAGGGATCATGCCAAAAGAAAAAAAATTCCACGATCACAAAATAACGTCATACAAATCAGAGGGCAAAACCGGCGAAGCTGCTGACACATCACGGGTCAGTGTTCTGCCTATCAACTGGCTCATGAATTTTGGAGGCAATCCGAACCCAGGCCGAACGCTACGAACATCGCCTGTCTGGATTTTCATCCCGCAGGCCAGAGCTTTTGTGAAGTAAAGAGAACGGCGAAACTTCACATTCCCCTGCTCACTCGACTTACGACCGTAGTCCACTTTCCCGAGCGCATGCCAGGCTGTCTTGGCTCCGCGACACAAAGCAGCAAGCTCTGCTGGTTCCAATGAAAAACTGTCATCAGGCCCACCGCCGCTTCTGTCCAGCGTAAAGTGCTTTTCAATGATGCTGGCACCCATGGCCACACTTGTGATGGCGGTGGTGTTGTCCAATGTGTGGTCTGATAAACCTGTCACCAAACCAAAACGCTGGATCATGTCAGGGATAGTGCGGAGGTTGTAGTCTTCTGCCGGTGCAGGGTAGCCGCTTACACAGTGCAAAATCGCCAGCTCTTTACAGCCGCCTTCGCGCGCGGCGTCAATGGCTTCTTGAATTTCTTCGGCATCAGCCATCCCGGTGGAGATGATCATGGGCTTTCCGGTGCTGGCCGCATATTTGATCAGCGGCAAGTCCACCGCCTCAAAAGATGCGATTTTGTAAGCCGGCGCGTTCAAGTCCTCCAGCAGGTCAATGGCTGTATTGTCAAACGGTGAGCTAAACAAAGTGATGCCGACTTTTCGAGCATGCTCGAACAACGGCTTGTGCCATTCCCAAGGCATGTGGGCTTCTTCGTAAAGTTCATAAAGGGTGCGTCCGTCCCACAGACCACCTCGAATCTTGAAGTCATCGCTGTCGCAGTTGAGCGTGATCGTGTCAGGTTTGAATGTTTGAAGCTTGACAGCATCAGCCCCCGCCTTTTTAGCCTCTTCAATTAGACGCAAAGCCAGCGAAAGTTGTCCATTATGGTTTGCTGACAATTCTGCGATCACATAAGGCGGCTCGTTTGAGCCGATGACACGTTCATTAATTTTGATTTTCATCGTGGGTACCTTTCTTCACATACGCACGGGCCAGCTCTATTCCGCCATGGCCAATAACGTCAATGACTGACAGATGTGAAACGAATCCAACTGATTTACCCTGGACATAACTGCCAGGTATAAATTCACTGAAATGGAGTTTCAAACCTGAGAAGATTTCAAATTGGTCATCGACAAGATAGCCACGCGATCCGATAGGCGAATAGTAAGTATCGGCTTGAACTGCTTGGCAGATCTCCGCCAAATGCTGAGAGCGAATGCCACCGCAGCCCAAGTCCGAAGCACGCACTGTCCTGCATTTGATGTCCAACCAAGAAAAGAGGAGCTTGATCAAATCGATGTTCAGCTCAGACAAGGACAAATGTGGCCGCTCAAGCACCTCAATCAGAGGTTCCCGTAGCTGCGGGTCACGCCAAAGCGCAGGATATGCAACTTGAATCGCACGCTGGTGTTTTTTCTGCCAGAGTGTGTCTGGCGCCAGCAAAATATCACGAATCAGAGTTTGCTGGGGCGCCTGCTGAACAGGGACAGTCAACAGGTGTGCTTGGCCGTTAGAGAGTATGTTGTTTCGGCTTTGCCAAGACCTTCGCTCAAACTGAACATCGTCGAGAAATACGAAGGTATCTACTTTACTGGCAAGATGAAAATAGCCACTCCATGGAAGGTAGGTGGGCTGCATGATGGCGCAACTAGGCATAGCTGGCCTCATTTCTAGATTCCAAAATCCTGCCTAAAGTCGATAGGATATTTTTGACCTTTTCCTCTCGACCATAGTGTTGCCAGCCACCTGGGACCACGCCTTGCTGAAGCATTTCAGAGGTAAGTGTGTCAAAAGCTTGGCACTCCATCGAGTTGTAATTCACATAGCGGCTTTGTTTCACCACAGATGACAGTTTATGGCCACCGCCAAGACCACACAACTGCATCACACGTTGCAAATCGAACCAAGCACTGTCGTTGTCCTTCGTATCAAAAGTTTCAGCTGAAAACTTCACTACGCCGCCAAGTTCGTAGACATAGAGCCTCACAACACAGGAACTGCTGTCGAACACTTGCCAGTAATAGGGCGTAGATACGGGTAATTGTTCGCCCTTGCACAGATCACCGACCAAAAGCTTCATGAGAATCGGAGGCGTAGAAAGACGCACACCGTAAATACGACTTAAAAGAGGCTGTGGGTTGGCTGTCCACACCACCACATCTGAAGAGATCGTTTCGGAGCGAGAGCGCAAAATCACTCTGCCTTCTTCGAAATCAGGCTTGACCGGCGACTTAAGACGGATGCGGACACCCAAATCAAGCATGCTCTGCTCCAATTTAGCAAAAAATTGTGTGTAGCCCTCACTAGGCAACCAAGCCTTTTCAGCCCCTTGCCCTCGCAGACGGCGAGGCAATGCAAGTAGTTCATTAGCGCGTTGGCTCTCCATTTTGAGTCGTGGAACGTCCATGTCTTCAGGAAAATGCAGCCGCGAAAGCTGCATCGGAATCAGGCAATGCCAATCCAGTTGGGCAAGGTCACCGAAAGATTGAGCCCAATCGATCAAGTAAAGCGATTGGCTCCCATAGGCCTGCAGTCGCTGTAATGCACTTTCATTGATAGGCGTTTCTTCGCACAACTGAACCTCGCCCTCAAGACTCGGCTGAGCACAATCGTTCAAGATCCGGATGCCGTCATTACCCAGTGATGTGACGCTTCCATATTCATGAGAAAACTCAGTCAACCCGTCTGACCACTCCAACCGATCTACCGATCCTTGATTCAAGTATTGGCAACCATTGAAATAAAGGCCGTCTGCGGTCTCAACCTCTCGCAGAACGCCTCCAAGACTTTCTGACGATTCCAACAATATCACCTCATGACCATCGCGTGCACTTTGGAGCGCGGCCATGCAGCCAGTAAAACCTCCACCAATGACAGCCACTTTCATTGGCCACTCCGATACGCATAGACCGTGAAGTCGAAAGGTACAACGCCCGGTTTCACTTCGTAGTCGTTGCGCAGGGTCACAAACGGTGTGACTTCGCGCTTCAGAAAGCCAAATACATTTTCTGGATATTCATAGAAGAGGCCTGGGTCCTGATAATCAACATACGCGCTCATCATGTTGAAGGAAAGTCCAAGCTTGCACATTGAGAACAACTTACGTACAGTTTCTTGATAGAACTGGCTGTTATCGGTCATCTTATTGTTGAATACTCCGCCTACAAAAATGTAGTCGAATTGCAGGTGTGAAAGTTGGTTGAAATTTGCAAAATGACCTTGTGGGAACTTGGTCCGACAAAGCGTCATGAATTCTTCAACAATGTCAGTACCGAAATACTCGATCTCAATGCCCTGCTGAAGAAGATAGGTAGCCAGCTGCCCGGTGCCACAACCGAAATCGAGAATCCGTTTGTGCTTAAGGTTGCCAATACCAGCTAGCAGTTCAAAGCGGCGCTCCTGGCTTTTGCTGCAAGAATATTGAACGGCTTGCGGTGAGTCGCCGTGCTCTGCAAGCAATTGTCGGTAATGGTTGCTGATGTCATCGGTGTTCATAGAAATGCTCCAAAAGGTTGGCGACCTGGGTAGCGCCAGGTGTTAGCTTTTCATTTAAGGGTTGTGGGTCCAGAGCGGCTGCCCGCTCTATGGCGTCGTATAACTTGAGAGCGTCTGACAAATGATCTTCTGAGAGTGCTACGCCAGCCCCCATGCTTTCCAAGGCATGCGCGACTTCGGCTTGCACCGGACTGGCATAAATGTGGACCGCCGGTATACCCAGAAGCGCGAGCTCGTAAGACACGAATCCGCAGCGCACAACAGCCAGCTTTACACTTCGGTAGAGGTGCAATGGGTTTGGCAGGTCGCAGTGCAGTTGTCCGTCATGTGAAAGGATTGTTTGCCAATGCGCCACAGGAAGGTAATCCGACGACACCAGAACCTTAAGAGGATAGACGTTGGTGCGTTTTAGCAACTTGCCGATCAAGGGTGACAGAACTTCGCTGTGGTCTCCACCACCCAAAAACACCAATATGCCGGATCGTTCTTGTACAACCCGAACGTAGAACTCTGGCCTGGCCAACAAATGCGACCAACCAATGGCCTTCACGCAATGCTGCGGCAATAGATCAGAATAAAGTTGCTGCAATCGATTGGGGACGTTCTGGTCAAGCAGAAGGTCGCAGTTATGCGGCCGATTCGCCAAGTCGTCAATGACCATGGTGTGGGCAGTGAAGGGCCGTGCAGCGCTTTCCCAGCCCGCATCAATACCATAGTGATCGATCACCAGCCAATCTACCGGGTGGATTTTATTAACAGATGCCAGCTCGGTCAGTCCATCGCTTTGGGGAGCAATGAGGTGCAGTGCAATGCCACGTTCCCGAAGCACGGCCTGCAGCGGCAGCGGTACCTGTTGGGCGAGCACCGCTACGGTATGGCCTCGATCAAGTAATTCAGTGCAAAGTACCAAACTTCGCATGAAATGGCCGTTACCGAACTGCCTGCCCGCATCCAAGCGGAACACAAAGTTCAAACACTCTTTCGACAGGTGATTGCGCCTGTTCATGAGATCGCTTTCCAGGTCCGATGCATCCATTCAGCTCGGGTCCAGTCTTCAGGGGTGTCGATGTCCTGGACGCGGTGACGGGGCAAGTGCACTGGGCTGGCGTGCCTAGAGAAAACTGGCAATTGAGACAACCACGCAGCCGCTCGGCCCCAATAAAACTGGCCGGCATCGTGCCAAGCCTCTTCCAAGTCCTGTGACCTTGTGTTGAACTGGTCGGGCCGAAACATTTCAATTCTCTGATCGGCTGTGATGCGGACAGCTCGCTGGATAGGGAAAGCGTAGCTGGTCACGCTGAATGCGTAATCGGCGCCGCTACTTTCCAGCTTGGCCAATCCACGCTGCAGATCTTGTGCTTCTAAAAATGGGGCTGTTGCATAGATACAGCACACCTGCGTCGCAGGAATTCCATTGTCATGTTGCCAACGAATGGCATGTGCAATGACCGGCGTGGTCCCTGTATGGTCGTCTGATAAAACTTTCGGGCGCATAAAGGGCACATCTGCCCCATGCGCTTTTGCAATCTCAGCGATTTCTTTGTCATCTGTGCTAACGAGTACTCGGTCAAAACACCCGCTCTGCAAGGCCGCTTCAATGGACCAAGCGATCATAGGTTTGCCACCAAAAAACTTGATATTTTTACGGGGAATGCGTTTGCTGCCACCGCGTGCAGGAATCACGGCCAGTCTCATAAGCCCAAAGCATCACGCAGTGAGGCGACGACGAATGACTGCTCGGCATCGGTCAGATTGACGTGCATAGGAATGCTAATGGCTTCTCGGTAATACTGCTCAGCCTCAGGAAAATCGCCCGACCTGAAGCCCATATTTTGATAATAGGGCTGGGTATGCACAGGTATGTAATGCAAATTCACCATGATCTCTTTGGCACGCAGGACTTCAAACACCTGACGGTGCGAAAACGCAATGCGATCGAGCTGCAGGCGAACCACATACAGATGGTAAGCGCTGTAACTATCTGGGTGTTGCCATGGCAGGGTGATTGGCAAGTCTGCTAAAAGTTCGTTGTAACGCAGTGCGATTTGGTGGCGACGTTTAACGTAACCATCAAGTCTCGCCATTTGACTGACCCCCAATGCAGCCTGGATGTCGGTCATGCGGTAGTTATAACCCAGCAACACTTGCTGGTAATACCAGGGACCATCCATAGGCTGGGTCATTAAGGTTGCGTCACGGGTGATACCGTGACTTCGCAACAAGCTAAGGCGGGTAGCCAGGTGATCGTTGTTAGTGAGGGCCATACCCCCTTCACCCGTGGTGATGATCTTGACGGGGTGAAAGCTGAAGATGGTGATGTCGCTGTAGCGGCCATTGCCAATGGGCTCGCCTTTGTACTGGCCACCAATGGCGTGTGAAGCATCTTCGATGATTTTGAAGCCGTACCTTTGTCCCAAAGCATGGATGGCGGCCATGTCGCAAGGCTGGCCCGTCAGGTGTACTGGAACAAGTACCTTGGGCAGCTTATTGTCTTTTTGAGCCTGTATGAGTTTGGCCTCCAATTTTTGGGGGCAGAGGTTGTATGTGCGCGAGTCAATGTCAACAAAATCGACTTTAGCGCCGCAATACAAGGCGCAGTTGGCCGAGGCGACAAAGGTGTTGGGGGTAGTCCAAAGCAAGTCATTTGGACCAAGATCGAGTGCTAGGCAAGCGATGTGCAGGGCTGCTGTGGCATTGCACACGGCAATGGTGTGTTTTGCACCCGTGTGATTGGCCACACTTTTTTCAAAATGTGCGATCGCAGGCCCTTGCGTCAGGTTAACGGATTTGAGTACAGCAACTACCGCATCAATGTCGGCTTGAGTCACGTCCTGGCGGCCATAAGGAATCATGGGTCAAATGCTCCCAATTTTGTCTTGGTTCAAATGAATCCAATTCTGCAACTGTTGGTCACTCATCCATTCTGGGTTGCTGTCACTGGCATAGACGAAGCCATCCGGTACTTTGACACCGTTTTGGATGCGCTTGGGGCAGTTGGCCCAGCTGTTGATGGTCGGCAAAATTTTGAAATGCTCAGGATATTCGTAGGTGTAATGTGCATCTTCGGCACTGATCATTTGCTCATGAAGTTTTTCGCCCGGACGGATGCCAACCACTTCTTGGCGGGCTTCAGGTGCCACCACGCGAGCCAAATCTGTGACTTTCATCGAAGGAATTTTCTTGACATAAATTTCACCACCAATCATGTCTTCAAAGGCGTGCCAAACCAGCTCAACGCCCTCTTCGAGAGAGATCATGAAGCGAGTCATTCGATCGTCGGTAATGGGCAACACACCTTTGTCCTTGATGGACATGAAAAAGGGAATCACCGAACCACGCGACCCCATGACGTTGCCGTATCGAACCACTGAAAAACGGGTAGCTTTCCCACCGGAGTAAGAGTTGCCCGCGACAAACATTTTGTCTGAGGCCAATTTGGTGGCGCCATACAAATTGATGGGACTACTGGCTTTGTCAGTTGACAGGGCCACCACCCTTTTGACGCCCTTATCGATACAAACATCGATAAGGTTCATGGCACCCATCACGTTGGTCTTGACACACTCAAATGGGTTGTACTCGGCCGTTGGAACGATTTTGGTTGCCGCAGCATGCACCACATAGTCGACGCCATCTAGAGCTCGATGCAGACGGTCTTTGTCGCGCACGTCGCCAATGAAAAAACGGACACGCTCATCGCCTTCGAACTTCTTGGCCATGTCCCATTGCTTCATTTCATCGCGTGAAAAGACGATTATTTTCTTGGGATTGTATTTGGCCAAGGTCATCGGCAAGAAGGTGTTCCCGAACGAGCCTGTGCCACCGGTCACAAGAATGGTTGAGTTGCGCAGCATAGAGACCTTGCTTGAAGTGAAATACATCAAAAAATTGACACCATCTCAAAAGCATGATTTGTGCCAGATTTTTCGAGTACTTACCACCTACCCGATGTCACCCCAACCAAACGGCTCTTCTTGACCCTACTTCATGAGTAAATCCACACCGCACAAGTCAATACATCAATTTTTTAGTCGGCTTTCTCGGATTGCAAGCAACTTGGAGAACTGCGTCATTCGCAATTGATCAAGCTGATTTTTGTCAGAAAGTACTTGTTCGATCAGATCCAAGCCCTGCTCAGGTGAAAAACTCTCCAAGATATTTCCATCAAGTAAAGTCGAACTAATAAATGGGCGATTTGAAATCAAAATGACTGCACAACCAAGTTCAAGGGCTTCCCACAACGCAGAAGATGGGTCATCAATCGCAATGACCAACTCTGTATTTCTCAGCATGACATCCAGTTGCTCGTTAAGACCTTTTTGACACGATCCCCGATCAAGTTCAAGCAATTCACACAATGCTTCTAACGGTGTTTGATCGCCTGGTTTCAACCTGTATGCCAATTCATATCCAGCTTTTAAGCATGTCTGTTTGATGTCAGCCAGTGTCTGTTTGATGAAACTCAAGCCAGTATTCAGAGCAGTCCATCGGTGGATACCGTTGAACAGAACCACCACCTTTTGATGTCTTGGAGCAGTCCACGAAGCCATCGTGGTGTCTGGGTTGACCTCCGTCGGCAAATGAATGGGGACATTCACCTCTCCACGATGAGAAATGGAAGGCTTGGGCTGCCAGTATTCAGTTAACACCGTGCAGGGCCCTTCACTGGCCAAATTGATCACATGGCTGTGAGGCAACATATAACAAGGCGCTGAAGCCTCCTGTACCGATGAAAAAAGCGGGCCATTGATTCCCCCATCCAGATGACTGACCACCAAGGCATCCATGGGTTTGATAGTGCATAAGTGGGTCATGCCGAGGAAGGTTAAGCACTGGAAAAGATACCTTTGCTTGATTCGCTGAATTTGTTGGTGGTACAGATCGAGAAGTTCTATTTGATCGCCCAGTACATCCTGCATCACTTCATCAGTGGATGCAGTCATGTGTTCAACCATCGCCATCAACGCTTGTTGCATCGGTGGACTCAGGTTTTGATACGCCGTCTGTACCGAAATCCTGTCCTTGAACCCAGGTCCATCGGGTATGACATTCCAAAAGGGTGGCGATAGCATCCACATCTTCGATGTGACGCCAAGCTTTTGCATCAACTGCAAAAGTTTTTGTTGATCAGCCTTATAAAAAAGACCACTTGGCGAAACCACAACGTTGGAATTAGCTTGCTGCCAGCTCAGGCGAACTTCAGCAGACCAATAATTGGGGATCTGACTGTAAACCGTGGTCGAATAAGCCGAAACCAGTTGTGAAAGGGGCAAAAAAATCGTCTCAACCTGAAATCCAAAACCTACAAGCGTGTCTCGAACAATGGCTGTCAACAATCCCCCACTGAAATGGTAATCACCCACACCCATGCGCTGCAAAATCATTAATGGAGCTGATTTAGAAAGGTTCTCAGCTGCCAATGCGGCGGTTTTTTGTGCAGAGGACAATTGCGTCAGCAAAGTCAGGTTGTGCTGATGGTTCCAATAGGCATGCTCATTAAAGCCCATCGAATTTCGCTGCGCAATGAAGGACTCCTCCAAATCCTGTAATTTGGAATACACCGATAGGTGCTCATCGACTGAAAATGTTCCAGCTGCTTGAAGCCAAGTTGGCATTTGGGCGTGCGGCAGTTGCAACTGAAGACATCGATCAAGTGCGTCGATGGTTAAACAAAGCCAACTCGCCTCTTTCGCTAACCATGGAAATTGCGCAATACAAGCATTAATCTCATCCGGGAAAAGCACCAAGATCGTTTTACGCTCAGTCATGAACAGCCCTGGAGTTCAGGAACAACAAAAGCGTCAGTCAACATGTGACACCACCTCAGGTTCTTCAACTTGGGGGGATGATTCTGAATGGGCTTTGTTTTGTCCAGATGTTGCTGTGCGTACGGCGATGTCCCTGAACACCACGATCAACACCATTTCCCCACGAGTGGTCATTGAGCAACCCTTGAGATCAATGTGCAAATAACCGTCTGCATTTTCAAAATGGACAAGCCCTTGACCGACGCTTTGACCACCTTCAGCATGGGCCTTGGGAATCAAATCAACTTTTGGCTGCCATCCGGGGTTACTTGCGAATTCAGTCCAATCGACCAATGCCATGGAATGTATTTGCAACCATTCGGATTTGAGACCAAAACTCAAACCGATGGCTGAACTGTTATTCACCCCTCTAAGGATACCCACCTTGAATCCTTCGTGAGAACTGAAACAAGGCATTTTGGTTTGGTGAAAATTTTCGCCCTGAGAAAGTATGCAAGGGATATCACCACCGACCACCTTATGGTCCATCAACGTGAATTTAACGCCCAAGCGTGACTTCAAAAAATTGAAATGGGTCAGCTCCGGACCGAATGCATTCAAATCGTTAGCCAACATTTTGTGGTATTCGTTGTCATACGTCATATTTCCACCACGAATCAACATTTGCCGAGACATGGCAGGGTTAGAAATCCAACGCAAACGAGTCGTGCCGTTGTTAATGTCGTGACTGAAGAGCTGGTACAACTCCATCTCACTTGCGGTTGGTTGAAGGGTAAACCGACCAATGAGTCCTGCAGCTTCCAAATATGAAAACGGATGGTTCTTGATGAATTGGAATATGCTTTTTGACTGAGTCTGAACAAAATCCAGGGCTGCCGTTTGCACGTGCTGCTTGATCAAACGCTGTTGATCTGACAACGGTGATTTTTCGTAAACCGTTTGACCACCCTCCGCAAACTGCACCAAACTCCCGTTGTCATTGACCGTCAGTTGTTCCAGAGTCTGAATTTGCGTCAACAACAAGTTCAGGGAGTTTCTGTTCATCGAGCGGTAGTCAATCAACCCCTTTTTGTTGGTTTGCCGCGCAGTGGCCTCTCGAAGGATCAAGTAACGCCCTTCAAGCTTCAGGTCAAACTCCTCGGCCAAAATGTCCTTGATCTGATCTTGAATCGTCCCTGTGTAGCCCAAGTCAGCCAAAACCAATGTCTCACCAGTTTTGGGCCGAATTTGTTTGCGGATGTACCGAATAAAGTTAGCCCGATGTTTGCGCGAGGTCTCGATGATGGATTGAATGTTTTCAGGCTGAAGAACACTCTGCATGAATTCTGACCATGGAAGCGCATCGTCCGTCTTGATGCTCACCTGGACGGCGTCAATGTCATGCACACCCATCAGTTGACGGACCATCTCAGCCCGGAACATCTTTTCTTTTTGGCTGATCAGGTAGGTCTGAATCGCCAACTCATCGCTGAAATTCAACGCCAAAGTCGCGAATCTTGAAACGTCCATCGCATGAACAGGCACGTCGTAAGGAACGAGTCCTTGCGCTTGCAAGCTCTGATATGCCTTAAATGGCAGATAACCATCTCTCATCATGAAGACGATACGAGGCCGATGACCTTGCTCTTTGAGTGCTTGAACTTCTGACATCAACCATTGAAGGTACTGAACCATCACCGGGCCCAAGTAATACCAGCCAACCATTTCCATGGTGTTGTTTGTCCGAGGCAAACGAGACCATGTGGCGTGCCAATTACTGGCCATAGGCAAGCTTTCCCCATGGTCATTGCTGAGCAAGCGTTGCATGGTTGCGTTCTTGCGCATGCAGTCTTCTAGTAAGGGGGTGAATCTATTGAAGTGGTATCCCTTGACCCCTGCACGTCGCGCACCATCCAAATCTGCATGCGAGTTATCGCCAATGTGCAAGAACACCTCTTGAGGCTCACCCAAAAGTTTGGCTACGACATGGAATAAATCGCGCCCTTTGGTGGTTCGATGGTCCGCTGACGTGAAGTAATGATCGATGTGAACAGAGACACCCGCTTTTTTTGCACAAGACTCCACAAGTTCTTTGAGCTGATGGTCATGGATGTACATGTCACTGACCAAGACGGTTGTCATGCCCATTTTCTTTGCTTTCGAAAGCAACTCAAACATGGGCAAGTAGGCAAACAGGTATTTTTTCTCAGTTTCAATTTCAGCACGAACGAACTGCTCTACGAGCTCTGTAGAAGAGTTGGGCAACATGTGCTCGTAAATCTCTTCAATAGAGACCTCGTGCTCTCCATAC
>JACCDH011786342.1_pt1 | contig 14032 bp, 16 predicted proteins | sample 7442481 | NCBI WGS metagenome assembly JACCDH01 (sample SAMN15323433, study PRJNA562643) | freshwater metagenome | isolation source: river surface water | place: USA:Blue River Watershed | collected 2017-08-15
CATGAACATTTTTCCTGAGGAGTCAGCAACCCCCTACGGACAACCGATTCCTGATGGAGCTTTAGAAGCGGCTTAAAAATGATTACCTGCGCGAATATTTGAAGATTCAAAAAAACGAATTTTTCATAAGGAAGCTAGTCAATGAACAAAACACAAATGGTGCTTACAGTTGCGGTCATGGCCACAGTGGGACTTCTCATGCCTGATTTGGCCCACGCAAGGCTTGAATCAAGTTTGATGGGGATTAAGTCAAAGCTGACGGGAGTGATTTTACCACTCCTCTCGGTGATCGGTATTGCAATTGCAGGGATTTCTTTTTTTACAGGGAATCCAAATGCAAAGCAACACATCGCTTACGCAATTATTGGTTGCATGATCGGATTTGGCGCGCAAGGGATTGTGGACTTCATAGCCCAAACCGTTCGCTAGAGAGGTAAACGATGGAAGACGAAGGACTTATCACAACACGAGTGCCAAGGGCTCTAGAGATGAAAAGTAAGCTCTTTGGGTATGAACTCCCAGACTTGCTTTTGATCTTCTTTAACCTTGCGATCACAAACTTGGTCTTCGGTTCTACATCCTTTCGATATCCGCTGGTATGGGGAACAACGCTGACACTGGCCTTGTTCCTCTACTTTGCGAAGAAAGGCAGACCTGACAACTACGTTCAACACTTAGGCGAGTTTCTGATTCGTCCTGCGTACTTTGCGGCCGCAGGAGTGGACAAGATTTATCGCAAATTTACTGGAAAGGTGAAAAATGTTTCAAAGAAAAAATACTAACCCAAGTTTATGTGAGGAGCTGCCTTATTGGGAGTTTTCACAGCTACCAAGGCCACATCTTATTTTGAATGACGGTTCTTTGGTAACTGGAATCAGACTCTCTCTTATCGACATTGAGTGCTTTGACGATAACAGAGTCAATCAACTTGCTATGAGCTTGCGTGGTGTTCTTAACTCGATTTCAGAAAATACCAGCGTGCAATTCTGTCTCTCAGTTGGTTCTGACTTTACTGAGGTAATTCAAAAACACTCAGAAGCCAAGACCCAGGCTATTCATCCGTTAGTAGCAAGTATCGCTGACTATCGTGAGACCAAGCTTAAAGCAGCTCAAGAAGGAGCAGAACTCTATCGGCCTGAGCTTTCTATTTATCTGCGTAGTCAAATGGTGGGAGGAAAGAAGCTAAGTTTTCTTAAGAAGCAAGAAGATTTTTCCGAGTCTGCGAGTCGGAATTATGATGAAACGCTGGAAGTTTTATTTCAGAACGTGGACACACTCTTGTCTTCTTTCGCCTCTATTGGCCTCTTGGGTAGGCTACTAAGAGTTGATGAAGTCCAAGGACATATCTATGGATTACTTAATCCCAAACGCTCTAAAACGGAACCAACGCCCAAGGTAAAAACCCCTAAGGAAGACAACCTAGAGAATGAAACCTTGGAAGCAATGGAATGGCTTGCAGAACATTCTCCCAGAGAGCAACTGGTCTTTGGTGATCTGATCTTGGGTTTTGAACAATTCACCCTGGACTCGCACCACCACAAAGTCGTAACCCTCAAAACTCTGCCTGAAGTAACCTTTGCTGGACAGCTATCAAGCTTTCTACGGTTGCCGTTTCACTATGACTTGATTCTCTCTTTTGAGATTCCAAATCAGTCAGACGAAATGGCGAAACTACAACAGAAAAGAAAAATGGCTCATTCGCTCGCGGTGACTTCTGGAAACAAAGCCAGCGATCTTGAAAGTGAAACGAAACTTAATTCAACCGAAGAACTCATTCGAGAACTCTTAAGTACAGGTCAGCGAATCTATGCAGCCCAGCTAAGTCTTATTCTTCGTGCTCCTTCAACTGATGAGGGAAATAAGAAACTCAATCGCCAAGTGCGAGAAGTGCTTTCTCGGTTTCGTTCACTTCAAGGTGCTGAAGGACTTGAGGAAACAGTCGGCTCTTGGAAAATTTTCAAGGGGAATCTTCCTGCCGCACCAGTGAAGTTAGAAAGGGCCAGAAAGTTCAAGACGAATAACCTAGTCGATTTCCTTCCTATCTATGGGCCACGCGAAGGTGACGACGATCCAACCGTAATCTTTAGAAACCGATTGAATGGACTGGTGAGTTTCAATCCGTTTGATTCAAAACTCACAAACTACAATCAGCTTGTCACGGGATCATCAGGAGCAGGAAAAAGTTTTTTGAACAACTGCATTTTGGTCCAAGAACTTGCACGTGGACTCCGTGTATTCATCATTGACATTGGTGGCTCATATAAAAAGCTCACCGAATCATTGGGTGGTCAATATCTTGAAATGGATTTGTCCGATCAGTACAGACTTAATCCTTTCGACATTCCAGATGCGAGTCAGGAACCATCAAACCAAAAGCTAAAGTCACTCCTGGCGGTGATTGAATCAATGATCGTCGAAGACGAAAAGACCAAGCTATCAAAACTTGATCGTGTTCTTTTAGAGAAAGCGATCATCGAGCTTTACGAAGAGAAACGTAAGAAAAGCGAAATCCCCGTTCTTTCTGAACTCATGGAGAAACTTGCTAAGAGCAAAGAAGCCTCAATGGTAGATATTTCCAAAGTTCTCTTCATGTGGACAGGGACTCGTCCTTACGGAAAATTGCTCGATGGTAAAGGCTCACTCAGAACTGATGCCCCCATTTGTACCTTTGATCTGAAAGGTCTATCAAGCTATCCCGACCTTCAAAGTGTGATGATCTTGATTCTCACCGACTTCATTTTAAGTCAGGTGGAACAAGATAAGGTTAACAAGAAACGCATTATCTTGGATGAGGCTTGGCAATTACTCAAGTCCAGCGCTGCTGCTGGATTCATGGAATATTGTGCAAGGACGCTCCGTAAAACTGGTTCAGGAATTACCTTTATCACTCAAGGCGTAGAAGAAATTGTAGAGAGTCCTATTGGCTCTGCGATTATGAACAATACGGCGACGAAATTTATTCTTCTACAACGTGGTGATTCGGAAATCCTCAAGAATGGTCTCAAGCTCAATTCTCAAGAATTGAACCTAATTTACTCGCTTGAGCAACGCAAAGGTGAATTCGCTGAAGGCTTCATGATTGAGGGCGATCATCGTCAAGTCATTCGTATTTATCCAAGTCCGTTTGAATATTGGTTATCCACCAGTGATGCCTCCGACAATCGACATCTCCAAGAGCTTCGAGAGAAAGGAATGTCTCTCGTTGAAGCGATTGAAGAAGCAGCTCTCACTTACCCAAACGGGATTGCTCAAGGGAAAGCGGAATTGGAGGCAGCATGAGATTAAAGAAAAAAGTTCTTACGATCACTCTTTGTTTCACCTTGATGCTTCCCAAACCAGCGAAGGCTGATCTGTTTGGTGGTGATGTGGCCGTATTGTTAAAAATCTTAGCTCAGTCTATTCAGCAGCTCTATGAGCTAAGGCAAATCCTTAGTACAGGCAAAGACACTCTTACATTGATGAGAGACATAAACAGAGGCATCAAAGACGGACTTCGGATTATTCAAATCTTCAATCCGAAGTTCAATCCTGGTTTGTACGGAAGCCTTGAAACTGCGGAACAAGTGCAAAGAGCGATTGAAGATCTTTATGGTGTGATTCCTCAAACGAGCGAATACCGTTTGCAAGAAGCTCAAGACCGATCAGTTTCCGAAAGTATTGCCATGAACGGCACTCTCTTTCAATATGCCGATAGCGTGGATGAGGAAACTAGAAGGATTATTAATCACTCTCAATCGACTAATCCTCAAGGGGCAGCCAAACTCACTAATCAGTCGCTTGCTGTCTTGATCGGTGTTACCACACAAGTTTTGCGAACAAACTCGATGATGCTCAAGATGATGGGTCAGAACATGGCTTTATCAAACAGAAAAGAAAAACTCCAAGCACAGCAGTTTAAGACTCAATACGAAGGCATCTCCGACGCTTTAGGTGGCCTTCCAAAAGAGACAAAGCTCGCTCCACTTGGAACAGATGCAGGGAGGTAACCCATGCCTGACTTTGCACTCCTAGGCACACTCATGAGTGACCTTCATCAAGAGTTTGTGACCATGTACTACCTTATGCTTCCGGGGTTTTTCGCTCTGGCAGTGGTAGTGGCATGGTTCAAGAATCCCACGGGAGGGCCTGAGTTCTTGGACATTATCAAGCGAGCAATTATTGCGACGGTTCTCTTGGTGGCGTTTCCCGACATTAGTAAAGCGATTCTCTATATCGCTGATGGAATCACGGAAAGAATTGATAACCTCAACAGCTTAGACACCATGATTCGGATGGCACAGGAAAAGTCGGAGAGCTACACGTTCTCAATGACAAGTGTACTCTTACAGTTCAATGACCTAATGATCGCAACTCTTTCTTTCTTGAGCTACCTCGTGCTTTATATCGCTCGGTATTTAACCATCGCGATGTACCACTTCTTTTGGATCTTCTTTATGGTGTCGGCACCCTTACTACTTCTCTTCAATCTTTTTGAAGGGACCCAGCAGATCACAAAGAACCTCTTTAAGGGAATGATCGAGGTCGCTTGTTGGAAAATTGTTTGGGCGATCTTAGGAGCGATGTTGACAGCACTTTCATTGGGCGACGCCTATAGGGCCGAAGGAAGTTATATCGTTTTGATCGTAATGAACTTCGTCATTGCCTGTGCCATGTTGATGACTCCAAAGATCGTAAGTTCATTGGTAGGTGGTGGCTTACAATCCATGTCATCAAGCATAGGTGCAGCGGCGTTTACTGCCATGGCTGCAGTTCCAGCAAAATCATTTGCTGCTACCAGAATGTCCAGAGGGGCCCTCAACAGTCCTGACAAGTTTCTTTCATATCATGCAGGAAAACTTATTGAACCTGACAAACGTCATCTTAGACAAAACAATCCGCCTAGTGGCGGTAACAAACGCACATAAACAAGGAGTCTCTTATGGAAAAAGAAAAATCAGTAAATCTCAAAATGCGCTCGCTTCCAAAGGTGATTAGCGAACTCACGCACTCAAACCAATTTCTAAAAGTCTTTTCACTTTCAGCGGTTGTTCTGATTTTCATGGTACTTGGAGTGATTATGGTCATGGCAACTAAAGAACCAATCGTCATTACACTTGGCCCTGACGGTAAGGCCATCGAGCGAACCGTTCTACCGAAAGCGGAAGATCAAATCCGAGAAGGAGTCAAACGCTACCTTGAGAAACGCTATCAGTGGGAACCGGAAAGTGTGACTAAGAAACTCAAAGAGTCTGAGGAGTTTATTACTCCCCAAGCCCTCAAGGCTTTTAAAGGTGCCATGGCAAATGTCGGTAAGTTTTCTACTGAAAAGATCGTCTCTCAAAAGGTCTACCCAGAGAAAATTGAAGTTGATCTTAAAAAGAGCACAGCTCTTATCACAGGTGAACGAGTGACTTCTATTCAGGGACTCAAAGCCGCAGGGAATTTGAAACTAGAACTTTCTTTTGAATCAGGCCCACGGACTCAAAATAATCCGTGGGGCCTTTATATTTCAAAAGAGCGCGAAGAATAATGATACTATATTGAAAAAATGGAGTGAACATGTCCGAACTTGAAAAAAGCCTTGGCCCTAAAGCATATAAAACAATTGAAATTGCGAGAGAACAAATTTTTGAACCTCTGGCAGTTAAGTATCTATTCATCTCTGAGGACGAGTTAAGGTCACATTATGTAAGTTCTGTGGCTGAAGGAAACTTTATGTATTGGTCCGAGATATTTTATAGATGCCATATGTCTGCCTATGGCGGGCTAAAGCGGCTTTTGGATTGGATTAGTATCATCGAAGCATCTGATAATAATTTTATTTCTTACTGTTCTGGGATGAGAGGATTAATTGAATGCGTCGGTGACACTTATCACGGTCTTCATGCTGCAGCGATTACACTTGGTGACAACAAAAAGATGATAAAAAATATTATGGAAAAAACATCTTCGAAGATAACTCTGAACCAAGAGCTTGAAGACCTCCTGATTCACTTTACACATGCTTCTAAACCATATTCAAAGTTAACTGGTAATAAAAACCATCAGCCTAAAAAGCCATGGCAGTATGTGGCTGAGTTGGAAAAAGGTTCAGGAATTAAGTTTTACGAATATTACGAATTTCTCTGCGAACTTACTCACCCAGCAGCAAGTTCAATCGGTATGAATTTTGACCAACAAGCTTCTGGAGAAATGGTCTTTAATCCCAAAAAAGATCGCCAATTAGTTATTGAAGCGAGAAAAGCTGACAAAGATTTGATCATTGAGCTTTTAATGAGAGGCTTTAATCCTATCACTCTTCTGATCAAGACGATAAACCTCTTTCAGCTTGAAGGAATGTATTCTAAATATAGCGACTCACTCGTTTTAGATGTTCCAGCATGGCATCGAATTATTAAGTAATACTATTTGCGCGTCCAACTGATTCTCCAAAACAACTAAAGGAGAACCATGAGGGCAAAACTTTTAACCCTATTCGCGTTTTCTCTTTTGACCTTAAATTCCAACGCCTCTCAAAGAGTGCGTCGGGTTCCAGTTCAAGGAGATCAGATCGTCACAGTCCGAACCAGTATCGGAATTGCAACGATCATTCAAGTACCAGACCGTCCTAACAGTGTCGTAGTGGGCGATCAAGATGCTTTCAAAGTCGAATATCTCGATCAAGCGATCACAATCAAACCTCTTTCGGGAGTATCGAAGAGCAATCTTTATATCTACACGGATTGGAAAAGGTACAACGTAGAGCTTATCTCTGGTCAGGAAGCTAAATCCGACTATGTAGTTTATCTTGAGAATCCAAAAGAAAAGGAAGTCACACGATCAAATCCAGAGACAGGTATCAAGTGGACGGAATTCAAAAATACTCTGCGGAATGATTCTCTCCAACTCAATATAAAACGCGTTGGACGAGCAAAAGATGGAATTTTACTTGTGGAGTTTTCCGTCTCATCAAAGAAAAAAGAGGGCTTCAAACCTGAGTGGCTCTGGCTCACCCAGGAGAATGACACTCGTCCAATTCACAATCTCTTCTTGTCTGCACTGGAAGTTACTCCTCAAAGAGGGATTTCAGGAGTCTTGCAGATGCGCGAATCAGACTTGAACACATCAGAGTCCGTGCGACTTGAATTGAGGAAAGTGAAAGTCTCTTATCTCACCATCCAGAAGGTCAATTCATGGAGGCGGTAATAAAGGGGGTGAATTTGGAAGGACTAAAAAATTACTTCTTGCAAGAGCCTAAGCCCTTCACTTCCAAGCGCGAGGTTAATTGGACGAAGGTTCAGACCTGGGCGATTTCTCTTGTCGCCGTTGCTATTCTTGGAATCATAGTTATGCCAAGTTCTGAACCTGATCAAGAGACTTTCCATGAGAAGGCAGAGAAAGGAAGTCTTGCTCAAATTAAGCAAGTTGAAAACGATCCAACTCAAGAAACGATCAGGCAGCTTCAAGAGTCTCAAGCGAACGTGCAACAAGTCCACGGTTCGCTCGATTATCTCTACAAACCAAGTACGCCTACTGGATCAGGTGGGGGTGGAATTGCAGGTCAAGATCGAAGTGCCTCTATGATCTTGAGTCGTGGAGGTTCAGATTCTCGCACCCAACTTTCTGCCGGAACAAGAATCACAATCCGACTTACTGGTAAAGCGACCATTGCAAACCAAGGGATGCCAGTTGTCGGAATCGTCTCTAACGATGTTTCTGCTGAAAGTGGTGTCGCAATTCCAAGTGGATCAAAAGTTCTTGGAGATGCCTCTTTTGATGAAGACTCAGAACGGGCCTCAATTGCTTGGCGTTCAATCATCTTACCAGATGGAAGAGAAAGGTCGTTCTCTGCTATTGGTATCGGCCGTGATGGACAAGTTGGTGTAGGTGGTAATGTCCATTCAGACGGAATGAAAAACGCTGCCGGGCAAACACTAACTCGTTTCGTTGGAGCCTACGCTGCTGGCTCGATGAATACGGGAGCCTTTGGAGCAAACCAAGGTGGTAATACCAACGGACTTCGTAATGCCATTGCACAGACTGCAACTGACCGTGCAAACGCTATGGGCGAAGACCTCCAAAAGGAGCGCAAGTGGATTGAGTTAGAAAATGGTGCAGAGACAATCGCCGTTCTCAATCAGCCATTCACTTTCAGGGATGCAGGAGCGACCTATGGAAGATAAAGGCCAACCATTATCAAGTTTAGAAAGAGTCATTATTGGTGGACTGATTCTAATCATCATTATGAAAGGATTTGAGCGTTTATGGGGATGGATGCAGTCACCTCGTCACTTTACTTTAGTGACGGGGCTTCTACTCTTGCCCTCTATTCCACTTGGTCGGATTCTTTGGAAGAAGGTCCAAAAGACACGAGAGAAAAATCTCTTTGAAAAAGCTATTACGGCAAATGTTCTTGATTCAGTATTTTGTGGAACAACAGATAAAGGTGAAAACATCTGGGTGAATTATCGTCAGCGGGCAATGCACACTCAAGTAATAGGCACGACGAATGCGGGTAAAACAGAAAGTGTCATTCTACCTTGGGCGATTCAAGACATTCATTCAGGAAAAGGTCTTCTACTGATAGATGGGAAGGCCGATAATTCCCTGCTTGATAAACTCTGGTCATACACAAAGCTTGCTGGGCGTGAGAAGCATTTCAAACTATTTAGTTTGAGTCGTAGAGAGCAATCTTTTCAGTTCAACCCTTTGCTAGGTGGGACTGCGGAAGAAATTACTGAACGAGTCTTTAACGCTTTTGACTTTGAGAATCCTTACTATCGTTCACTTCAATATGAAGTGATGAATCAGGTCATGCGAATTTTTGAAGCCTCGAATAAGGTTCCGACCTTTCAGAGACTTCATCAGGCAATTTCTCGACCGAAAGTAATGGATGACATGGTTAAAACCGTTACAGACCCAGAGGTTCGACGCTGGTATGTAACCTTTTGCGGGATGGCCCCAAAAGATCGAGAAGAAAGAACCAGTGGATTACTTTCTTCAATCGGTCATTTTGCCTTTGGAGAAAACGCTAGGCTCTTTAATCCAGAGAATAATGCAATCACGATTGATCAAGCACTGCGAGAACATCAGATCGTTTACTTCCAATTGCCAGTATTGCTTTCTCCATTTCTTGGTAAGGCAACAGGGAAACTTGTACTTCAATCTCTGCAAGCAGCGGTAGCGAACCGTCACCGACTTGCTCAAGGTGAGGAGAAAAGATTTTTTAGCGTCTTCTTGGATGACTTTTCTGAGTACCTCTATGAAGGCTTTGTCTCAATCTTGAATAAATCAAGATCTGCCAATGTCGGAATCGTCTTTGCTCATCAAGCATTAGGAGACATCACAGTTCTTGGTGAGCCAGTGGCAAACTCGATTCTTACGAATGCGAATGTGAAAGTTTTTATGCGAGGGAATGACCCTGACTCGGCAGAATACTTTTCTAAGGTCATCGGAACACTGGCAACTACGAAATTTACTGAGAGACAGAAGAAGAACATCTTGGGTGTAAACAAAAGTGGCGACGTTTCCGCTCGTGATGTTGAAGAGTTTGCTGTTCATCCTAACGTGTTTAAAAAAGACTTAGGTGTTGGAGAGGCTATTATGATTGTACCGCATGAGCGTGGAGCGAAAACAGTCAGAATCAAATTCAGTAAGACAGACGATCTCGAACCGCAACCGATTCCAGAGATCAATAAAATCTTGATGCCTCTATTAAGTGAAAAAATTGAGATAGCAAAAATCGACCATCCGACAGAAAAAGCGAACGACACACTTAAAAACGCAGCTTAAACATTTAGGGGGAATCATGGGATTTCAAAAATTAAAAAAACAAATCATTTTGATCGTAAGTTTATCAGCACTTTTATTTCAAACAGGATGTACCACTTTGGGAAAGTCAGTGGGCCTCGGCAGCGCGATTGGTGCTGGGACCGGGGCGGCGCTGGGCGGGATCGTTGATCCTGGGAAGAACGGACAGTATCGCACTCGCAATGTGATTATCGGTGCAGGAGTTGGTGCAATTGCTGGCGGACTTACAGGAGCCGCAATCCATGAAAACAGCGAACGAGACAAAGAGCTTGCTTATCTTAAAGGAAAAGAAGCTCAGAGAAATTCCTCTAAGGCAGGGAGCCCACCTTCCTTACAGCAACCAAAAGTGGAAGCTGTTTGGGTGGAAAGTAAGGTCGCCGGCAACCGTTATATAGAAGGTCACTTTGAATACATCATTACCGAGCCTACACGTTGGGAAGCTCCATGATGAGATACAGAAATGGTCGAAGGGTTTCCCCATCGGTCTTTCTGGCCGTGCGATATGTGGCAAAGGTCGGAGTGATCACCCGAAAAACCTGGGATGAGATTTTTGGTAAAGGAACAAAGAGATGGAAACGAAAACAATTAAGACTTTTGCTTAATGCCAAAGTTTTTAAGAAGCATCCCTATGAAGAAGTGCAAGACACTTTCATATTAGGTCATCAAGGAATTGAGATGGTCGAGAGCATGAAATGGAGAGGCGTTCACCTTATTCAGCCGAAGTATATCAAGCACGACGAGATAGTCGGAAAGGGGCTTTTAAGATTAGAAGCAAAATCTCTTTGCCAGAAATGGATGACTGAGAGTGAATTAAAATCTCAGAAGTCATCGACCTTTAGGCTTCACGGTCTGGAAGGTGGAGCGAAATATCCTGACGCTGTTTTTAAGCACCAAGGGGAATTGGCTTCTCAGATCGTGGCTCTTGAATATGAGAGAACTTCTAAGAGTAGCTGGCGTTATAACAAAGCTATTAAGGCTTACAGTGACTCTGGCGAGTTCAACGTGATTCTCTTCATTGTCGAAACTTCGGCCATTGAAGAACTTATTAGAAGATCAATGCGGTTCATAAGTGATGATCACCTAAACGCGAAGATTGGGTTTATCAGTATTGAGGATTGGAGACAAAGCCCAATAACTGCACCAATTCGAGGGCAGATAAAGATGAAATCTCTAAGTGAAATAGCTCAGAGAAATTGATTCTAAGAAGTGTTCCTTTTGGAGGCTCCGTGGGGAACACTTCTAAAACTTGATTGATAAAAAAAATTGATAAAAAACTTCAATATATTAATAAGTTCCCGCCACCACCTTTGTTCTTAACGTCCCTTGGTCGTTTGTGACCCCTCCCCCCCAACGAGTTGAGAGGAAGGGGTCACAAACTAGGGACTAAACAGAGGTGGTGGCGGGAAAAAATAGGAAGAAAGAGAATGGAAAAGGAAAATAAAATATCTAAAACGGGAACGGGAACGGGAACGGGAACGGGAACGGGAACGAAAACAGAAAGACAGGAGATAGGACAACATAGGGTCATAATCACAAAAGAAGCTAATCAAGAATTAGAGACGATCTTGGAGAAGATTAAAGATGGAAATATCATGGTCGAGATTACGAAATCGGATATTGCTAATTATGTCTTCATGAACTTACAGAAGGTTCTGACGGATGTTGATGTAAAGACATTACGAAATATCTATTTCGACGAAAGAAAAGTACTACAAGGCCTTTTAAAACAATCTACTGATGGAGTCGATTTACCGTCAGAGATTAAAAAAATGGTTAGAGAATATTACGGTCTTAACGAACGAGACAAAAAGCGAAGTTCAAAAAGTAGTTCCGAGGCCGTACTAGACAGTTAAAAAGAGAAGATAGAACTGAAATAAACCATTGATAGCTTTCAAATTGCGCGATTCCACGATGCCGATTTTTACTCTGGATATTGTAGGGTTTCACCCAATGGAGTATCATGGATAATGAACTTAAACAAAGTTCGCTGCTCTTTGAAATTCAAGATTCTTGTAAGCTAAGTGATAAAATTTCATCGCTAGAGAATGTGAGGTGGCTCACTACTAGCGAAGCCGCTCAGTATCTTCGAGTCTCTGTTTCCAGCATAAAGATGATGGTTTACAGAGGCACGATTCGAGTTCGCAAACTAGGAAGACGAAATCGCTTTCTACGTGAAGAACTCGACAGGGCTATCAAGTTTCCTTCTAACAAGAAGGAGAAATAAATGGCACAAAAAGAAGTAACTGAAAACGGTGTATTGAAACTAATCATCTACACCAGCATTAACTGCAAAGAGTACCCAGGCGGTAAGATTCAACGAAAAAAAATCGTTAAAGGTGTCGCTAAAGGTTCTCAAAAAGCGAATGTTATCGAACGAGAGCTTATCCGCGAGATCGAACGCGAGAAAGCTCGTAGAGAGGCTGCCGGAACAAACTGGGAAACCTTACTTGGTATGTACGAGCTTTATGCCAAAGATGAATTGGCAGAAGGTCGATGGGTCCAGAGTAAGCAAACACTGTTTGAAGCCATGAGTTCTTTACATGCTTGGACAAAGGATTGGTACAAAGAAGCCGCTGCAAACATGACAGCTACTGATGTAACTAAGCTCTTTCATAAAATGAGAGAAGCTGGTTTATCAGAAGCGACAATTGCAAAGCTTCGTGGTGACATTCGGAAAGTTTATGAGTTTGGAATGCTCTTCGATTACATCAAGGGAATTAAACATAGTCCAACTACGGGCGTAACGATAAAAAGTCGTAAGCGTATGAGGACTGAGATTCTCCGCGAGGATGAAATTAGAAAGTTGCTAACATACGGCAAGACTTACGAACCAACCTGGTATCCAATTTGGGCGTTTGGTGTCTATACGGGATGTCGTAACGGTGAGCTTTATGCGCTCAAATGGAGCGACATAGATTTTCAAGAACGACTGATTACAATTCAACGTTCCTATAACAAGAAGTTTAGAGAAGAGAAATCCACCAAAACAGGTGAGTGGCGTAGGGTTTCTATCTGTGAACCGCTTTGGGCGATTGTATTAGAATTGAAAAAGTCCCATGACCATGACGTTCAACGTGGAGCCTGTAAAAATCCTGGTTATATTCTTCCAAGGCCAGGAGTATGGCAGAACGGAGACCAAGCTAGGAAGCTAAGAGAGTTTTGTAAGGAGATAGGAATAACACCTATCTGCTTCCATACCCTCCGCGCTTGCTTCGCTACAGAGCTATTAAAACGTGGTGTAGATGTACCTAGTGTGATGCGGGTTGGAGGCTGGAAGAGCCTTAAAACGATGATGCACTATGTTCGAGTTTCAGGCATGAATGATAAAGGGATTACTGACCCATTAGATTATCGTTCTGAAGACCCGATCCTAACCAACAAAACCCTAATGAGGGCTGTAGGTGAGACGTTTGAGGTTGAAGAAGGTGGAGCTGAGATTATACCAATACTAAGCCGGAGACTTCCGGCTTAGTATTACAAGGTAACAAGAGAGACTCTGCGCTTGAGATGCTGAGTCCTGTAACTTGCGAATTTTGCTAAAAATAGCCAGAGGCAACCAAAAAAATTAGATACTTATCTATCTCAAATCATCTCAGTTGCGGTACTAAATTTAACCAGTCTTCGGTACTAATGTACCAGCCTAGTTCATATGGAGTTTCATATATGAACAAGCTTTATCCGCAAGGCACTAAACATTCTCCCTACATCATTGTAAAAGAACGCTCAAACGACAAAGTCCTATTTCTAATCCGTAGATGGGTAAGTTACCCAGATGGGACAAAGAAGTTTGAACGCTATGATTCAACCAAATATAAGCACATCCGACATGATGAAATAAAGCTTCACCAATTTGTATTAAGACTCAATCATCAATCTCCAAACGAGAGTCATAAAAAAGACTTGGAAATTGAACATGCTTTTATCAACCTCGAATTGCTGGAAAGATACAAACGGTATTTATTAAGTCAAATCCCAACCCAGTCTTTAGCACTAACCGAATTTTCCTACCTCAAACGCTATTTCCTAGATTACTTCATCAATAAATTAAAACTCAAAAACCCAGTTGATTGGCATAGACAACAAACCATATGGGCCGAATCTCTTTTACGTAAAGAAACAAGAGACACTCCCAGCTTATGGGATGACAAAGAACTTCGTTCTGCAAAACTAATTAAGAGTATTGTAAATGCTGCTAATAGATTCATGCGGTGGTTACGGATCTACTAGGTTGTTAGTGGGTAGTTACTTGAAGTGATCTGAATCA
>JACCDH010085621.1_pt1 | contig 14031 bp, 8 predicted proteins | sample 7442481 | NCBI WGS metagenome assembly JACCDH01 (sample SAMN15323433, study PRJNA562643) | freshwater metagenome | isolation source: river surface water | place: USA:Blue River Watershed | collected 2017-08-15
GAAGACAAAGACGCCATCGAAGCCAAGACCGAAGCCCTGATGACGGCCAGCCAGAAGCTGGGCGAGAAGGTCTATGCCGAGATGCAAGCGCAGCAAGCCGCTGCGGGTGCAGGCGCCGAGCAGGCCAAGCCACAAGACGACAACGTCGTGGACGCTGAAGTCAAGGAAGTCAAAAAGGGCTGATACCCCAAGCTCTGCGGCCCTGGGGTCGCAGTCCCGCCGCGCAAGCTGATTCAGGTGACTGAATCGCCTTCGCGGCGTTCTTGTTCTAACGGTTTGATTGAGCCATGGCCAAACGAGATTTTTACGAAGTGCTGGGCGTTCCCAAAAATGCCTCGGACGAAGACATCAAGAAGTCCTATCGCAAGCTGGCGATGAAGTTTCACCCTGACCGCAATCAGGGCGATGCGGCCAAGGACGCCGAAGCCAAGTTCAAAGAGGTCAAAGAGGCCTACGAGATGCTGTCGGACCCGCAAAAACGTGCGGCCTACGACCAGCACGGCCACGCCGGCGTGGACCCCAATATGCGCGGCGGCGCAGAAGGCTTTGGCGGTTTCGGCGATGCGTTCGGTGACATCTTTGGCGACATCTTTGGCGGCCAGGGCCGCGGTGGTCGTGGCGGTGGCCGTCAGGTCTTCCGCGGGGCCGACCTGAGCTACGCGATGGAGATCACGCTCGAAGAAGCGGCCAACGGCAAGGACTCGCAACTGCGCATCCCCGGCTGGGACGAGTGCGACACCTGCCACGGCAGCGGGGCCAAACCTGGCACCAGCGCCAAGACCTGTTCCACCTGCCACGGGCAAGGTCAAGTGCAGATGCGCCAGGGCTTTTTCAGCGTGCAGCAAACCTGCCCGCACTGCCGAGGCACCGGCAAGATCATCCCTGATCCTTGCGGCACCTGTCACGGTCAAGGCAAGGTCAAGAAACAAAAAACGCTGGAAGTCAAAATCCCGGCCGGCATCGACGACGGCATGCGCATCCGCAGCGCGGGCAATGGCGAGCCGGGTACGAACGGTGGGCCACCCGGCGACCTGTTCATCGAGATCCGCCTCAAAAAGCACGCGATCTTTGAGCGCGATGGTGACGACCTGCATTGCGCTGTGCCGATCAGCTTCAGCAAAGCCGCTTTGGGCGGCGAGATCGAAGTGCCCACACTGGGCGGCAAAGCGGCCATCGACATCCCCGAAGGCACACAAACCGGCAAGCAGTTCCGCATCCGCGGCAAGGGCATCAAGGGCGTGCGCGGCAGCTATCCCGGCGATCTGTATTGCCACATCACCGTCGAGACCCCGGTCAAACTCACCGAGCACCAGAAAAAGCTGCTCAAAGAGTTCGAGGACTCGATCCAGAAAGGCGGCGGCAAACACCAGCCCTCCGGTGAAGGCTGGACCGACAAGCTCAAGGGCTTTTTCGGCGGGTGATCACCAGCGCATTCAAACTGCAAGGGATGGACCCCGGATCAAGTCCGGGGTGACAAAATCGACATCCAAACAAGCTGTCCATTCCGTTTGTCATCCCGGCCTCCGAGCCGAGATCCATGAGCCCATCACTTCGAACGTCGCATCAGTTTGTCATCCCGGCCTCCGAGCCGGGATCCATGAGTCCAACACTTCGAGCGTCGCATCAGTTTGTCATCCCGGCCTCCGAGCCGGGATCCATGAGTCCAACACTTCGAGCGTCGCATCAACAAGGGCTGTTTGACTCAAGTCAAACAGCCTTTTTGTTTTAGAGGCAATATGCAAAGCATGAGCGCCACCATCACCTTCCTCGGCGGAGCCGACACCGTCACCGGCTCCAAGTACCTGATCGAGCACAACGGACAGCGTCTGCTGATCGATTGCGGCCTGTTTCAGGGCTACAAACAACTGCGCCTGCGCAACTGGAATCCGTTGCCTGTGGTGCCCAGTCAGATCAACGCAGTGGTGCTGACCCACGCGCATCTGGACCACAGCGGTTACTTGCCCTTGCTGGTCAAAGAAGGCTTTCGCGGTCGCGTGCATGCCACTTCGGGCACCTGCGATCTAGCGGCCATCTTGCTGCCGGACAGTGGACACATTCAGGAAGAAGACGCCTTCTTTGCCAATCGGCATGGCTTTTCCAAGCACGCCCCCGCACTGCCGCTGTACACCAAGCAAGAGGCGATCACCAGTCTCAAGCAATTGCATGCCGAGCGGCAAGGCCAATGGTTTGAACCCATCCGAGGCTGGAAAGCACGCTTTCAACCCGCCGGTCACATTTTGGGTGCGGCCAGTTTGCTGCTCGATGTGGCCGGCCGGCGCATCCTGTTCTCGGGTGACTTGGGGCGCCCCGATGATCCGCTGATGAACCCGCCCGAGCCGCCACCGCAAGCGGACACGGTGCTGATCGAGTCCACCTATGGCGACCGCCAGCACCCCAAGGAAAAATTGTTTGCCGAACTCGGCCCCTTGCTGCACAAGCTGGCCGCACGCGGTGGTGTGGCGGTGGTACCGGTGTTTGCCGTGGGGCGTGCGCAGTCGGTGTTGCACACCATTGCACAGCTCAAGGCTGCAGGTGAGATTCCGCATGGTTTGCCGATTTTCCTGGACAGCCCCATGGCCATCCACACCACCGCGCTGTTTGATCGACACATGGGCGAACACCGACTCAGTGCGCATGAAGTACATGCCATGGACCGCGTGGCCACCATGCTGGAGACACCCGAGCAATCCAAATCGTTGGCCAAGCGGCATGGCCCCATGGTCATCCTGGCGGCCAGCGGCATGGCCACCGGTGGGCGCGTGCTGCACCACTTGGCGCAATACGCGGGCGATCACCGCAACATGATCATCTTGACGGGCTACCAGGCTCCCGGCACACGGGGCGCCGCGCTGGCCAGCGGCCAAAGCACCATCCGCATCCATGCGCAGGATGTGGCGGTGCGGGCCGAGGTGGTGCAGATCGAATCGGCTTCGGCCCATGCCGATGCCAACCAGTTGCTCAGCTGGCTGCACAAAATGCCCAGCGCCCCCGGGCAGGTCTATGTGGTACACGGCGAGCGCGAAGCGTCCGACATGCTGCGCCAACGCATCGAGCACGAGATCAAGTGGCGTGCCATGGTGCCCGAACAGGGCTCGGTCTGGCCGCTTTGAAAAGAATGCATTGGACTTGCCCCTTGCAGTTCGGCGGCTTCAGCCCCGACATGCCGCCTTCGTCCACCCCCCTGTCGGACCTGAAGGTGCCGACGAGCCGCCAACAAATGGTCATGCCGGACTTGATCCGGTATCCATGAAGCTGCAGAGGGACCCCGGGTCTTCGCCCGGGGTGACATGGGGGCTCAAACGCATGTCGGGGCTGAAGCCCTCGACCTACAGGAAGCGATCGAGCAGTTTGCGCGAGTGTTTGTCCATGGCCGCCAGGTCGCGGATCATGTACTGCACGCCATCGGCGTCGTTGATCAAGAGCACGGTGCCGGTCAGGCGACGGATGTCTTCCTCGCCTTTCAGCAAGAATTGCGTGGTGCCGCGGTTGGTCACCACCGTCCAGGTGCTGGGCGTGGCGAAGCTGCTGACGCCTTCGAGCTTTTCGATCACGGGCAGGAACTCGCGCTCCGTCAGTGCTTGCATGACTTGGCTGCGCACATCTGGTGCCAATTGGGCCAGCTGGTCGATCCAGAGCAGTTCGTGGCCTTCGGCGTCCATGAGGGCCACACCGCCCTCAGGGTCTGTGATGGGGTAGGCGCGAATGGCCGTCACGGGCGAATGGCGCGTGCCGTCGGCCAACACCAAGGCCCAGAGGCCAAAGGCATCGCGTTGCAATTCAAATGCGTTCATGCGCTCACCTTTTGTTCTTCTGTGCTGCCGCCCAAAACCGCTTCGGCTTCGGCCTGTCGCTGCTGCGCTTCATAAAGGCGCCAGTACGCGCCCTGCGCTTCGATCAGTTGGTCGTGCGAGCCCTCTTCCACGACCACGCCTTTGTCCATGACCACCAGTCGGTCGGCCTTGCGCAAGGTCGACAAACGGTGCGCAATCGCAATCGTGGTGCGGCCGCGCACCAAGTTGTCCAGGGCACGCTGAATTTCCTTTTCGGTCTCGGTGTCCACCGCCGAAGTGGCTTCGTCCAAAATCAAAATGCGTGGGTTGATCAACAAAGCACGCGCAATGGAGATGCGCTGGCGCTCACCGCCTGACAAGCCCTGACCACGCTCACCCACCAGCGAGTCATAACCCTGCGGCATGCGCAAGATGAATTCGTGGGCATGGGCTGCTCGGGCAGCGGCCACGATGTCTTCACGTGTGGCACCCGGTTTGCCATAGGCAATGTTGTCGGCAATCGTGCCGAAGAACAGGAAGGGCTCTTGCAAGACCAAGCCGATCTGGCTGCGGTAGTCGGCGATTTTGAGTTGACGGATGTCGGTGCCATCCAGCTCAATCGCCCCTTCGGTCAGGTCGTAAAAGCGGCAGATCAGGTTGACCAGCGTGCTCTTGCCCGAGCCGCTGTGGCCCACCAGACCAATCATCTGACCGGGCTGGATGTCGAGGTTGAGCTGGCGGATGACGGCGCGGTTGCCATAGCGGAAACCGGCGTCGCGCACCGTGATGCGGCCTTGCACGGGCGGCAATGGCAAAGGGTTCACCGGTTCGGGCACGCTGGAGACGTGGTCCAGGATGTCAAAAATGCGCTTGGCGCCCGAGGCGGCTTTTTGGGTGTGCGAGACGATGCGGCTCATCGTGTCCAGGCGTCCGTAAAACCGGCCGATGTAGGCCAGGAAAGCCGTCAGCACACCGACCGTGATCTTGTCGTCCGAGACCAGCCAGATGCCAAAGCCCCAGACCACCAGCAAGCCCACTTCGGTCATCAGCGTGACCGTGGGCGAGAACAAGGCCCAGACGCGGTTGAGGCGGTCGTTGACCATCAGGTTGTGGCGGTTGGCGTCCTTGAAGCGGGTGGCTTCGCGGTCTTCCTGGGCAAAGGCCTTGACCACGCGGATGCCGGGGATGGTGTCGGCCAGCACGTTGGTCACTTCAGCCCAGACGCGGTCGATCTTTTCGAAGCCGGTGCGCAAGCGCTCGCGCACCACATGGATCAGCCAGCCAATGAATGGCAGCGGCAACAAGGTCACCATCGCCAAGGTGGGGTTGATGGTGAACAATATGACCGCCGTCATCACAATCATCAGCACGTCGGTGGCAAAGTCCAGCAGGTGCAGTGACAGGAAGACGTTGATGCGGTCGGTCTCGTTGCCAATGCGGGCGATCAGGTCACCGGTGCGGCGATCGCCGAAATATTCCAAGGACAACTTGAGCAGATGCTCATAAGTGGTGGTGCGCAGGTCCGCGCCGATGCGCTCGGACACCAGCGCCAGGATGTAGGTCTTGGCCCAGCCCAAGACCCAGGCGAGCAAAGCGGCGCCGAGCAGGCCCAGCAGGTACATGGAGACCAAAGAAGGATCGATCGGCGCACCGTTTTGGTAAGGGATCAGGATGTCGTCCATCAAGGGCATGGTCAGGTACGGCGGCACCAGGGTGGCCGCGGTCGATGCCAGCGTGAGGACAAAACCGCCCAGCAGGGACCGCTTGTAGGGCTTGGCAAAACGCCAGAGCTTGAGCAGGGTCCAGGTGGATGGGGGTGCCAGGTCTTCGCGGCCGCAGCTGGGGCATTCGTCATCGTCCTCGCGCATGACCGCCTGGCACACCGGGCAGACCGAGACCGCCAGGGTTTTTTGCAATGGCTGGCCATCACCGGACAACTGAGCCACCTGGTTTTCAAACTGGCTGATCCAACGGGCCACAGCCGATTGCAGACCCAAAGTGAAGCGCCAGACACCCAGCCGACCGCCAGGATGGGCCAGCTCCAAGGTCCCCACACCCGCATGGTCACTCAGTTTCAGGCTCAAATCGGGCTGCAAGGGCCAACTTTGCCAACTTTTTTCTGCATGACCGGGCGATAAAACCCGCCGATCGGTCAAAATAATGACATTTTTAGCAAAGAGCAGCTCGCCATCAAGGTCAACCTCCAACCAGGCTGAAACGTTTTCTTCTGATTGAAGATGCGAAGAAACCTCGGCCTGCCAAGCATCCGGGACCACCGAGCGCGGCAAAACTGAAGAAGGTGTTGGAGTCATGAAGGTGAACCGCTAAGAGCCCGACACGCCCAATGGGCGAGCCGCAAAAAACAACCATTGATTTGGCCAAAGACTGCAACAAAATTGCCCATGAATTTTTTGAATCCTGAGCTTCTTGTCAACACTTTGGCCGCTGCCTTGATCGGCCGATCATTGTATCGCTGCACCCCCCATCCATGAGCGCCAAAAACATCCAATTCCTGCGCATGACCTATTTGCGCGGGCCCAACATCTGGACTTACCGCTCGGTCATCGAAGCACTGATCGATATCGGTGAACTGGAAGACTTCCCTTCAAATTTACTGCCCGGGTTCAACGACCGTCTCAAGGCTTGGTTGCCCCAGATGATCGAACATTACTGCACACCGGGTGTTTATGGCGGTTTCTTTCAGCGCCTGGACAACGGGACATGGGCGGGTCACATTCTTGAACACGTCAGCTTGGAGCTGCAAACCCGCGCCGGCATGTCCATGAGCTTTGGCAAGGCCCGCGAAGCGGGGCCTCGTGGTGTTTACAAAGTGGTCATCCGCACCGACCACGAGACCGTGGGCCGCACCTCATTGGAAATGGCCCGCGAGTTGATTCTGGCCGCCATCCATGACACCCCTTATGACGTGCCTGGCGCCATTGCCAAACTGACCGACCTGGTCGACAGCCTGTATGTGGGACCCAGCACCGCCAGCATCGTGGAGGCTGCTTACGAACGCCGTGTGCCCTACATCCGCCTGAACGCAGGGAATTTGGTTCAGCTTGGGCATGGCGTGAACCAGCGCCGCATCTGGACCGCAGAGACCGACCGCACCAGCGCCATTGCCGAAGGCATTTCCAAAGACAAGGACCTGACCAAGAACCTGCTGGCCATGTGCGGCGTGCCCGTGCCAGAAGGCCAAGTGGTGGACAGCCCCGCTGCGGCATGGGCTGCAGCACAAGACATCGGTCTGCCCGTGTGCGTCAAACCCAGCGACGGCAACCGCGCACGCGGTGTGTCGCTGGACCTGAGCAGCCAAGCCAACGTCGAAGCCGCTTATGCCATCGCCTTGGAGCAAGGCAGCGAAGTCATCGTTGAGCGCTTCATCCGTGGCTCCGAACACCGCCTGCTGGTGGTGGGTGACCGCATGGTGGCGGCCAGCCAAGGCGAAACCGCCAGCGTGATCGGCAACGGCCAGAACACCGTGCGTGAATTGGTGGACCTGCAAATCAATGCCGATCCACGCCGCGGCAGCGATGGCAGCTTGCCCTTGGAGCTGGTCAAGCTGCGCGAGAACAGCCCCGAAGTGCTTGAACTGGCTCGCCAAGGCCTGACGCCCGACAGCGTGCCGAAAAACGGTCAGACCGTTCTGGTCAAGCGCACCGGCAACATGACCACCGACGTGACCGATGTGGTGCACCCCGATGTGGCTGCACAAGCCGTGCTGGCCGCCCGCATGGTGGGCCTGGACATTGCTGGCGTGGATGTGGTCACCCCGGACATCCGCCAGCCCTTGGGCGACCAGGGCGTGGTGGTCGAAGTCAATGCAGGCCCCAGCTTGCTGATGCACCTGAACCCCGCTGTGGGAGAACCGCGCCCAGTAGGCCAAGCCATTGCCGAACACCTGATTCCTGCCAAGGAAAACGGCCGCATCCCGCTGGTTGGCCTGATGGGCGATGGCGACACCACACGACCAGCAAAACTGATCTCCTGGCTTTTGCACTTGCAAGGTCTCTACACGGGCCTGGCCTGTGCCGACGGTCTGTACATGAACCAACGCTGCCTGCAAAAGCGCAACGCCATGGACTTTGACCAAGCAGAACGTTTGCTGGTCAACCGCTCGGTACAAGCCGCGGTGTTTGAAAGCGATGCGCGCCGTCTGTTGACCCAAGGTCTGCCCTACGACCGCTGCCAAGTTGGCATCGTCACCAGCATGCCCAAGGCTGCGCCCCTGGAAGACCTGTACCCCGGCCCCGACGACAAAATGCCCAGTTACATCCGCACCCAGATCGACCTGGTGTTGAGCAACGGTTATGCCGTGCTCAATGCGGCCGACGAAGCGGTGGCCGACCTGGCGCAGTACAGCGACGGCGGCGTGATCCTGTATGCCCAAGACGAATCCGAAGCAAGGCTGAGTGCGCACCGCGCCGAAGGTGGTCGCGTGGGCTTTTGGCGTGACGGTCAATTGATCCTGGCCGAAGGCAGCAAAGAGCAAGCCGTGCTGTCCATTCAGCGCCCGGCCGTGGCCCGCCTGCTCAAAACCGACACGCTCAGCCAAAGTGACATGCTGATTGCCGCTTGCGCCGCATGGGCCATGGACATGGGTGCCGACTTGATCCGTGCCGGCGTCAAGAGCTACGGCCAAACCTCTGCCGCCTGACGCGGCCCCAGAAGAACAACAGGAACCCATACCCATGGAAGTGTCCCGAATTCGCGCCCTGCGCGGCCCCAACTTGTGGAGCCGCCACACGGCCATTGAAGCCATCATCACCTGCACAACTGACGAGCAAGGGCTAAGTCCTCAACACCCGGTTGAGCAGCAATTGCGCCGCATTTTTCCAGAGGTGGGGCCTTTTCACAGCCTGCGCCCGGGCCAGACCATCACCATTGCCCATGCACTTGAAAAAGTGACTCTCGGTCTGCAAACGCAGGCCGGCTGCCCAGTCTCGTTCAGTCGGACCACGCCCACGCAAGAGCCGGGCGTGTACCAAGTGGTCATCGAATACTCCGAAGAGTCTGTTGGTCGACAGGCTCTGGAATTGGCAGAACAATTGTGCAAAGCGGCCATCGCAGGCATGGGTTTTGATCTGGAAGCGGCCATCGCCCAGCTTCATGAACTCGACGAAGATGTGCGCCTGGGCCCATCGACTGGCGCCATCGTGGATGCTGCCGTCGCCCGTGGCGTGCCCATTCGACGCCTGACCGATGGCAGTCTGGTGCAGTTCGGCTGGGGGGCCAAACAGCGCCGCATCCAGGCTGCCGAAATCGACTCCACCAGCGCCATTGCGGAATCGATTGCCCAGGACAAAGACCTGACCAAGAGCTTGCTGCATGCCGCTGGCGTGCCGGTGCCCATGGGCCGTCCTGCTCACAACATCGAAGAAGCTTGGGCCGTTGCACAAGAAGTCGGCCTGCCCGTCGTGGTCAAACCCCAAGATGGCAACCAGGGCAAAGGCGTGTCGGTCAACATCACCGACCGCACAGCCTTCGATGCCGCCTATGCCACCGCCGTGCGTTATGGCGTGGTCATGGTCGAGAAATTCCTGCCCGGCCACGACTACCGTTTGCTGGTGGTGGGCAACAAGCTGGTGGCCGCTTCGCGCCGCGAACCGCCACTGGTGGTCGGTGATGGCAAGCACACCGTGCGCCAGCTGGTGGACCAGGTCAATGCCGACCCACGGCGGGGCACAGGCCACTCCACATCGCTGACCAAAATCCGTTTTGACGACATCGCGATTGGCCGCCTGCGCGAGCAAGGCATGGAGCCCGAATCGGTGCCCGTCAAGGGCAGTCGCGTCATTTTGCGCAACAACGCCAACCTGTCCACCGGTGGCACAGCCACCGATGTGACCGACGACGTGCACCCCGAAGTGGCCGCCCGCGTGATCGAGGCCGCCCAGATGGTGGGCCTGGACATCTGCGGTGTGGACGTGGTGTGTGAATCCGTCATGCGCCCTCTGGAAGAGCAAAACGGCGGCATCGTGGAAGTCAATGCCGCCCCCGGATTGCGCATGCACATCAGCCCCTCTTATGGCAAGGGCCGTGACGTGGGCAAGGCCGTGATCGACCACATGTACCCCAACGGCGACAACGGCCGCGTGCCGGTGATTGCCGTGACCGGCACCAATGGCAAGACCACCACCGTGCGTTTGACTGCTCATCTGCTCAAGGCTCAAGGCCTGCGCGTGGGCATGACCAACACCGATGGCGTGTACGTCAACGGTCGCCAGACCGATTCTGGTGACTGCAGTGGCCCACGCAGTGCACGCAATGTGTTAATGCACCCCGATGTGGATGCCGCTGTGTTCGAGACCGCCCGTGGTGGCTTGCTGCGCGAAGGCTTGGCCTTTGACCGCTGCCAAGTGGCCATCGTCACCAACATGGGTGCTGGCGACCACCTGGGTTTGAATTACATCACCACGCTCGAAGACCTGTCGGTGCTCAAGCGCGTGATCGTGCTCAACGTGGCGCAAAACGGCACAGCCGTGCTCAATGCAGCCGATCCGGCCGTGGTGTCCATGGCACACCATTGCCCCGGCGATGTGACCTTTTTTGCCCTCGATGGCAACCAGCCTGTGCTGGCGGCCCACCGGGCCCAAGGCAAGCGCGTGGTCTTCACCGATGACGGCGACATCGTGGCCCAAAAAGGCAAGCAAATTTTCCGCATCCCTTTGGCCAATGTACCGCTGACCCGCCAGGGCCAGATCGGCTTCCAAACCGAAAACGTGATGGCCGCGGTGGCCGCCGCCTGGGCCGTGAACGTGCCCTGGGACGCGATCGCCCAAGGCCTGGCGACCTTCATCAGTGACATCCAGGGCGTGCCCGGTCGCTTCAATATTTTTGACTACAAAGGCGCCACCCTCATCGCCGACTACGGCCACAACCCCGATGCCATCCAGGCACTGGTGCAGGCGGTGGACAACATGCCCGCCAAAAAACGTCTGGTGGTGATCAGCGGCGCAGGTGACCGGCGCGACCAGGACATCCGTGACCAAACCCAAATTCTGGGGGCGGCTTTCGACGATGTGCTGCTTTACCAGGACGCCTGCCAACGTGGCCGCGCCGACGGTGAGGTGCTCAAGCTCCTGCGCGAAGGTCTGCAAGGCGCCAAGCGCACCAGCCACGTTGAAGACATTCAGGGTGAGTTCAATGCCATCGACAAGGCATTGGCACGACTGAAGGATGGTGACCTGTGCCTGATCCTGATCGACCAGGTGGAAGAGGCCTTGGCCTACATCACCGAAAAGGTCAAAGCCGCTGCTTGACGGCGCTCTGGCCGACGAATCAGGCAGCCAAATTGTTGATTCGCATGGCCAGCGCAACGCTGGTCATGAAGATCAATACCCACATGGCCCAGCGCTGCACATTGGGTTTGGGCTGCTCGACAAAATGGAACAACACGGCACCCGCACCAATTGACAAGCCCAAAGAGGCCAGCATCCCTAAACCGTTAGGCCAAATCTGGCCGGGCCAATGCCTGGTGACCCCGGCATTGACCAGCAGGCTCACCCCAAAGTGGATCACGAAGACGGAATACGAAATTCGGGAAAGGTACTGGACGCTGCGCTGCAAACTTGCAGGCATTTGGCGTGGTTCAAACCAAGAAACTGGGGCCCCCGCCAGCAAGGCTGCCACCAGCCAGCACGTGACCAGACGCCAGCGCGGATCGAGCGCCAAGGCCACCAGACCCAACAACAACAAAACCGCCCAAGCCTTGGCTGAGAAGGCTTGCACGCGCAGATGATGCGCGAGCCAGCCCAGACCATAAGCCCCGCAAAAGAAGACCGCGTAATTGTCCAAGCTGTCCTGACCGCTCCACCACCACAGCGATGCTGCGGCCAACACCGTCCATAGACAGCGCTGCCACCCATCAGACGACAAGCCTGAGTTGACAGCCCCCAACTTCGAGCTCACGGCCACCAACAACAAGGCCAGCGCGTACAACTGGAAGTCGATGGCCACGTACCAGACACCTGCAGACAAGGCCTCCAGCTCCAGCACGTGCTGGGCCAAGCCCACATGTGCCAGAGCCTGATGCCATGACGGCAAGGCCGACAAAGAGTCATGTTGAAAGCCCGGACGAATGATTTCAGACACCAGCACTGTGACGCTCAAAGCCGCCAACAAGGGCAGTGACAATCGCAAATAACGTCGCCAAAGCAGCGCAGCAGCGCTGCGTGCGCTCAAGTGGTCGAGCTTGGCCAGGCTCGCTGCCGTCAAAAATCCGCCGCACACCAAAAACATTTGAACCGCGAGGCGCGCACGGTCATAGAGCCATTCGATCAAACCAGGCCAGACCTGCATGAGCACATCTGACATGGGTCCATAAAAAGCCAAATGGTGCACGACGATGAGCACACAGCCAGCGGCTTTGAAAACATCAAGCAGCCAAGCCCGCCCGTTTGCAGGCAAAGGACGGGCTACTGTGGACATCGACCGCGCAGAGATCAAAGCGCCAGACGGGCGCGAGCAGCTTGGTATTCGCGCTTGAATTGGGCCACACGCTCAGCGGTGCTGACCACCGAGGTGATGGCGCCAATGCCTTGGCCACAGCCCCAGATGTCTTTCCAGGCCTTCTTGGCATCGCCGCCAAAATTCATCTTGCTGGGGTCGGATTCGGGCAGATTGTCAGGGTCCAGGCCAGCGGCACGGATGGAAGGCGCCAGGTAGTTGCCATGCACGCCGGTGAACAGGTTGCTGTAGACCACATCGTCGGAGTCGCAGTCGACGACGGCCTTTTTATAGTCTTCGGCAGCACGGGCCTCATGGGTGGCGATGAAGGCCGAGCCGATGTAGGCAAAGTCTGCCCCCATGGCTTGCGCCGCCAGGATGGCGTCACCCGTGGCGATCGAGCCCGACAAGGCCACCGGGCCGTCAAACCATTGGCGGATTTCCTGAATCAGGGCAAAGGGGCTTTTCACGCCCGCATGGCCACCGGCACCGGCCGCCACAGCGATCAGGCCGTCAGCGCCCTTTTCGATCGCCTTGTGCGCAAACTTGTTGTTGATGATGTCGTGCAGCACCACACCGCCGTAGCTGTGAGCGGCCTGGTTGATCTCTTCACGCGCCCCCAGCGAGGTGATGATGATCGGCACCTTGTACTTCACGCACATGGCCATGTCGTGGTCCAGGCGGTCGTTGCTCTTGTGCACGATCTGGTTGATCGCAAACGGCGCAGCAGGTTTGTCTGGATTGGCCTTGTTGTAGGCGGCCAGTGCTTCTGTGATTTCAATCAACCACTCTTCGAGTTGCGCTGCAGGACGTGCATTCAAAGCGGGCATGGAGCCTACGATACCGGCCTTGCACTGCTCGATCACCAACTTGGGATTGCTGATGATGAACAGGGGCGATGCGATCGCAGGAAATGGCAGGTTCGCCAGAACGGGGGGCAGCTTTGACATGGGGTCTCCTGAAAATGATCGGTCTATTGTGAGAGAACAAGCGCATCAAACGGTGTCGACGCCGGGACAGGAAATGGATTTCACCTGCTTCGAGCCCTTGCAGGGACGCCACTGAGAATCGCCACGCCAAGGACCCAGTCTGTCATCCCAGGCGAAGACCGGGGACCCATGAGCAGTTTGATCTACAGAAATGGATGCCGGATCAAGTCCGGCATGACAAAGAGCGGCACTCGCCAAGCGATCAGAACGCGTCCAGCGCCAACTCGGTCACGCTGCCTGCACCTTCGACGATGCTGTCGCGGATGCCGGGCACCTTGGACAGGATGTGGTCGGCGTAGAAACGCGCTGTCGTGACCTTGCTGGCCATGAAAGCGGCGTCTTGTGCTTGCGCCTCGGGCGTCAGGGCCACCAGCAGGGCGCGGGCCATTTGCCAGCCTGCCATCAGGTTGCCGGTGAGCATGAGGTAAGGCACGCTGCCTGCAAACACGTCGTTGGGCTTGGCCTTGGTGTTGCCGGCCACGAAATTGACCACGTCCACAAAGGCTTCGCGGGCGGCCTTCAGGCGCTTGGCCATGGCTTGCGCGTCGGCGTTGCCAGAGGCCAGCAGTTGCGCCTCGGTTTGGGCCACTTGATCGGCCAGGGCTTTGGCGGTTTGGCCACCGTCGCGCGAGGTCTTGCGGCCCACCAGGTCGTTGGCCTGGATGGCGGTCGTGCCTTCGTAAATGGTCAGGATCTTGGCGTCGCGGTAGTACTGGGCGCAGCCGGTTTCTTCGATGAAGCCCATGCCGCCGTGCACCTGCACACCCAGGCTGGTGACTTCCAGACTCATCTCGGTGCTGTAGCCCTTGACCAGTGGCACC
>JACCDH010378323.1_pt1 | contig 14024 bp, 12 predicted proteins | sample 7442481 | NCBI WGS metagenome assembly JACCDH01 (sample SAMN15323433, study PRJNA562643) | freshwater metagenome | isolation source: river surface water | place: USA:Blue River Watershed | collected 2017-08-15
GAACGAAGGCCTGAAGGGCGTCGACGTGATCATCATGCTGCGGCTGCAGAACGAGCGCATGAGCGGTGCGCTGCTGCCATCGGCACAGGAGTATTTCAAGAGCTACGGCCTGACCCCCGAGCGGCTGGCACTGGCAAAGCCGGATGCGATCGTGATGCACCCGGGGCCGATGAACCGCGGCGTCGAGATCGACTCCGCCGTCGCCGATGGCGCGCAGGCCGTGATCCTGCCGCAAGTCACCTTTGGCATCGCGGTGCGCATGGCCGTGATGAGCATGCTCGCAGGCACCTGAACATGAGACTACAGATAAAAAACGGCCGCGTGATCGACCCGGCCTCGAACACCGACGCGCAGCAGGACCTGTTCATTGCCGATGGCAAGATTGCAGCGATGGGCGCCGCACCCGCAGGTTTTGTCGCCGACCAGCAGATCGATGCGAGCGGCCTGATCGTCGCGCCCGGCCTGGTCGACCTGTCCGCGCGCCTGCGCGAGCCCGGTTATGAGTACAAGGCCACGCTCGAATCCGAATTGCAGGCAGCGCTGGCCGGCGGCGTCACCAGTCTGCTGTGTCCGCCCGACACCGACCCGGTGCTCGATGAGCCCGGCTTGGTCGAGATGCTGGTGCATCGCGCGCGCAGCCTGAACCAGTCGCATGTGTATCCGCTCGGCGCACTTACCGTCGGCCTGAAGGGCAAGGAACTGACCGAGATGGCCGAGCTGACCGAGGCCGGCTGCGTCGGCTTCTCGCAGGCCGAGGCGACGATAGAAGACAGCAACGTGATGATGCGCGCGCTGCAGTATGCGCAGACCTTTGGCTACACCGTGTGGCTGCGGCCGCAGGATGCGCACCTTGGCAAGGGAGGGGTTGCGCACAGCGGCCCGCTGGCGTCGCGGCTCGGCCTGTCCGGCGTGCCGGTACTCAGCGAGACGATTGCGCTGCACACCATCATCGAACTGGTGCGTGCGACCGGTGCGCGCGTGCACATCTGCCGCATCTCGTCGGGTGCCGGCATCGAACTGATCCGCAGCGCGCGTGCCGAAGGTCTGGCGATCAGCTGTGATGTCGGCGCGCACCATATTCACCTGACCGACAACGACATCGGCTTCTTCGACCCGAATGCGCGGCTGACGCCGCCGCTGCGCAGCCAGCGCGACCGTGATGCGATCCGTGCCGGCCTGCTCGATGGCACGATCTCCGCTATTTGCTCCGACCACACGCCGGTCGATGATGATGAAAAGCTGCTGCCGTTCGGCGAAGCCTCGCCGGGCGCAACCGGCCTCGAACTCTTGCTGTCTCTAGCGCTGAAGTGGGCCGCGGAATCGGCGCCGGGCAAGGACGGCATGTCGAAAGCGCTGGCGCGCATCACCTGCGACGCGGCGAAGATTGCAGGTCTCGATACCGGCAAGCTCGAAGTCGGTGCTGCCGCCGACATCTGCGTGTTTGACCCGGCCGTGCGCTGGAAGGTCGAGGCCGCAGCATTGCAGAGCCAGGGCAAGCACACGCCTTTCCTCGGCTACGAGCTGCAAGGACAGGTGCGCCACACCATCGTGTCCGGCCGCCTCGCGTACAGCAGGAAGTAAGCGTGCCGGTCTTTTCGCTGGTGCGCCTTGCGCTGCACCTGTTCGTCGGGCTGTGGAAGGTCGGCGTGCTGTTTCCCTTTCTCGATGCTTCCGGCCGCGAGCGGCGCGTGCAGCGCTGGTCAAGACAGCTGGTCTCGATCTGCGGCGTCAGCGTGAAGGTAGATGCCAGCCAGCTCGCCGAACCTGTGTCGCCGGCACTGATCATCTGCAACCACATCTCGTGGCTCGACATCTTCGTGATCAATTCGCTGCACCCGTGCCGCTTCGTCGCGAAGTCCGACATCCGCGGCTGGCCCCTGATAGGCTGGCTGTGCGAGCACACCGGCACCATCTTCATCGCGCGCGGCAAGGCGCGTGACGTGCGCCGCATCTATGAAGGTCTGGTCAAGAGCATCCATGATGGCGAACGCGTCGCCTTCTTCCCCGAGGGTACGACTGCGCCGCAGGGCACGGTGCTGCCTTTTCATGCGAACCTGTTCGAGGCCGCGATTGAAGCCGGTGTGCCGGTGCAGCCGTATGCGATCCGCTATGTGGATGCCGACGGCAGCCTGCATCGTGATGCCGACTTCATCGGCGAGATGAGCTTCCTCGACAGCGTGATCGCGATCATGAAATCCGGCGGCATGCATGCGGAGCTGATCCGTGTACCGGCGATACCGACTGACGGCGCCCACCGGCGCGAGCTGGCACGCGATGCGCATGATGCGGTGTCACGCGCGCTGTTCGAGACGGCGCCGCAGCCTGATGGACCTGTAACGGCAACGGCCGCGGTCTAACCCGGGGCGCGATGCTGCGGGCAATCGACCTGCAGCAGTTGTCGCTGTGACGGAGCGGCGGCCAGCTTCAGCGCACTGAGCTTTCCACCCCACACACAGCCGGTATCGAGGCCCAGCAAATTGTCCCGCTGCACCAGCCCCAGCGTCGACCAGTGGCCGAAGACCACCGTGTCGTTCTCGGTGCGCCGGCCCGGTACCTCGAACCACGGCAGGTAGCCGTCTGGCGGTGCACCGGGGCCTTCCTTGGTCTGGAATTCCATCTGGCCGTCGGCGCTGCAGAAGCGTATCCGTGTCATTGCATTCACGATGCAGCGCAGCCGGTCCGCGCCTTGCAGATCATCCGACCAGCGTGAAGGCTCATTGCCATACATGGTGCGCAGGAAGTCGACCCAGCGCTCTCCCCGGAGCATCGCTTCCACTTCCTTCGACAGCGCGACCGCCTGTTCCGCCGACCATGCCGGCAGCACGCCCGCATGCACGACCAGATGGCCGCTGACGATGCACGCGAGCGGCTGCCGGCGCAGCCAGTCCAGCAATTCGTCGCGATCGGGGGCATTCAGGATGTCGTGCAGCGTGTCGCTGTGGCCGGGTGCGCGTATCTGCTGCGACACCGCCAGCAGGTGCAGGTCATGGTTGCCGAGCACGCACAGCGCGCGGTCACCTAGCGCCACCAGCCTGCGCAGTGTCTCCAGCGATGCCGGGCCGCGGTTGACGATGTCGCCGACGAACACCAGTTGCGCGCCGGGTGACGCTGCATCGATGCGATCAAGCAGCAAGTCCAGCTGAGCGGCGCAACCTTGCAGGTCGCCGATGGCGTAGGTGTCCATGGAGGGAAGCGTGCAGAAGCCGCGGGTCTGGGCAAAGCGCCATTATACGGAGCGGCTGATGCGCTCATTGTCTGCCAAAGGGGTGATCCGGCATCGCTGTCGCGTACAATGCGCGCAGCGCATCGCCCGCCCGGACGGTGCTTTTGCTACAGAACTTGTAACACGCTCCGTGATCCCAGAACAGCAAGGAAGCGCATGATCCTCGTCACCGGCGGCGCCGGCTTCATCGGCTCGAATTTCGTGCTGGACTGGCTGCAGTCCTCGGATGAGCCCGTCATCAACCTCGACAAGCTGACCTATGCGGGCAACCCGGACAACCTCGCGTCACTGGCTGGTGACGCGCGCCACCAGCTGGTGCAGGGTGATATCTGCGACCGCGCACTGGTCGCAGCGCTGCTCGCCCAGCACCAGCCGCGTGCGATCGTACATTTCGCGGCTGAAAGCCATGTCGATCGCTCCATCCACGGCCCCGGCGATTTCATTCGCACCAATGTCGATGGCACCTTCAACCTGCTGGAAGTGACGCGTGCTTACCTGGCCACGCTGACCGACGAGCGCAGGCAGGCGTTCCGCTTCCTGCATGTGTCGACCGATGAAGTGTTCGGCACCCTGAGCCCGACCGATCCGCCGTTCAGCGAGACCACGCCCTTCGCGCCGAACAGCCCGTATGCGGCATCGAAGGCAGCGTCCGATCATCTGGTGCGCGCCTGGCATCACACCTACAGCATGCCGGTCGTGACTGGCAATTGCTCGAACAATTACGGCCCGCTGCAATTCCCCGAGAAGCTGATACCGCTGATGATTGCCAACGCGCTGGCCGGCAAGCCGCTGCCCGTCTATGGCGATGGCCAGCAGGTACGTGACTGGCTGTATGTCGGCGACCATTGCGCAGCGTTGCGCCGTGTGCTGGAAGCCGGGCGCCTCGGCGAGACCTACAACATCGGCGGCTGGAACGAGAAGGCCAACCTCGATGTCGTGCACACGCTGTGCGCGCTGCTCGATGAGCTGGCACCGAAAGCCGGCTCCTACAAGGAGCAGATCACCTTTGTCGCCGACCGTCCCGGCCATGACCGCCGCTATGCGATCGATGCGCGCAAGATCGAGCGCGAGCTCGGCTGGCGCCCGGCCGAGACCTTCGAGACCGGCCTGAAGAAGACCGTGCAGTGGTATCTCGCGAACCAGGACTGGGTGCGCAAGGTGCAGTCCGGTGAATACCAGCAGTGGATCAACAAGAACTATGAAGGGCGCGAGGGAAAATGAGTGTGAATCGTCGCGGCATCATTCTCGCCGGCGGTTCCGGCACCCGGCTGTATCCGGCCACCATGGCCGTGTCCAAGCAGCTGCTGCCGGTGTACGACAAGCCGATGATTTATTACCCGCTGACCACGTTGATGCTGGCCGGCATACGCGAGATCCTGCTGATCTCGACGCCGCAAGATACGCCGCGCTTCGAGCAACTGCTCGGCAACGGGCATCAGTGGGGCATTGATATTCAATACGCGGTACAGCCATCACCGGACGGCCTCGCGCAAGCGTTCATCATCGGCCGTGAATTCGTCGGCCAGCATCATTCGGCGCTGATCCTCGGCGACAACCTGTACTACGGCCATGACCTCGAGCGCAGCCTGCAGACGGCCAATGCGCGGGATGATGGCTCCACCGTGTTTGCGTACCATGTACAGGATCCGGAGCGCTATGGCGTGGTCGGCTTCGATGCGAACCGTCGCGCGACCAGCATCGAAGAAAAGCCGGCCAAGCCGAAATCGAACTATGCGGTCACGGGCCTGTATTTCTATGACCAGCAGGTATGTGACATCGCCGCATCGATCAGGCCATCGGCACGCGGCGAGCTGGAAATCACCGATGTGAACCGAACCTATCTCGAGCGCGGCACGCTGAACGTCGAGCTGATGGGGCGTGGCATGGCCTGGCTCGATACCGGCACCCATGATTCGCTGATGGAGGCCGGGCAATTCATCGCGACGCTGGAAAAGCGGCAGGGCCTGAAGGTTGCGTGTCCGGAAGAAGTCGCATTCCGCAAGAAATACATTGATGCCGCGCAGCTCGAAGCGCTGGCCGAGCCGATGAAGAAGAATGCCTATGGCCAGTACCTGCTGCGCCTGTTGAACGAGCCTGTTTTTTGATGAACATCGTCCGCACCGCCATTCCTGATGTATTGATCGTCGAGCCCAAGGTCTTTGGTGATGCGCGTGGCTTCTTTTTCGAGAGCTTCAACCAGAAGCGTTTCGAGGAGCTCACCGGGCTGTCGCCGCAATTCGTGCAGGACAATCATTCGCGTTCCGCGCGTGGCGTGCTGCGCGGCCTGCATTACCAGATCGTGCAGGCTCAGGGCAAGCTGGTGCGGGTAACGGCGGGTGAAGTATTCGACGTCTGCGTTGATCTGCGTCGCTCGTCGCCGACCTTCGGCAAATCAGTCTGCGTGAATCTGTCAGCAGACAACCATCGGCAGCTGTGGATACCGCCCGGTTTTGCGCATGGCTTCCTGGTCACCAGCGACAGCGCTGACTTCCAGTACAAGACCACCGATTACTACGCGCCCGAGCATGAGCGATCCCTGCAGTGGAATGATCCCGCGTTGAACATCACCTGGCCCTTGCATGCCATCGGTGGCGTGCCGACGCTGTCCACGAAAGACCAGGTCGGCGTGCCGCTGGCGCAGGCGGATACGTACCCTTGAAACGTACGCTTGAAACTTACGAGTGAACATCCTCGCATGAAGATCCTGGTCGCAGGCCGCAATGGTCAGGTGGGTAGTGCGCTGGCAGCCTTGCTGCCGCAGAAGGCGCCCGGTCATGAAGTGATCGCTGTCGACCGCGCGCAGATGGATCTGGCTGACCCCGATCAGCTGCGGCGCGTGATGCGTGATGTTCGCCCGCAACTGGTGATCAATGCCGCCGCATACACGGCAGTCGATCAGGCCGAGACTGAGCTTGCGCTCGCGATCCGTATCAATGCTGACGCGCCCGGCGTGCTGGCTGAAGAAGCAAAACGTATCGGTGCGGGTCTGATCCATTTTTCCACCGATTACGTGTACGACGGCCACAAGGATGGCGCCTGGGTCGAAGACGACGCGACCGGCCCCTTGTCCGCCTATGGCCGTAGCAAGCTGGCCGGCGAGCAGGCGATTGCAGCGACAGGTGTGCCGCACATCATCCTGCGCACCAGCTGGGTTTACGGGCTGACGGGCAAGAACTTCCTGCTGACCATGCTGAGGCTGGCGCAGACGCGCAACGAGATCGGCATCGTCAATGACCAGTTCGGCGCGCCGACCTGGAGCCACACGCTGGCCGAGGCGACGGCGGCGATTGTCAACAAGCTCGGCGCGCCGGATCAAATGGCGGCGCTGTCAGGCATTTATCATTGCTGCGCGGCGGGACACACCAGCTGGTTCGGTTTTGCGCAGGCGATCTTTGCGCATCCGGCGATCACGCGGCGACCGGCATTGAAGGCAATCACGACAGCGGACTATCCGACGCCGGCCATGCGGCCGAAGAACTCGGTGATGGATCTGCGCAAATTCGAGGCTGCTTTCGGTCACTTGCCGGCATGGGAACACGCACTTGATGCATGCCTGCGTGGCCAGTCGGCTGCACAGCCTGCATGAACTGGCCTGAGTTCATTATTTTTTCGAGTTTGATTCAGCATTGACAGACAGGACATCCATGGCAACCCTGACCCCCGGCATCTTCAAGGCCTATGACATACGCGGCGTGCTCGGCAAGACGCTGGACGCAGCCATTGCGAAGCAGATCGGCCAGGCCTTCGGCTCGACCGCGCTCGAACGCGGCGAAAAGACAGTCATCATCGGTCGTGATGGCCGGCTGTCCGGCCCCGAGCTGTCGGCAGCGCTGGCCGCAGGCTTGCAATCGACCGGCGTCAACGTGATCGATGTGGGCATGGTCGCGACACCGATGCTGTACTACGCGACCAACGTGCTGGGCGCAGCCAGCGGCATCATGGTTACCGGCAGCCACAATCCGCCGGACTACAACGGCTTCAAGATGGTGCTGGCCAGTGAAGCTATCTACGGCGATGCGATACAGCAGCTGCATGCGCGCATTGTCGCCGGCGATGTCACCCAAGGTGCCGGAAGCTACAGCGAGCATGACATTCGCGAATCCTACCTGCAGCGCATCGTGTCCGACGTGAAGCTCGCGCGGCCGATGACGATCGCGGTCGATTGCGGCAACGGCGTTGCCGGCAGCGTTGCCGGCGAATTGTTCCGTCGTCTGGGCTGCCATGTGATCGAGCTGTTCTGCGACGTTGACGGTCACTTCCCGAACCATCATCCGGATCCGGCGCACCTCGAGAACCTCGAAGACCTGATCCATGAACTGGGCAGCGGCCCGGCCGACATCGGCCTCGCCTTCGATGGCGACGGCGACCGGCTCGGCGTGGTCACGAAAGACGGTCAGGTGATTTTCCCGGACCGCCAGCTGATGCTGTTCGCGCAGGACGTGCTGACCCGCCATCCCGGCGGCACCATCCTGTACGACGTGAAATGCACGCGCCATATCGCGCCAGTGGTGAAGGCGGCCGGCGGCGAACCGCTGATGTGCAAGACCGGCCATTCGCTGGTGAAGGCGAAGATGAAGGAAACCGGCGCTCCCTTCGGCGGCGAGATGAGCGGCCACCTGTTCTTCAAGGATCGCTGGTATGGCTTCGATGACGGCCTGTATGCCGGTGCGCGCCTGCTGGAGCTGGCCAGCCGCATGGATGACATCAGCGCGACGCTGAACGCGTTGCCGCAATCGAAGTCCACACCGGAGTTGCAGGTCGCCTGCGCCGAGGGCGAGAACCATGCGGTGGTCGCGCTGATGCAACAGCAGCGGGACTGGCCCGGTGCATCACAACTGGTGACCATTGATGGCGTGCGCGTCGAATATCCGGATGGCTTCGGGCTGTGCCGTGCGTCGAACACCACACCGGTGCTGGTGCTGCGCTTCGAGGCCGAGACCGATGCGGCGCTGGTGCGCATACAACAAGCGGTCGGCGCTGCGATCCGCGCAGTCAAACCCGATGCGGCGTTGCCATTCTGAGCATCATGGGTATCATCTCGGCATGACCCTGAACAGACTGCCGCCGCTTTGAGCCTTCGCCTGTATTCTCTCTTGTGGTGGGCCGTGCTGCCCTTTGCGTTAGTGCGCCTGTGGTGGCGCGGCTTGCGCGAGCCGGGCTACCGCCGGCACATCGCCGAGCGCCTTGGTGTGTATCCGGGATCTGCAGACGCCGTGCACTCGCGGCCCAGAATCTGGCTGCATGCGGTATCCGTCGGCGAGACCCGCGCCGCCGAGCCGCTGCTGCGCGCCTTGCTTGATGCGTATCCGTCGCACGAGCTGCTGCTGACCCACATGACAGCCACCGGGCGCGCGACGGGCAAGTCCCTGTTCGGCGACATCGCGCGCGTGCAACAGGCCTACCTGCCCTATGACACGCTAACGATGACGCGTCGCTTTGTTGCGCATTTCAGGCCGCAGCTCGGCATCCTGATGGAGACCGAGACCTGGCCGGCGCTCATCGCCGCCTGCGATGAGGCAAAGGTGCCGGTGGCACTGGTCAATGCACGGCTGTCCGAGCGTTCACTGCAGCGCGGGCAGCGCTTCGCCGCTTTGCTGGGCGATGCGGCACGGCGGCTGGCCGTGGTCGCTGCACAGACCGAGGCCGATGCCGATCGCTTGCGCGCGATGGGCGCGCGCAATGTGCACGTGACCGGTAACTTGAAATTCGATGTCGCCATTCCCGATGCGCTGCTGACTGCCGGTCGCGAATTGCGCGCGCAGATCGGCAAGCGGCCAGTGCTGCTGTGCGCCAGTACGCGCGAGGGCGAAGAGGTATTGCTGCGGGACGCGTACATGAAAGCGACGCTGCCCGGTGACTTCCTGCTGATGATCGTGCCGCGCCACCCGCAACGCTTCCATGAAGTGGCCCGACTGTTCGAGAGCGAAGGCCTGCGCGTGGTGCGCAAGTCGCAGCTGCAGGGCGCACCCGTTCCGGCGGATGCGCAAGTGCTGGTCGGTGACACGATGGGCGAGATGGCGGCTTATTACTCGGCTTGCGACATCGCCTTCATCGGCGGCAGCCTGCTACCGCTGGGCGGGCAGAACCTGATCGAGGCCTGCGCCTGCGGCAAGCCGGTGCTGCTGGGTCCCCATACCTTCAATTTTGCCGAGGCCAGCGAACAAGCAATCGCGCAAGGTGCAGGGGTGCGCATATACGATCCCGCACAGGTGTTTCATGTCGCCTTCGATATCATCATCAATGCCGAGAGTTTGCTGCAGATGTCGCAATCAGCGCGACGCTTTTCGGACAGCCAGAATGGTGCAACCACCAGGACCGTGAGCTTGTTGCGACACTTACCTACGTAAGCCGCGGCGGGCCCGGACTGCGTCAGTTCCCGCCAAAAGACTCGATGCTTAATATCGAGGCGGCATTTCGCAAACGGCGATCGAAGCAGGCAAACAAAAAATCAGCCGAAATTTTTTGCTTCACAACGCGGGCCGAGGCTAACTGCACGCTGTCATAGGCGCGAAGCGCAAAAGCATCGGCAAGTTCTCCTGCCGCCTCGACCAGCTGCTGGCTGACTTCGACGACTGCGAAGCGCGGCCATGTTTCGCGCAAGCTTTGTTTGCAGTCTTCCATTAACGCAGCATCACGCGTTTGTTCTCGCGCTCTTCGCGACAGCGCTGCCATGGCCTCGACCCACGTGATCCTGCTAACCGCGATCGCCGACGCCTGCTCAGCGAGTCGCTCCATCTCGTCGCTGTATTCCTCTTCTACATAGAGCTTGACCAGCGCGGACGTATCACAGAAGAGGATCAAGCGCGATCCTCCAGGATCATCTCGCTGATAGTCTTGCCTCCGCTTGAAAGCTTGCAGCGCTTTTTGGGGAAAACTGGCTTGTCCCCGTTCCAGCTGACCAAGCCATCCGCAACCAGCCCGGCAAGTTCGTGCCTGGCGACCTCTGGGATGCCGACAATGCGGGCGATAGGTTTGTTGTGGGAGGTGACCTCAATGATCTCCCCTTTCCTGGCGCGGGCAAGGATGCTGGACAGGTGTGCCTTCAGGTCACGGACGGGAACAGCCATGGCTCCTCCTGAAAAATGGGCTGATTTTACCGCTTTATTCTAAAATTTGTGACCACAAATTGTCATTAATTTAAAATTGCCAATTTTTCCGTCCAAATGACAAGGGCCGGAAACAAGCCCGGCCCCTGTTGCAAACGCCATGCGGTGATTACTGCTTCGCCACACTGGTCTCGTTCAGGCCGCCACCCAGCGACCGGTACAGGTCAACCGCATTGGTCAGCTTCAGCAGCCGCGTTTGCAGCAATTGCTGTTCGGCGCTGAACAGCTCGCGCTCCGCATCCAGCACGTCGAGATAGTTCGCGACGCCGTTCTGGTAGCGCGCCTGCGCCAGTTGCAGCCGCGCAGCCTGCGCATCGCGTACCGCCTGCTGCGCAGCGATCTCGCTGGCCAGCGTCGCGCGTGCATCCAGCGCATCGGCCACTTCACGGAACGCGACCTGAATCGCTTTCTCGTAATCGGTGACGGCGATGTTGGACCGTACCTTCGCGAGGTCGAGGTTGGCCTCGTTGCGGCCACCATCGAAAATTGGCAGCGACAGCGCTGGCGCAAAGTTCCAGGTGCGCGAACCGCCTTCGAACAGATTCGACAGGTCGGTGCTGGCCAGGCCGATACCGGCGGTCAGTGAGATGCGCGGGAAGAACGCAGCGCGTGCGGCGGCGATGTTGGCTTGCGACGCGCGCAGGCGTTGCTCGGCGGCGCGGATGTCGGGACGATGCTCGAGCAGCTCCGATGGCAGGCCAGCTCCGATGTCGGCCGTGATCGCCTGCGCGGACAGTGTTGCCGTCTGTGCGGGCAGCTTCGTGCCGCTGCCGGTCAGCAGCGTCAGCGCATTGACCGCCTGTGCATGCTGGCGCTTGAGCGCCAGTGCCGACACGCGCGCCGACTGCACCAGGGTCTCGCTCTGGCGCAGCTCCAATGCATTCGAGATGCCGGCGTCGAAACGCTTCTTCACCAGGTCGTACGATGCCTCGCGGCCTTTCTGTGTGCGTTCGGCCAGTTGCGTCTGCTCGGCCAGTGCGCGCTCGTTCAGCCAGGCTTTCGCCACTTCACCGACCAGCGAGATCTGCAGCGCGCGGCGCGCTTCCTCGGTCGCGAAGAATTGCGACAGCGCGACATCGGACAGGTTCTTCACGCGGCCGAAGAAGTCCAGCTCGAACGCCGTCATGCCCAGCCCCACCTGGTAGGCAGTGGTCTCGCGCATGGTGCCGGCCAGCAGCTGACGCGAAGCGTTGACGCCACTGGTTGCGTTCACGGTCGGCAGCTGGTCGGCCTTCTGGATGCCATACACGGCGCGTGCCTCTTCGATGCGCAGTGCGGCGGTCTTCAGGTCGCGGTTGTTCGCCAGCGCAGTCTCGATGGCCTGCTGCAGTTCTTCGTTCTGGAAGAACGCGCGCCAGCCGATGGTGACCGGCTGCGCTGCCTGCTCGGTACCTGTGGCTGCGGCCGGGAAGGCTTCTGGCACCGGCGCGGCCGGCTTGTCAAAGAAGGGCAGGATCTGGCAGCCGGACAGCGCGAACGCGCCGGCCATCACCAGCGCCAGGGTCTTGAGAGGGTGGTTATGGTGTTTCATTGTTGTGCCTCGTTGGACTCGATATGGGCGGCGTACAGCTTGCGCTGGCGCTCGCTGCCCTTGAAGATGCGGCGCACGACGACGAAGAAGACCGGGACGAAGAACACGGCCAGCACGGTCGCGGTGATCATGCCGCCCATCACGCCGGTGCCGATCGCGCGCTGGCTGGCCGAACCGGCGCCGGTGGCGATTACCAGCGGCAGCACACCCAAGATGAAGGCGAGCGAGGTCATGATGATGGGACGGAAGCGCAGCTTCACGGCCGTCAGCGTGGCCTCGGTCAGGCTCTTGCCCGACGCCTGCAGGTCCTTTGCGTACTCGATGATCAGGATCGCGTTCTTCGCCGACAAGCCGATGATCGCGATCAGGCCGACCTTGAAGTACACATCATTCGGCATCCCGCGCAGCATCGTGAACGCGACCGCGCCCAGCACGCCCAGCGGCACCACCAGCATCACCGACAGCGGGATCGACGTGCTCTCGTACAGCGCGGCCAGCACCAGGAACACGGCCAGCAGCGACAGCGCGAACAGCACGGTCGCGGTGGAGCCCGCCGCTTTTTCTTCCAGCGACTGGCCGGCCCATTCATAGCCTATCCCTTGCGGCAGTTGGCCGACCATCTTCTCGACCTCGGCCAGCGCATCGCCGGACGAGAAGCCCGGCGCCGCGTCGCCCTGGATCTTCATCGCCGGGTAGCCGTTGAAGCGCACCAGCTGCACCGGGCCATTCACCCAGTTCGAGCGCGCGAACGCCGAGAACGGCACCATCATGCCCTGCGCATTGCGCACGTGGAGTTTTTCCAGGTCTTCCGGCTGCAGGCGCTTTTCCGGCACTGCCTGCAGGATCACGCGCTGCTGGCGGCCCATGTTCGGGAAGTCGTTCACGTAGACCGAGCCGAAGGTGCCCGAGAGCGTCGCATTGATGTCGGCCACGGACAGCCCGAGTGCATTGGCCTTGTCGCGGTCGATCTCGAGCTTGAGCTGCGGCGAGTCTTCCATGCCTTCCGGACGCGCGCTCTTGATCACCGGGTTCTTGCTCATCATGCCCAGCAACTGGTTACGCGCTGCCAGTAACGCGTCATGGCCCAGGCCACCGCGGTCCTGCAGGCGCAGCGAAAAGCCGGTCGCATTGCCAAGCTCGCGGATCGCCGGCGGGTTTACCGTGAACACGATGGCGTCACGGATGATGCCCATCAGCATCAGCGCCTTCTTCGCGATTGCTTCCGACGAAAGCTCGGGCTTCTCGCGTTCCTTCCAGTCCTTCAGCGGCACGAACAGCAGGCCGCCGTTCTGGCCGTTGCCGGAGAAGCTGTAGCCCAGCACCGACACGATGGCCTGCACGCCCGGCTCCTTCATGAAGTACTGCTCGGCCTGTTCCATCACATTCAGCGTACGGCCAGTCGAGGCACCCGGCGGCAGCTGCACGTTGGCCAGCAGGTAGCCCTGATCTTCGGCCGGCAGGAAGGAGGTCGGCATGCGCGCCGCCATCCACGCGACGGCCGCGACGATGACGCCATAGATCACCATGTAACGGAAGCTGGTCTTGATCAGGCGAGCCACGATGCTCTGGTAGCCCTCCGAGGTGCGCTTGAACAGCCGGTTGAACGCGCCGAAGAAGCCGCGCTTTTCATGATGATCGGGGTCAATCGGCTTCAGGATGGTTGCGCACAGCGCCGGCGTTAGCGTGATTGCCATCACGGCCGAGAACACCATCGAGGCCACCATCGACATCGAGAACTGGCGATAGATCGCGCCGACCGAGCCGCTGAAGAAGGCCATCGGCACGAACACTGCGATCAGCACCAGCGTGATGCCGATGATGGCGCCGGTGATCTGACCCATGGCCTTGATGGTCGCCTCGCGCGGCGGCAAGCGCTCCTCGCTCATGATGCGCTCGACGTTCTCGACCACCACAATAGCATCATCCACCAGGATACCGATGGCCAGCACCATGCCGAACATGGTCAGCACGTTGATCGAGTAGCCGAAGGCGGCCATGGTCGCGAAGGTGCCCATCAGCGAGATCGGCACCACGATGGCCGGGATCAGCGTGTAGCGCAGGTTCTGCAGGAACAGCAGCATCACCAGGAACACCAGCACCACGGCCTCGAGCAGGGTCTTGACCACTTCCTCGATCGAGATCTTCACGAACAGCGAGGTGTCGA
>JACCDH010050609.1_pt1 | contig 14018 bp, 16 predicted proteins | sample 7442481 | NCBI WGS metagenome assembly JACCDH01 (sample SAMN15323433, study PRJNA562643) | freshwater metagenome | isolation source: river surface water | place: USA:Blue River Watershed | collected 2017-08-15
CGCAGGGGTGGGGGGCCGGCGACTGCCGCGACAGGCGGATGGCCTTTCGCGCAGGAATTGCCAAGTGAACTTGGTCTGACGATAATGCGAACAAAGATAGTCTCTAAACGAACAAAAAGCAACAAATAGACCTTCAAAAATGTTCGTTTGATTTCGTTATTTCACTTTTGTTATGCCTAGTTGCGGCAGGAGCGTGCGCCATGACCCTTAATCCCCGCCAGCGGCGCCTGCTGGATGCCGTACGCCGTCAGGTGACCGTCTCGGTCGAGGCGCTGGCGCAGCAGCTGGGCGTGACCCCGCAGACCGTGCGGCGCGACGTCAAGCTGATGGAGGAATCCCAGCTGCTGGCGCGCTACCACGGCGGCGTCGGCCTGCCTTCGTCGGTCGAGAACATCGATTACAGCCAACGGCAGGTGCTGAACATCGATGCCAAGCGCCGGATTGCTGCAGCCGTGGCCAGCCGCGTGCGGCCCGGCTGCTCGCTGCTGATCAATATCGGAACGACCACCGAAGAGGTTGCCCGCGCGCTGGTTCATCATCAGGGGCTGCACGTGGTCACGAACAACCTGAACGTCGCCGCTATCCTGTCTGGCCAGCCCGATTGCGAGGTCATTGTGGCCGGTGGTGTGGTGCGCGGCCGCGACCGGGCGATCGTGGGCGAGGCGACGGTCGATTTCATCCGTCAGTTCAAGGTGGATGTGGGCATCATCGGCGTGTCCAGCATCGAGCCGGACGGTACCCTGCGCGACTTCGACCCCCGCGAAGTCAAGGTTGCGCAGGCCATCATCGAGCAATCCCGCGAAGTCTGGCTGGTGGCCGACCGGACCAAATTCGACCGGCAGGCGCTGGTGCGCATCACGCACCTGTCCGAGATCGACAAACTCTTCTGCGACGCGCCACCGCCACCGGCACTGATGGCCTCGCTGGCCGAGGCAGGGCTGGAGCTGATTGTCGCGCCCTGAACGGCTGTGGATAAACCTCCATCGTGTCGCCCGGCGCGAGCGGGTACCCTTGTCATGACAATGCAAATGCATTACCCTTGATGGGCTCTGACACTCTCTCTTCTTGCGCTCTCAGGAGTCCCCCATGCCGGCGAGCCCGATTCAGCTGCAGTCCACCCTGACCGACCGCTATCAGACCACCGTCCCGGAAACCATCCGGCGCGCACTGAAAATCAGCAAGCGTGATCGTATCCAGTACACCATCAAGCCCAACGGGGAGGTGGTGATCGCGCGCGCGGAGCCCGAGGGCGATGACCCGCTGCTGGGCCAGTTTCTCGCTTTTCTGGCCGCGGATATCGCCGCCCATCCTGAGCGGCTGAGCACGCTGGATCCGGCGCTGGCGAGTCAGATGCGCTGGCTGACCGAGGGTGTCGAGATCGATCTCGAGGCGCCGCTGGCTGACGACGAGTGAGCGAACCGGCGGTCGTTAACGGCTGGACCTTGCTGGTTCATCCGCTGCTGGCCGAACAGATCGGCGAGCTGACCCGGGAGGTCGACAAGCTTCGCCGGAAAGACCCCGTTGGCTATGCCGGGAAGAAGGCGACGAAGCGACTGGCGGCGATCACCCGCCTGATGTTCGAGATCATTCCCGAGGATCCCGGCAGAGCGGACTACCGGCAGGGACTGACGCTCGGCGACGAGCACAAGCACTGGTTCCGCGCGAAGTTTTTTCAGCAATACCGATTGTTCTTCCGCTTTCACGCCAGTGCGCGACTGATCGTGTACGCCTGGGTGAATGATGAGGGGACGCTGCGTGCCTTTGACAGCAAGGACGACGCGTATCGCGTGTTCAGAAAGATGCTCGATAGCGGACATCCTCCGTCAGACTGGGATGCGCTGCTGGCGCAAGCCGCATCCCCCTGATTTTCTGAGGTCCGCCCAGGCCTTTCGGCGATAATACGGCCTCTTACGAATATCGCCCCAAGGACAAGGATGTCGACGACCTTCGCCCCGCTGCAAAACGATACCTTCCTGCGCGCGCTGCTGCGCCAGCCTACCGACTACACGCCGTTGTGGCTGATGCGCCAGGCCGGCCGGTATCTTCCGGAGTATCGCGCCACGCGCGCGAAGGCGGGCTCATTCATGGGGCTGGCAACCAGCCCCGATTACGCGACGGAAGTTACGCTGCAGCCGCTGGACCGCTATGCGCTCGATGCGGCGATTCTGTTCTCCGACATTCTGACCGTGCCCGATGCGATGGGCCTCGGGCTGTCCTTTGCCGAAGGCGAGGGCCCGCGCTTCGCGCGCCCGCTGCGTGATGAAGCCGCGGTGCGTGCGCTGCGCGCCCCCGACCTGTCCAGCCTCCAGTATGTGTTTGATGCGGTCACGCAGATACGCAAGTCGCTCCATGGCCGGGTGCCCCTGATCGGCTTCTCCGGCAGTCCCTGGACACTGGCCTGCTACATGGTCGAAGGCGGCGGCTCGGATGACTTCCGTCTGGTCAAGGCCATGCTCTACGACCGGCCCGACCTGATGCGCCACATCCTCGAGGTGAATGCCCAGGCCGTTGCCGCCTATCTGAATGCGCAGATCGATGCCGGCGCTCAGGCCGTGATGATTTTCGATACCTGGGGTGGCGCGCTCGCCGATGGCGTCTATCAGGCGTTCTCGCTTCACTACATGCGTGAAGTGATCAAAGGCCTCAAGCGCGAGCATGACGGCCAGCGCATTCCCTGCATCATGTTCACCAAGGGCGGCGGCCTGTGGCTGGACGAGATCGCCGACAGCGGCGCCGATGCCGTGGGCCTCGACTGGACCGTCAATCTCGGCAAGGCGCGTGCGGCCGTCGGCCACAAGGTTGCGCTGCAGGGCAATCTCGACCCGAATGTGCTGTTCGCCAAGCCGGAGCAGATCCGCGCCGAAGTCGAGAAGGTCCTGACCGCGTTCGGCAGGCACACGCCCGGCAGCGGCCATGTGTTCAATCTGGGCCACGGCATTTCCCAGTTCACGCCGCCGGAATCCGTCACCGTGCTGGTCGAGGCGGTGCACGAGATCAGCCGCACGATGCGCGGCTAAGCACCATACCGCCGCGCGGGCATGCCCGTGAACGGGCGGTGGGCGGGTGCTCCCTGCGGGGATCTTCTTGCGCGAAATGTCGGAAAAGGGCGGCGAATGACCGCTCACTTATCCAGTTATGCACACTTTTTGTGACAGTCGTGAAATCAAGGACTTGCGAGACTCAATCAGACGCCACGGTAAATTATATCGATAAGTCTTTGATTTTTCAGGGGGGTATGTTGGTCGGCCGAAATGTTCGATGATCGGCAAATTCCTCTCAGGCACTTGACATCTCGTGAGCACGCCGTTTGTTCACAAAGATATCCACAGGCTGTGGGAAATCCGGCTTCGTCCAGACAAGCGACGAGTGGTGACGGGTGTGGCGGGTTACAGCGGCTGATGCCGGGAGCGCGCGGAACGCGCGAGCCGGTCGAAGACGGTCTCACAGCATCCCGGACGAGCATCGCCGGGGAACTCAGCGCTGCCCGGCAGCGATCGCGACCGGATGACGAACTGATCACAAACGAATCACGAAAGTGCGGCAAAGGCAAGTGAGGCGTTCGGCAGAACCCCCCACTTATTCACAAAGTTTTGGCTTGTCAAGGCGGGTAGAAAATAAATTCAAAAAATTTTCTTGATCTGCGAGAGCGTGCCTAAGTTATTGATTTTTTGAGGGTAGGTCAGCTGCAATCCTCCTGAGCAAATTGTTTAATACCGCATGGAATCTCGCTTTTCGGCTGTCAAGTGCCAGTTGCACACAAAGTTATCCACAGAAAATGTGGATAGCTGAAAAACGTCTTGTCGGACGATGATTTAGCGAGACTTTTAAGGAAGTACTTTAACTGGACGAGGGCCAGCGAAGACCAGACACTGAGAAGGACAATCGTCGCGAGGGGAACATTTCTTTCATGCCGTGATTTGCAAAACCTTAAATAAACCAGTACTGCAAGCTACTGGTACAAGCCAGTAAACCAACCCCGTCCCACCGCCATTCATCGCTCACTGCCATCCCCGTCGTGCTCACAAAAATTCTGAAAGTCGCGATCGACACGCCGCTTGATACGACATTCGATTACCGCTGGACGCAGGCCGCGACGGAAGCCCCGCCGCAGCCCGGACAGTTTGCGCGCGTGCCTTTCGGTCGCCGTGAAGTGGCGGGCCTGATTCTCGAGGTGCTCGACCGCACCGATGTGGAAGAAGACAAGCTGCGCGATGTGATCGAGATCCGGCATCAGGTCACGCCTTTGTCCGCCGACTGGCGCGCCCTGTGCCAGTTCGCCGCCGACTATTACCATCGACCTCTGGGCGAGGTGGCCTTGCCCGCGGTGCCGCGGCATCTGCGTGAGGGCAAGCCAGCCTCCATCGACAGAGCGTTAAAAAAAATCCGCACGCAGACAACGCCCAAACCCACCCCGGACGCCGCCCACGATACCGAGACCGACACCCTAGCCAAAACCGCAGCTGATAAAGCCACCGCGCGCATCTTGAATGAAGAACAACGCGCCGCCGTCGATGCGATCGTCAGCGCTCAGGGCTTTGCCTGCCAGTTGTTGTTCGGCGTGACCGGCAGCGGCAAGACCGAGGTGTACCTGCACGCGGCCGAGGCCATCCTCCAGCGCGCTGCGGCCAGCGGTGAGCGTGCGCAGGTGCTGGTTCTTGTGCCGGAGATTAATCTCACTCCGCAGCTCGAGCATCATGTGCGGGCGCGCTTTCCGCAGCTGAATGTCGCCACGCTGCACAGCCAGTTGGCCGAAGGTGAGCGGCTGCGCAGCTGGTTGTCCGCCCACGAAGGCCATGCGGACATCCTGCTGGGCACGCGGCTGGCTGTGCTCGCCTCATTGCCGCATCTGGCGCTGATCGTGATCGATGAGGAACACGACCCCTCGTACAAACAGCAGGAAGGCCTGCGCTACTCGGCCCGCGATCTCGCAGTGTGGCGCGCGCGCCAGCGTGAGATACCCGTCGTGCTGGGCTCGGCCACGCCATCCATCGAAAGCTGGCATCACGCCGGCAGTGGCCGCTACCGTAAGCTCAGCCTCACGCGACGCGCTGTCGCGCAGGCCAGCCTGCCCCGGGTCGGGCTGATCAACATGGAGCACGACAAGGCGACCGATGGCCTGTCCGCGCCCTTGCTGGCAGCGCTGCGCGACCGGCTCGAGCGTGGCGAGCAATCGCTGCTGTTCCTGAACCGCCGGGGCTACGCGCCCGTCATGCACTGCGACGCCTGCGGCTGGATCAGCAACTGCCGTCGCTGCACTGCCTTCATGGTCCTGCACAAGCCGGAGAAGCGGCTGCGCTGCCATCACTGCAGCCTCGAGCTGCGCGTGCCGCATGCCTGTCCCACCTGCGGCAACGTCGACCTTCAGCCCCTGGGGCGGGGCACACAGCGCGTCGAAGAACATCTGCAGACCCTGTTTCCGCAGGCACGCGTGTTGCGCATCGATGCCGACTCCACGCGCCGCAAGGGCAGTGCGCAGCAAGCATTCGATGCCGTGCATCGCGGTGACGTGGATATTCTGCTCGGCACGCAAATGGTCGCCAAAGGGCATGACTTTCAGCGCCTGACACTGGTCGGCGTGATCAATCCCGATACCGCGTTGTTCTCGCAAGACTACCGCGCCGGCGAGCGATTGTTTGCCCAGCTCATGCAGGTCTCCGGGCGTGCGGGTCGCGCGGCCACACAGGGCGATCGTCAGAGCGAAGTGCTGCTACAGACCCGGTATCCGCAACATCCTTTGTACCGGGCACTGCTCTCGCATGATTACGCCGGCTTTGCTGCCACGACGCTGGAAGAGCGCGCCAGCGCCGGCTTGCCGCCGTTCATGTTCCAGGCGCTGTTGCGTGCGGAGGCAAAGACTCTGGCCGAGGCCATCGAGTTTTTGCAGGCTGCCAGCCAGCTGCTGCTGCATGAAGGCATCAGCATCAATGAACCCGTCCCGATGACGATTACCCGGGTCGCCGGAGTCGAGCGCGCGCAACTGCTGCTGGAGTCGTCATCACGCGCTCAACTGCAAGCCTTCCTCGGGCCGTGGATGCACGCGCTGCGTACGATGAAAACACGTCTGCGCTGGTCGCTCGAAGTCGATCCTGTCGATATCTAAGCGCCTTAGTAAGTACCTTACTACACGCCGCACTAAACCCCACGATGACCCGCGTGCCCGCCGCGCGATGAAGGCGCAGGATGCGCATCGAGCACCTGCGGCCGCGCCGCCGGATCGAAATCCTGCCAGTCCCCATCCACAATATGCCCGTCGCCCTGTTCGATCACCCGGGCACCGCATTGTCTGAACACCTCGATCGCGCGCTGCTGGCTGCTGTCCACCGGCGCACTCACGGCCACCATCAACCCGGCATGCCGAATCAGCGGCGCATCATCAGGACTGTCATCGTCTTTCATCTTGCCGAGCGCGCCCACCAGATTGCCAATGTGCGCACCGACCAGACCCCCGGTCACGGCACCCAAGGGGCCTGTCAGTGGCGTCGTGACGGCGCCGATTGCTGCGCCCACCAGTCCGCCACCCGTGGTGCCGGCGGCCGTGCCTTTTGCGGAATCTTCCGCGCCCGGCGACACATCCCGGTCGCCGCCTATAGAGAAGCGTGCATGCTGCCCGGCAGGGCTGAGAAAAAAGCTGCTGATCTGGTTCGCCGGAAAGCCCGCTGAGCGCAATGCCGACACCGCCGCTTCAATCTCTGCCTGCTCTTCGAAACGACCCGCAATGATGGTGGACACGATCAGCCTCCCGATGGTTTGTCGTAACCGTTTGTCGTCACCGAATTGTCGTCACCCTTGTAGGAGAAGCTTGTGTCGACAGAAGTTCAGGGGAACCGAAGCCACCGATGCAATTCAAAATCTTCATGGCAAATCATCATCCCAATGATCCCACTGAGGCCAAGGCACGCATTCCTGTGGTCGAGGAAGTGCTGCATGTCGGAAAGCGCGAGATCGAAACCGGTTCGGGCGTACGTCTGAACAAGACCGTGTCTGAGGAAGTCTGGCGCATCGATGACACGCTCAGCCGGCAAACGCTCGATATCGAGCATATCCCGGTGAATGCGTGGATCGCCGGCGAGCCGCCCGTGCAGCGGTACGAGGGGAAAACCCTGGTCGTACCTGTGCTCGAGGAGGTGCTGGTCGTTGAAAAACGCCTCCGGCTCGTGGAGGAAATACGCATCACCGCGCGCTCGACCCAGCAGCCCGTGTCCGAACGTGTGGTGCTGCGCAAGGAACAGGTGAGTGTCGAGCACTTCGATGAAGCGCTCCGCCGTCCTGCCGATGATGATGCCAGCGCCGGAAAGGCAACCCGGTAATACGCGAACCCCACCCAACCCGATCGACTGGTCAAGGAGATTTTCATGAACAACACCGTTGTCGCCGTTTTTGATGAATACGGGCAGGCCCAGCAGGCCATGAATGCCTTGTTCAACGAGGGCTTCACCCAGAGCGATGTCAAGCTCAGTCCCGCCGAAGACACGTCCGGCGCGCGCGAGCAGTTCCTGCGTTCACGCAGCGAGGACACCGGCAGCAGCTGGGGCATCGGGGATTTTTTCCGTTCCCTGTTTGGCAGTGATCAGCATGGTGATGATGCCGGCGTGTATTCGGAGGCCGTGCGTCGGGGCAGCTACATGCTGAGCGTCGATGCGAGCACCGAAGATGAAGCCGATCGTGCCGCCGATATCATGCAGCGATTCAATGCGATCGATCTCGATCAGCGCGCCACGCACTGGCGCAGCAGCGGATGGACCGGCTACCAGAATGATGCACCACTCTACACCGCCGATCAGATCCAGCAGGAGCGTGCGGGCTATACGAGCACCACGACCGTGGCCAGCACGGGGGCCGGTTCCACGACCGGTACCGCAGGCCGCGCAGCGACGGGAAAGACGGGTGACGCGATACCGGTCGTCGAAGAGCAGCTGCAGGTCGGCAAGCGCGCGGTGCAACGTGGCGGCGTACGCATTTACCGGCATGTGACCGAGACCCCGGTTCAGGAATCGGTTCAGCTGCGCGAAGAGCGCGTGACCGTCGAGCGCACACCGATGAATGAGCCAGCCAGTGCGGCCGATATCGATGCGTTCAAGGAGGGCACGATCGAAGTGCGCGAGACTGCCGAAGAGCCCGTAGTCGCCAAGACCGCGCGCGTCGTTGAAGAGGTGAGGGTGGGCAAGGAAGTGACTGAGCGCACCGAGACCATCAGCGATACCGTGCGCCGCACCGATGTCGAGGTCGAGTCATTGGGCGCTGCAGGCGGTACGGGTGGCACCCCCGTGGGCGACGAGGTCTTCCGCCAGCACTGGCAAAGCGCGTACGGCAGCAGCGGGGGCAAATACGAAGACTATGCCGGCGCGTATCGCTATGGCGCGACGCTGGCCGGCAACAAGCAGTATCAGGGCTATCGCTGGGACGAACTGGAGCCGCAGGTGCGCAGCGACTGGGAATCGACCCACTCGGGAACCCCGTGGGAGCGCACCAAGCAGGCTGTCAGGTATGGCTGGGAAAAAATGACGGGCAGGTAGGCGATCTTTCCTCACCGTCCGAGCGCGAAAGACGCAACAAAACACCGGCTTGATGCCGGTGTTTTGTTTTTGCTCGCAGCAAAGGCAGGGCGCGCGGCTGAGGGGAGCCCTGCCAATCGGGGCCAAATTCGGCACCAGAATTGCAAAAAATACAGCAAAATCCCTTGTTAAGCGCTAAATTCAGCGCTATATTTAGCTACAAATATTCGGGACGAGTGAACCATGGACACCATCTACGCCGACTACTCGATCAGCATGTCAGAGTTCAAGAAAAACCCAGCGCAGGTCTTGCGTGAGGCGGGCGAGCACCCGGTGGCCGTACTGAACCACAACCGTCCCGCGTTTTACATGGTGACTCCCCGATTGTTCGAGGCTCTGGTGGAAGAACGGATCGACCGAGACCTCGCCGAGCTGGCGCGTAAACGACTGAAAGACCGGGACTCAGCCATTGAGGTTGATGTTGACGAGGTCTGATCCGATATCTGTTTTACCTACAAACTCCTACCGACTCAAATTCGTACCTCAGGCGCTCGCAGAATGGCACGCGCTTGATGGAAGCGTGAAAGAAGTGCTGCGCAAGGCATTGAAAAAGCGACTGGTGCAGCCGCATGTTCCTGGCGCAAGGCTTCGCGGTGACCTGAGCGGATGCTACAAAATAAAGTTAAAGAAGCACGGCTATCGACTGATCTACTCGGTAGAGGATGATGCCCTGGTCGTGCTGGTGCTGGCGGTAGACAGGCGCGATGACGCCGTGGCCTACCGATCGGCTGCTGCCAGATGGTGAGGAACCGTATCAGCCGTGTGCAGAGACGCTGGTACGATGTTGTGCGGATAGACGCTCACTGCATCGGCGCATCCAGCTGTCCTTCCGCCGCCAGCTGCCGGATCATCCGTATCGTGTCGATGTCCGCTTCCTTGTAGGCCTCGCGGCGGAATTCATTGTAGAACGAGGCCTCATCGCCTTCGACTTCCTCCTGATGGTCGTCGTACTCGAAGCGCACGAATAGCGCACCGGCCTCCGGCTCCTCGATCGTCATCCTCAGATCCGACGCAGGAATCTCCTCCTGCTGGGGCACGTGATAATGCACATGCTCAAGCGGCGAGAAGCGCACCTGATCCCAGACCTTCAGCTGGCCGAACTGCAGCGTGCGCGAGAGCGCATGATCGGAGCGCTGCGTGATCTCGCAGGTATCCAGCCCCATCACGAACAGCGTCGGACGCTCCGCCCGCAGCACCAGACCGCGCCACAGCTGCTCTCGGCTGAGCGGCGCAATCAGCGGATTGCCGGTCGCATTGATCTCGATCAGGTGGTTGAATTTCATCAGACGGACAACGATAAGGTTTTGGTCACTTTATCACGCAGCGACGGGCCCGAGGAGAGATTCGCTACAATGGCGTGCCCGCAGGATTGCGCATCGTGATCCGCGCCTCGCTAACCCGTCCGATCTGTCACCACACTCCCGAATGCAGCATGGCCTGAATGCGCCTCAGCGCGCCGCCGTCAATTACATCGATGGACCTTGCCTCGTGCTGGCCGGCGCAGGCTCGGGAAAGACGCGCGTGATCACGCAGAAGATCGCGTACCTGATCGAGCACTGCAACTACGAAGCCAGGAACATCGCCGCGCTGACCTTTACCAACAAGGCCGCCGCCGAGATGCGCGAGCGCGTCGCCAAGCTCCTGAAAGAACCCGGACTGGCCAAGCAGCTCACCGTGTCCACCTTCCATTCGCTGGGCGTGCAGATACTGCGCCGCGAGGCCAGGAACGTCGGCCTCAAAGAGCGCTTTTCCATCATGGACAGCGACGATTGCTTTGCGATCGTGCAGGACCTGTCGGCCACCACCGACAAGGCTGTCATACGTCGCATCCAGAACACGATGTCGTTATGGAAGAACGCGCTGCTGAGCCCTGATGAAGCGGTCGCGCAGGCGCGTGACGACGACGAGGCGCAGGCCGCACGCATCTACCGCAATTATGTCGCCACGCTCGCCAGCTATCAGGCCGTGGACTTCGATGACCTGATCCGTCTGCCCGTCGAGCTGTTCCGCAAGGACGAGGCCGCGCGCGACCGCTGGCAGCGCCGCCTGCGCTACCTGCTGCTCGACGAGTATCAGGACACCAACACCTGCCAGTACGAACTCGTGAAGCTGCTCGTCACTGGCCCCGGCAAGAAACCCATGTTCACGGCTGTGGGTGACGACGATCAGGCCATCTATGCATGGCGCGGTGCGACCATGGAAAACCTGCGCACGCTGCAGCTGGATTTCCCCGACCTGCAACTGATCAAGCTGGAGCAAAACTATCGGTCCAGCACGCGCATTCTGCAGGCCGCCAATGCCGTGATCGGCAATAACCCCAAGCTCTTTGAGAAGACCCTGTGGTCAGAGATCGGCGCCGGCGAGCCCATTAAGGTATTGGCGATGGAAGACGACGAAGCCGAAGCCGATCAGGTCGCCATCATGCTCTCGGCGCACAAGTTCGAGCGCCGCGCGAAGTTTTCCGATTACGCGATCCTGTATCGGGGCAATCATCAGGCGCGCATCCTCGAGAAATCCCTGCGCCGTGAGCGCATCCCGTATGTGATGTCCGGCGGGCAGAGCTTCTTTGATCGCGCCGAGATCAAGGACATCGTCAGCTATCTCCGGCTGATCGCCAATGCTGATGATGATCCCGCCTTCATCCGTGCAGTTACCACGCCGCGCCGTGGCATCGGGCAGGCGACGCTGGAGGCGCTGGGCGAGTTTTCCGGACAGTGGCAGTGTTCGCTGTTCGAGGCCGTGTTCAAGGGCGGTATCGAAGCCCGGCTGAATGAGCGGCAGCTGTCGCCGCTGCGCGAGTTCTGCGAGTTCATCAACCAGCTCGAGGCGCGTGCGTCGCGCGTAGGTGCCGCAGGTTCCGGCGAAAATGCCGGCGAAGTGCTGGATGATCTGGTGAAGGCCATCGATTACCAAGCCTATCTGTACGGCACGTTCGATGACAAGCAGGCGCAGGACAAGTGGCAGAACGTGATGGATTTCATCGGCTGGCTCAAGGAGAAGGGCAATGGCGGACGCGATGGCACCGATGGCGAGAAGTCGCTGCTCGAGCTGACGCAAATGGTTGCGCTGATGGGCATGCTCGAAGGTCGCGATCAGGAACCGGATGCTGTGCGCATGTCCACCCTGCACGCTGCCAAGGGACTCGAGTTCGGCCATGTGTTCATGGTTGGCGTGGAAGAGGGCATACTCCCGCACAAGGGCGATCCTGATGCATCGCCGGAAGAATACGCGCAGCGCATCGAAGAAGAGCGCCGCCTGATGTATGTCGGCATCACCCGCGCGCAGCGCAGCCTGACTATTACCTGGTGCAAGAAGCGCAAGCGCGTGCGTGAGAGCATTCCCTGCGAGCCGTCGCGCTTCATCAAAGAAATGCGTCTGGACGAGGGCGAGGCCTTGCCGGACGAGACCGAGGTGCTGACGCCGCAGAACCGGCTGGCCAACCTGAAAGCCTTGCTGCAGAAACCCAAGGCGGCCTGAGCGCCTTTCAGTACGAGCCATTACCAGTCAACACGGATCGGCAGCATCGGGCACCAGCGCAGCGAGTACCCGCCCACCACGACGAGGCCAGCAGCATGGGAGACCCCAAAAAATCCGGAGGCTTTCGCAATCCGCACCAGTTGCCGGTGAAGCAGTGCGCCGCCTGCCAGCGTCCGTTTACCTGGCGCAAAAAATGGGCCGCCAACTGGGACAACGTCCGCTACTGTTCCGACGCCTGCCGTGCCGCCGGAGATCGCTCAACGCGCTGACCCGAACCTGCCCCGCCCGCGCAAACGCCGGCCACAAAACCTCCTGAAAGCCTTTCCAAGGAAAATATATATGCTAATATTTTCTTCAGAAAGGAAATGCTGATGATTTCTGCGCCAGAACAACGCCGTGCCCGCGCTGATGCCCCGCAAAAGGCGGCGGTGCTCACCAAGGCCGTCGCTCGTGCCGCTGAGCAGCTGGGACTCACTCGCAGCCTGCTGGCGCGCGTGCTGGGGCTAAGCCCGGCGACCGTCACCCGGCTGTATGCCGGCGACTATCAGCTCGAATCCTCGCGCAAGGAATGGGAGTTCGGCCTCCTGCTGGTGCGGCTGTTCCGCGCGCTCGACGCCATCGTCGCCGACGAGCCCAGCGCGCGTGCGTGGCTCGCCAGCGAGAACCGCGGGCTGGGCGGCCGCCCCATCGACCTGATCTCACAGACCGAAGGACTGGTGCGTGTCGTTCACTACCTGGACGCCTCTCGCGCTGCTGTCTAGCGCGCGCCAGTGGCGTGGCAGTGTCTGGCGCATCGTCGATGCGCAGTACACCGCCGGCACGATGAAACTCGTCGATACGCGGGAAGAGCAGGACATTCTCGACCACCTGCTCGACGAACAGCAGCGAACCCTGCCCGAGGCCTTCCGTGAGCTCGATCCACTGCTGGCAGCGCCGTTTCGCGCGCATCCGTTGCGGACCGGGTCGCGCTACCGCGCTGCGACCGATCCCGGCGTGTTCTACGGGGCGATCAAGGTGGATACTGCGTGCGCCGAGCAGGGCTACTGGCGCTGGAAGTTTTTGCAGGATGCGCCCGATCTGCCCGACATCAAGCCCGTCGCGCATACTGCGTTCGAGGCAGACATTGCCACGCTGGCGATCGATGTGAGGGAAAATCCCTTCATTCGTGATGCCGCGCAATGGAACCACACGACCAGTTACAGCGCGACCCAGGCACTAGCGTGGAGCGCCCGCGCCGCCAACCTCGGTGCAATACGGTATGCGTCCGTGCGTGATCCCGAGCGAGGCGAATGCATCGCGGTGCTGACGCCTGCAGCGTTTTCTGCACCAAGCCCCCATCCCGTGCGGCAGACCTGGTGGCTGAGAGTGCGGCGCAGCGAGGTGTTGTGGCGCAGCGAGCAGCGCTCGCTGGTGTTTTCTTCCGAGGGATGGCAGTAGCGGCGACTATTTGAGCGACCGGGAAACCTGAAGCGTGTATTCTCGCTGGCGAACAGCAAACAAGCACAAAGATTTTCATCATGGAAAAACCACAGGAAGAGCGTTTGATCGCGCTCGAGAGCAAACTCGCTCATCAGGATTATTTGCTCGACGTGCTGAACCAGACCGTCTATCGTCAGCAGAAACAGCTGGATGAGCTGGATGCGTTGGCCGCCGCGCTCGCCAAGCGTGTCGCCGAGTTGCGGATGAACCAGCCCGACAGCGCGCTGCCCCACGATAAGCCGCCGCATTACTGAGGCGCTATCCACGATGACCACACCCATGATCAACGAAAAAATCCTCGCGTCCTTGCGACAGGAAATCAACGAACAGACCGCGCAAATGCGCTGGTCAGAGCTAGAGCGTTTTTTCGCGGGTGGCAATGTCATCAGCATCGCCCCCGAGCTTGACCTGATTGATGTTGGTGCACGTATCGCTGCCGATGACAAAGCCAGCGTTGCAGAGTGGATGAGCGCCGGACTACTGCACCGCGCCTCCGATACCCAAGCCAGC
>JACCDH010542063.1_pt1 | contig 14016 bp, 11 predicted proteins | sample 7442481 | NCBI WGS metagenome assembly JACCDH01 (sample SAMN15323433, study PRJNA562643) | freshwater metagenome | isolation source: river surface water | place: USA:Blue River Watershed | collected 2017-08-15
GCCAGACGGGCATGTTCACGTTTGACCCGGGCTTCACCAGCACGGCCAGCTGTGAAAGCGCGCTGACCTACATCGATGGCGATGAAGGCGTGCTGCTGCACCGCGGTTATCCGATCGGCCAGCTGGCTGAACATTCCAGCTTCATGGAAGTCAGCTACCTGCTGCTCAACGGCGAACTGCCGAGCCAGGCCGAACTGGGCGATTTTACCCGCACCATCACCCGCCACACCATGCTGCATGAGCAGCTTGCCACCTTCTATCGCGGGTTCCGCCGCGATGCGCACCCGATGGCAATCATGTGCGGCGTGGTTGGCGCGCTGTCGGCCTTCTACCATGACAGCACCGACATTTCCGATCCGATGCAGCGCAAGATCGCCAGCCATCGCCTGATCGCCAAGATGCCGACGATTGCAGCCATGGCCTACAAGTATTCGGTCGGCCAGCCGTTCATCTATCCGGACAACAACCTGTCCTACACCGGCAACTTCCTGAAGATGACCTTCGGCGTCCCGGCCGAAGAATATGAAGTGATCCCGGCGGTTGAACGCGCGATGGACCGGATCTTCATCCTTCATGCCGACCATGAACAGAACGCCTCGACCAGCACCGTGCGCCTCGCCGGTTCGTCGGGTGCCAATCCGTTTGCCTGCATCGCGGCGGGCATCGCCTGCCTGTGGGGTCCGGCGCATGGCGGCGCGAATGAAGCCGCGCTCAACATGCTCAAGGAAATCGGCACGCCCGACAAGATCCCGCACTACATTGAGCGCGCCAAGGACAAGAACGATCCGTTCCGCCTGATGGGCTTTGGCCACCGCGTGTACAAGAACTACGATCCGCGCGCGACTGTCATGCAGAAGACTGTGCGCGAAGTGTTCGATGCGCTGAAGGTCACCGATCCGCTGTTCGAAACCGCCCTTCGCCTTGAAGAAATCGCGCTGAGCGATCCCTACTTCATCGAGAAGAAGCTGTTCCCGAATGTGGACTTCTATTCGGGCATCATCCTTTCGGCGATCGGCTTCCCGACCACCATGTTCACCGCGCTCTTTGCCCTGGCCCGCACCGTCGGCTGGGTGGCGCAGTGGAACGAAATGATCAGCGATCCAGGCCAGAAGATCGGGCGTCCGCGCCAGCTCTACACCGGCCCGACGCAGCGCGATTACGTTCCGGTGGGCAAGCGCTAAACGCCGGTTCGGCGCAGCCGCAAGATTTCTTGTGCCCGGTTTCTCAAGAGAAACCGGTGGGCTGCGCCAGCTCTACACCGGCCCGACGCAGCGCGATTACGTTCCGGTGGGCAAGCGCTAAACGCCTGGCGGGACGTTACACCAACGTCCTGCTCGACAAATTGCCGAATAAAGCAGAAACTCCCTCGATCAGGCAGCCAAAATCGGCGCCGATCGGGGGAGTTCTGTTATGGCCGTCATCCGTTTTCTGCTGAGCATTGTCGCTGTCCTGGCGATTGCCATGGGACTGCTGTGGATTGGCCAGGGCCTCGGGATCATCATGTGGCCCAGTTCCAGCTTCATGCTGGCTGACCGTCAGTGGGCGGTGAACGGGGCGGTCCTGGCGCTACTCGGCGCAGTCGGACTCTGGTTCCTGCGCCGTCGTCGGGCGTAGCGCCAGCAAATCGGCCGGCACTTCAAGGATAAACCGCGCGCCTTGCCCGGGCGCGCTATCGATCGTCAGGTCCCCGCCCATGGCGCGGGCCAGACGCCGCGAGATGTAGAGGCCAAGGCCGGATCCACCATCTTCGTTGCTGCGACCGAGCCGCTCAAACTTCTCGAACACCTTGACCTGCTGCTCGCTCGACAGGCCCGGCCCCTGGTCAGCCACCACCAGCCGGGCGCGTGATCCGGCGTCTTCCAGCCTGATCCAGACCTGCGAGTTATCGGGGGCATAGCGGATCGCATTGCCGACCAGGTTGAGCAGGATTTGCAAAACCCGGCGAAATTCAGCGATGGCGGGCAGATGCTCACCCGGCTTGGGGGCATCGATCGCAATCCCACGCTCCTGCGCGCGGACGGCCAGGATGCCCGCCGCACGGCGCGCCACGTCGGCCAGGTCGATCCGGTCCGGCGCGGTGTTGAAATCATCGGATTCAACCACCTCAAGATCAGTCAGGTCTTCAACCAGCGACAGCAGGTGCTGGCCTGCGGCGGCGATATCCGCGGCATAGGCTGCATATTCCTCGGCCAGCGGCCCGGCCAGGCGCGTACGGATCGTCTCGGCATTGGCGATGATCCGGGCAATCGGCTGGCGCAGGACCGGCGCAATGTCACGCCCGACCGGCCCCGGCTCGTTGCTGGGCATCCGCGTATCACCTATCACCGGCGATGAAAGCATATCCGGCTCAGGCAGGACCGTCTCGGAAGTGAGGCACAGTTCAAAGCCCTGGATTTCGCCCGTGACATGGGTCTTGGGGATCAGCGTGGCGCGCCACTTGCGCTCTGACCCGGGCACGCGGACCTCTGCCCCGTCAAGCAGCCGCCAATGAACCGGCTGGCGGTGCGAACTACCCTCAACCGTGATGAAGTCCGTCCACGGACGCCCCGCACCGGCCAGCATCGCGGCGCATAGCGCATCCAGGTCCGCAGCCTCGGCATTGGCGGTGATGATGTTCTGGCCGCCGTCGAGCACGGCAATCAGCTCCGCCACGGTGCGGTCAATCGCAATGCGGCGCGCGACTGTCTCGTTCAGGTTCTCGGCCGGCAGCGGTGTTGCCTGCCAGCTGACAATACCGATCTGGCACGAACCGGTGGCCGGATCAGGCTCCACCTCAACCCAGGCAGAAATCGCATCCTGCCCGTCGGTGGCTTCCATGCGCCGCGCCAGCTTAAGGCCCAGTGCACGCGCACGTTGGACCAGTTCGCGCAACGCCGGGATGGCGATCGCGCCCGGAACGTCACCGCCGCAGCGTTCCTGCAGCGTCGCCACAACTTCATCGGCCGATGTCAGGACATCGTTCCCGTCGCACGAAGCGCGGGCCAGAAAGGCGCCGCCGGTGGTCATCGCTTAGCGGCCCAACCCCGCAATGGAGTGGGCAAGCAGCGCCGCGGCCCGGTCGGCGCCAAGGCTGCTGAACCCTTCGGGCAAGGAAACATCGGGGTGGATCGCCAGGAACTGTTCCTCGATCCCCTCGGGCCGTACGCCCGCAGCGCGCAGTGCCAGCGCAAGGCGGGCCAGCTGTCCCTCATGCGCCGCCAGCGCGGTCAGGTCGCGGTCCTGTCCGGAACCAAGCGATAGCGCCGTCAGGAACAAGCCAACCCCGGCGTGGCTGACCGCCAGTGCCGCGGTCGCCCCGCCGCCCATGCCAATCACCAGCCGCGACATCAGGCCAAGCCGACTGCGCCCTTCGTCATAACCGGCACGCAGCGCGGCTTCTGCCTGGGCGATAACCTCGACCTCGGCCTCAACCGTGCGCAGCACCTGCAAAATGGCGTGAAACAGATCGGCCGGCAGTTCTTCCAGCGGCAGCTGCATCCGGCGCTGGGCCTGGACGAACCGCGCCTGCGAGGCCAGCAGGGCCATCGCACTGGCCGCTGTCGCGCTGTCTGGCGAGGCGATCAGCGCCTGGAGCAAGGGCGAAAGCACCGGATCAAGCGCAATCCGGGCCTGGAGCCGTTCGGCCAGCTGGAATTCCAGCGCCTGGGCGTGAACGTGGGCCAGCAGCGCCGATCGCCCGACCAGTGCGGAAACTACTTGCTCAATTCTTTCCTGCGCGTGTTCGCGGCGCGACGCGCCCTGGGCATCTTCCACCGCATCAAGCATCTGCCGGACCAGATGATCGATCATCCCGCGAACGCGGGCGACAATCTCGTCATTGAACAGCGAGTGGTCATCGTTGGCCAGAAAATGTCGTAAAATCGGCCCGATTGAACCGATTACGGCATCGCCCTGCGCCAGCTCATCGCGCAGCACGTCCTCGACGGTGGGTTCGACCCGGCCCGGTACAAACATCTCGCTCATCCGGCAGCCCATAGGGCAGTTTTGGTTAAGATGGTGTTAGCCGTGCAGCCCCTTGAGGCCACAGGATTCCACAGGCAGCGAGTAAAAACGCAAGTCCGTAGACTACCGGAGCAGCAAGCCCCGCCAGCAGCGCCAGACCGATCACCAGCGCCAGCAGCGCCCGGTCTTCCAACCAGTATGTCCAGGGTGCCTGGGCGACGCGTGGCACGATCCGCAACAGGGCCATCAGCATAAGCGGCGCAAAGAACCGGTCAAAGCCGGTTTGCCAAGGCGCCGCCGGTGCCGCCCAGCCAATCAGCAAGACCAGCAGCCCATCGGTGCTCCAATCGAACAGGCTGTGCCAGTTGACCCCGCGCCCGGGTGGCACGACCCGGTCCGCCTCGATCCGCTTGAGGACCACGCTGGCTTCACCCAGCAGCCAGGCCAGCGCTGCCACGGCCAAGGCTGGCCCAGGCCAGCCAAGCCAGCCTGTCCCCAGGGCAAGCGCCAGCAGCACCACCGCCGCGCCGGTAACAAAGCGCGATCCGCTGCCCGCATGGAGCAGCGCCGGACCAAAGCTGCGCACCAGCAGCCGCGCCAGGCCGCGGGTAGGATTGAACGGTCGGACATGCCGGATCCTTCTGCGGATCCACAGTGGCTCAAGCGCATAGGCCTGCGCTTCATTGTCCAGCAGGGTCCAGAAGCCGTCGCCCTGGCCGGCGGGCGGCAACGGCCGCAGCGCCACACCGGCTTGCAGCGCAATCCGCAACAAGGCCGAGAACGCGTCACAATCGTGCGGCAAATCGGCCAGACGCTCAACCAGCCGGCCCGGAATGCGCAGCGCCCCACCACTGGCGAGGGTTGGATCAATCCGCTCAAACCCAGCCTCGACCCCAGTCTCCGCCGGTTGCACAAGCACGGCCGATCCAGGTTCAAGCAAGGCAACTGCATCGCTGACCGAGGCAAACAGGCCGTCTGCCAAAGCGATCACCTCATCCATGGCGGTTACCTGGCCCAGCAGGCCATGCGGCCCGGGGATCAGCTGGAACCGCGCGCCGGCCCGCTCTGCTTCATGCTGGAGCGCGGCAATCTCTGGCGTCATCCGGCTGGCGAGGCAGAATATCCGCTCACAGCCCATCGACAGCACCAGCACCAGCTGTTCCAGCGCCACCGAAACGCCGCCCACGCGCAAGGCACCGCGCGGGGCAGTACCAGTTTCAAGCATGGAGATGAGCGCGACCCGCAGTACGGCCTCCGCAGTGATCGGGTTGAAGGAAGAGCGGATAGACTACCGGCTCAATCCCCGCGACACAAGTCGCGAGCCCTTCGATCAGGCGGCGTATTCGTCCAGAAAGGCCTTGATCCTGCGGACTGCCAGGGGATCGCCGGGGGCTGCATCCAACGCTTCTTCGGCCAACCCGATCAGGGCATCGGCATGAAAACTGGCCGCCAAGCCTTTGATCCGCATGGCCGTAATCTGCCAATTGCCATCGCAACGTGCGCGCCCCAGCAGGTCCACTTGCCGGGCAAGGCTATCGACAAACGCCTGCCGCAACTCCGCAAACAGCGCCGCATCTTCGCCCGCAGCAGCGGACAGAGTGGCATCAAGGGATCCGACTTCATAAGCCATGACCACCGCCTCTGGCAGGAAAGGGTTAAAGTGGGGTTTATAGTCGGCCCGCAAGTGGTATCACGTTAACCATGACCAGGGGATCACGCATCGTAGCGATCGACGCAGGCGCACCGGAAGGCGCGCCCGAAGACCATGAAACCGGCACCGAAGCGCTGGCGCTGGAAGACGCTTGGGTCGAAAGCCCCGTTAACGACGATCCCGTTTACCAAGACCATGATTCTCCCGCCCCGCGCCGCGCATGGTGGCCGATCGCGCTGGGCACGCTTGGCATTGCCGCGGTTTGCGGCTGGAGCGCGCTGTTCTTTGTCGCTCATCAGGCAGAACTGCTGGCCGGCGGCACACCAGCGCAGTGGGCAACCTGGCTGACTGACTGGTCAACCCCGGTGTTGCTGATTGCAATCAGCTGGCTGCTGGCCATGCGCAACAGCCGCCGCGAGGCAAGCCGCTTCGGCGATGTCGCCCAATCTTTGGCGCGCGAATCCGCTGCGCTCGAAATGCGGCTCAGCACGGTGAATGGTGAGCTTAGCCTGGCCCGCGAATTCATTGCTGCCCAGTCCCGCGATCTCGAATCGCTCGGCCGCGTTGCGGCAGAACGCCTGTCGCAGCATGCCGAACAACTGGCCGGGCTGGTGGCGGATAATGGCACGCGGGTCGAAACGCTGGGCGCCGTCAGCGCCGCCGCGCTGGAAAATATGGAAAAGCTGCGCGGACAGCTGCCCGTCATCGCCAGTTCGGCCAAGGATGTGACCAACACGATCGCTGCTGCCGGCAATACTGCCCATGGCCAGATCGAAGATCTGGTCACCGGGTTCAACAAGCTCAACCAGTTCGGCCAGGCCAGCGAACGCCAGGTTGCCGCGCTGACCGACCGGATCGACGCGGCGATTGCCGAATTCACCCGCCAGACCGAGCAGCTCGATACCATTGCCGGTGCCCGCTTCACCGAACTGGCGCAACGCGGCGAGGCTTTCCGTGGTGAACTGGATGCCCATGAAGTGGCCGCGCTGGCCAGCATGCGCACCCGCGCCAATGCCCTGGCCGCCGAACTGGCCGAAACCCGCAGCCTGCTGGACCGCAGCGAGGAAGAAAGCCTGGTTTCGCTGCGGGCGCGGCTTAACGCGGTGCGTGACGAAGGAGCGGCAATCGGCCGCTCACTGCGCGAAACAGAAGCAACGGCGCTTGAAGCCTGGCAAAGTGCCACCAGCCGCCTGGTCGATGACCTGCGCAGCGCCATTGGCCAGATCAGCGAAATTGACGAACGCGCACTCGAATCCGCCCGCAACCGGCTGACGGAGCTGGCCCGCGAGGCCGAAGACGTGGACCTGCGCCTGATCGAACGCGATCGTGTCTTTGCCGAAGAACTCGAACGCCGCCGCAGCGATCTCGCCGCGCGGCACGAACAGTTTGGCAATACCCTGAAGGCCCAGATGGAAGCGCTTGACCAGGTTCTGGCCGAGCGGCGTGCCGAGCAGGAAGAACGGGCCCGCCAGATGCTGGCCTACACCAGTGAGATCGCCAGCCAGCTCGAAGTATTTGGCGAGAACATCCGCGAGGCTGCGGCGCAAGGCAGCACCGCCCAGGATAGCCTCGCCGCCGGCCTCGCGGCCTTGGCAGAGCGCCTGGCCGCCAGCCGCGAAGCCCTGGCCGGAACGGACAGGTCCGTGCTTGAGCTGACTGACAATTCGGTCCGCCTGCTCGAACTGATCCAGGCCAGCGCAGCCCATGCCTCATCCGATCTGCCCAACGCGATGAGCAGCAGCGAGGCCCGGCTGGCGGAAATCGAGGCCCGCACCGCCGCCCTGCGCGACGTTGCAGGCGCCGCAGAAACGCACGGGATCGGCCTGCTGAACCAGATCGAGCGCAGCGATGCACTGCTGGCCGAAATCGCCGGCAAAACCGATAGCCAGGCCCATGTCCTCAGCGCGATCCAGCAGACGCTTGCGGCTACCCGCGGTGAAGGCCTGGCTCTTGCTGAACAGGCGCAGGCTGAGCTTAAGACGGCGATTGACGCCCTCGTCATTTCGGCTCGCGAGGCCGTGGGCGAGATCGAGAGCGGCAGCGCCGCCGCAGTCAATGCCCTGGCCGAGCGGCTGGCCGAACAGAGCAGCGCAGCAATCGACGCTGCTGTTCGCGCCAGGACGGCAGAGGTGGCCGAACAGCTTGAAACTGCCGCCGCGCGCGCTTCTGGCGTCAGCCGCGAAGCCGCCATCCAGCTGCGCGATCAGTTGGCCAAGGTGAATGAGCTGGCCAGCAACCTGGAACGCCGCGTGGCCCAGACCCGCTCTCGCGCCGAAGAGCAGGTCGACAATGACTTTGCCCGCCGGGTCGCCCTGATTACCGAGGCGCTCAATTCAAACGCCATCGACATTGCCAAGGCGATGGACGCCGATGTCGCTGACACGGCCTGGGCGGCCTATCTGAAGGGCGATCGCGGGATCTTTACCCGCCGCGCTGTCAAGCTGCTGGAACCGGCCGAGAGCAAGGCTGTCGCCCGCCTGTTCCAGGACGAAACCGGCTTCCGCGAGCATGTCAGCCGCTACATCCACGATTTCGAGGCAATGCTGCGCCAGCTGCTGTCGACCCGCGACGGCCATGCCCTAGGCGTGACCCTGCTCAGCAGCGACATGGGCAAGCTTTATGTCGCGCTGGCCCAGGCGATCGAACGGCTGCGGAACTGATCAGGTGCGGCGCGGATCGCGCCGCACCTAGATCTCGACCTGGCTGCCCAGCTCCACCACCCGGTTGGTGGGCAGGCGGAAGAACTCCATCGCGCTGGCGGCATTGCGCAGCATCCAGGCGAACAGCTTTTCGCGCCATAGCGCCATGCCCGGCTTGGCTGATGGCAGCAGGGTCTGGCGCGAAAGGAAGAAGCTGGTCTTCATCATCTCAAACGGGCCGCCGCAGATATCCGCCCGCTTGAGCGCGGCGGGCACGTCGGTTTCCTCCAGGAAGCCATAACGCAGCGACATGCGGTAGAAGCCCTGCCCCAGGTCCTTCACGCTGCAACGTTCCGCTTCATCAACGAAGGGCACATCCTGGATCGCCACGGTCAGGATCACCACGCGTTCGTGGAGCACCTTGTTGTGTTTGATATTGTGGAGCAGCGCCGAAGGCACGCCCGACGCGGTTGAAGCCATGAAGATCGCCGTGCCCGGCACCCGGGTGGCGCTGGAATGCGCGCTCTTGGCGAAAACCTCCATCGGGATCGCCCCTTCGGCCATCGATGCCCGCATCAGCGCCCGCCCGCGCGACCACGAGGTCAGCAGGGTAAAGATGCCAAGGCCGATCACCAGCGGCACCCACCCGCCCGACGGCACCTTGAGCAGGTTGGCGCCAAGATAGGCCATGTCGACGATGATAAAGGCGATAACCAGCGGCGCGGCCTTCCACAGCGGCCAGCGCCACAGGCTGACCAGCACAGCGGCAAGCAGGATCGTGTCGATGAACATCGCCCCGGTCACCGCGATGCCATAGGCCGCAGCCAGGTTGCTCGACGAGCGGAAGAACAGCACCAAGAAGATCACCGCGATCATCAGGCCCCAGTTGATCACCGGGATATAGATCTGACCCGCGGCCGAGGCGCTGGTGTGCTTGATCTGCATGCGCGGCATGAAGCCCAGCTGGACCGCCTGCTGCGTCAGGCTGAAAGCGCCGGAAATCACCGCCTGGCTGGCGATGATCGTGGCCAGCAGCGCCAGGAAGATCACCGGCAGGCGAACGGCATCGGGGATCATCAGGAAGAACGGATCCTTGATCAGCAGCGCCGCCTGTTCGGGCGTCTGCGACAGAACCATTGCGCCCTGCCCCATGTAGTTCAGCATCAGCGCGGGCAGGACGAAGACCATCCAGCTGACCCCGATCGGCTTGCGCCCAAAGTGCCCCATGTCAGCGTAAAGTGCCTCGGCCCCAGTCACCGCCAGCACCACCGACCCCATCGCCACAAAGGCGCGATAGCCGTCCGTGGCAAAGAAGTTGAGCGCGTTGAGCGGATTGATCGTCGCCAGCACGATTTCCGGCATGGCCGCAAGGTGCATTACACCCATGGTTGCCAGAGTGGCGAAATAGAGCAGCATGATCGGCCCGAACATCGTGCCAACGCGGTCCGTCCCGCGCGACTGGATCGCAAACAGGCCAAACAGGATTGCCACGGCAATCGGCACGATCCAGGCCTCGAACCCCGGATTGACGTATTGCAGACCCTCGGTGGCCGAAAGCACCGACATGGCCGGGGTAATCATCGAATCCCCATAGAACAGCGCTGTGGCAAACACGCCCAGCAACACGAACGGCCCGGTCCACTTGCGATTTTCCGACTTGCGGTTGATCAGCGCCAACAGCGCCAGGCTGCCGCCCTCACCCTTGTTGTCGGCCTTCATGATGGTCAGGACGTATTTGAACGTCACCACGATCATCATCGACCAGAACACCAGGCTCAGCACCCCGTGGATATGGACCGGATCAACCTGGATCCCAGGCACGCCATGGTGCGAGGCAAAGGTTTCACGGAAGGCATAGAGCGGGCTGGTGCCGATATCGCCGAACACCACGCCGATTGCCCCCAGCGCCAGCTTGGCAAGACCGCCTTGCGCATGGGTATGGCCATGGCCGTGTTCGTGGGCGAACTGGGCCGCGGCGGCTCCGCTTTCGATCTTCGCGGTATCAGTCATCAATGCGTCCCATATATGGCGAGACTCGACCCGCCCCCTGCCGCAAGGTGTGTGCGATTAGCAGTGTGTGGAAATACCCGCAACGCGGCTTATCGGGCTGTCCCGTTCGGTGTTTCGGCCTGCTGCTGCGCCTGCATGGCGATAAAGGCATCAAGCCGTTGCAGCCGTTCGGCCAGATCTGCGCGCCATGGCGCATCCTGGGGGCTGCGGGCCAGCAATTCCGCCCAAAGCCCGCGCGCCTCGGCCAGCTTGCCCGATTGCGCCAGCGCCAGGCCCAGGAAGAACGGCGGGCCAGGGTGCGCCGGATCGGCCTCGGCCGCCCGGCCATAGGCGTAAAGCGCGGCCGGGGTCAGATTTCCTTCGGCATGCCCCACCAGCGCATTGGCCATGGCCAGCCAGGCATCGGCGTTTTTCGGCTCGCGCTCCACCGCTCCCAGGATCACGCCCGCCGCTTCGCCATACTGGCCATTGCGGGCCAAGGCATCGCCGATCACCAGCCAGCGGTTCAGGCCCTGCCCGCTGGCTTGGGCCTGCGCCAGTTGCTGCCGCGCCTGAACCATTGCCGCGCCGCTCTTGGCGGCCTGTTCCGCAGCTTCCTTGGGTGCGCCGGGAAGCCCCGGAGAAGCCTGGAAAGTATAACCCGCGATGCCGACCAGCAGCGCGGCACCAATCGCCTCCCACCCCTTGCGCGGGGCACGCAGCATTACGGCAAGCGTGAAGGCCACCAGTGCTGTCAGGATAACGAGAGCCCAGGTCATGCCCCACCTCCCCGGCGCAGGCGGCCACGCAGGACCAATCCAACCACCAAAAGCAACATCAGCGGAATGGCATACAGCGGCCAGGTCAGGCTGGTGACACGCGGCTGGTAGCTGACATAATCGCCATAACGATCCACCAGCCAGGCCCGGATTGCCTCGGGGTCCTCGCCCGCGGCAATCCGCTCACGCACCAGGCTGCGCATGTCGCCAGCCATCGGCGCATCGGAATCGGCAATCGACTGGCTCTGGCACTTCAGGCAGCGCAGCGTCAGCATCAGCGCGTGGGCCTTGGCCTCCTGCGCCGGGTCGGACAGTTGGACATTGGCATAGGGGGCCGGCGGCACACCGTCCTGCGCCGCAGCAGGCAGCGCCAGGACCAGCGCGAAACAGGCCAGCAAGAGCCGGATCATTGCGCGGCTTCCTTCAGCTTTTCGCGCAGCAGCGGCAGATGCTCTGGCCGGATTTCACCGATGTGCTGATAGCGGATGGTGCCCTGGCCATCGATCACGAAGGTCTCGGGCACGCCGGAAGAGCCAATCCCAAGCTGGACCTCAGACCGATCATCCGCGCCGATCCGGGTAAAGGGATTCCCATTGCGCGCCAGGAAAGCGGCAACATCCTCGGGCCGGTCGCGGATCGCAACGCCGGCAATCTCAATCCCTTCGGCCTTCAGCACAGCAAGCTGCGGCGCTTCGACCGCGCAGGGCACGCACCACGAGGCAAAGATGTTGAGCAGCCGCGGCTTACCATCGGCAAGATCGGCGCGGGCAAGGCCCGGCCGGTCTGCCGCTGCCGGACGAAGCGCGAACTGTGGCAGTGGCTTGCCGATCATGGCGCTGGCCACTTCGCGGTCTGCCGGGCGGTAAAGCCCGATCATGACCAGCGCGACAAAGGCCGCGAAGCCCGCCAGGGGCAACCACAGCAACCAGCGTGAGCCTTCCTTCCGCTCGGTCATCGCCCCTGCCTCATCCGGCGGTAAGCAATCTTGTCGCGGGCCACCAGGCGCTTCAGGTCGCTCGCCAGGCGGCCGAACAGGGCCAGCAAACCGCCAAGCGCGATCAGCACGCCGCCGTACCAGATCATCGGCACAAACGGCTTCCACCACAGCCGCAGCTGCCAGCGCCCGCCGGTCGATTCCTGCCCCAGCACGGCATAGAGCTGGCCGTTCCAGCGGGTCTTGAGCGCGGCTTCGTTGGTCTCGTTCGGCGGGGCCCAGAAGGTCCGCGCTGCCGGATGCAGTTCAGCGATCGCGCCGCCCTTGTAGCTCACCGCCAGATCGCCGCGCAGCGCGGTCCAGTTCGGACCGGCGACAGGTTCGATCCGCTGCAGCTGAACCTGCCAGGGGCCAACTTCAACCGCATCGCCCGGCTTCACGGCCACCAGCCGTTCGGTGGTAAAGGCTGCATCGCTCGCCATGCCGAGCAGTGAAACCGCGATCCCGAAATGCGCGGTCACCATGCCCCACAGCGGCAGCTTGACCTGGCGCAGCTTGCGCCCCTTCAGCGGCAGCAGGCTGGCCACGGCCAGCGCAGCCGAAAGCGCCAGGCCCAGCGCGGGCAACAGGCCCACGGCCTGGCTCGTCGCCCAAAGCAGCGTTCCAGCCAGCAACAGCGCCGGAACGGCAATCTGCGCCTTGATCCGCTTCAGGCTATCGCGCCGCCAGCGCAGCAGCGGACCAACCGCCAGCACGATCAACATCGGCACGGCAAAGATCGCACTGACCGGGTTGAAATAGGGCGGACCGACCGAAACCTTCGCGTCCAGCGCCTCGGCCAGCAACGGATAGAGCGTGCCAACCAGCACGATCCCCAGGATCGCGCTGAGCATGACATTGTTGAACACCAGCGCGCCTTCGCGGCTGGTCACGGCAAAGCGTTCCCCCTCGGTCACGCTGGAGGCGCGCAGGCCAAACAGCACCAGCGCCCCGCCGATATTAAGCGCCAGCAGGCCCAGGATGAAGCTGCCGCGTTCCGGATCGACCGCAAAGGCATGAACCGAGGTAAGGATGCCCGAGCGCACCAGGAAAGTGCCGACCATCGACATAGAGAAGGCGACCACGCCCAGCATCACCGTCCAGGCGCGCAGCGCATTGCGCGCGGCGAGGACGGAGACCGAATGGAGCAGCGCGGTTGCCGCCAGCCAGGGCATCAGGCTGGCATTCTCCACCGGATCCCAGAACCACCAGCCACCCCAGCCCAGCTCGTAATAGGCCCAATAGGACCCGGCGGTGATGCCCAGCGTCAGGAAGAACCAGGCACCAAGCACCCAGGGCCGCATCGCGCGGGCAAAGGCCGGGCCGACTTCGCGCGTGACCAGCGCACCGATGGCAAAGCTGAATGCCACCGACAGCCCGACATAGCCGATGTAGAGCGGCGGCGGGTGGAAGGCCAGGCCAGGATCCTGCAACAGCGGGTTCAGCCCCGCCCCTTCGATCGCGGGTGAACTGAGGCGCGTGAACGGGTTGGATGAAATCAGCAGGAAGGCATAGAAGCCCAGGCTGACGAAGGCCTGCCCGGCCAGGGTCGCCAGCATGGTCGGCTCTGGCAACCGGCGCTCCACTGCGGCGACAAAGCAGCCCGACAGGCCCATGACCATGACCCACAGCAGCATCGAGCCTTCATGGTTCCCCCAGGTGCCGGTGATCTTGTAGATCAGCGGCTTCATCGAGTGGGAGTTCTTGGCGACCAGTTCAACCGAGAGGTCAGTCTGCGCAAACAGCGTGACCAGTGCGGCGAACGACAGCGCCACAAGCACGCCCTGCACCATCGCCACCGGACGCACGATCGCACCCAGCGCGGTCCCGCGCGGGGTCAGCGCCAATGCCCCGGCGATCAGCTGCAGCGCGGCGAGCGCCGCGGCAAGCCACAGGGCGGCAAGGCCAAATTCAGCAATCATTCGGTCTCTGCAATGGCCTTGCGGGCCTGTTCGTTGGTCATGTCCTTCATCTCGCGCGGGACATAATTCTCGTCATGCTTGGCCAGGACATTGTCGGCCAGAAAGCTGCCGTCCGGCTGGC
>JACCDH011264499.1_pt1 | contig 14014 bp, 15 predicted proteins | sample 7442481 | NCBI WGS metagenome assembly JACCDH01 (sample SAMN15323433, study PRJNA562643) | freshwater metagenome | isolation source: river surface water | place: USA:Blue River Watershed | collected 2017-08-15
ATATCGTCTTCGTTCCGCTTGAGCGATGAATTTCATCCCTAACTGATTTTATGAATATCGCTAGCTTAATTGGTGTCATTGGTGCCTTGTTACTGATTGCAATTGCAACCGGTGGAAAATTTGCGCAGTTTATTGATTTACCTGCTGTCTTGATTGTGTTTGGCGGCACATTCTTTTGTGTGTTGGCTAAAACCACTATGGAAGAGTTTCGTAATGTGATGGCGATCACGAAACGCTCATTAGCAGGACATTCAGACAAAGTAGAAGATTTAATCGATGAGTTAGTAGAAGTAGGGCGTGTTGCGCGCTACAACGATAGATGGATGGTGGTATTAGAAGATCGTGAATACAACAACACCTTTATACAAAAAGCAGTACGCATGTGGGTGGATGGTTTGGAATATTCGGTCTTGAAAGATGCTCTGACTCGCGAAGTGATGGAAGAAAAAATTCGCTTTGATCAAGCGCGTGATTTTTTTAGTTTTGCACAAGATTTAGCACCTGGCATGGGCATGATAGGTACCTTGTTAGGATTGGTGCTCATGATGGGTAATATGAGTGATCCGCGTTCCATTGGACCAGGTATGGCAGTCGCTTTGTTGACCACATTATATGGAGCCATCTTAGCGAATGTGATTTTTAGTCCTATGGTGCAGCGTATCGTTGGTCACGGAAAAAAAGTGCGTTACAACTATGAATTAGTTGTAGCAGGGATGTTGTTTTTACATAAAGGCGGCGACCCTCGTCGTTTACCTGACTTACTACTTGGTGGCTTTACAGTGGCTGAAGACGTACCGTTAGTTGATCCAGCTACACCGGCACCACCACCTGTCACTTCAAAATTGACTTCTGAGGATTTGCTTGAACCTACCTTGGAAGCGATGGAAATGAAACCAGATCAATCACCTCCATCAAGCCCCCCACCAGTGCGTTGATGATATGGTAGAGAACCATAAAAAAATCGACATGCAGGATCATGCACCTGCTTCGCTGTTTGGTGATTTGAGTATGCAAATTGCGGAAGACGATGTCGTACATCGTCGTGGTTCTCCGCCTTGGATTGTTACCTTTGCTGACATGATCACGCTTTTATTAGCGTTCTTTGTGTTGTTGCTAAGTTTTTCTGATATGAACGCCACACGATTTAAAGATGTGAGTGGTTCATTACAAGAGTCTCTAGGTCATCAAGAATCTTTACCTATCGTAGAAGCACCACCTGCTGAGACACAGCTTGCTGCTGGACCGGCAACAGCTGCAGTACCACTGCCTGAACAATTGGCTAAAGATCTCGGCACATTGCAAAAAGTGTTATCGACGGATTTGGTTGGTCAAAAACTCGATGTGCGTGTAGATAATGGAAACTTAATTATTGATCTGCCTAAGCATGGAAGTAACGGCGTACTCTCGCAAGAGATGTTAGATCTCTATGCAAAAATCGCAGAAATACAATCTCAGGTTGAATCAACAGTTGAGGTGCGTGAAGGTACAGATTCAGCAGCGAGGATTAATGACGCAGTTCAGCGTTTAGATCAATTGAAATCAGCGCTATCAAAAGAAATAGCAAATGGCGATGCGCAAGTTGAACGTGATGGTGAGCGAGTAGTGGTACGTATGTTAGTACAGGGAAGTTTTTATTCAGGCAGTGCTGTTTTGTCGCCTGATTACTTTCCTTTGTTAACTAAAATTGGCAATACCATTGCCAAAGGTGGTGGACGTATTACGATAGAAGGTCACACCGATAGCATTCCTGTTTCAGGCAATGATCGTTATCGTTCTAATTGGGATTTGTCTGGTGCGCGTGCTGCATCAGTGGCAGATTTTCTGATTGAGCGTGGTGGTGTGCCACGTGAGCGTATGGTGGTCCGGGGTATGGCAGATATTAAGCCACTGGCACCGAATGATACGCGCGAGGGTAGAGCGAAAAACCGCCGTATCGAAGTATTGATAGATGCTTACGGACCGTAAGTCCTAGCGAATTAAATCAAACATTCACTTGATTTTTTATCACTGCTAATTAGCAGTATAAATTTAGTGATTTGAATCTAGTATTGCAAACTATTTCGTGCAATCTGCATAACGCTAACTGCGTAGCGTCGTCTTCAATTTTAATTATTGTTGTTTAGTTTCGCTAGGCTTAGTGTAAGAAGGTAGATTGTCCTGACTGTCACTTTTGGTATTCGCTTGTTCACGCGAATACTTCACAAACGTTGCGCTCTTAGGTTTTTCTTTGGCGACAGGCGCTGGTTCAACAGGAGTAGCTGCAGCGCGTGCTTGTGCTGCTTCACGTTCACGCTGTATTTCTCTATCGCGCATCGCTTCACGCTCGCGTAGTAGTTCACGTTCACGTAATGCATCACGTGCTTTTAAAAGCTCACGGTCTTTTTGTTCGCGCTCTTTTAATTCACGTTCTTTTAATTCGCGATCTCTACGTGCATCAGCCGCAGCAATCGCTGCTTGTGCTGCTTCTTGATTACGTTGTTTTTGTAATGCAGCGAGATTTTCTACATCTTTTTTTAAACTATCAACATTTGATACAGCACCTTTAACGCTACTCAATTGCTGTGATAACTCTTGAACGGCTTTAGATTGCTGCTGTAAAAGTGCATCAAGTCCAGAGAGTTGTTGATTCAACTGGTCATTCACAGCGGGCTTAGTATTCTCTGCTGCTTTCTTGTCTAACTCAGCTTTACTGTTTGTATTGGCTTTTGATTCTGCTTTGTTTGCTGGTTTTGCTTCAGCTTTAGGACTAGCCTTGACATCAGTTTTAGCATCACCTTTTGACTCAGTTTTAGCATCCGCTTTACCGTCAGTTTTCTTCGCTGCAGGTTGTGCTGAAGCAGGTGCGGCAGTTACAGGTGTGGCTGGTACAGGTGCAGGTTTGTTATTTTTTGTCGATTCAGGATAACGCGTTTGTTCCGCTACTCTAGCTAGTTTGTCTTCTATCGACATCTGTACAGATTGCGTATTATCTTGTTTGAGACTCAACTCTGCTAACGTAGCGTTGATATCATCCATCGCTTCAAGACGTGCTTTTAGATCCACTGCACGTTTACCTACCGCGAGTAACATCGCATCAACTTGTTCTACTTTTTCATTGAGCTGCATAGTCATAAAACTAAATGCAACGGCTGCACCAACTAATACTGTGCCAGTAAGAGCTAACACTAATTTAGCTTGTATATTGGAGCTACGATTATTTTTAGCGAGGGTGTCTGCTGCTTTAAATAATTGATTGCCTGTAGCTGCGACAGTGGAAGCAGAGCGATTCGCTACTTCAGCAGCATCTAGCACGATAGCCATCAGTGATTCAAGCTGTTGCGATGCTGCGCGATTGTTTTCAACTAAGACGTGCACTGCTTGTAATGCTTTAACAGCAGTATCTTGAGGCACAGCGATGTTAGGCCCTTCGCCTAATGCATGAGGGGTCGCAGCAGCAGGCGTTGCAGAGATGTCGACCGCATTCGCACCATCCACTTGCGGTGGTGGCGGGGCAGCTGTAAAGCCTGCAGGCTGAGATTCGTTTTTTACCGCATCATTCATAACTTGATCCGTTTTCCAAGATTAAGTGCAACAGATTCGAGTCTATCGATCTGATTATGGATATCAGAAGTTTTACTACCAACGTCCTTTAAACGTGCTTCTAGTCCTAATGACAATGCCCATGGTGTGGCATCAGCCATCGTAAATAAAGGTTCTTTTTTTACTTGCGCAGCAGCCTGTGTAGGGTCTGCCATGCTGGGGTCAATGCGTTTTCCTAGTTCTACCGTTCTACGTTCTACTGGCTTATTGTCGATGGTGACGTAATGATCTTGTAAAGATCGTTGGTCTGAAGGACCTTCGCCATCCTGTGCGCCGCGACCGACAATAGGGCCATTCGCGTCATGCATATTGCGATTGTTCGAGGGTCCCTGTGCATCCTGCATATCGCGTGGATTAACAGGACCTTGAACACCAGCCCAAGCTAGTAATTCTTCAACACTATCTGTACCAACAATGACTTTTCCATCGATCAGGCCTTCTGCTTCATGCATATTGCGTCCGTCACTCGGACCTTCAGCATCACGCATGTGACGGCCATCAATGGCACCCTCGCCATCCTGCATGTGGCGAGCATCAATCATGCCCTCCGCATCATGCATTTCGCGACGGTCACTCGGACCACCATCTGCATCATGTAAATGGCGCAGATCTGTTGGCCCTTCTTGCTTACGCTTTTTCTTTTTACTATGGCCTTCGTTTGCACCGGCTTCTTCATGCGAGCCGGAGCGAAAAACTTGTGATTCTTCTTTTGACATAACGGTGCCTCAGTTCATCTCAGTATCGTCATTATGGGCGCAAATCTTGTAGCGCCTGACGCAGGGAGGCTAAAGGTCTTAACCAATTATCTTTCGGTACTCCAGGACTATTGGCAAACTGTTCTGCTTCCTTGCGGTCCGCGAACGGACCTGACAATACGACAAACTTAATACCTTGTTTCTGCGTATTTACCGCAGCAATCACACTGCCTGATAGCGCAACATGTTGTGCTCTCCATTCTTGGGCTTCGGCCATAGAAAGTAGCGACACATGTTGAACAAAATAACTGCCTGCTTTAGCACGCTGCACCATCTGAGTCACACCCCGTTCGGAGTTTGCGGTCAGAACTGCATCGGCTGTCTGTCTATCCGACGTTTGTTTGCCTGTTTTAACAGGTGTTTCTGTTTTGATAGGTTTTTCACTCAAAACAGATTCAATTTTTGGGACAGGCATCATCGGTGCAATGGCCTCAGAAGAAGATGCGCTCTTTTGCGGCTTATTCACCTCTTTGGACTCGGTTTTAACCGGCGGATTCACGGCCACCATGTCTGTCTTATTGGATGAATCGGAAGAAGTTGCCGGAACTGTAGTCTCTGGTTTTTTTTCTTCCACATTATTGACCGGCGCAGTCACTGGAGCAGGTGCTGCTGCAGGTAAAGGTACGGGTGCAGGCTCAGGAATGGAAGCGGGAACTGCAGCCGGAAGTTCAGGCTTGGGCAGGTAATCGCTTAACATTTCCATCATCCAAGGTGGCAAATTTTCTTTCAAGATGGGAGAGTCTGCCAATCTGGGTAATAGTTTTTGAGGAAACAGTAGAGCTATGACACCGACTGAGACTGCCATGAGTAAAACAATCGCAGCTATCCAACGCACGGTCATGTTGAGTGTGCGGCGTAAGAAGGAAGGGCCGCTCACAACCTGCGTGCTGCTCTCACTCTGAGCAGGCTTAGCAGCAGATTTGTTGGCAGATTTTGTGTTGCTAGGTTTTATGTCATTGAGCACAGGCTCAGTTCTACCTGAACTATCTTTTCCATTTGTCTTACGTTTATTCGAACTAGGTTTGGTGAACAGGGGTGCTTCATCCATTTTTTCTACGGGTGGCGCAACGAGTGCATCCAGTGTTTTTTCTGGTACTAAAAAGCCGGTTGCAGCTAATAATTTTTTAACTTCGACTTCCAGACCACGCATGCGTGCTTGCGCGAGTAATACATCACCTTCTTCGCGCGTTGGTTTTTCTAAAGGCCAGCGTAAAAGTCGCTGTCCAAAATTTTCTAGTGAACGTTCGTGTTGTCTACTTCCACTTTTATCAAGTAAAAGTACGAGTGAGGTATTCGCGCCTGGGAAATCTTGTATCAGTCTAGCGAGCAGCTGTAATTCACGCGCATTAATTGCTTTTGCATCATGCGCTATCAATACACGTCTAGGAGCAGGAGAGGATTCAGCATTCCGTGCATCAGTGAGTGATAAGCCAGACAGGATTTGGTTGAAACGCTCAAGTAGTGCTTCTGTATTGGCAGGTAAAAATACTTCGATTTGTAAATCAGGTAGTTGTCTTAACTGATTAATGACGATACGGCCGTAGTGATCTAACACATCATCACTATCGCTAGAGATAGCGACAGATTGTGAATGCTCTTGAATGGCACGCATGACATAGTCAAAACGCGTGCGATCAGCCATGCGTAGGAATATACCTTCGCTAGCAATCAGTTGATCAGAAAGATTCTGTTCCATTTTCATTAGACGACAGCCTCTTGGGTTTGCAATCTGCCCATGGAGTCAAACTGCAGGGCCTCTGGTACTTTAGGATCGGGTTTCTGCACTGGCGGCGCTCCTGGGGTAATGCTTGCCAGATTGAATACATAAGCTATAACTTGTGCAACCGCATAATATAAGTCTTCTGGCACAGGATGTTCGATTTCTGTGGTGAAGTAGAGTGCACGAGCCAGAGGAGCAGCTTGGAAGATTTCAATACCATGCTTTTGTGCTTCTTCTCGAATGCGTGCCGCAACTTCATCTGTTCCTTTTGCCAATAGTATAGGCGCACTATCACCATTAGGATCATATGATAGTGCAACCGCAAAGTGTTCTGGGTTAGTGATGACGACGTCGGCATTTTTTACGCTGTCTATCATGCGCGCATTCGACATCTCACGCTGTTTACGTCGGATCTGACCTTTAATTTCAGGATTACCTTCAGATTGACGCATTTCATCTTTGACTTCTTGTTTAGTCATGCGCATTTGCTTCATGAATTGCCAGCGTTGATAAGGCACATCAATCATCGCAATAATCACTAGAGATAGCGTGATTAAGAGAGCGGATTTTGCTAGTAGTTCTCCAGAGGCTTGCAGCGCAGGTTCTATAGGCATGCGGCCGATGAGATTGAGCGTGTCAATATTGTTATTTAAGATCGCAATAACGACACCAGTTACGAGCACAAATTTCAATATGGCTTTGCCTAACTCTATCCATGCCTTAGGGCCGAAGATACGTTGCATGCCACTTAAAGGATTTAATTTTGATGCCTTAGGCATGACTGCCTGCATAGAAAAATTATATCCACCTGTTAATCCTGTGCTGGCAATTGCTACGACAACAGTGAGAATAAAAATTGGAATGATTAATATAAACGATTGTAGTAATTCATCAGCGAATAATGCAGGCAGCAAGTTCGATGAAAAAACTAACTTACGGTCAAAATGAAATCCTGCAGCAAAGCGCTCAGCTAATTTATTCACGAGATAGCCTCCCATGAAGAAAATTAATCCGACCGCAGAAATGGTGACTGCCGCAGCGGGCAATTCCATAGAGCGAGCGATTTGTCCTTCCTTGCGGGCGTCTGAGAGACGCCGCGAGGTGGGTTCTTCTGTGCGATCTTCTGACGAACTCTCTGACATATTAGTTCACCACTCCCAGCAAATCACGTACATGCGAAAAGGCCTGCATCCAGACCCACTGCATACGACCGATGATACTTTCCAAAGAAAAAATCAGAATTAAAAATCCAGCCACGATGGTTGCAGGAAAACCGACTGAAAAAATATTTAAACTCGGTGCTGCTCGTGTTACGACACCCAAGCCTATGTTGATGAAGAGTAGCGACACCATGACAGGAAGAGCAATCAACAAGCCACCTAGAAAAAGCATAGAACTCCACGCTATGACTTTACCAAATGAGTCTTGTCCTAGCAGAGACTTACCTATGGGTAGTGTATGAAAGCTATCCAAAATGATGGAAATCAAAATCACATGTCCACCAAAACCTAAAAAGACCATGGTGGATAAAATCATTAAAAATTGAGCGATAGTTGCTACGTTACCTACGTTAGGATCCATCATGCTTGCCATGGAGAGGCCCATGGAACCTGCAATCGATTGACCTGCAACGACGATAGCACCAACGGCGACTTGTAACATCAGACCCATTAGAGCGCCGATGAATAATTGATTCACAATTTCAAGTAAACCTTCAGCCGAGACGGGATCAATGATAGGCCAGGTAACAAGAGGGTAGATGAAGAAGGTGAGCACCATGGCAATCGCCACGCGTATACGAACAGTAACAGCATCTAATGAAAACAGTGGTGCTGCCATTAACATGGCACCTATGCGCATCATAGGCCAGAGAAAAGTATAGAAGCGCTCGACGATGTCCGTTGCCAGCAAATTCATGGGGATCGTCTCATCGCTTCTAATATCAAGAGAACATCACTGGGATGCGTTTGAAGATATCTTTGGTGTAGTCAACCATCACAGTTAATTGCCAAGCACCGAATAAAGATAAAGCTAAACCCATAGCGACGAGTTTAGGAATAAAAGATAGCGTAGCTTCATTGATGGATGTAGCTGCTTGAATCACACCTATGAATAAACCGACTGCGAGAGCGACCAGTAACAAAGGAGCTGATACTAACATCACTGTCCAGAGTGCATTGCGGCCAAGATCAATAACGGTTGCGGGTTCCATGATTTTCTTTCTTGTTTAGGGCATCGCGAAACTAGATGCGAGTGAGCCCATTAACATGCTCCATCCGTCAACTAAGACAAACAGCATTAATTTAAAAGGCATAGAAATCATCATCGGTGAGAGCATCATCATACCCATAGACATGAGCACGCTAGATACAATCAAATCGATAACAACAAATGGGATGTAAATCAAAAAGCCAATAGTGAAAGCGCTTTTTAGTTCGGAGGTCATGAATGCTGGTACCAAGGTAGTGAATGGTACGGATTCAGGTCCTTGTAATTCTGTTTTGCTACGCGCGATCTCCATAAACATGGAGATATCTTCTTCACGTGTTTGCGCCATCATGAAGCCGCGTATCGGTTCTTCGGCAGCAGCTAAGGCTTGTTCAAACGGCATATTTTGATTCATGAAGGGTAGGATAGCGTTGTTGTACACATCGCTAAACACCGGCTGCATGATAAACAAAGTAAGAAAGAGTGATATGCCAACTAAGACTTGATTCGGTGGTGTTTGGCCAGTGCCGAGCGCTTGGCGCAAAATAGACATGACGATAATGATGCGTACAAACGAAGTCATCATTAACAGCATCGACGGCAACAGCGTCAATACTGTCATCAAGCCCAGTAATTGTAGAGACAAGCTATAAGACTGTGTACCGCCTTTACCAGTGACCACATTCATGATGGGCATGCCTTCAGCATACACAAACAATGGTGCCATGAGCAGAAGGGCGATCAAGAGGCGGCGCAACATGATTAGCTCCCGCTCTTTTCTTGTCCACCGTGTTTGGCAGATTTCAGCATGTCAGCAAAACGTTTCGCTAAAGGTGGAATAGCGTGTGTACCTTCATTTGCTGTTAATGGTAAGTCCATCTGTTCTTCAGGAACAGTGAAGCTTGCCAGTGTTGTCATTTGTTGTGCGGTCAGACCAATTAAGATTTCTTGATCACGTACACGCACTAAAATTAATTTTTGACGGGGGCCAGTTGAAAATGTTTCTAAAAGGCGTATGCGACGTTGCGCTATGCCGAGCAGGTTACCGCTTTGCATTTTCTTCAATAGAAAGAGCACTGCGCCTAGTAGAGCAAGGACGATGGCAAAACTAAACGCAAAGGATAACCAGTTGGTCATGATGATCTCAGTTAAACAGTTCTCATACGCTCGCTGGCGGGTACGACGCGGGTTAGTCTGATGCCGTAGCGATCATTAACTAAAACCACTTCACCTTGCGCGACAACGGTGTTGTTGACTAACAGGTCGAGTGGTTCGCCAGCGATGCGGTCGAGTTCCACTACGCTACCTTGTGTCAAACGCAGTAGGTCACGAATTTTCATTTGTGTGCGGCCTACTTCTACCGTAATTGATACGGAGATGTTTTGCAGCACGTCGGGATTAATGTGACTAGATAATTTGGCTTCGCCAGCATCTTCTATGTCGTTATCTTGTTCTGTGGTCATGTCAGTCATGATGCGTCCTGAGTCTGTTTAAATAGTTTCGGGGTTAATCGAATGATCAATACGTAGCGCCACTTGTGGTCCAGCCATGCCGACTTGTCCTTCGAAAGAGGGTAAGCCACCGACAAGAACTGAAGCCAATTCTGGTTTGTTGAAGAATAGCAGGTCGCCTTCCTTCAGGGATTTTACTTTGGAATAGTCTGCAGTAATTTGTCCGAGCAGTACTTGAATTTCTAACTCAGCATCTCCAACAGCAGCGCTTAATTCTTTACGCCATTTTTGATCGGATTCTTCACTGCCATCGGCTTGTACACGGTTACGCAGTAAATCACGTAAAGGTTTTAAAGCAGAGTAGGGATAGACTAAATCGACAAATCCTTTTACGCCGCCATTACCTTCGGTATCAAAACGTGACATCACAACTAAATCGTTTTCATCGGCGATTTGCGCAAATTGCGGATTAATTTCTGAGCCTGCGTGTTCTAAATCAATTTGCAGTAATGGTGCCCATGCTTCTTTTAAAGAGCGGAAGAAGACATCGATAATAATTTTAATGACACGTGATTCTGTAGGCGTAAACATACGGCCTGGTGGTAGCCAATTAGCAGGTAAGGGTTCACCATTTTTTGAGTCACCAGCACGGCGACGTGGTGCACCAGGCATACCGGCACCTGTACCGCCAAAAAAATTGTCGAGTGCAGAGAACACTACGGTGGGTTCAATCACTGCTAATGAAAAACCACGCAAAGGATTAATACGAATCGTGTTAACAGAAAGTGGTGGACGTAGATCACGGAGGTAATCACCAAAGCGTACGATTTGAGCACGCGAAGGTGTGATACGTGGGCTAGTACGTAAGACTTCCATCAAACCTAAGCGGAACAAACGCACGAAGCGCTCGTTAATCATTTCGAGAGCAGAAGTATTAACACCAAGAGTGCTGTCTTCACTTGCCAGATCGTGTTTTTTTACACGTGTGGTGAGATTAAAACCTGTGTCAACAGCGATAGAACCGTCGTCTATGCCTTCAGCAAGCGCCGCCAGTTCTTCCGGTGATAGCAGGTTACTTTGTTCAGCCATGGCCGCGCTCGATTAAATGTTAGGGTGGGTTATATGCTTATTGCACGACGAATTCAGTAAAGCTGACTTCTTCAACACCGCCAAAGCCTTCATATTTTTCCAGCAGCGAGTTGATAGTTAAGCGCAGATTTTCAGCTAACGCTTTACGGAAATCAGCCTGATTGATATCGGCTTCTGTATTCAGACGCATCACGTCTAGCATAGCAGCGCGAATAGGCAATTCATGCGTTTTAATATTCTTGATCACGCGGTCATCATAATGGGTCATGATGGTTACTTGAACTTGCATGACTTTACGTGAGCCAGTTAAATTCGAGAGCAGTGGTTTTTCCAATGTGTAGTAATTGAATTTCCAACGCTGGTTATCCGCATCATTAGCGACTAGCTCTTTGGTCGGTGGTTCAGCACCAGGTTTGCCGTGACTATCAGCTGGCGCACCATGTGCGTCTGCCTTAGGTGCGCCGTGACCATCGTCTTTAGGAGCATCATGACCATCAGCAGCAGCGCCATGACCTTCAGCCGCGTCGAGTTTATCGAGTTGCGCATCAATGGCAGCCTCGGCCTTGTTCTTTTTCGAAAAGAAGCCGGTTGCAAAGAGGGTGCCGGCGACCGATCCGCCAATTAAGATAAGAACCACTAAGACCATCACAATGATCTTAACGAGTGGGCCCTTCTTTTTCTCTTCGCCTTCACCTTCAACGGGTGCTTCTGGAGCAGCTGCAGCAGCCATGTTATTCCCCTACTTAAAATTAACTCTAGCGTTTAATCAGACCAGAACATCTAATCCGTCTGCACCACCGGTTTTGCTGGCAGCCACAGTTGGCGTTGATGTTGTCACTGTTTTTGCAATCTCACCGCTTACAGATCCTCGATTTCCCTGCTGTTGCTGCTGACTGGGTGTCGAATTTCCGCCGTTTTGGCGTTCTTGCTTATTGTTAACATCCATGTGAGCAATATCCATGCCTAGATCGCCCAATGTTTGTCTAAGTTTAGGTAGACCATCCACAATTAAGTCTCGGGTGGCAGAATTTGAAGCCGTGAAAGAAGCTTCTAGCTCACCTTTATGCATTTTCAGTTCAATACCGATATTGCCTAAATTATGCGGTTTTAGCGTTAAATCCACTTTCCAGTCACCGCGAGCAATCTGTGCAGCCAAGCGCTGACCTAATGCTTCCGCTACGCGTTGGCTGATTTTTTCATATTGTTGCACGCGTTCTTCCGCATCTGTTTGGCTAACATTGGTCGCTGCAGGCGCCGACAATTCTGCATTCTCGCTCTCAGTTTCTTGCTTATAGCTTAAAACTGACTGTAATTCTTGCCCAGTTAATTCAGTTTCCACCACTAAGGTATCGAGAATCGGATCAGGCAAGCTGACAGCTTGGGGATCTAAAATTGTCGAAGTATTAATGATTGTGGCAGGTTTGGCATGAGCCACCATGTTTTCAGGTGCTTTTAATAAAGCCATCTTAGCTTGCAAGCGCTTAGCGAATTGCGCTGCTTCGGGTGCTGCAAATATTAGGCTGGCTGCCAAGCTTTGCTTTTCAGGATGGGTATTTTGTAGCTCCGCCACGGTCGATAGTGGTGGTGTTGTTGGCTTGATAACGCCGTCACGCACACCGTTGAGACCAAAGAGAACAGGTTTCAACACTTCATTCGCTACCGGAGCGCTGCCATTGATGAGTGTTTTGGTCTGTTCAGGATTTTCCACACTCCAGCTCATGCTGGAATTTGCATCTAATTGCAAGGTGTTCGGTTGAGCTGCTGGTTTTGCTTCGGGAGTAGCGTTGGCCAAGGACGCTTTTAATAATGCAGCATCACTATTCATTAATTTTGAGTTTGCAGCTTCAGTCCCGTCCATGGCCGTTAATTCATCAGTTGATACATTTGCTGGCGCAGTCGGGACTTCCAGATTAGTTAGCGGCTCACTTTCGATTTGTGTTGGTTTCGTTTGAAAAATCAGGCTCAGTGCTTTTTCATCTAATCCTTGTGATTTTGCAAACGCCAACAGGCTTTCATCGCTCATGACGGGTGTTGTTGTCGTAATGATATTGAGCTTGGATCCCAAGGGTTGTGCTTGTAATTCGCTCGCCGCCGGTGAAGCAGCACCCTCCATAGCGGCAAGATTTTGCCCCTGTGCACCTGCCATCATGCTGGCAAAGAGCAAGGCAAAATCTCCTCCGGTTTCGGTCGGTTTTTCTGCCGGCTCCGCGCTAAGCCCAGTATTGACGGGCTTTTTGGCATGTATCGGGCTTGCAGCTGGCGAGTGTATCGATGCAGTCATGGGAATGAGTCTTCAGAGTTTGCCTAATGGATAGAGGTCTATAAGCAAAAACTGTGTCAGGCCAGTTATTCCATCTTGTTTTATTTTTTTGACAAGATTAAAACTAGATAAAGTTGCCAGTATCACGCCTTGTAAAGCGGGATTGCAGACACGGAATATTAACTTAAAGTAATGTTTTTTTCATGCCGATTTGGCAGGAAAAGCGAACATCATGTCAACGCGCTAAAGATGGGGATAGGGTTTTAGCTTAACAAGATGCTTATGCTAAGTTGTGACTAGAAAATAAATTGCTATTAATGCAATTTAATTTCATGGTGTGCATGCGCAAGAGCAGGGCAAAGATGCCTAGTCTTGCGAAAAAGAGAAAGTGCGTTTTAGCTTGGGCTGGGTTGGCAAATTGAATTGCTAACCTAGCCCAACCAAGTTTACGAATTAGTTGTGATAAAAAGTACGATTGCTAGGCGGAACCAAGGTAGGAACGGTTTGCCATGCTTTACGTATTTCTTCCATCATATCGTGCACTTCAGCTAATGCAGCTAAGTCATTGTGTGCATTGACGTGAAAGAGTCGACGCGTCACATAGCTATAAAGTTCATTTAGGTTGCGAGCAATATCGCCACCTTTTTCGAAATCCAGTGCGCCTTGCAAGCCAACAACGATACGGCCAGCACGAGCAATTGCTTTAGATTTATCAATAATGGCGCCATTTTCTATATGGCCTCTGGCAGTAGATAAACTCTCGATCAATCCATCAAACAACATCTGAATGAGTTGAATATTATCTGCACCAGTCACACCAGTGGTGATTTTCACGTCGCCGTAACTGGCGAGGGCTCGTTGTCTCATGTTCATGGTTTTGCACTCCCGGCTGATTAATTGCTTCAGACCATGTATCGGCAAGTGCGTGAAAGACTTTAGGCGTGAACTGCAG
>JACCDH010012720.1_pt1 | contig 14013 bp, 14 predicted proteins | sample 7442481 | NCBI WGS metagenome assembly JACCDH01 (sample SAMN15323433, study PRJNA562643) | freshwater metagenome | isolation source: river surface water | place: USA:Blue River Watershed | collected 2017-08-15
GATGGAAGCCAGACGATAACTGCCAACATTAGCGGGCCATCTGAACTGGTACTGGGATCTAAATTTGGGATGAAGATGCACCTTGGAATCAACTACAGAATTCTTAACACTGTTGTGGAATACAAGAAAAATGAACTGATTGCATGGCGCCATTTTGGAAGGTGGAGATGGCGCTACGAACTTGTCGATTTGGGCGATGGATCTACTCAGGTGACTGAGAGTTTTGATGCGACCCCCGCCCCGAAGCTTTCCCACCTTTGGCTCGATTTCCGCAAGGCTTTACCGTGGACTCAAATGGCGGTTGCAAAAACTCTTGTTCGATTAAAGAAGATTGCTGAAGACAACGAGTAGATACGGCTGTTGTTAGTTTAATTCTTTACTTTATTGACATTAGATAGCGCCCAAAGAACACAAAGCACAATTCCGATGGCAGATAGAACCATTGTCAACGTAACGCTCTCACCCAAAAGAAGTGCAGACCAACCCAAAGTCATGATTGCTTGTAATTGCTGAACTTGAGACCCGTGAGCGACTCCAAAGTCACGCAAGCCGCGATACCAGGCGAAGAATCCGAGATACATAGACGAGAGTCCGATTCCAAGCATGCCTAGGACAGCATCAAGATGAAGCGTGTATTCCGAAGATGTTGCTAGATAAACGGCGATGGTTCCAGGAATTGCAATCGGCAAGCTGACGATGACGACCCAAGAGATAACCTGCCAGCCAGGCAAGTAATTGGTGAGCCCGGCACCTTCTACATAGCAATACGAAGAAGCGATGACGGCTCCCATAATAATCAAATCTGTAATTAAGTCAGCGCTAGATGTTCCTCCACGGCTGATTGAGAAGAAAACGAGTAGAGCTGTTCCAAGAGTTGATGCAACCCAGAAAGAAGCACCAGGATGTTTTCTATTCTTAATCACCGCAATGATTGCAGTTACAAGCGGCATCACGGCGGCAACGACAGAGACATGAGCAGATGTTGTGCGATGTAATGCGATCGCTATCAGTATCGGCCAGCCAAAAACTGCACCGAGTGCCGTGAAGACAGTAGGTCGCCACAAATGTCGTGGAAGCGCGGGCACTTTGAAAGCAAGCATTAAAGGAATAGCAAGAAAAGCAGCAATTACGGGGCGAGCAAATGCTGTAAAGAGTGGATCAAAACTTTTCAGTGCCATCTTGGTGAAAGGCAGTGATAGTGAGAACGCTAGGACTCCGATGAAAGCAAAGAGAAGACCACTTCGCTGGGTCTTGCTCAGTGAAGTGGCCATCTACTTACTTTAATTTAGATTTACTTTTACGGATTTACCAGTTCGCGCAGATTCGTGTGCGGCATCGGCCAAAATTAAAGCTGCTCGACCATCATCGTAGGTTGAACCAAGTACTTTGCCTTCTTTGATTCCATCAACGAAGAGCTTGAGTTCATTACGGTATGAAGCGGCGTAGCGCTCAAGGAAGAAGTCCATATATGGCTCACCGCTTGTGGTGACATCCTTGTTATAGAGCTGCACAGTTGAGTGGCCAAGGTTGCTGATCTGCAGCATGCCTTTATCTCCAAAGACTTCAATGCGCTGGTCATAACCGTAGGACGAGTGACGCGAATTCACGATGGTGACAATTTCGTTATTTGCACCTTTCATTACAACGCTGACATTGTCGAAATCACTTTCTTCCTTGATGTAATCGCAGAAACTATTTGCCCCAAAGGCTGAAACTTCAACAATATTTGGCACAAAGTTGCGAGCCATATCAAAGTCGTGAATTGTCATATCCCGGAAGATTCCGCCAGAAACTGCAATGTAAGCCTGTGGTGCCGGTCCTGGGTCACGACTAGTCAGAATTACCTGCTCGATATTTCCAATTTCGCCATTGGCTACCTTGCGCTTGACCGCCTTAAATTGTGGATCTTGGCGACGGTTAAAACCAATAGTGACATTTGTCTTCGCTGAATTTACCAGTGGGCGAAGTTCATCAACATTCTTAATATCTAGATCAATTGGCTTTTCGCAGAGGGCATGAACTCCAGCGTTAATGGCTTCACGCAAAAGTGGAACGTGGGTAGGAGTTGGTGAACCAATGATGACTGCATCAATTTCGCCAGAATTAATCACTGCAACTGGGTCAGATGCGACTTTGCCACCGAAGTCGGCAGTTACCTTTTTGGCTGACTCTTCAAAGGGATCTACAACATAGACCAATTCAAGGTTTGGATTGTCGTTGACGCTGCCAGCATGAACGTAACCGATACGTCCTGCACCAATAATTGCGATCTTTAGCTTCTGTGTCATTGTGCGAGCCTATTCCTTACTGAGTAATTGTGGAACTTACTTAAAGCGAGTCCCGATTTGGTTTCCGATGGTGAGAGCAGTTTTGATATTGGAGAGTGATTCTTGGTGTGTGTAGAGCGGAGATTCAAGTAAGCCTTGCTCAACATATTGTGCGAAGGCATGGACTTGGTGGATGAGGCCAAGATGCTCGGGGAGTCCAAGATCATCTACCCACGTTGTCTGAGCAGCATTGAATTCTGGGCCATGCAGAGTAATTGAAGTAGGCGTAAAGAAAGGAGTTCCAAAAGTGAGCGCACCTTTAGTTCCAGAGACTCCAGCCCAATGAGGCAAAGTTGTGCGCGCTGAGAGAACGAAGGTAGAACGAGAACCATTGGCATAGCGCATAAAGGTATGTGTCTCTTCATCAATCTGATTGTGGTGCAACTTTCCGAAGGCATGAATCTCATTTGGTTCGCCGAGGAATTGCTGCGAAAAGGCGATTGGGTAGATACCCATATCGATGATGGGGTTTCCACCGCCAATAGTGAATAAACGAGGAACTTCTAGGTTCGCTTGGCAGAAATTAGAAATTACAAGTTCGATGTCACCCAAGGTGCCATCGGCGACAAGCTGACGAGCGATGTCCATCTGTGGCAAGAAGCGAGTCCACATAGCTTCCAGTGCTAATACTTTTTTCGCTTTTGCTGCGGCGTAAATCTGTTCTGCCTCAGCCAAATCCATAGTGATTGGTTTTTCAATCAGGACATGCTTGCCAGCATTGATTGCAATCAGTGCAACTTCAAGGCGATCAGATGGCAAAGTTCCTAAGTAGATTGCATCAATATCGTCACGGGCTGCGAGTTCTTCGTAAGAATTATGAAATGAAGGAAGGTTCCATTTCTGCGCAAAAGCTTCTGCCTTTCCTGGTGTGCGAGATGCCACCGCAACAAATTGCTGGTTGGAATTAAGTTGCGCAGTTTTGACCATCGCTTCACTAATCCAGCCGGCGCCAAAAACTCCCCAGCGGAGAGGTTTTGAATCTGCTGCTTTAAAGATATGTGGCTTCGGAAGTGTCGTCATTACAAACTCCTACTTATCTGGATTTGGGACGGTGACATCGCGAACAAAAGATTCGAGGTCATTTACTGATTGTAAGAAACCGCGAAGCGTGCGCAGCGTTGCCCCAAAGTTTGTGAACTCTTCCACATTAAGTCCATCAACTTCGTACATTTTTCTAAATTCAGGCATTTTTTCTAACATTGGCTCAAGGATGCGCGCTTCGATTGGTTCATTAACGCTATTGAGGTTGGGAACAATTCCTGATTTATTGATCTTTACCTGCCATGAATAAGGTGGTGAAATAACGGAATCTCCACCGATGATTTCTGACCAATGCATGTGATTGCGGAAAGCTGCAGATAACAATCGCGTGCGATAGCCGCGCTCTTGATACACCTTATGAGCATTTCGGAACACTGCAACGCCAGCCCATTCCATGATTCCAGGATCGACTGATATTCCAGCCTTATCGGCTGCAACCTTTACCCAATCATCAACGCGACCGACCATGATGGTGCAAACAGGGCCCATCTGCGAAATATCTTTTCCTTCTGCTTCGCGTCGCTTAAGGCCACGTTCGACCGCTTCAGCAACTGCAATTGTCTGTGCAACCGAAAAGGAAACAGTGGCATTGATGCTGACACCTTGGTAGGTAGCCTCTTCAAATGCTGTAATCGCTTCGGTAGTGACCGGAATCTTCACAATCATATTTTTAGCAAGTTGCGAAAATTCAAGCGCTTGATCAGATAGAGCTTTCGCATTTCGGAAATTGCGTGGGTCAGTCTGAATAGATAGGCGACCATTGCGACCGTTCTGCTTTTCAAATTCCGGTTCAAAAAGTTTGGCGGCATTAACCGAGAGTTCTTTCACCATCGCCCAACCGATTTCATCATCAGTTGCAGATGGATTTGCATTGGCATATTCCTTGATGCGAGTGACCCAGTGATCCTTATCTGCTTTGAGCGCAGTAAGTGCAATTACAGGGTTACATGTAGCACCCACGATTCCCCATGTAAGAGCATCTTTGAGCTCTTTCGGATCAGCCGAGTCATTCCACAGAACTGTCTGTGAATTCTTCTTCATATAGAGAAATGGTGACTCGGTCATGCGAGCTCCTTTGTTGTGCGATTGGTGTTGACTGGATGAACTTTTTGCCACGTACCTGATGCAATAGAGCGCTTGGCGGCAGCCACACACTCTGCAGCCGAGTAGCAATCGGATGCTGAAGGTGCATATTGCCTCCGTTCCAGAACCGACTTCACAAAGAGAGATGCTTCGATGGTTTTGAGATCATCAAAACTCATTGAAATACCGCGGCCAGGCTGGAACTTGGCGAAATGGCCATTCTCAGCTCCAGAAAGTGCTCGTGTAAAGCCATATTCGGGCGCCTCGCGGTAGGCGACCTCAAGTTCTGTTAAGCGTTCAAAGTTCCAACGCAAAGTACCCATCGAACCCCGCACCTCAATGCTGTATTCACAAGCAGGCCCAACAGCGATACGTGAACTCTCGAATGTGCCACTCGCGCCATTGGCAAAGCGCATCATGCCCGAAGTCCAATCCTCATTTTCGACCGTGCGGAGCACGCCATCTGCATTCTTTGCAAAGTGGGAAGTGCCGGCCGCTGCTTCACGGCGTTGCTTGATGAAAATCTCTGATTGCGCACTGATTTCAGTGATGTCATCAACAACATATTGAGCTAAATCAAAGCCGTGCGACATCAAATCACCCAGAACGCCGGAACCTGCAAACTCGTTGACATAACGCCAAGTGAAGGCACCCTCGGGGTCATTAACATAATCTGCAATCATCTTGACTTCAACGTTATAGATCTTTCCAAGTTTCCCACCACGCACTAATTGGCGGGCATGCGCAATTGCTGGAGATTGACGATAGTTAAAACCCACAGCTGTCATCAATTTCTTTGCGCTTGCACCTTCAGCAATTTCTTTAGCTTCATTTTCATTTCTACCCATTGGCTTCTCAATCCAGAAATCTTTGCCAGCTTTGATAGCCGCCATAGCAATTTCGTGATGTAAAAAGTTAGGGGAGCAGATTGAGACAATGTCGACATCAGGATGGTTGATTACATCAAGATAATTATCGGTCGCTTGCTCAAAACCCATCAGGTTAACGGCGTTGTTACGCGCAGCTTCGAGCGTGTCAGCGGCAATCACTTTGCGAATTGATACTCCAAGTTCTGGATACCGTTCTGCAACTTGTGAAATTCCACGACTATGTACGCGACCCATCCAGCCAACGCTGATGAGGCCGTAACCGAGTGTTTTTGCAGCCATTTACGCCTACTTCACGCGAGCGGCGCGGGTAGCAGCCAGGATGTGTTCACGAGTGCGTTGAGCAATCGGGAATGGCATATCTACTGGGCATCCGTACATATCTTGCTCAATAATGGCAAAGATATCTGGGTTAATTTCAAGGGCGCGTTCGATGATTGGTGCAAACTTTGGGACACCTTCAAAGCCGGGCTCTGTCATAACTCCCTTTGCAACTGCTTCAACGAATGGCAGATCATTTTTTAGAGTCTCAGCCAAGATATCTGGATGAACTTGCTTCAAGTGCAGATATCCGATGCGCTCTGGATAAGCGTTCATCATCTTTATGTTATCGCCAAGGTAATAAGCGAAGTGGCCTGTATCTAGGCACAGATTTGAATACTTGGGATCTGTCTCTTGTAGGTATCGTTCAACTTCTTGATATGTACCAATATGGCTATCAGCATGCGAGTGGAACTGCTGATGGATTCCAAATTCTTCAAGTAGCGCCTTACCTAATTTATTGTGACCAGCTGCGAGGCGCTTCCACTGTTCATTAGATAGCGTGCGTGATTCGCGGGCTTGACCTGTTTTGTCATCGCGCCATAAATCTGGGATTACAACTAAGTGTTCTACACCTAATTTTGAAACAAGAGTTGCAACTGCAAGTGCTTGATCCCATGCGCGTTGCCACTGGCTCTCATCTTCTTTGTGGAATCCTGTAAAGACAGTTCCGGCTGTCATCTTGAGATTTCGCTTACCAAGTTCATCTTCAAGTTGTTTTGGATCGGTCGGTAAATAACCGTAAGGACCGAGTTCAATCCAGTGGTAGCCGGCTTCAACGACTTCATCAAGGAAGCGATCCCATGGCACTTGATGTGGTTCGCTGGGAAACCAAACACCCCATGAATCTGGTGCGGTACCTACGCGGATTTGCTGTGTCATGAGTGGGCTCCTATTTCTTATCTTTTGTGCCGTTACCAAGCAACGGGCGTTGCTTCTTAATATCTACTGAATATTGCGCATAAGCATCCTGGGTGCTCTTAAGGGTAGAAATTGGCGCGATGGGAACATCCCACCACCCCTCGCCACCTGGAGAGTAAAGAAGCGGATCACTATTGATATGAATCAACGTGGCTTTATCTGAACTCTTCGCCTTTTTAACAGCGGCATGAAGATCTGCAATTGCACTTGGTGATTCGTTGATGCTGATGACATCGATACCGAGGCTGGCAGCATTCGCAGCCAAATCCACAGGCAGCTTCGCGCCTTTTTCAAAGTTATTACCTTGCACATCACGGAAACGATATTGCGTGCCGAATCGTTGCGAGCCAATATCCTCTGAAAGATGACCGATGGATGCAAAACCATGATTCTGAATTAGTACAACAATAAATTTCAACCCTTCGGCAACTGCGGAAACAATTTCGGTATGCATCATCAAGTAGGAACCGTCACCAACCATGACGATTGGCATGGCTCCAGCACGCGCGGCGCCAAGACCTGCTGCGATTTCATAGCCCATACATGAGAAGGCATATTCGACGTGATAACCAAGAGGAGAACGCACACGCCATAATTTATGAAGATCGCCGGGCAACGATCCTGCTGCACAAATTACTGTGTCATTTGCATCTGATGCCGATTGCACAGCATGAATGATTTCCGTTTGGCTTGGCAGCGCACGTTTTTGATCAAGAAATGCAGCATCAACGACTGCATCCCATTCCTTTTTCTCAGCAAGAGCGCGCGCTGAATATTCTGCTGAAACCTGGAAGTTAGTTAGCAGAGTTGAGAGTTCTGTAAGTGTTTCGCGTGCATCGGCCACGACTGGCATCGCGCTACCGTGTTTAAATGCATCGAATGACGCAATGTTGATATTGATAAAGCGAACATTTGGATTTTGAAACGCAGTTCGACTAGAAGTTGTGAAATCGCTATATCGCGTGCCTATTCCGATGATGACATCGGCATCTTTTGCTAATCGATTAGCGGCGGTAGTGCCGGTAGCGCCTACAGAGCCTAGATATTGTGGATGATCCCAATTGAGCGAACCAACACCAGCTTGGGATGCGCTCACCGGAATTTTGGTCTGCTCGACAAATTTTTGGAGCGCTTGGTGAGCATCAGAGTAGATGACTCCACCACCTGCAATGATGAGAGGCGCCTTTGCAGTTGAAATTACGCGGGCCACATCAGCAAGCAGCGTAGCTTCAGCGCGTGGACGACGAATATGCCACTCGCGATCTGCTAAAAATTCTTCTGGAACCTCAACTACTTCTGCCTGTACATCTTCAGGAAGTGCGATTGTAACTGCACCGGTTTCTACAGGATCAGTTAATACTCGCATAGCCCCAAGCAATGCTGAAAAAACTTGCTCCGGGCGTTGTACTCGATCAAAGAATCGTGACAACGGTTTGAAGGCATCATTCACTGAAAGAGATGCATCGTGTGGCACCTCCAATTGTTGTAAAACTGGATCGGAAGCGCGATTTGCAAAAGTATCTGATGGCAGTAGTAGAACGGGCAATCGATTGGTTGTTGCAACCGCAGCACCAGTAAGCATGTTGGTTGCGCCCGGTCCAACAGAAGCTGCGCACGCAAAGGTGGCGCGGCGGCGCTTCATGCGTGCAAAGGCAGAAGATTCGTGGACCATCGCTTGTTCATTGCGAGCTTGGTAATAAGGCATGAGCGAAGGATTGTCGACAGAAAATTGTTTGAGAGCTTGTCCAATACCAGCTACATTTCCATGTCCGAATATTCCAAAGATTCCAGGAATGGTTCGTTCACGATGGCTGCCGTCAACTGTGTATTGATGAGCCAGAAACTCAACAATTACTTGACCCACAGTCATCTTGCGCGTTGCCATATCGATTCCTTCCTAAGCTCCGTAGGGCAATCTTGGGTCTGTTTGTTGTGATTGCCAAGTCTGTCTAATCCATGCCTGATCAGGGTGGTCGGTAGCATTCCAAGCACGTTCTGGATCAGGACCTGCCATCACATTGAAGAAATACAAGTCATAACCTGGGCCGGCAGCGGCTGGTCCGTGCCAGCCATATGGAACTAGTGCAACATCGCCGGAATGAATCTCTTCAGCAACATCGTAGGGACGTTCATCGGCAGAGAATCCACGGAAGTATCCAAAAGGAGAAGATGTAGAAGTTGTTGCGCCGCGAGTAACAGCGCTTTCGAAATAATAAATTTCTTCTAAAGTGGATTCTTTTCCGGGGATGTAGCAATCATGTTTATGTGAAGGGGACCCAGACCAATTTCCGGCGGGAACTATAACTTCACAGACCACCATGCGATCAGCTTCTAAGGTATCGGGCATTCCTAGATTATGAACCTGTCGTGATTCGCGTCCTGCGCCACGAATTGCAACTTGCACCTTCTCTTTTGGCGTGAATTGAACTGGTTTAGAGATAGTTGCAGGTGTTTCGCCGACTGCTATCCGACCAGTTCCGGTGATTGTTGCTGAAGTATTTATCGGTAGATAGAGAAAATCTGTTGGGCCGCAAAAAACAGATTCTCTTCCAGTAAGTACTTGTTGAGCAGGAGTATCTCCTGAAACTACATAATCAACAGTCGCACTGGCACCTTCTAGGAGAAAGATAATTCGTTCGTTGGTATCAGCTGGGAGTGTGAGTGGTTTTGTGAGTTTGCCGATGCGCAGCCCTGTGTATTTCCAACCGGTCACCGGAGGATTTGTTGCATCGATATGCACATCCCAATCACCGCGGGCAAGTTCCGATGAACGGAAGTACCACTTCTGTGCTTGAGATGGCATCTATCGAATTAATTCTGTGGGAAGCCGAGGTTGATTCCACCATGGCTTGGATCAAGCCAACGAGAGGTAATCGCCTTGCCACGTGTAAAGAAGTGAACACCTTCGACACCGTGCGCTTTGGTGTCGCCAAAGAGTGATTGCTTCCAGCCACCGAATGAGTAATAAGCAACAGGTACAGGAATAGGAACGTTGATTCCAACCATTCCAACCTCAATTTCATTTTGGAAGCGACGGGCTGCGCCTCCATCGTTGGTGAAAATGGCGGTTCCATTACCGAATGCTCCGCTATTGATCAGCTTTACTCCTTCGTCATAGCTCTTCACGCGGACGATAGAGAGAACAGGTCCAAAGATTTCCTCGGTGTAGACCTTAGATGTAGTCGGGACCTTATCTACCAAGGTTGGCCCAAGCCAGAAACCGTTTGGTTCGCCATCTACAGTTGGATTGCGGCCGTCGACCACAACGGTAGCGCCATCTTTTTCAGCGATATCGATATATGAAGCGACTTTGTCACGATGTTCTTTGGTGACAAGTGGCCCCATGTCGCAAGAGCGGCGACCATCACCGGTGCGCAGCTTGCCCATTCGTTCAACAATTTTAGGAATTAACTTATCCGCAACAGGTTCAACGGCAACAACTACTGAGATTGCCATGCAACGTTCGCCAGCGCTACCGAAACCTGCGTTAATGGCTGAGTCTGCAACTAGCTCGAGGTCAGCATCAGGAAGAACCAGCATGTGGTTCTTGGCGCCACCGAGCGCCTGCACTCGTTTTCCAGAACGCGAAGCGTTTTCGTAAATATATTGCGCAATAGGTGTTGAACCAACGAAAGAGATTGACTCAACATCAGGGCTATTGAGAAGTCCATCTACAGATTCTTTATCGCCATTGAGTACATTAAATACGCCATCAGGAAGGCCTGCCTCTTTCCAGAGTTTTGCTATCCAGATTGATGCGCTTGGATCTTTTTCAGATGGCTTGATGACAACGGTGTTTCCAGCAGCGATTGCGATTGGGTAGAACCACATAGGAACCATCGCTGGGAAGTTAAAGGGGCTGATGATTCCAACGACGCCAAGTGGTTGGCGGGTTGAATAGACATCTACACCAGTTGAAACGTTTTCGGAGTAGAAACCTTTCAGCAGGTGAGGAATTCCAGTTGCAAATTCAACGACTTCCTGGCCACGAGTAATTTCGCCAAGAGCATCTGATAGCACCTTGCCGTGTTCGCTGGTGATGATTTCAGCAAGCTCGCTCTTTTTATCGTTGAGTAATTCGCGGAATTTAAAAACAATCTGCTGACGCTTAGCGAGTGATTCATCGCGCCAACGAGGGAAGGCATCCTTGGCCGCTTTGATGGCAGCGTTGATCTCAGCTTGATCGGCGAGGGCAACTCGCTTGGTCTCGGTGCCAAGAGCGGGGTCATACACCGGAGCGGTTCTGCCTGATTTGCTGACATATTCGGCGCCATTTATCCAGTGATTGACGGTTGTGCTCATGTTTCCCCCTAGAAGTAAGACCCCGATAATAGAGGTCAAGTTGCGTTACACATAAGTCACATTTAGGATTGAAGCGTTTAAGGGGAGTACCTAGTTACAGCTACCTCGTCAATACGGTGTAAAAACCCGGGGCGCTGGCCACCACAGTGGTTAGGAAGACCTTGACCACGTTCTTCATTACGCGAGTCAAGGAGCCTTTTCATGGATGTATCACTACTGGTCTGGTCACTTACAGTCGGAGCAATTCTTCTTCTGATCATTGTTGACCTCTTCACCGTCAGCGCCAAACCTCATGAGGTTAAATTTAAGGAAGCCGCTGGCTGGTCAATTTTCTATATCGGAATTGCTATTGCCTTCGGTATTTGGGTCTGGAGCCAATACGGTAGCCAGAAGGGCACCGAATATTTCGCCGCTTACTTAGTAGAAAAATCTCTCTCCGTAGATAACCTCTTTGTCTTCGTCATTATCTTGGCGCAGTTTGCTGTGCCTAGTATTTATCACCAGAGAATTCTGCTTATCGGTGTTGTTCTTGCATTGGTACTTCGTGCAATCTTTATCGCGGTTGGAGCAGCAGCGCTCGCTGCGTTCTCCTTCACCTTCGTGATCTTTGGTGCAATATTGATTTGGACCGGCGTTGGTCTCTTCAAACACTGGGATGAAGATCCAGAACCTAGCGATAACAAACTGGTCAAAATTATGCGCAAGCGGATTGCGATGGTTGACGAGTATCACGGTACAAAGCTCTTCATCCGTCAGAACGGTAAGCGTTATGCCACTCCGATGTTTATGGTGATGGTGGCAATTGCTTCGACAGATTTACTTTTCGCACTCGATTCCATTCCAGCAACATTCGGCGTTACATCTGAGACTTTCCTGGTCTTCTCCGCCAATGCCTTTGCTTTGTTGGGTCTGCGCGCGCTCTACTTCCTCGTGAAGGGGCTTTTGGACCGATTGGTATACCTCTCACTTGGACTATCAATAATCTTGATGTTTATCGGCGTGAAACTGGTCGTGACGTACCTTCACGAACAGTTCGACTCAATACCTAAGATTCAAACCTCTATCAGCTTGGGTGTAATCGGTACTATTCTTGTCATATCGACTATCGCAAGCTTGGTGAAGACAAAGAAAGATCCGTCAAGCAAAGCTCACGCTGGTCGAATCACAGGAAGCGATGATGACGATGAAAAGCGAGATCAGTAAGGGTTGGAAACTTCTTCCTTCCCCTATTCGCAAAACGATAGTTTCAGTTTTTGGTTCAACATTTATCGTTATTGGTCTCTTGCTGTCCGTACTCCCCGGGCCATTCACAATTCCACTAGTAATACTTGGTTTGCTCATTCTCGGAATTGAATTTGCCTGGGCGCAGCGCACCTTGGAGAGAGTGAAACAGCAAGGTGCAAAGCTCAATCCTAAAAAGTTATTTAAGAAGTAAAACCTTCAATAGCCCGTCGGTTGCAAGCTCAATCATTTCTAGAACCTCTCGATAGGCCTCGATAGTTTCACCCCATGGGTCGGGCACCTGAAGCCTTTCTGCTTCAGGTGAAGTTGGATCTATATGCGCAAGTTCTGGATCAAAGGATCTCAGCATTACCACCTTCGCTCTATCTGCATCTGTACGCGCACCGTTGAGAATATTGGCGCGATTAGTCAGATCCATAGGCAGAATAAGATCGACTTCGTCAAAGAAGCTCCGTTGAAATTTGCGGGATGTATGTGAGTACGTATAGCCGGCAGCTTCCCACGTTTTTCGAGAGAGATGATGCGCATCCTCGCCATCATGCCAACCTGAAGTTCCACTACTGGTAACTTCAAATCGTGGCTGTGATACTCCGCGAGTTTTATTGTGCAAAACGGCAGCTGCCATCGGAGATCTGCAAATGTTGCCAAGGCAGACCATTTCGACTCGAATCAAGTTTTGGGAGCGTAACTTTTCAATATATTGATTCTGCACGAGATGACCATATCCAAAGATGACGTACTTCTTCTAATATGCGCGTTATGACCTCCGCAGTTCTGGTTGAAGAACTTACTGAAGATCAGTGGCAGCGCTATCGCGATATTCGTCTGGCCGCGCTCGAAAGCGATGGACATGCTTTTGGTGGAAGTTTGGAAGCTGAAGTCCTGTACTCAGAGGATGAATGGCGCTCCAAAGCTCGACAGTATGTAGCGTTGGTTGCCACTGTATCCAATGAAGATATTGGAATGATGACTGTAGAAAATCTCAAGGGAGATTTTGGGGCAACATGCTGGATTGGAAGTTGTTGGGTTGATCCCGAGTATCGTCAACATGGGGCGCTTCGCGCACTCTTTTCTTACGTTGATGCTCAACCCACGCATCGAGCGTGGGGTATTCAGGGGCTAGGGGTGTGGGTCGATAACGAAGTAGCTATTCGAGCCTATGAAAAACTTGGATTTGTTACCAAAGGGGAACCACAAGAGAGCACTCGCAAGCCTGGGCTTTTTTATCAGCGCATGATTAGAACTGCAGCTCTGTAGCTACTCTGCAATATTTTGAAGCTGAATCCGGTATTGGCGTTTTCCGGATTCTAAAACGTATGAATCGTAAAGTTTTCGAGCAGTTGCATTATCTTCATCTGTATTCCAATACAACCGAGAACACTTCATAGCGATTGCGTAATCTTTTACGTAATCAATCAGAGCACGGCCTGCACCATTACCTCTGACTAACGGATCCACAAATAAATCCTCGAGATAGCAATGTCCATTTGGAGACCAAGTTGAGTTCTGCAAGTTATATGTCGTAAAACCGATTACCTGTCCGTCAGACTCAGCTACAGCACACTTCATATTGAAATCAGGGTCCATAATGCGCTGCCATGTGCGCTCTGTCTGTTCAGGTGCAACTGCTGTCTTATAGAAATCCAAATAACCTTGCCAAAGAATGAGCCAGCGCTCTTTATCGCGCGCTTCAATAGGGCGAATAAATACACCTAATTTTTCAGCCATATGCCAATCGTAGTGTGCCGATATACCCTTGGGATATGAGCACACGAGAATATGCTGTCATTACTGGAGCAAGTAGTGGAATTGGAGCAGCGACTGCGCAATTACTTGCTGAAAATGGATATCATGTAATTGCGGCTGCACGTCGTATAGAAAAACTTAAA
>JACCDH010172814.1_pt1 | contig 14012 bp, 13 predicted proteins | sample 7442481 | NCBI WGS metagenome assembly JACCDH01 (sample SAMN15323433, study PRJNA562643) | freshwater metagenome | isolation source: river surface water | place: USA:Blue River Watershed | collected 2017-08-15
ACTACTAATCGTATCCTGACTGCACCCGAGGGCTTTGTTCCTACATACACTATTAAGATAGATCAAGAAATTGAAACACGTCAGCTTTCTGCAGATGATACATTCTTTAAGTCAATCCAGCGTTTTGTTGAATGTATAGGTGATGCTGAGGTTAGAGAAGGGGAGTATGAGCTTTTGAGGAAGCAGCAAGAGTTAGTCGAGGAATTTATAAAGTTGTCCAAGTTACAAGTAAGATAACTATATATGGATTTTATAATTATCCTAAATTGTTGATTTCACGGGCATCTTGGGATATAAAAGTGCACCTATAAATAATATGCATGTGATAATAGTAGAATGTACCAAGGAGTATTGGGAGTTTGTAAGAAAGCTCAGAATGGATGGTAGAGTGATTGATGGTTTTATACAAACCCAATCTATTACGAAGGAACAGCAAACCAATTACATGATGAGTAATTCGCAGCATTACCGTATATGCTTGGTTGATGGAAAGCCCGCTGGGTATGTTGGAGTGATTAATGATGATATTAGAGTATGCTCTCACCCAGAGTTTCAGGGTTTAGGAGTTGGTAAGTTTATGATTAACGAATGTATGAAGATTTGGCCAACCGCATATGCTAAAGTTAAATTAGGAAATACTGCAAGTGATAAATTATTTCTTAGTTGTGGGTTTGAAGTGAGTGGTAGTGACGAAGACTTTACATACTATAAATTAGTGAAGAGAATGAATTGGATGTAAAAAACAATAGCTGAACAATTTAATTTATTGAAAGTTGTTGATAATTAAAGATACCCAGCACCTTTTCTTTAAATGGCAATAAATACATTTTAAAAATATAAAGAGATAACTAATCTTAAATCAAGCATAATTCAAATTAGTAGATACGATTTTCAAATACTCCAAGTCATTGGTGGTGTGAAAAAACATTGAATTAAGTAGATGCTCATTCTGTTAAGCACGGAGAATCAACTAATTCAATCACATGTTAATCGTATAGTAAATTCATTGTTAACTGGCAGATAAATCTCTTTTAAGAGTTTTCATGGCGATAGATTTAAGTATAATTGCAAACGATATTACAAATGAACTTAAGAATTATACTTGTCATGGAAATGTCAACGAGGTATTGGTTAAACAAATTCAATGATTCGTGCAACTCTCCTAGTTTATTTTAATTGAGATGTGGCGGATAAATGAGATGTGAGTGAAATGTTTAAGTGGTACTCAATTTAAGTATCTAGAAATTAACACAGTGAAATATAATATTCTAGTAGTTTCTTCGTATCCTCCTAGCCGTTCTGGTGGACTAGTTCAAGATAATATGGACGCTTTGGTAGAAGCGGGACATAAAGTCGATTTCTTTACTCTCTATGCTTTTTTAGGACAAAAGGAAAATCAATATAGCATTCTTCCAGAACCTAAAACCGATAAATTACTAAGACTAAAGGAGAAGTTTCCTTTTCTGGCAATTTTCAATTCTTTGGCTAAAAAGATATTTCGTACTCCAGAGGGAAAAATGAATTTTGTAGAAAACCATGGATATAGAATTCCGCATTTGGATGAGACAAATCCTCCCGTAGATGATGCAACTTTGAATTTATTCTTGCCAAACAAAACATATGACTTTATTCAGGTATTTATTACAGAAAGAATGCTAACAACCATTTCGTTTGTAACGATATATAATAAATATAAAGTCCCATTGTTAATAACATGTTTAGACATGCTTCATTTTACAGGGGGATGCTATTTTTTTGGCGATTGTGAAAGGTATTCTATAGGTTGCGGCAAGTGTTTGGTATTAGATAGTGATGATGAGAATGATCAAACTCATATAAACTATATGTGCAAAAAAGATGTTTATCCCAAGATTCAATATGCCATATTATGTAACATGCACCAAAAGAAGTTTGCTTTGAAATGTAATTTATTTAATTCGAAAAATATATTTACGATCCCCTTAATTATTAATGAAGATAAGTTCATTTCAAATGATCAAACTATCTGTAGAAAACATTTTGGAATTCCGCCTAATAAAAAGTTTGTAATTTTATCAAGATACGAAAAAAAATTAAGCCGATCAAAGGGTTATAATCATCTTTTTAATATAATTAACATTTATGCGGCAAAGGCCACAAAATCAGAACTTGATTCATCTCTACTTATCCTTATAGGCAGTAAGGACGAACAGTTTGCAAGTCAAATTGAAATGGACACCTTGTGTTTCCCAAGACTTGATTTGGAGAACCTCATTAAATCTTATTCTGCAGCATCCGTATTCATCAGTACATCTATTGATGATGTAGGCCCATCAATGGTTAATCAATCTATGATGTGTGGTACACCGGTTGTTACCTTTTCTATCGGTACCGCACTCGAAGTCACTCGAGAAGGTGAAAATGGTTACATGGCCGAAAATTTCAACGACAATGATTTTGTTGAAAAAATATTCAAAATCTCTCGTCTCACAGCAGAAGACTACACGAAAATTCGAAAAAAAACCCGAAATTCAGCCTTGGAGATTAATTCAAAACAGGCCAACGCTGAGCGTATCATTCAGATATATCAAGAAACTGTACAATTATATAGTTGTTGACTGTAATTTTCGCTTGTAAGTTGTGCAATTTTATATGGTTAGTTTGTTCGTCAATTTTTTTTTACTAAACATTTACCTTACAGGTGTATTGCAGAGTTTTCATATTGGAGTTATTTGATGCGGGTAAGAATTTATAATAATGAAATATTTTATAAACAGATTAATTGTTCTTTTTCCTTTACAGTATTTTGCCCTGGAGATTGGGACCACTAGATTTGATCTTTTTAATATACTATTTCTATTTTTTTTTCCTTTTGCAGCGTTTAAGGTCAGATTCAAAAAGAAAAATCTTTTGCTGTTTGGATGTTACCTTTTGTTATGTATAGTATTGCTTTTGAATTCTAGTATACAGTATCCAATGTACAGATTTTTGTCATCCTTTCTATGGCTGACTCTAACTCTCTTTGTTTTTCTGAATTCTTATGATTTTTATTATCCTAAGTTATTTAGCTTAATAAATGCCCTAGGATTATTACTATTATTTGGAATCTTGTTTCACAAATTATTTTTTCTTGACGCACGTCCTAAATTATTTTTTTCTGAACCTTCAGTGGCTGGTTTGATACTTTATTGTTATTCTTTTGTGTTTTTTTACTTGGTTTTTATTAACAAAGAGGTAAAAATAAACTTTATTAAAGGTGTTGCTTTTTTTGGGGGGGGATTGTTGACTGAATCAGCTCACATAATTACTTTTCTAGTACTAATTTCATTCGTTATTCTGAGCAATTTTAAATTTAGGCATTTTATCATGTTCTTAGTTTTAGGATTTTTTGCTTTTTCTGTTATTCCCGAATCGCTTTTGAATAAATTTAGTTTTAGCGAAAATATAGATGAGTACTCTTTGAGTCAATTATCATGGTTGCAAGGATACAATCAAGCAATTTCTAGTGTTCAATTAAATCCTTTTATTGGCCAAGGTTTTGGCAGCACTGGTTACATTAATTTTTATAGTGATTATGAAAAAGTACTGCAAAAGAGTGATTTATCGGATCTAAATCGTTATGACGGGTATAGTTTGTTTTTTAGATGGGTTATTGAACTCGGTTTTTTAGTTACAATTCTTATTTTTTTGTATTTTTTAGTAAAACTTATTAAAGGGTTACGCCAACATAATGTATGTGAAAGTGATAGATTTGTGATATTTCTGTTTGGTTTTTCTGTTTTTTTGGGGTCCTTATTGAAGGAGCCTAATTATGGATTTTCAACTTTTTTGTTAAGCTTTTATCTAATGGGAATGTATAAGAATAAAAGGAGTGGGAGTAGTTCACTATTGATGATAAATTGATTTAGATTATTTTTTTCATTGTAATGTAATTTGCTTAAGCTTCTACATATGATAAAATTTACAATTATTATTGCTACTTTTAATGCACAAGATCATATTGAAAGCACCATTAAAAGTGTCATTGATCAGGGTTATGAAAATATTGAATTAGTGATAGTTGACGCTTGTAGTACTGACAAAACTCTCGAGATTGTCAATAAATATTCTCCTTACATAAAAAAAATTATTTCCGAAAAGGATAAAGGTATTTACGATGCTTGGAATAAGGGAATTAAAAATAGTGTAAATGAGTGGATACTTTTTTTGGGTTCAGGAGATACTTTGACCACTGGTAGTTTAAATCGTTACGCAGAATACATTGCTTCAAGTTCAACGTCGTTTCAATTTATTTCATCTAGAATAAATTTAGTTAAGGCTGATGGCAGAATAACTAGAGTAATTGGAAAAGCTTGGAGGTGGAGTTCTTTCCGAAAGTTCATGTGTACTAGTCATGTTGCTGCTTTGCATAATAGATCTCTATTTGTTGATCAAGGCTACTATGATTCAAACTTACGGATTGTGGGTGATTATGAATTATTGTTGAGATTACAAGATAAATTGAAAGCGGGTTTTGTTAATGATATTCAAGGAAATATGTTGGTTGGAGGAGTGAGTAATAATTTAAATTCACTTCGAGAAACTTTATCTATTAAAGTCAAAAATTCTGATCGTAGTATACTTGGGTGTTTCCTTGATTATTATTATTCAGTTATTGTTTGGATCATACGAAATAGAAGATTTGTTTAAGCCAAAGATCTTGTTTTTTGCTCCTTTGCCACCACCTTTTGGAGGACAGGCAATCATGTCGGAAATTGTTTTTAAGGTATTAAATCCAAGATATGTTATAAATATCAATGTGGATGGTAGTATTTTATTAAATACAATTATTTTATTTAAAATTCCGTTTTATTTGATATTCAAAAGGCCAGATTTAATATATTTTACATGTTCGAGATCTAGAATGGGGGCGATAAAAGACTTGGTGCTGCTCTTTTTAGCAAGATTATTGAACATTAAAACTGTTAATCATTTGCACGGAAACGAAATTCATGAAATACTTTATCCGAAATTTTTTAAAAGAATAGTGACAAGCGCATATCAAGGAATAGATACTACGATTTTTGTTTCACATAAGCAAGCAGATGATTTCCCAATTGTAATACCATCAATGAAAAAAGTTGTCCTTCCCAATTGTTTTGATAAGGTATTCGATGATATCTCTTGGTCCCACAAAAAGTTAATAGTTAACACTAAAGAAGTAAATATTCTTTTTATATCATTCTTAATGGAAAGTAAGGGCATATTTATAGCTCTTGAGGTTTTTGAACGACTAGCAACTGATTATTCTCACTTGAAATTCAATGTGGCAGGAGATTTTCGGACTGACTATTTAAGTTCCTCATCAGATGTAAGAGTAAAATTTTTCAAAAAATGGAATATGCTTGTTACTCGTTTCCCCGGTAGATTTTTTTTTCATGGTGTTGTTACCGGGGAGTTAAAGAGAGAGCTGTTTTTAAAAAATGATATTTTATTCTTTCCAACCTTTTTTAAAACGGAGTCGTTTGGCCTTGTTATAATTGAATCGATGCGCTCTGGCAATGTGGTTGTTGCTTCAGATTTTAACAATATATCAGAATTAGTAAATGAGGAAAGAGGTAAACTTTTTTTCCCAAAAGATATTAATGGTGCCGTTTCTGCTCTTGAATTTTACATAAATAATTTAAACGAAATGAGGGAGGTTCAAAGAAATAACATGCATTATAGCGAAACAAATTATTCTCAAAATCAATTTGAGAAAAATATTTCTTATTTATTGGAAAATATTTTGAGTGAATGAGTAAAGTAGTAGTTACAGGTGGTTCTGGTTTTATTGGAACGAATCTGGTAAATATGTTTTTAGAATTAGGATGGGTAGTATTGAATTATGATATAAATCCACCAAAAATCGAATCGCATTATAAGTTTTGGAAAAAGATTGACATTACTGAACGAAGGTTGTTGATTGATTCCATTAGAAATGATATGCCAGATTACATTGTTCATTTAGCTGCAAGGACTGATTTAAATGAGCTTTGTTCTATAGATGGATATAAAGCAAATATAGAAGGCGTTCGTAATATAATGGATTCTGCGTCGAATATACCGAAACTGAAACGCATTATACTTGCTTCATCAATGCTCGTTTGTAAATTAGGTTATAATCCAGTCAGTTTTGATGATTATATGCCAAATAGTTTTTATGGTGAAAGTAAAGTTGAAACTGAGAAAATTATAAAGCAATACGAAATAAATTGGACAATTGTTAGGCCTACTTCTATTTGGGGCCCGTGGTTTGGAGAACCATATAAACATTTTTTTGATTTGGTCGTAAGAGGATTATACTTCAACATACCAGAGAAGTATGCATCAACCAAGACTTATGGTTACGTCGAAAACACATGTAATCAAATAATTAGACTTATGTTGAGTGAAAGCTCTTTGGTTAATCACAACTATTTTTACTTAGGAGATTTGCAACCAATAAATATAACAAATTGGGCAAACAGAATTAGAATATTGAATAATCAGGGTAAATTATTAACCTTACCAGTAAGTTTGTTGAGGTTAGCTGCCATAATTGGAGATTTTTTGAAAAATATTTTTAGAATCAATAATTTCCCAATGACTACTTTTCGATTTAAAAACATGACTAACGATAATATCATTGAAGATTTGAAGCGAACTTTAGAAATTACAAAATGTGGAGAACATGAGAATTTAGATAAGCAAATATTAAAAACACTAAATTGGTTAAATAATAAACATCTATAATTATGAAAAAAGCAATTGTATTAGGAGGTGGAGGATTTATTGGGGCCCATCTGGGCAAGCGTCTAAAGGAGCAAGGTTATCATGTGCGTATAGCTGATATAAAAGATCATGAATATTTTGACCATACTGAAATTTGTCATGAATTCATCAAGTGTGATCTGACAGATCTTAAAGCAGTTGAATTAGTTATCACACATGGTTGTGACGAAGTATACCAATTAGCTGCAGATATGGGTGGCGCACTTTATATTTTTACTGGTAATAATGATGCGAATGTAATGCACAATTCGGCACTCATCAATTTAAATGTGGTAAAAGAGTGCGTAAAAAAAGAAGTTAAAAAGGTGTTCTATTCCTCCTCTGCGTGTATGTATCCAGAGCACAACCAACTTGATCCAGACAATCCCAATTGCGAAGAATCCTCTGCCTATCCTGCCAACCCAGACTCAGAATACGGCTGGGAAAAACTATTCAGTGAAAGACTGTTCTTAGCCTTCGGTAGAAATTATGGCTTAAATGTACGGGTTGCACGCTTCCATAATATCTTCGGACCGCAAGGCACTTGGAAAGGAGGGAAAGAAAAAGCACCTGCAGCAATGTGCAGAAAAGTGGCTGAAGCTAAAGAAGGGGAAAATATCGAAGTCTGGGGTGATGGTCAACAAACCCGGTCTTTCTTGTATGTTGATGAATGTCTGGAAGCTGTTCAACGATTAATGGATAGTGATTTTTCTGGACCTGTAAATATTGGTTCAGAAGAAATGATTTCAATAAATGGCCTTGCCCAGATGGCTATTGATATCTCAGGTAAAAATGTTGGAATTAATAATCTTGGTGGTCAAGATTTTATTGATAAATACGGATTTGCTTGTCCTACAGGAGTGAGGGGACGTAATTCAGACAATAAATTATACCGTGAAAAAATAGGTTGGGAGGTTTCTTTACCACTTGTTGAAGGAATGAAAAAGACCTACGCATGGATTTCAGAACAAGTTGATAAAAACTCAAAGTAGCTATTTTTGGATTCTAAAAATATTTCTGAGATAGAGTTTACGAATAGTTCTCATCCTGGGCAATTAAAGAAAGTTATTTTCTTAGGCTCTGAAATGATATCTTCGGTTACGCAAATCGCTTATGCAGAATTACTTGCAGGGGAGATTATCGAAGAGCATTTACATGAGTCGATGGAAGAAATTTTTTTGGTACTTGATGGTGATTGTGAATTTTGTTTGAACGGAGTTCCTCAAATACTCAAAAAAGATTCTGTAATTAAAATTGCTCCCAAAATCAATCACAAACTAAAGGCCGTTACAGACACTAAACTATATTATTTTGGAGTATCAACAATAGAATGAAGATTTTATTAATTACACAAGTATTTTATCCAGATACTGTCTCGGTATCTCAGCACTTGACTGATCTTGCAAAGAAATTAGTTGAGGATGCACATGAGGTAACTGTTTATACAAGTTGTTATCCATACGAAGATAAAACTCATCGTTATAGTAAGTCAGAGGATTATCAAGGAGTCAAAATTGAACGTCTTAAGCAATCATCATTCGGTAAGAAAAGTACCCTTACCCGACTTTTGGACTTCTTCACATTCTACTTTTCGATTTCAATAAAATTGTTATTCATTAAGCGAAAAAAGTTTGATGTAATTATTGGAACAACTGTCCCACCTCTCTTGTCATTCGTAGGAGTAATTGCCTCAAAGCTAAAAGGGATGAAATTCCATTATTGGGTTATGGATCTTCAACCTGAATTGTCTATATCCTCAGGATTACTTAAGGAAGGGTCTACATCTGCTAAGTTTTTTACAGGTCTTGGAAATTACGTCATTCGAAATTCCTCCAGAATAATATCCTTGGATCGTTTTATGACTCAATATTTGAGCTCAAGAGGTGCAAAAAGGGATTCTATTAAAACTATTGCTGTTTGGCCGGTAATGGAAAAAACCTATACTGGGAGTAGAATGTCTAACCCATTTAGACTCGAAAATAATTTTGGGGATCGGGTTGTCATTATGTATTCTGGCAATCATGCCTATGTTCATCAGCTTGATACATTACTAGAAGCGGCATTAATTTTAAAGGATAAATCTCGTTATCTTTTTGTTTTTGTTGGTGGTGGCGTTCGAAAAAAGGATGTAACTGAATTCAAAAATAAGTATAACCTGGCGAATGTTGTGCAATTACCTTTTCAGCCTAGAGAGAACATTCATAATTCATTAGGGTCATCGGATATTCAAGTTGTTATTCTGGGGAATGGCCAAGTTGGTTACACTCATCCCAATAAAGTATATGGCGCAATGTATATTGGCAAACCAATCTTATACATAGGCCCATCGGAGTCGCATGTTGCTGACCTAATCAATGATTTGGATGGGAACATTAGCGTTCAGCATGGTGAATCACAGATATTGGCAGAGAAGATAGAGACCCTGTTTTCTGCGAGCTGGGATGAAATCAACAGAATAGGTGAAAATAATTTGACTTATGCTAATCAGAATTTTCATCCAGAAGTTTTGAAACAAAAGATGTTAGATGCCATTATCGGATAGAAAGTATTTTCTAACAGGATCCACGGGATTTATAGGTAAATCCGTAAAAAGTTATTTTGGAGAGAATGATATTCAAATTTGGAGGAGAAATGATAGTTTGGATTTACACAAAAAAGTCTTTGTAATTCACCTCGCAGGCAAAGCTCACGACTTGAAAAACACATCTTCTTCTCAAGAATATTACGAAGTCAATACAGAACTAACCAAAAAAGTATTTGATGCGTTTCTTTCTTCAGAAGCAAAGGTTTTTATCACGCTAAGTTCTGTCAAAGCGGTTGCAGATGAAGTAGTAGGTCTCTTAACAGAAGAACATCACCAAAATCCAATTACCCATTACGGTAAGAGTAAGTTATTAGCGGAACAATATATTTTCTCAAAAGAAATTCCTGAGTGGAAGAGAGTTTATGTTTTAAGACCTTGTATGATACACGGCCCTGGGAATAAAGGGAATCTTAATTTATTATATAAACTCGTATCAAAAAATATTCCTTGGCCATTAGCAGTGTTCGAGAACAAGCGTTCGTTTTGTAGTATCGATAATTTGATGTTCATTTTCAAAGAGCTCATTGAAAGGGAGGATATCCCATCAGGCATTTATAATGTTGCAGACGATGAACCGCTTTCTACCAATGAATTAATATGTCTAATTGCACAATCACAAGATAGGAGGCCGAAGCTGTGGAATATTTCAAATAAGTTTATCAAAGGGGTTGCATCCATCGGAGATAAACTTCGTTTACCACTAAATTCAGAACGATTACATAAACTAACTTCTTCATATGTAGTTAGTAATGTTAAAATTAAGGCGGCAATTGGTAAACCTTTACCTTTTTCGAGTAGAGAAGGATTATTAAAGACATTTGAAACATTCAATAGCCAGTGACACGTATTTTCGATTTGATTTTTTCTTTTAGCGGTTTAGTTCTTCTAAGTCCAGTATTGATCTTATTGATAATTATTGGGTATTTTGATACGGGTTCTCCAATCTTTATTCAAGAACGTGTAGGAAAAGGTAAACAACCGTTCAGATTGATGAAATTTCGTTCGATGCATGTTAATGCCCCATCTGTAGCCACCCATTTGGCAAGTGCTTCATCAATTACACCCTGCGGTTCTTTCTTGCGTAAATCCAAGTTGGATGAACTGCCTCAACTATGGAATGTTTTTGTAGGTGATATGAGTTTGGTGGGCCCCCGTCCCAACTTGTTTAGTCAAGAAGAACTGATTTACGAGCGAGATTCTCGCAGAGTTTATTCTGTACGTCCAGGAATTACTGGTTTGGCCCAAATAAACAAAATTGATATGTCTACTCCTCAACTTTTAGCAGAAACCGATGCCAAGATGATTCAAGAATTAAATACTCTTTGTTACTTCAAGTACATCTTCCTTACTGTCTTTTTAAAGGGATTTGGAGATCGTATAAATATTGGATAAGTAATCTTTATTTGATTTAAATGGATAAATTAACGAAGAGAAATTTCATTTTAATTTCTATAATTAATCTGATCGTATTGGTTGAAAGTCTTATTATAATTTATAAATCAAATCCAGATTATTTTATTTCAAATATTACCCAATTAAATTATTTAGTATTTTATTTTATTTTTTTTTGCACACATGCTATATTTTATTCAAAACCAAAATGGCTTTTATTTCTTTCAATCATTCTTTTTACCAATCATTTATTTGAAATAAAATATTTTTTTCAGAATTATTTTTTAAATTTTAAATTTTCTATTTTTGAAATTCATTTAATAGTTTTTTTTCTACTTTTAATCTTAATATCTGCTCTTTTTTATTTTTTAATTAAAAAAAATAAGCTTGAATTAGTAATAGTATTTATTAGTATAAATTTAATTATTTCTCAGTTCATTTTTTTTAATAGTTCATTTTCTAGTCTAAATAATCGAGTAAATAATGGTAATAGGATCTTACGAATTAATAAAAATTTATATATATTCTTACTAGATGAGTATCCTTCTAAGGCGGTTCTTGAAAAATATGATGAGGAAAATGCAACTTTTCATTTAGATCAGCAGCTAATTAATTATCAGTTTAAACAACACTCCTCTACTTTTTCTAATTATACATACACGGAAGCATCTACTTTGTCAATTCTAACTGCGAATCTGTATGAAAATTCAAATATAAACCAAACGATTGCGTCCTTAAATGATAATGTTTTTTCAAATGGTGAGAATTTTAAATATTATCATTATTCAATATTTGACGATAAAAATAGGCCTAATTCCTTAGTTCAGACACAATTTTTTCATGGTTTAAATAACCTATCATTTAGGTATTTGATACCATTTTTTTTCTATTTGTTTACTGATCGAGGATCAGGAAATTTTACAGACTATGATGATTATAATCAAGATGCCTTTTCTCAATTAACAAAAATAGTTGGTTTAAAAAACCGACATGTTCTTTATCAGCACTTATATACGCCTCATTATTTCCCTCTTGTTGAATATCAAAACTATGAAAATAGATTAAAAAATGCCAATTTTTATATTTTAAGAAGTGTTAAATATATTCAAGATGAAGATCCAAACGCAGGAATAATTATTTTGTCCGATCATGGGTATCGCAATTCTAAAATACCAACTGAGTTCTATAATCGCAATATTTTGTACTATAAAAACGTCGAATTAGATACTGCCGCAATTAGTAAGTTTGGAATCTATAAAATTTTTGCTAAAAGTCCTTTTATTAAGTTTTAAAAAAAAATAGAACGATAAAACTATTTAATTCCCTTTGATATTTAGTTTAAAATTTAAGTGGAATGCATTAGTTATTTTCTATAGTCCCCAATTTATGTCCTCATGTCTTCTATAATATTTTAATTGATTAAACCTTTGTGATAATATGAATAGCAATTTAATAGATGTGAGTAATGCTTTTAAATCAATCATTAATTTCAATATATTGTTTCTTCAATCAATAAACAAGGAATTAGATCTAATCTCCTAATTAATTCAAAATTTGTTTTTTCAATGAAAATCTCATTGTTTTAACTTAATTATCTTGTATTAGAAATATTATTAATTAGTTTATAAAGAATCGAATAAATTTTGATTTAATTTCTTTTTGAATAATAATAATATTAATTTGATTACATAAATTTAATTATTTTGTCTTTTTTAATTTAAGTTAAATTTCAATTTAAATTAAATTCTCTTTTCTTTTTTTTTTAAATCGTAGTTCTCTTTTCTGGTTTTAAACTTACACCTAATAGTTTTCAATTGGTTCGTTATCTACTGAACTTCTGTTTTTTTATTTTTCTGCCTGTTTTTGTATCTCAAGCTCAGGGAACCGCTTTTGGTAACCAAACGGTAGATGAGTTTCTTAGAAGGAAGTTTTTAATGGATACAATCAATATTAGTACTGGCTGGATGCTTCGTACTGCAACTGGGTCAGTTGAGGATCTTTTTTATCAAAAGGATAGTCTATCTCGAAGTAAAAAGCTTTTTGACTATGCCATCTTTCCAATTTATTTCAAGACTCGATTAGATGTTTCGCGACCATATGTGGGTGGGGAATATGGGATGATTCCTGCTCGTGGTGTTCAATCATTTGTTAGTACGGGCTTTCAAGCACGGTTTTCTATTTTGCATATTCAGCTTCAGCCTGAGTTGGTTACTGCTCAAAATCTGGCCTTTCCCGGATTTTCAGATACTTTTTCTTCTGGAACCATTGCAGCTCGATTTTTTTATTGGAATATGGGAGATAGTCCAGAGCGATTTGGTAATGCATCTTTCACCAGAGTATTTTGGGGACAATCAAGTATTAGCTTGCGAGCAGGTGCTTTTGAACTTGGCGCAGGAACGAAGAATATTTGGTGGGGTCCTGGGCAGTGGAATTCCTTAATTTTCTCAAATAATGCCCCAGGATTTCCTCATATCAGTATTAATACAAGTAAGCCTGCAAAGACATATCTTGGATCTTTTGAAGGACAAGTGCTTATTGGTCGTCTTGAATCTTCAGGCCAAGCCCCAACTCAAATTGATGCATTGAATTCAGGTTATTTTTCTCCGTTAAACTCAGATTGGCGATACCTAAATGCCTTAATGCTAAGCTATAGTCCGAAATGGATTCCTGGTCTTAGTTTTGGGTATGCTCGAACCTATCAATATTACAACTCAGAAAGGCCAAAGGATTTAAATGGATGGCTGCCTGTATTGGAACCTATGGCCAAAGAAAAATTATTTACAAATGGGAATTCAGTAATCTATGACGATAGACGACAGTCCCAGCAAATTTCTGTTTTTGGCAGGTACAAAATGAAGGAAGCAAGAACAGAGGTTTATTTTCAATTTGGTAGACGAGATCATGCACTAAATTGGAGAGAGTTTTTCTTAAATCCAGAACATGCCAGAGCCTATCAAGTTGGATTTATCAAAATAGCTGGTCTTTCTGGTATTGACAAATTCTTACAAATTCGAGGGGAAATTACCCATCAACAAGAATCAGTTAATCGTTATTTGCGGTATGATTTGAATGGTGGGCTCACATGGCATACGCATGGTCAAGTGAGGGGCTTTACCAATTATGGTCAACCGATAGGAGTGGGAACAGGGACTGGATCCAATGTGCAAACCCTAGAAGTTTCCGTGGTTGAAAATTGGAATAAGTGGGGGATCTTGTTTGAGCGCCTTGAAAATAATCAAGACTTCTATTACCGTGCCTTTGGGCAGCAAGGAGAACGAAAACCATG
>JACCDH010699561.1_pt1 | contig 14008 bp, 15 predicted proteins | sample 7442481 | NCBI WGS metagenome assembly JACCDH01 (sample SAMN15323433, study PRJNA562643) | freshwater metagenome | isolation source: river surface water | place: USA:Blue River Watershed | collected 2017-08-15
TTTAATGTCCACCGAAGCTAAAATTAATACATTTATTAAACAAAACGATTCTATTTTCACCAGCCTTAGTGCTCGTGGGATTGAATTTATTCGAGTAGATTTATCTGGTATTGAAGATCTTGAGGAAAAATTAAAAATGCTTTTGGATGAAAATAACAAACTAAAGGAAGTTGTTAAAAACAATAAGCCCGTACCTGTACCTAAGGAACCAAAGCCTGTACAAGTTGCTCAATCAACCCAACCAAAACCTAAAAAAGAAAAAGATGAGGACGGAGATGATGAAGATGATGAAGTCGTTGCTCCTGTTTTAAAGTTTAATACTATTGCTAATATGGAAGATATTAAACGAGCTTTTTGTAATAAAGAATATGAAACTTTTGAATCACTTGTTGTTCAACACCCATTTAAATATTACTATGCCAACTATAAATATTCATCCGACAAAGATGGAAGCCCTGATTATGTTGCTAGAAATTTAATTAGAGGTTTTGTACGTGGTCTTGATGAACTCCGTAAATATGTTTTTGCAGGATTTAGGTGTGTGCTTAATGATCCTGTTAATAAAATTTATTCTTATCCTTCTATGTGGATTGTTAATTCAACTGATCCACTATCCATCGTATTTAAAGATATGAGTGAAGATTTTGACTTTCAAGAAGTACCAAATGACCAAATCAAAGAATTTTTAACTAATTTTAGAAAGACTGATTATGATCAAGAAACTAAAGTAATTGACGAATCATATGCTCATTAAAATATTGATATTTATTTTATTTATACCATACAATTTGAATGTTTAATGGATATGTGTGTGATTGCAAGTGAAAGTGTGTGTGGATATGTTAATGAATCTGTAATTAATAGTCAGTATGTGTCAGTGTCAAAGTCAGAGTTAGTGTCAGAGTTAGATTTAAAAACAGTTAATGAAACTAATTGTTGCAAAGAAAATAATATTACTAATGAATCCAATGAAAATACTATTATAAATACAACTATACAAACTCCAACTACTAAAATTGTTTTGGAAATGAATGGAGATTGCAAATTTCTCAAATATGCAAAATTGTTTGGTTCTAAAATAACCAAATGTACAATTAATGGTAAACCAACTGAATATTTAACTTATAAAAGAACACTTGTAACTTTATATAAGGCCATTGGTGATGGTGCAAAAATAATTAAAAATTCTATTTTTGATATTAAAACAACTAAATTCACCGAAGAAAGTTTTAGTTTTGTTAAGGGTTTAAATATTAGTGTTAAATTTAAAAATAATAAAAAAAGTTACATGACCGAAATAATTAATCAAGCCAAAGCTAATAATATTACTGTTTCAGTTGAAATTGAATTAAAAGATGGAACAATGCTAAGTGTTAATGTTACAAGTTCAAACTAAAATGTATAAAAGATTGATAATTAATTTACTTTATTCTTAATATCCTAACTATAATGGACATGTTTAAAAATTTAACAAATGAAAAGGTGGATAAAGTTGTGGATAGATTTTTTGAGTTAAATGAAGCAAATATAATTTCAAGTGTTATTTCAAGCAATGTAAAGGATTCTATTGTATCGGAAATTACTGACCTAGTAACTGAATTATTTACTGATAAAAAACTTGGACCAAATGATTTTACCAATTGGTTTAAAATGCCTTGTTCGTGGGATTACGAAACTCAAGAAGAATACGATGTAGCGGTTGAAAAAGCAGAAACTGATCGGGAAGCCAAACAAGTTTTTCATTGGTATTCAGTTACTGAAAAAGGTTTTGGAATATTTAAAGTATGTGGAGATCCAGTTGCTAATTATAAAGGAATTTATATCTGGGGTCGAACCACCAATGGAAAAAGTATAGTTGAGGATTTTGTTAATGATAAAATCCGAATGGAAATCATGCGCAAAATTATTAAAAGTAAATAATTTGGGATGGACTAGCATACCTAGCACCAAACTACTCATTAGTGTTGATTTTATTAATGATAAAACCCGAATGGACATCATTGATAAAATTTTATCTTAAATATTAGTTTAACCAAATGTTAGTTTAGTAATAATACCAGATATTACAATACATCTTATGGTATTATAGTAAAAAACTTCTTCTTCATTATCGTGATCAAATGTAAGAATTTTATATGGTACAACATCTTCTTTTAATTGTTTTGCAATTTGTTCAGTATATGGTTTGCCAATATATGAGTTTAATTTAGCTGGACTAGGTCCTGTATTTTTTTCATCAAAATTATACATATTTATAATATTATCAAATCAAAACTTTAAGCCAGTTTAACCAAATTTTAAGTTGGTAATTTTTCCATCCACAACCACACACCTAATTTGATTCATCCAATAATTTTCTAAATTAAAACTATTGACTGGACATAAACTAACCCGGTAAGGGGCAAATTCCACTTCCATTTGTCTTACTGTATCGGGATTATAGTCTTGTCCAATATAGCTTAGCAATCTTGTTCTTCTTTCACTCATTAATTATTATTAGCACCAATTCTTTAAATATAAATTGAATTAGCCAAAACATAGTTGACAAATTAAACCATTTACAACCACGCATCTAATTTGATTTTCGCAATAATATTCTAAATAAAACTCATCCTCTGAACATAAACTTACGGTCCAAGGTGCAAATTCCTTGTTTAATTGATCAGCAACCTCGTTATTATATTTACGCCCAATATATCTTTGCAATTTGTCAGACTGGGAATCACTCATTTATTATTAATTATTATATACACAAGCCTTTAAATATAAAACCAATTAGCTAGAATAAATTTCTAGTTCAACCGAATTATCTGTACAAATTGAATTAACTGTTAAGAAAAATTTTTCCCCAATAGTTTGTATTTGTTTTTTACTTAGGTTGTAAATAATAATTTTTTCAGGTGTTAGCTCGCAGACACCACCCTGAAGAGAATCTTCAAGTGCATCAAGATTATTACCAAACCATTTTGGTGCGTGAGTACTGGTGCAGTAATCTATATAAAAATCTTTGGGTGTTTTCCAATTGGAAGCATCCAATGCAATAGTTGTTTTTGATTTTTTTTCCGATACCATTAGTATAATATCATAATATTTGTTTAAATAAGACAACAATTATTTTAGTTAAACAAAGTTTATTTATAAATCAGTTTGTGTTGGTTTTAAATAAAACCCACAATAATCTTTACATGTGTTCGCATGTGCTTGTATATTGTCTTGAGTATAACAACCCCGACATAAATTATAAACATCAGGTGGTTCTGGTTTTTCTTCATCATCGTCAGATTCTTCATCCCCAGATTTCTCAGCTAATTCTTTATACTGGTTACATACTTGCTCACACTGTTTACAAAAGTAAATATCATCATAACAATGGTTTTCTCTACAAAGGTCACAATTAAAGCTACCAATTAAATCCTTAATCATTTTAACACGAAATTCTTCAGCTGATTTAATTACTTCATCCATATCAAATTCATGTTTTTCCACATTATATGGTGGTTCTCTCCATGAAAATTCACATTGTCGGTCAGTTTGTAAATTAATTCCTTGAGTTTCGCAATCTAACCACCTTCCATCTAATTCCCATACTTGGTTTCTTATAAATAAAGTTGAATCACATAATGCACAATTAAAAAAACAAGACCCGGTAGGACTCAATTCAATATTGTGTTTTTTATTTTTGGTAAATTTAATTGGTTTTGCACCAAACATACTTTTTAACTTGTTTATTGATTGGTGACAAGTTTCCTGGTTTAGAAAATAGCCCCAAGATCTTAACCCGTCGTATGTAGTAGTATAAAAATATAACCCGGTGTATTTGTAAAAATGGACTTTAACCCCCTTGCCTTTTACCTCAAATTTATAACCCGCTTTCAAGGTATACTTTTCCGGCCTCCCCATTTGTTCCATTAAATATAACAGTTAATAAAACTTTAAATCAAATAAACTAAAACAATAAATTAAATGGATCAAAAATTAATAATTAAAATAATACGTTTTATAGCCTTGATGAATAAAAAACAATTATTTGAAATTTAAACAACAATATCTTTTTTATTTGACTTTTTTGTTGCTTTTTTTGAAGATTTTTTATTTTGAGTACTTTCTAATTGTTTAATTTTTTAGATTATTTTTCCAACATATGGTGGAAAAATATTTATTGATACTTAACGTTTATTTTCAATATATTTGTTTATATAAAATCCAATAAACTGGTACAATAAATTTTGATAGGTAATAAATTAACAAATAGTATTAAAATATTGCATTTAATCAGATGTATCTAACATAAATAATTTTTTAAACTTGTCTATTTTTAGTTTTTCTAATTAAAAACATTTACATTTGAAGTCTTCATTTGTTCTTGTGATTCGCGCCATTTCTTTTGCATTGGTCGAGTTGCCCAATATGTTGAACTGTTATAACTAATAGGTTCTTCTGGTCTATATCTGGTAAAATCTGGTTTGGATACATTAACCAAATACTTATAATCCCAGAAAAATTTATCCAGTGCATTTGAATCATCAAAAGGTCCATAATTTGCATTAACAAATTCTCGGGCCTCGGATTCAGAACCAAATACTTGTAATTTATTAAAAAAGTCTGTTCGTACATAATCCCTTGGTCCAACCCCATGCCCAACCACATAGTGATATCGGTTTTCCTCATCGCATTTTGCAAACACATACCAACAATGATTATATTGTAGCGCAATACGGTATTCATCTACAAACAAGTAATCAGGAGGAATTTCACCTGCTTTAATTGTTTGGTTATGTTTTTCAAAATATTCGTGTGTATACCAATAATCTCGCCCATAGTGTCTGGATAATTCTTCACAGGGTTGGATATCTCGTAAAGCTCGAACAAAAGTTACTTTGGATTTTCCAGCTATTTGCGCTTCGAGACCAAATGTATCAGAAACATTAACATAGACTAGGTTACTAGCATCTTCGGCTTGAGAATAATTTTCATCATAATCTTTAGCTGAACCTTTGTATCCAAGATCATTACACATCCTACTAATGCTATCTTCATTTACATCTTCTGGGTTAGTTTTACAAATATAAGTGTTGGCTGGAATAAATTCACAAGCAAAAACTCCCCGATTATTTTCATCAGATCCTACACAACCCGATTGCCTAATTTCTAATTTTACTGGTGTTACTGTAACTACAGACTCAGTATCCACCCAATCAACAAATCTCGAACTAGTTTTATTTCCCATTAAAGTTGATTATAATGTAACTAATGTAAAACCTTATCAATTTTTTTAAAGATCAATTTCAATATTTTTATTGGTTTTTTCCTTGCATTTATATTTTTTGTATTCATTATTTTTGCACATGTAAATATTTTGAATCTTACATTCAGATATAATTTTATTAATATTATTAACTAATTCAGTTTTCCAATCATATTTATCTTTAAAAACATCTTCTTGTAATAATCTAATAACTGAGTATCCATTGGCATTTGCACACTCCGTTTTATATTTATCAGTTTCTTGTGTTTTTTCAGGTGATTTCCAATTACTAACTTGTTCAAAGTGTTGAATTCCATCTAATTCAATAATAATTTTATGCTCCCTAATACTAAAATCAAATGGTAAATAGGATTTATTTTTACACCAATCAACTTTAAATTGTTGAATTATGTTTGGAAATAACACTTGTAATTGTTTATATAATTTCCCTTCTGTTTTATTCACACAATTTGGACAACCATAACCACTTAAATGTTCATATGGTGATTGTTTAAATTCACCATGTTTAGAACAAATAATTAAAATTTTTGTATCAGCATTAGAATAAACAGCTTGTGTATAATTATATTTATCACCATGAATATTTTTTGCTTTTTCTACAAACTCTGTAATATTACTTCTACAATTATTAGCATTTTTTTCAATTCCGCACTTTTTACATCCTCTACCGTATAAGTGATCAGAAGGTATTTGTTTAAATTCACCATGTGTTTTACATAATATTTTTACTTTAAATTTATTTGTTTGATAATCTACTCTTGAATAATCATACTTATTACCGTGCACTTCAATAGCTTTAAAAATAAAATCATTATTATTAAATTTTTTATTATTTGTACTTTCTTCTATTCCACATTTTGCACATCCACTTCCATTTAAATGACTACATGCTTTCTGTTCAAATTCGCCATGTTTTTTACATATTATAATTATTTTATCTTGTGCTTTAGTATAAATAACCTTTGAATAATCATATTTATTACCATGTACTTTAATAACATCATTTATGTAATCAACATTTTGCTTTTTACGACCTGCACACTTTTCACATCCTTGACCATTTAAATGATTTGATGGTCTTTGTTCAAAATCGCCATGAATTTTACAATTAATTATTACTTTTTTTTGTGAACTAATATATCTTATTTTTGAATAATCATATTTATCACCGTGTATTTGAATTGCATTAATAATAAAATCTTCATTTATTTTTTTATTGTGTCCAGAACATTTTAAACAACCTTGACCAGACAGGTGCTTTAGTGGTTTTTGTTCAAATTCCCCATGAGTTTTACAAATAATTTTAACTTTAGTACGTGTATTAACATATTCAACCCGTGAATAATCATACTTATCACCATGCACTTTAACAGCTTTAACAATAAACTCCTTTGTTTTATCTGTCATATTATTATAGTTAACTATTAAATACGATAAAATTTTTTATTCAATATTTAACAAAAAATTGAATTGAATATTTATTAATAATTTCTATTAATAGTTTTAATGATATCATCTAATTCTTGTGAAACCCCTAATCTTTTCCTAGAAACTAAAATTTCGAACTTGCAAATGGAAATTGCTAATTTGAAGCAACTTATAGACAATTTGACTAATCCAAAAATTTTAATTGGACATGAAAAAGTATTTGTGAAAACCTCATTCATTAATAATTATTTAGATACTGAGCCAGTTCCTGATTGTAAATATGTTTGGGCTCATGTAAGACCCGTTTATTTCGATCCAGAAAATCCCTATGTTAACCTTAGAATGCGCCAATACAAACCCGGGGTTTTTGTGTTACCCAGTAATCCCGATATCAAGTTTTCTTATCAAGTGGAATTCCATCCAGTAAGTTCAACTGAATTGGCAAAAACTAATATTAAATCATTGGCTATTGATGATATCTACCAATTAAAAACAGGTCCACATGATTATGCATACTTTCCCACAGTTGAAAACCTTGTAATCGGTGATTTAACTGATGGTGTTGAGCCGGACATGTCGTCATATCCATTTGTTATGTTTCCAAACTTGTCCACAGTAACTGTTCGTAAATATACTCACCATGCTAAAGGATATGCTGGGTTTTTAAAGGCATTGGCTTATATTCCAAGTTTAAAAAATATAACAGTAACCCAATCTTCAACGTCAGCAAATTGGGACCCAAATTATTTAATATGTAAAGATATTGAAGGTTTATACAAAGCTGGTGGGATTTGCTTTCAGGTTCTTCCCTATCCCAAATATAATTATGCGAGTACAGAATTTTATACAGAATCTCAAGAAAAAGTTTTTGATTTTCCTTATGTGGATTTTTTTGCTTTTTATAATAAGCATTATGCTAATTCCAACTGTTAATTTAATTAAAACTAAACAATTAAAAAAGTGAAATTATAAATAATTTTTCTTATATTCTAATTAATTTAATGCTAATAAAAAGATTGTCTTGTGAAGAAATGGGTCGCCACTATGGTTATCCAACCTGTTGTATTGAAAATTATCAGGACCAATCAGACCAAACCAACATCAAGTCCCGTCGAGAAGAGTATCAATCTGTTTATGGGTATTTACCTTGTGCACAATGTTATGAAAAGCTAGCAAATGGGGCTAATATAAACAATTTGATGATCAATAGAAAATGTGTTGAACCAATAGGTTTGGATCGAGATAGTGTACTTAATTATTCTGATCCGGTTTCTCAGTCCCAAATCTTTTTAACTGAATTAGAATTGTTAATGAAAAAAACATATCGGCTAAATAAACTACCATATGATAATGTTAAAACTTGGGAACAAATACAATTTTTAATTAATTCAAAGCGATTGCAAAGAAAAAAAGTTAGTGCGGACCGAGTGATGACATACCATAATATTAGAAATATTGCCAAATTACTTAGATTAAATAATAACAAACTAAAATTTAAGAAATATACTAAAATTTAAAATAAATAAAAAAATTTTTTAAACATCAATTTCATTTTTAACCCTTTTCTTTATTTTACCATTAATATAAGATCCATAATACTCTCCCTTTGTTCCTTTTTTTGTTTTAGTATAAATTTTAGTTCCTTCTAATATATACATTTGACCTTTAACTTTTATTTCAACATATTCATTAGTTTCATCATCTGAATATTCGGATTCGTCATCAGATTCATCATCCGATTGGGCAATTCTATCTAAACATAAAGCATTGGAAGATTTAGGTGTGTTATCAATTGGTTTCTTTAAAAAATCAGGTTTTTGGTCTTCGGGTAATTCATCAATTAGATCGTCAAATCCTTTTGGTCTATCACCATAGTATTCTGCTTCTTCTTCATCATCATTAGTTAGTATCTCATTATCTAAACCTTTAAATTGGTTAATATCTTTTAATGATTTCCACGTTTCTTTAATCATATCTTTATTGTTATAACCAATTAAATTAATATCATTTTGATACCTCTTAATAAATTTATTATTTTGGAACATCATTGTTTTCAAATAATTTATTTTACCCTTGTAATGTTCTTTTTGATTTGAAGTAAATTTTGGATTTATAGCTAACTTTTCTAAATTTTCTAAATTTGATCCCAATACTTTATCAAACAAATCAAACTTGTTAGTTTTAACAACTTTATTAGTTTTTTCATCAATTACCGAAGCGTGTTTATCATTTATTGCAGTAATACAATAGGAATGATTTTCTGGAGCATCTTTGTTAAAATTTAATAGCTCAATTAAACAGACCAAACTATTAAGACCTTTATCTAAAACTTCTTTTTGAACCTCAAATGTTAAATGATCTAATGAACTTGCTGTGGGTGCATTTATAACATATTGAATATTATTGTTATTAATAGTTTTATTATTGTTATTGTTATTTGTCATAACATTATTTGGCTTAATAGCTTTTATTTCTTTAATGTCCTCAGATAGTTGTTTAACTTTTTCTTCTAAACTAATTTGTGTTTTGTTTTTACATTTTTGTTCATGACGCCATTTACTTTGTCTATGCTTAAATTCTATATTACAATATTTACATTTACAATCTTCTGAGTTATTTTTTTCTGATAAATTTGTATGATATTTTTTAATATGTTTAAGCAGTCCATTTTTTGTTATATAATCTTTATTACAAAAACTACACTTAATTTTTTCCATTATAATATAAATTAATCTATTTTTAAATAAATTTCGCGTGGATTTTATGTAAGCGCTTACTTTTTTAGACCATTTTTATATATAATTATGTGATTATTTTAAATTATTAATTATATAATATGTAATAACAATCTACAATATTTTTAAATATACTTTTTATCAATAACATATGTCATCAATTGTGTAAGCTTTAGGTCCAATTTTGTAAGCTCAAGTAAACATTTATATTAAAACATGGATGTTTACAAAATTGGACCTAAAGCTTACACAATTGATGACATAATAAAAAGTCGAAATTTTTATTTAAAAATATTATAGATTGTTAATACACAATAAACAAATAATTTTAAAAAATATATTTATTTTTAGATCTATTCAAAAGGTCCTAAAAGTAAGCGCTTACATAAAATCCACGCGAAATTTATTTAATTTCTGCTTTAAAGTTCAATTTCTTGAGATTGTTTATTATAAGATGTATTTTTATTGTCAGACAAAAAATTAATTACAGAATCAATTATATTTGTTATTATTGTAATGTCTTTATCAATTGGTATTATAAATCTATCTCTATTTGCTCTCTCTCGATATTTATTAAGCTTTTCTAATACTAAGTTTTCAGCAGTTTTCATATTTTCAATGGTACCGCATTCTTTATAATAAATAACTTCATGTTCACATGTTTTATTATAAGTACTTAGTCTTTTTTGTAAATTTTGAGTTAGACCAACTATGTATGTTCTTTTATTTTTTAAATCTTCGGTTGTTATAACATAAACAATATTTTTTTCACAATATTTTTGACGTGTTTGTTTTTTTGAAAAAATATTTTTTAATGTTGATATTTGAATATTTTTAGCTTCAATGTTTTTTATATTTTCATCATAATTTAATAAAAACGAAGTTAGCCATAAACAAGATTGCACACTGAAATGAGGTGAAATCCATTGACCAAGCAATAATGTTAATGTTGGGTGTAACCAAATATCATTATTGTTTTTTTCTATTAAATTTAATGAATTAACATTAAGTTGCAAAGATAACTCTGAAATAATTTGTTTTGTTGATTCTAAAATATACCAATTATTAAAATCTTTATTTGTAAATTTACATATTTCAGATACATTAAAATAGTTGTCGGTTGTTCTTGGAATAAACATTTTATTGTTAATATTTAATTTAAATGGTTCATTTTGTTTTGATAAAAAATATGCATTAGTATTAATTTCTTTGTTTTTAAATTCATTTAAATCTTGTTTTAGTTGATTTATTGATAAACTTTTTTCCATAATAATATTTAATAATTGTTCATTTACTAAACTTTCACTGGTGTTTATTTTTTGTACTTCTTTTTGTTTTTGTTCTATTTCTTTTATTTTTGTAATATCTTTGGATAATTGTTTTATTTTTGTAATGTCTTCAGATAATTGTTTAACTTTTTCTTCCAATGGTGTATTAATTTTTTCTTTACATTTTTTTTCATGATACCATTTGCTTTGCTTACAAGATAAAAGTTTATAACAATAACAACACGATCTTTTTTTGTTTTCTTCTAAAACAGGCACAATATGAAATTTTTTGTTATGAGTCCATAAACTTGAATATGTTGCATAATATTTATTACATTCCTCACATTTATATTTTGTACTATTCATGTTTTAATGATTTTATAATTAGTATTAATCATATTTTTTTCAATTTTTCAATACCAAAATGGATAAATTAATTGGTATTAAGATTAAAATCTATATATTTATACTCTAACATAATTTTTTAATATCGTTAAAATTAATAGATTCTGTTTTACTTGTGCTTTTAATAATTAAAGTATGTAAATCCATATCCATTATAAATATCCATTGAATTCCAATACTTAATAATGGTTCAAGTACTGAAACACTAACCAAATAATTGCCATCCACATAATTTATTACTTTTTCAAGTGGTTTTTTAAAAACATTATTTAAATTTGTTTTAATTTGTTCTAAATAATTAACATCCATTAATTTTAGTTCTGTAACAATTGATTTGCCCAAATTAATATAATTAGAATATTCGCGATCATAAAACATATAATATATTGACTTGTATTTATACCCATATAAACAAGAAATATTAGATATTTCAAAGTTAGTGTTCAATGATAAAATTAATAGTAGTTTTAACTTCAAATAATAAAAACTAAAAAAGTCAAATTTTTAACGAGGTAACTAATATTATTTAAAAACAAGGTTAAATATTATAATAATGACTATATCCAATTATAAAACTCTTCAAGACACAATAACTGCTAATTCGCGTTTTACAATATATAACATGTTTTCAGACCTTTATACTTATCTAAAACCCGATAAACAAACCGAAAAATCAGATATTAATACCAAATCTAATCCCGGGCCATCAGCTCCATTAGCCCCATTATATCTACCAAACCCAATTAATATTTTAAACAGTTGGTTTAATAATCGGATTACCAACTCAATTAGAGAGCAAATTGACAATCCAGTTTCAGATGGAGATTTTGACACTAACCCAGGTACTCAAGCAAATTTTTCTAATAAAACAGAACTACAACAAAGCGAATGGACAAAAATTCCTAACAAATCCCAATTAAGCCAAGTAGAAATAGCAACACAAGCACAAACCCAATCTATCAGCCCCTACCCATTAACTAGCCGTGCTCACAAATTTATTGTTAAAAAACTTCATTTAAACACCCCAATTGATTTTGTAACTAACTTTATGTTTGCCATTGAAGTAGATTGGCCATGTGATATTAATTTAAACAATTTATTCAAGTCAATTAGTTTAGAAATTTTAGGAATGCGGGTTGACCGGGTTGAGTCCAACCAAATTCCCATTTTACAGCAACTTTATAAACTGGACATTAAAAAGTATCCAAATGAAAATAAAATTTACTTTCCAATTCCTATTGAGTGTTTTGTAAATTCTAATGGGTTGCTATTATCACGAATGTATCAGGAATCAGATTGTCCTGATGAAGTGCAAATTTTGTTTGAATTTGGTGAACACGTTCAATTATCAGATATTAAATCAATTAAATTATTTTATAATGGGATAACAATTTTAGAACCAGTTCGTTCCCGTAGTTTTTATGATAACAAATTACCCATTAGTTTTGTGGATATTGGTTACAGACCCAAAATGTATCAAGATAATTTGTCACCAATGGAATTATCATTAGTAATGGACAAGTCAAATAGTAAATTATTGTTTATTAACAGTACACATGGGTCCAATAAAAAATCAGCACTAACAACTAGATTGATTGAAAACTTTTCAACTGGACCGGATCTGATTAAACCAAACCCAGACCAAGCAACAAAGTTTAATACCTGTTATTCACGGTATGTGGAGCGATTTATTATTTATTTTGAAGATACAAAAAACTTGGATATTTTACTGGGAAAATTATTTGATTTTGTTAAATTTATTGCGGATGGGCAGGATATTTTTACCTTAGATTATTCAACAATTGTATCAGAAACTAAAACCTTGTACCCAACTTTACCAGATGGGGTATATGTGATTGAAGCCGATAGATTTGGCGGTTGTATGGGTCAGCGTACCCAATTTGAATTTACCGGGTTGGTTAGCGATCGGGATGGTTTACAAGTCCATATAGTTCCCCAAACCGTAAATTTTTTAGGATATGAAACAACTGAAACTAGAGGTTATTGCGGAAGAACCGGGTTATTTTTTATCAATTAGTCACAATAGGATTTTAATTATTATGGGTTCCATATCATAATTAAAAACCACAAGAAATTTCAAGTTGCAAAACAGCAATTGTTACCTTTTGATTGCTTGTAAAATTCTTTAGCTTGAATTGACAAATGTGCGGACTTGTCAACTAAATCATCCAGTTTCTCACCACGAGTTAACAGGGAATCAATGGTTTTGTTTAATATAGCTCTGGTTTGGTTCAAATCTTGTTGAATCAATTCGGGTTTGGATATTTTGGTTGGGTCCTGAATTTTGTTAAAATTCACGCGTAAACAAGTTAACTTGTTTAGGTCCGTGTACTGGGCAAGCATTGCTTCCAGTTGGAATGACTGGGAAGGTTGACTAGCTTGGCTAGCTTGCAATACCCGAGAACAAATATAAAATCCCGGTTTGTCTGGGTATTCTGTGTCAGTAACAATACAACAACATCCATTAGAATTTTTTAATGAGTAAATTAGAAAAGCCCCTTGGACAATTATGGAGGGTTCATCTGGAGCAATTCTTGATGCTACAAGATTAGTTGCAAATCCGATGAATTGGTTAATTGGACCTAAACAAGTTTAACTTGTTTACGCGTGAATTTTAACAAAATTCAGGACCTCGAGTAAAATATCCAAAACTAGATAAATCATGGGCTTGAGCAACAAGTTCTGATGACTGGGAAAACAACAATATTGAATATAACTTCATTTATTATTTCCAATAAAAAATATTGTTTTATGGGGTTTTTACAAATATAAGCCAAATAAATAACGATAAAAACCAAATAATCCTAATTTCCCGTATAGTTTTTCATAAAATTCATAAAACATTTCGCATGTGGAATCATAATCTCTAATAAAATTAGTTAAAA
>JACCDH011504393.1_pt1 | contig 14004 bp, 20 predicted proteins | sample 7442481 | NCBI WGS metagenome assembly JACCDH01 (sample SAMN15323433, study PRJNA562643) | freshwater metagenome | isolation source: river surface water | place: USA:Blue River Watershed | collected 2017-08-15
ATGCAATCGTATCGGGTACATTCCAAATCAATTGATTTAGATCACCCTCTTGACGAGTTTCGCCATTGACGATGAGTTTCACAGCGCCTTTAGCGGGATGACCGCATTGACTGACTGGAGTGATTTCACCGCAAGGTGCAGACTGATCAAAGGCCTTACCAGTATCCCATGGACGACCCATCTTTTTGGCTTCACCTTGTAAGTCACGTCTTGTCATATCGAGACCAACACCATAACCATACACATGATCTAAGGCTTTATCAGCTGGGATATTCGAGCCACCTTTACCAATCGCTACTACCATTTCAATTTCGTGATGCACGTCGTTGGAAAGCGCTGGATAAGCCATATCTTTACCATCAGTCACGATCGAATTTGCAGGCTTCATAAAAAAGAATGGAGGTTCGCGATCAGGATCGTGACCCATTTCTCTTGCATGATCTGCATAGTTACGCCCTACGCAGTAAATACGATTTACCGCAAAGCGACGAGTGTCACCAGTAACTGGTAAAGAAACAACTGCTGGAGGATCAATCACATAAGCTGCGCACATAAATACCTTTCTACAAATATTGGTCAGTTAATTTATTTTCGATGCCTAGAAGTATGACGCACTTTCAATAGCAAAATACTCAGAGCCAAAGTCAAGGTCAGCGCATTAGCCAGTATCAGCGGCCACTTTTCAATAATGAGGCCATAAATAAGCCACAAGCCCACTCCAGCAGTGAATAAAGAGTACATCCCCAAGGAGATCCCCGTTAAGTCTTTTGTGCGCCAAGACTGAATTGCCTGCGGCAAAAAAGCGAAGGTAGTCAAAAATGCAGCGCAATATCCAATAATCTCAATTTGGTGGGGCTCTAGGATCATGGATTCATTGTAATCAGAGTCATTTTCAAATGATTGATGCAGCGCATGATTTCAATTTATGTTGATAATGGAAAATCCTCCTTCAACCACTATTTAAAAACGACAATATGAGACAACACCTTATTAAGAGCTTAGGCCTTCTAATCTGCTCCAGCTTGATTAGTGTGCCTTTGTTTGCACAAACATCTAGTGCCGCAGGCAAAAACTACCCCGAAAAGCCAATTAAGTTAGTGATTCCCTATCCTCCTGGTGGTGCCACCGACGTCATTGGGCGCATCATGGCTCAAGAGCTCTCCAAATCACTGAACCAACAAGTAGTGCCAGACAATCGTGCCGGCGATAGCGGCAATATCGGCGCAGACATGGTAGCGAAGTCTCCCGCTGATGGCTACACCCTCCTCATGGGAGCATTAACTTCACATTCGATTAATGCAAACCTTGATAAAGATAAGATTAAATACAACTTAGAAAAAGATTTCACACCCGTCAACGTGGTGGGAGTTGTGCCTCTCGTATTTGTTGTGAATCCTTCAGTGCCGGTAAAAAATATGAAGGAATTTATTGCCTACGCAAAAGCAAATCCAGGCAAACTGACCTTCGCCTCTTCTGGTGCCGGCGCTCCACAACGCCTGGCTATGGAGATGTTTCGTTTTCAGCTGGGCTTAGATTTATTACACGTCCCTTATAAAGGTAGTGGTCCAGCAATGACCGATCTCGTGGGCGGACAAGTGCTAACTATGGCTGAAACTGTTCCAGCAGCATTACCGTTTATCCAGGCTGGTCAGCTTCGGCCACTCGCAGTAACAACCGCTAAACGAATTAGCCAATTACCAGATGTTCCTACCGTTACCGAAGCAACTGGCATGCCAAACTTTGATGTCGTAAGTATGTTTGGTATTTTGGCGCCAGCAGGAACTCCAAAGCCGATTATTGATAAGCTGAGCACAGACATCAAGGCAATATTGCAACGCCCAGATGTTCAAGAACGCATGCTGACAGCTGGTGTTTATGTGAACTACCTATCTCCTGCTGATTCTGCCAAGCGCATTCAGAATGAACTGGCGATGTGGGGCAAAGTAGTCAAGGACGCCAATATCAAAGTAGATTAATCTCATTAATACACACCAGCGCTGTTATCGTATTTCTCAAGCAGCGTTGGTGTGATTCAGTTGGCGCTATTGATTAATTCTTTTTGGAACCTGCTTTACGCGCCTCAATTTCTTTATTGATGGCTGCAATCATTTTTGCATCAGGTGATTTCCAATTACCGCCAGCGTTATTCACCATATAAATTACAGCTTCTGAGAATCCCTCAATACTCAGATTAGGACTACCACCTTTGGGAGGCATACCTCTGACCCCATGATAGCCATGGGCAGTCAATACAACTTGACCCTCTGCAATCAACGGAGCCCATTTAGCCTTATCACCAAATTTAGGAGCATTCGCAACCCCTGATGTGTGGCAATTAGCACAAACTTGCTTATAAATAGTCTCGCCAGATTGGGCGCTTGCGCTTTGAGCAAAGAAGACGACAAAAACACAAGACAAGATGATGGAAATAGGTTTAAGACTCATCAGAAGCATCCTCTTTATGAATGAAAATTCAGAATGAATAACAAACAATGTATCTCAATTTTGAGAGCCCTGCTTTACGCGAGCTCAAACCTGGAGACTAAATCCAGGGTACCAGGATGGTTACTAATGCGTCTGAAATAGATTAAGGCGACGTATATCCGTGTCTTTGCAAAATCGCTTTAGCCTGTGGACCCTGAATAAATCGATAGAGATCAATTGCGTCTGGAGGCGCGCCCTTGATCAGCACCATCCGCTGCTTAATGGGGTCATACAACTTTGTATCCACTAATGAAAAGCGTGTTTTTTTAAGCATTTCAGGTGACTTCACTAGTGAATATGCTGTAAATCCCATATCGGCTGCGCCACTCAGCACATAGCTCGTAGCCGCTCCAATATTATCTGCATACACCAACTTATCTTTAGCCAGATCCCACAAACCTTCTGCTTTTAAATACTGAACTGCCGCCCTACCGTAGGGTGCAATCTCCGGTTTAGCAATGGCAACCTTATTGGCCTTACTGATGGCCTTCGCTATATCTGCTTTACTGTCCGATAAGGTAATACCAGAAGATGACTTGGTAATGATGGCTAATTTACCGATGGCATAAATAGCTCCATCATCGATCGTTTTACCTTTTTTAGAAAGCTCCAATGGGAATTGCTCGTCAGCCGCAATGAATAAGCTAAACGGCGCCCCATTGATAATTTGAGTGGCGAAGTTTCCGGAGGATCCATACACCACCTTGAGATCAGATTTGCCATCAGGCTTAAAGGCAACTGCAATGTCAGAAAAAGCATCCTTCATATTGGCTGCTACCGCAATGGTGGGGGCTTGTGCAAAAACATGGCCAATGCACCAGAGAGATATCGTCAAAAAGGTTATCAGTCTGATCTTCATCAATTCATTCTAGCGGATAGATCAAATTTGATGTGCTTTCAGAAAGCTATAGCCATTCCTGAATTTGCCTATTGAGACTCACAGCTTTATATCCTGGCGTATCGCCTGAGGCACTGCGGATTCTGCGGATTAGTTTCGATGATTCGGTTTGTTTCGCCATTTCTTGACTCATCGCAATAAAAAAGATCTCATCTTTCAAGGGGATAAAACTCAGCCCATTTTCGAGCGCAATATTTTTGACACCCAAGCCCACATCCGCCTTGCCAGCAAGAATCGCATTTGCCACAGCTGAGTGGGTAAATTCCTCGTGAAGGTAACCATTGATATCGGCGGGATCAACGCCCTCCTCCATCAGCAGATGATCAAGCAACAACCTAGTCCCAGAGCCAATCTGTCGATTAATAAAGCGTACTTTCTTGCCTGCTAAATCCTCTATCGAATAAATATGAAGAGGATTTCCCTTTTTCACAATCAGCCCTTGAGTTCTTTTCATCACAGGGTAGATTTCAATCTGATGTTTTGATAAGCGTTGATAGATTGCTTTTGAGCTCTTTGGATCAGAAACGTGATATCCAGCAATATGCGCTTCATTGTTTAACAATTTCTCCAAGGATTCACCAGAGCCAGCAATTTTTAACTCAATGCCCTTAATCGCTGACGCTGCTTTTTGAATTACGGAATCACTGCTAGAGAAAAATTTCCAGCGAACACTTTCTGACTTCTGGATTTTTTTGATCTCTTTTAGCAAAATTTCGTGATACTGAGCATCATGCTTTAGATAGCCTGCCTGCATATCCTCAATAAACTGAATCAAGAAAATACCGAATTCTGTAAGCTTGGATCCGTGCCCCTTGATTCGAATCATGAGTGGCATGCCCAGGGCATCTTCGACCTGGTTTAACTTCCCCCAAGCGCCCCTGTAAGAAGTGCCAGATTTTTGGCTGGCAACTACCAGTGAGCAACCTCGGCCTATATCCCGTAATAGCTGAGATAGCCAAATGAGATCAACGGAGCTCCTGCCATCCGCCTGGGTTTTCACAATAAGGGTTGGACGAACTTCGATTTGCATATGTAATTAATTGCACATTCAATAAGTAATAATTTATGCAATCATACCTTTTTAATCAACTACTACAAGAGTGCCACTATGAAAAACATGATTAGTAAACTCCTTTTAGCGACCGTGGTCGCCCTATCCATTACCACGACACAGGTTTATGCCCAAGAGAAAAGTATTGTTTTGTCATCCACGACCTCCACTGAGCAATCCGGTCTTTTTAACTTCATCTTGCCTATTTTTAAGATGAAGACGGGGATTGAAGTCAAAGTCGTTGCTGTGGGCACTGGTCAAGCACTGGACATTGGTCGACGCGGAGATGCGGATGTGGTGTTTGTGCACGATAAACCTGCCGAAGAAAAATTTATTGATGAGGGCTTTTCAACAAAACGTACCGAGGTGATGTACAACGATTTTGTTTTGATCGGACCTAAAGCAGATCCAGCTAAAGTAGCTGGTGGTAAAGATATTCAAGTAGCACTACAAAAGATTGCTGCTGCACAAGCCCCCTTCGTATCTCGTGCAGACAAGAGTGGCACCCATGCTGCTGAGCTTCGCTATTGGAAAGGTGCAGGCATCTCGATCGCTCCTGGCACCGCTTGGTATAAGGAAACCGGCTCTGGCATGGGCCCTGCGTTAAATACTGCCTCCGCGATGAATGGTTACATCTTGGCTGACCGTGGTACTTGGCTGAGCTTTAAAAACCGGGGAGATCTGACAATTTTGGTTCAAGGCGATCCAAAGATGTTTAATCAGTATGGTGTGATGCTAGTCAATCCAGCCAAATTTCCGCATGTGAAAAAAGCGCAAGGCCAAGAATTTATCGATTGGATTATTTCTAAAAATGGACAAGATGTGATTGCTAGCTACAAGATTGATGGCGAACAACTCTTCTTCCCGAACGCAAAGAAGTAAAACAGACTCTTCAAAAGTAAAGGAAAAATCATGGAACTCAAAGTCAAACTTAGTGCCCGCAACACCCTAAACGGTAAAGTGGTGGAACTCAAGAAGGGGCAAACCACTTCTCATGTGAAATTAGATATTGGTGGTGGTCATATTGTGACTGCCTCCATTACCAATGAAGCTGTTGATGAACTCAATCTCAAGGTAGGAGATCAGGCATGGGCTGTCATTAAGGCATCCGATGTCATGATCGCTAAAGAAGCTTAATCTAAAGGCTACTCTATAAGGCTATCCAGTCTTTAGACACAAAAAAGCCCGCTGTTGCGGGCTTTTTTAATGCCAATGAACTACTCAGCATGTCATGCAAAAGACAAAAGAAGCTTATTTCTTTGGTGTTACAAAACCAATAGCAGTATCGTCAACATACTCAACGATTACGTCATCACCAGCTTTGAATTTTTCAGGACCGAGAACCGCTGGATCGACTTTCACTTTTTGCTTCTCGCCGCTTGGCATTGTGAAGGTAACAATACGCGTTTTTTGATCAATAGTTGAAATCTTTACAGTCGCATAGACAGTGTCAGTAACTTCTTCAAATGGCTTAGCAGAGCCTTTACCAGCGATTGTTACGGAGCGGACACCAGAAACACCTGGCTTAGCATCTTTAGGAGCAGCAGTTAAACCAACAGCGATAGCTTGAGCATGCTCAACCACGAATACGTCGCCCTTTTTTACTTTGTCTAAATCATTGATGGATTTAGCAACATTCATCTGCGCCAAATTACCATTCGCATCCTTCAATACAACGATCCGTTTTTTTGCATCTACTGAATCAACAGTGGCAGTAAGCACCACAACTTCAGCAGCCAAAGGCAACATCTTGGCAGGAGCTTGTGCAAACACAGAGCTTGCAAAGGTAACACCAACTGCAGCAAACAAACCAGCGAATAAAGATTTCTTCAAGATAACTCCTAATTGAGTAAAGGTTTCAGGTGGGCTAAATTAAAAGCCACAATTGATTGTAACCATGGAATAAGCCGATTTTTTGAGATCCATCAGTAATGGCTTCAAGATTTTCTTTGGTAAATTGAGCTTTTAACCCTTAATCTAGGCACTTACTACTTTGTTCATTGTCATTAAAACCTGGTCAGAAGCTCAGGCAGACGCCTTTTTGGTGCGTCATCAAGTGTTTATCCAGGAACAAGGGGTTCCTGCCGATCTTGAATTGGATGAGTTCGATCAGACGGCATCCCATGCGCTAGCCTATCAAGGCACAGACTGTATCGGGACCGCAAGGTTAGTGGACTTGGGCAATGGACAATTTCAGATTGGACGTATGGCTGTTTTGGCTCCATTTCGAGGCTTAGGGATAGGCAAGCAAATCCTCGAAAACCTGATCGGCTTTGCCCAATCCCGCGGATCCAAAACTATTGTCTTGCACGCGCAGGTAACAGCCCTTCCCTTTTATGAAAAACTGGGCTTTCTGGCTCAAGGCCCAGTCTATGAAGAAGCCGGCATCCCCCACCGTAATATGATGTTGGAATTACCCTAATGAATTCACTTATGAACACTCATCACAATCCAAACCCATCAGCCTTTATCTATGTGCATCGGGTTTGCTATTCCGATACAGACGCTGCAGGCTTTGTCTATCACGGCCGCTATCTTGAAATATTTGAACGCAGTCGCGCCGAATGGCTTGCAAAACGCGGCCTTAGTCCCACCAAACTTATTAATGAAATGAATATTGTGATGCCTGTACGCGAGCTGACGATGAATTTCTATAAGCCAGGTCGTTTAGATGACATCCTCTTCATTGATCAAGAGGTTGAGAATCATGGTCGCACCCAGGTATCGGTTAAACAAACGGCTCAAAGAAAAATTGCTGGCAGCGAAGAGTTAGAGGTTATCGCCAGCGCGGTATTACACATCGTCTGCGTTGATACCAAGAGCCTCAGACCTAAAGCTTGGCCCGATGGGATATTTTCAGCGAAATAATCAATGATGAAAGTATCGATGAGTAATCCATCAGAAGGAAAACTCCTTAACTTTGTGAAAGAGCTGAGTCTTCTGCTGGAACAAAATCCCAGCGAGGAAATCATTTTTTCTCAAGGTAAAAATCTTTTGGAAAAACTAATCGCGGTAGACGATTGGTTGCCCGAAGAATTTACGAAACCCCACCCCCAGTACTACCAACAATATCTACTTTACGCAGATCCTTTAGATCGGTTTTCTATCGTGAGTTTTGTTTGGGGTCCAGGACAAAAAACGCCGCTTCACAATCACACCGTCTGGGGAATGGTTGGTCAATTACGCGGAGAAGAAAAAGGGACACCCTACTACCGCCAAGCGAATGGAAGCTTCAAAGCGGGAGAAACTTGCCTCTGTAAAGCGGGACAGGTAGACACCGTCTCTCCCAGCACTCATGACATTCATGTAGTTGAAAATGCAGTGCAAGACAAAACTTCGATCAGTATTCATGTATATGGTGGCAATATTGGTCAAATTCACCGCTCCGTATTTGACCCGAGCACGGGCGCAGAAAAGTCCTTTGTTTCCGGTTATGCCAATACTGTGGTGCCCAATCTCTGGAATTGTGCCTAATTCAGTAATTCCGCAGTCATTGAGGGGATGACTTAAAATACAGGTTCTTACTGCAAACGCTTGAGCGTGGCAGCTTACCCCATTGACCGGGATAGTCGATTTTTAAATACTTTGAATACGGGTCAATACTCTATTGGCCCCTATGTTATTTACAGATCTTGGTTTATCAGCACCCATTCTTCGCGCTATTGCTGAAGAAGGCTACACCAGCCCCACTCCGATTCAAGCAAAATCCATTCCTGCCGTTCTAAAGGGTGGCGACCTTTTGGCTGCAGCTCAAACTGGCACTGGCAAAACGGCTGGCTTTACCTTGCCGATTCTGCAACGCCTGAGTTCTACTAAATCTAGTTCGGGCAAACGTCTGTTGCGCGTTTTAATTTTGACGCCCACCCGAGAATTGGCTGCACAAGTACAAGAGTCTGTTTTGACTTATGGAAAATACACCGGCTTGAAGTCAACAGTCATTTTTGGTGGCGTTGGTGCCAATCCTCAAATCAAAGCGATTGCGGGCGGACTAGATATTTTGGTGGCTACCCCGGGCCGTTTATTAGATTTAATGTCACAAAAATGTGTGTCATTGAGCGATATTGAAATCTTAGTACTGGATGAAGCAGATCGTATGCTCGATATGGGCTTCTTGCGTGATATCAAGAAAATCCTAGCCGCACTTCCCAAGAAGCGACAGAACCTATTGTTCTCGGCCACCTTCTCAGATGAAATCAAAGCATTAGCAGATGGTTTATTAAATGCACCTGAGCTCATTGAGGTAGCTCGGAGTAATAGCGCCAATGAAGCGATTGCTCAACTCATTCACCCCGTAGACAGAACAAAGAAGCATCCCTTATTGGCGCATCTCATTAAGAGCAATCACTGGAAACAAGTTTTAGTCTTTACCCGCACCAAGCATGGCGCAAATAAGTTAGTGACCCAATTGGAAAAAGATGGCATTACTAGTATGGCAATCCATGGGAATAAAAGCCAATCAGCCCGCACCAAAGCTTTGGCTGATTTTAAGGCGGGTAAGTTAACCGCCTTAGTGGCAACAGACATCGCTGCACGGGGCATCGATATCGACCAACTTCCGCATGTGGTGAACTACGATCTACCCAATGTCTCGGAAGACTACGTCCATCGTATTGGGCGCACTGGTCGTGCAGGCTCAAATGGTGTTGCGGTCTCTTTAGTCTGTGTTGATGAGCATCAAATACTCAGAGACATTGAGAAACTCATTAAGCAAAAGCTACCTCAAGAAGTCATTGCTGGTTTTGAGCCTGATCTCAATGCAGTTGCTCAGCCGATACAGCTACGCAGCCAGCAACATCAGCAATCTAGAAAACCAAGGCCTACTGGATCCGGTGGTTCGGTCGCCAAAAAGACTCATATAAAGCGAAGTCATTCGCCAAAATATTGAAGCATCGAACTCAGCATTTGGGTTGGCTGTGAGAGTGTCTCCTGCCATTGCAAATACTTCTAGTGTTTTCTGGATGCAAGATATTTAACGCCATCTGGACCATACGACTCTGAATGTGGCTGCTTAAAATCCAAACGAAAAATATCACCGACGCCATACACCTTGCTTAGGCCATCAATGGTGATATTGATGCTGCCCTCGATCACCAGTGCAATCACTTCAAATGGGTGCTCATGATTACCCAAGTGGCCGTTGGGGACTTGTTGAACTTCTATCGGGTCTGGAAATCCTTCCTGAAGAAGTAATTCCATAAACTGCGGTGTATTCATACCTGAACTATAGCGCGGATATACACTCGCAGTATCGCAGCATATGATTGGGACCCTGGAGAGAAATAGATGATCAAAGTGATTGGCTTAATGGAATTAATAGATCAAAGCGCTTTTGAGGAATACCGCTCTCAAGTCGGCAGCACTGTAGCGCTCTATAAGGGGTCCATCAAAAACCGCGGTTCTCTTGGCGAGTTATTTTGGAATGAGCTTCACTGCGGCCAATTTAGTGCTTTTGTGGAGCTAGAATTTCCCTGCCTGGAAGATGCGCATGCGTGGGCAGCTAGTCCTGAATATCAATCATTAGTCCCGATCCGCAGCAAGGCGATGAAGCTCACTCTTTTTAGCATTAAGATCTGAGACCAATCTTGAAATGAAGCGCTCATAACAAAAAAGCCTAGCTCATCTTAGCTAGGCTTCTATTTGTTATTAGGTCAAGATTACTTCTTTGCTTCCATTGCCTCTTTAGTAGCAGTAATTTCTTTGCGACGCTCTTTGCAGGCACCAGCGATTTCTTGCAAGGCTTTGCGTGCACGAGCAGCAGATGCCTTAATACCTTTTTCAATAAATTTTTCGTTCTCAGCTTTGTATGTTTCAAAAGCGGCCAACAATGTATCGTGTTGTGACATCTCGTCTCCTATTAACAAAAGAATATTCATCCTGACAGCCAAATCAGTATATCCCTATAAAATCCATAGAAAATCACCCCCCAAATCAGGGATAACTCTAATATTTCTGGGTTCATTCAAAATAAGGTCGTGAGCACAATAAAAGCCTAAAGACGCTCAGAAGCAATAAAAAGCTTTGATTTCTGAAAGTCGACCATGGTGCAGTGCATCATTTATAACAAATCGAAATCAAGAGACAGCATGACCATTCAAACTAAACATTATTCCTTTGTACGCAATAAGCTTCTCAATAAAGAAGAGATTGCATTTTTAGATGTACGTGAAGAAGATCCTCATGCGCAAGAGCACCCGCTTTTCGCAGCCAATCTCCCGCTTTCCCGTATTGAGATCGATGCCTACGCGAAGTTGCCTAATAAAGATGTTCCAATTGTGACACTTGATGATGGCGAAGGCTTTGCAGAACTTGCTGCAAAACGCCTCATTAAATTAGGTTACTCTGATGTATCCGTATTCGAAGGCGGAGTGCAAGGCTGGAAAATGGCAGGCGGAGAAGTATTTAAGGATGTCAATGTTCCCAGCAAATCCTTTGGCGAGTTCGTAGAGTCCAAGCGTCACACACCCTCTTTATCCGCTCAAGAAGTCAAACAATTAATCGATGCCAAGGAGGATGTAGTGGTGGTAGATGTGCGGCGCTTTGATGAGTACAACACCATGAGTATCCCAACCGGTATTAGCGTGCCTGGTGCAGAACTGGTTCTTCGCCTTCCAGAACTTGCCCCAAACCCAAAGACTAAAGTCATCGTCAATTGCGCTGGTAGAACTCGAAGCATTATTGGCACACAATCGCTCATTAATGCAGGCATCCCGAATGAAGTGAATGCACTTCGCAATGGCACGATTGGCTGGACTCTAGCAGGACAAGAGTTGGATCAAGGCCAAAGTAGAAAGTTTCATGAAGTCAGTGATGCCACAAAACAGGATGCAGCCATGCGTGCCCGCAGCGTTGCAGACAGAGCGGGCGTCAAACGCGCTACCGCTCAAGATATCAAGATTTGGCAAGCGCAAACAGATCGCACTACCTACTTTTTTGATACTCGCACCCCTGAAGAATATGAAGCAGGTCATCTGCCTGGATTTAGATCTGTACCAGGCGGACAACTCGTACAGGAAACAGAGATGGTTGCCCCAGTTCGTGGTGCACGCGTAGTATTAGACGATCCGAGTGGTGGTGGCGTCAGAGCCAATATGCCAGCCTCCTGGTTAGCCCAAATGGCATGGGATGTTTACGTACTGGATGAGATCAATTCTTCAGATCTCACCGAAAAGGGATTATGGCGAGCTCCCTTGCCAGAGTTACCAAAAATCGAGAGCGTGGATGCAGCCACCGTTTCTCAATGGCTGAAAAGCGATAGCAATACCATTGCAATTGATTTCAGCACTCATGCTCATTATGTGAAGGGGCATATCCCCGGCAGTTGGTATGCATTGCGATCACAACTTGCCCAAGCATTGAAGAAAATACCGCAGGTAGACCGCTATGTTGTGACCAGCTCTCCAAGCGAACTGAGCCCTTTTGCTGCACAAGAGTTGCAAGCCCTCACCAATGCCGAGGTAGTGGTTTTAGAAGGCGGCAATCCATCCTGGACTCAGGCTGGACTCGAGCTTGAGAAAGGTCCAAGTCATTTGGCATCCCCCCCATTAGATCGCTACAAACGTCCCTATGAAGGAACCAACGTAGATCCCGCTGCCATGCAGGCTTATCTAGACTGGGAGTTTGGCTTGGTGGAGCAATTGGGTAAGGATGGAACACACCACTTCTGGGTCCTCTAGACCCAAGCAAGCAGATGGGAAGCGAAGGAGCGAATAATTCGCTATGCTTCGCTAATGCATTTTTTTAAATCTTCTAGCTATGTGCGAGCGCTCAGTTCTTTTGCTTTAGTGATTGGGCTAAGTGCTTGCGAACGCGAGGTCTATACCACCTGGACCTGTAACTCACCTACTGAAACTAAAATACCAATGGTGCTGAGAAAAGCACAGATGGAATTTAAGGAAGATAAGTTCAATTACTGTGGCAGTCTGGGTAATCACAGCTACTTTGATCATCAGTGCATGGCTGCGACACAGCAATCTAGCGCGACCTTTGCTCCCTCATCAGGCTTACTGCTCATCAATGGCGCAGAGTTTCAATGTAAGGCTCTCTAAGAGCTCTTGAGTTATTCATGAATCGCCTAAGCCCCAAGAAGCTTCACCTAACCAAATGGACGGCCGTAAAGCCGATTGCCAAACAAAAGCATTTTTTAGTTAGCAAAGTCATTCTTCCTGAGCCGCCCAACGAGAAAATCGAATTTGTTGAAATAGAGGCTGTCTTTTCCAAGAAAACCACCATTATTCCGTGGCGTGACTTAACCAATGCTGAACTTTGGTTACAAGGCTGGAAATAAAAAACCGCCTCAACTGAGGCGGTTCGATGATGATTTCAAAACTGCGCGATGAATCGTCTAATCAGACTTCTTCTTGCTACTTGATTTTTTTACTAATTCATCAATGTTCTTTTCAGCGGTCTCAGCCACCTCATTCACAATGCGACGACCTTCTTTGAACATATTTTGACCGGTTACCGACATTTCATGAACCACTTTAGATAACTTATCAGCATGTGCTGGCATTTTATTTTCAGCATCTTCAAGCCATGTCACTAATGAGCTGCGAACTTTTTCAAGATGCTTCTCTGTTTCATCGGCAGCACCATCACCAAGCTCTTTCAGAACTGCTTTCACCTTCTTCTGGTAAGCAGCCGCACGTTTTGCCGCCTCTTTTGCGGCCTCATCTTGTAGATCTTTTAGCTTCGCTAGATCGTTTTTAGCTGCAGACTTGGCGCTATCCAAGGCATTTTTCATGCCCCACTCAATCTCAGCCATATGATGTTCGCTTAATTTTTTTGCTGCTTCTAGCAAAGTGTGGGAATAATCAAATAATTCCTTTGCTTTTTCACGTTGCCATTTTTGAAGTTCTTTTGCGTCCATTTTTTGCTCCCAAAATAAGTTAATGAATTGCCCTTAAAGTAACTCTATACCCAAATTAGCAAACTGCCAATGCCCTGAATCTATCGCATTAAAATGACAATATGACTACAAGAACATCTATTTATGAGGCTTTGGGCGGCGTTGACCAAATTGACGTATTGGTAGACCGTTTTTACGATTTAATGGATCTAGAGCCGATTTTTAGTGAATTACGCGCAATGCACCCCCAGGATCTTTCGAGCTCTCGGGAAAAGCTCAAATTTTTCCTGACAGGCTGGATGGGTGGTCCAGATATCTACTCCCCAAAATATGGTCATCCCATGTTAAGGGCACGCCACCTCCCCTTCAAGATCGGTCTAAAGGAGCGCAATCAATGGCTGGCGTGTATGTATCAAGCGATGGAAGAGTGCGGCATCAATACTGAGTGCGCTAAGCAGTTAGAGGAATCGTTTTTTAATACCGCCGACTGGATGAGGAATCAGCCCAATTAATCTAAAGTGTTTAATCTAGCTTCGCCCCCGCCTGCTTTACTGCCTTTGCCCAACGCGGCATTTCAGCTGTAAGGAATTTAGTAAATTGATCGGCATTCAAGTAAGCTGGATCTGCCCCTTGATCGATCATTTTTTTCTGTACCTCATTGGACTCTAGAGTCTCTTTAAATGCTTGACTCAGTTTATTCACTACCTCAGGTGGAACACCCTTGGG
>JACCDH010623096.1_pt1 | contig 14002 bp, 13 predicted proteins | sample 7442481 | NCBI WGS metagenome assembly JACCDH01 (sample SAMN15323433, study PRJNA562643) | freshwater metagenome | isolation source: river surface water | place: USA:Blue River Watershed | collected 2017-08-15
AAAACAAGGGTTCATTTAGCTAAATTATATTAATTTTGCTCCAACAGGAGTCAATTGCAAAGATGAAGAAATTATTTCTAATTTGGATGTGCAGCACCGGAATTTTTGCTTTTGGGCAGGAGATCAACAAGGAGTTTACCAAGCTGTTGCTTAATGAGCAGTTCAATCAGGTGGATAAAACCTGGAGCAGTACCTTCAATGCAGACAATTTGTTCATTGCCCAAAACGGTTATTACGAGCTGTTTCGAAAATCCAAAAAATCCGGCTACTATTTGTTTTCTAACTCAGGCGAAGAGTATACTTCTTTTCAGTTAGAGGCAGGCGTAAGCTTTGGTGAGCATAAAAACAAGAAACAAAGTGCAGGTTTGGTGATGATGGCTCAAGCCGAAACCAGCGGTGGTATTTTGGTTGAAATCAATCAAAAACGTGAGTATCGGATCATGAAAATCACCAAAGACAAGCAAACGCCCCTGATTGGCACTGGTTGGTTCAAAGCGCCAACTATTATCACAAAAACGGATAACACCATTGTGGTAAAAACCTACGACAAAGTGTACGATTTGTATATCAATGGTCAGTATCTCAAATCCTTTACCGATATCGAGCTCAATAAAGGTAAGATTGGTATTTATGTGGGTGCAGATAGTAAAGTGAAGTTTGATTATTTGAAGATAATGGCAGAGGAAAAGAAAGATTTGAATACCTTGAGTAGTACCGATGCTAAGTCGATAGAAGAATCTTTCACCCAAATCATCGTCAAACTCAAAGACCAAATCAATAAAAAAGACAAAGAGATTGACGATTATAAAACCCGTTTGAAGCTATGCGAAAATGGCAATGGTGCGGCAAGAGGCAATGATACTGCTTTGCTTGGACAGCGCAACAGACTGGCCGATCAGGTGGAAACTTTGGATATAGAGAATGAAAATCTAAAGACACAGCTGGCACAGATGGAGGAGGAGCTCAATCAGTTGAAAGCGTTTAAAAAGGGAATTGAAAAAGGCAATGAAGATGGTGATATCATCATCAACTTAACCAATATGGTGGCGACTCAAAAGACCAGCATCGAAGAGTTGGAAAAGAAAAACAAGTCGCTGAACGACGAGAACAACAGTTTGTTCATGGAGACCAAAGACCTCACCAAGCAATTGGATCAAACCACGGTTGAACTAACTTCAGAGCGCGCCAAGCGCATTGTAATTGGGGATGAGGCTGATAGCTTAAGACGCGTGATCACCATGTTGAAGGACTCACTGAATAAAAAAGCCATGGAGGCTACTAAGAAACCGAGTGGCGAGAAGGAGTTGACTGAAGAAGAGAAATTGCAACAGATGATAGAGAAAGAGCGTGAAGAACGCAGAAAGCGCAAGGAAGAAGAAGAGCGATTGAGAAAAGAGGAAGAAGAGAAGAACAATCAGGGCAACGGATAATGGTAATAGTGAGCGGTTTTTTGCTCGACATTTTCACCTTGCGTAACAAGCAGGTAACCGCCATGGCGCTATGGCCATTCATCATTTTTAGAGATCAGCAATGCGTTAAAAATGTACAGATGATGAACCACGAGCGCATTCATCACAGACAGCAGCTAGAATTGTTAATTGTTCCATTTTACATCTGGTATTTTATTGAATATTGGACGGCTATGTTTAGATGTGGCTTTAAACATCATAAGGCTTATATGTCTGTCAGTTTCGAACAGGAAGCATATGCCCATCAGTGGAATTTAAACTATCTAAAGAAACGAAAATGGCTAGGCAGTTGGCCATATTTCAAAGCCAAATTTAAACAGGATGATCACAGTAAAAAAAATAACCAAGGCTGAGCAAAAGTCTCAGGCGTTTGAAATTCGTCGCCGTGTATTTGTTATAGAACAGGAAGTTGATCCCTCAGAAGAGTACGACGAAGATGACGATAAATGCACACATTTTATAGCTTATGTCAATGATGTTCCTGCAGGAACAGCAAGATGGCGTTTTAAGGACAAAGGCATCATCAAACTGGAGCGTTTTGCTGTAGAGAAAGTATATAGAGGCAAGGGTGTTGGCGCATCACTGGTAAAAGCTGTATTGGCAGATTTGCCTCTGGCCGATAAGGTGATGATGCATGCGCAATTGCACGCGGTACCATTCTATGAGAAGTTGGGTTTTGTTACCTATGGTCCTCAGTTCGACGAGTGCGGGATTATGCATTATGCGATGAAACTAGGAATTAGGAACTAGGAACTAGGAACTAGGGGCTAGGGGGCCTCGCACTCCGCACTCCGCACTCACCCTCACCCTCACACTATGACTCACCCTCACCCTCACTCTCAAACTCAGGCCCCTCCGGGAGGTTGACGCAGATTTTTTTATAAAAAGGTTTTCATTATTTGCTCATCGGTTTTAATCAAAGCCCGGATCAGCTCCGCGATCCTCGATTCCGCGCCTGCCCGACTGATGTCATTCAGGCGGGGAATATGGTCAAGAACATCGCAGCAAAATTTACTACACATTGAATGTAACGGTATACCCACGACGAACTCCGCGGTATCGAGATAATATATTTATCAAAGATTAATATATTATCGGGCTCCGATTAGGGCGCGCGAATTGGGTTAATAAAAGAAATCTGCGTTTAAATTTTGGTTGGCCCGCCCAACTTCGTTATTCGGGTGAGGCGCTCCGGTTTTTTAACGCAGATTTTTTTTAAAAAGGTTTTCATTATATGCTCATCGGTTTTTATCAAAGCCCGGATCAGCTCCGCGATCCTCGATTCCGCGCCTGCCCGACTGATGTCATTCAGGCGGGGAATATGGTCAAGAACATCGCAGCAAAATTTACTACACATTGAATGTAACGGTTAACCCACGACGAAATCCGCGGTATCGAGATAATATATTTATCAAAGATTAATATATTATCGGGCTCCGATTAGGGAGCGCGAATTGGGTTAATAAAAGAAATCTGCGTTTAAATTTTGGTTGGCCCGCCCAACTTCGTTATTCGGGTGAGGCGCTCCGGTTTTCAGACGCAGATTTTTTATAAAAAAAGGAAATCTGCGTCTAAAAAAAGTGGCTGGCCCGCCCAATTTCTTTACCGCATTTTAAAATAAACATGAATATTGTTTAAACTAGGGCAATTTTATTTAATTTCGCACACAAATCAGACATCTATGCTAAAAGGAAAAACAACTTTAATCACTGGCGCCAGCAGAGGCATCGGAAAAGGTATCGCCGAATTGTTTGCTAAAAATGGTTCTAACATCGCCTTCACATTTGCCAGCTCAGTAGAAAAAGCTCGTGCTTTTGAACAAGAACTCGCCGATAAATACGGTGTTAAAGCTATAGGTTACCAAAGTAATGCCGCCGATTTTAACGCCGCCCAGGCACTCGCCGATCAGGTTGTGGCCGATTTTGGCAATATCGATGTTTTAATCAATAACGCTGGTATCACCAAAGATACACTCTTAATGCGTATGACAGAAGAACAATGGGATGATGTCATCAACACCAATCTTAAATCTACTTTCAACTTAACCAAAGCTTGCTTAAAAACTTTCCTTAAAAACAGAGCAGGCAGCATCATCAATATGTCATCTGTAGTGGGTGTTACCGGTAATGCCGGTCAGTCTAACTACGCCGCCAGTAAAGCAGGTATGATTGGTTTTACCAAATCTATGGCCAAAGAACTTGGTAGCAGAAACGTGAGATGCAATGCCATCGCGCCTGGTTTTATTGAGACTGAAATGACAGCTGGTTTAGACGAAACCGTTAAAAAAACCTGGGTAGATACTATTCCGTTAAAGAGAGGTGGAAGTACAGAAGACGTTGCTAATGCCTGTTTATTCCTTGCCAGCGATATGAGCACCTACATCACCGGTCAGACAATCAATGTTTGCGGTGGTATGGTGATGTAATACAGAACAGACAGTTATTTTGGCTTTAGATCAGGACCACATAGAAGAACCAGTTGAAGAAGGGAAGGAAATGTCCTTCTTCGATCATATTGATGAACTCAGAAAGCACCTTTTGAGAAGCGCTTACGCTATAGTAGGCTTTTCTATCCTGGGCTTTTTCTACATGGATTATATTTTTCATCAGATTATTCTCGGTCCCCTAAGAGTCGATTTCTTCACTTATCGCAAGTTATGTGAGCTATCGCATTACTTCAATCAGAGCGATGATTTTTGTGTTCAGGAACTGAACTTCAGTTTACAAAACACCGAAATGGCCGGTCAGTTTATGATGTCTTTCAAACTGGCTTTCCTGGTTGGTATCATCTTGGCCATGCCGGTTGTGCTCTATCAGTTTTGGTTGTTTATCAAACCAGCGCTCAGTAAAAAAGAAATCAATAATACCAAAGGCTTTACTTTCTATACCACTTTCCTGTTTCTGTCAGGTGTGATGTTTGGCTATTTTGTTCTATGTCCAATCTCCATCAACTTTTTGGGCAGCTATACCTTGAGTCCGCTCATCAAAAACGAAATCAATATGCAGAATGTGATTTCGTTCATGACCATGATAGTCGTTGGTACGGGTTTAATTTTCGAATTACCTGTATTGATGTATTTTCTAGCCAAAATTGGTATTCTTAGTTCAGCTTTCTTAATCAAATACCGCAAACACGCTGTGTTGGTGATATTGGTTATCGCAGCCATTGCCACCCCACCAGATGTGGTGAGTCAGATCATTCTTACCATTCCGCTCTACTCATTATTTGAGTTGGGTATCTTTATTATAAAACGCGTAGAAAAACAAAAAGCCGCTTCCAATGAATAATTCAATTAACATACAGATTGGTTCAGACCATGCTGGTTTCGACCTCAAAGCACAGATCATCAGTTTTCTGGAATCAGAAGGATTTAAAGTAAAAGATTTTGGTTGTTTCAGCACAGACTCTATGGACTATCCTGATGTGGCCCATCCGGTGGCAGAAGCGGTATTGGCAGACACCAATTCTTTAGGTATTTTAATTTGTGGCAGTGGCAATGGCGTATGCTTGACAGCCAATAAACATCAAGGCATTCGCGCAGCTTTGTGCTGGTTGCCTGAGTTAGGCGCTTTAGCCCGTCAGCATAACAATGCCAATGTACTTTGCATGCCTGCCAGATTTATCAGCACAGAAACAGCTAAAGAAATTGTTACTGCCTACCTGTCAGCTGAATTTGAAGGCGGTAGACACCAGAACAGAGTGAATAAAATCAACTGTTAATAGAAATTCGTTCTATCGAATTTTCTCCAGTACCACACTATCAGTAATCCTGTTAAGGCACCACCAATATGGGCGAAGTGTGCAACGGGGTCCCAGCCAAAGTTTCCAAATCCCAAAAAGATATCTAAACCTATCATAATAGGCACCAGGTATTTGGCCTTTACTGGGTAGGGGATAAACATAAATACCAACTCTGTATTGGGGAAGAAAAAGGCAAAGGCTACTATCACCCCATAGATGGCACCACTGGCGCCCAGGAGCTTAGAAAAATAGGCTTTAGCCACTACTTCGAAACTCTCTTGTGTATACCGCGGATTATAGGTGAAAGGATCATTATCTGCATTGAGTTGGATATCCAGCGAATTAAAAGCCGGAAACCATTCGCCAATAGCATTGTGTACCAGAAATGTTTCTACGGCAATGTGCAGGGTAATAGAACCCAAACCGGCATAGATAAATAATTGTAAAAATTTCTTGCTGCCCAGGTAGCGCTCAACGATGGTGCCTATACTTACCAAAGCAAACATATTAAACAACAAGTGTGGCGATAATCCATTGCTGTCGTGCATAAACATGTGGGTGATGATTTGCCACGGTTTAAAATCGGGGTGCAAAGGATAGTGCATCGCCAACACCGTATCCAGGTCGAATATCTGACGGTATTTTAGCAGCATCGTGCCCAGGTAGAGCACCACGCAAGCGATGAGTATTTGTTTAACAACGGGTGTTAGGTATATCCTGTTCATTTATTTGAATAAATCGTTGAGGTAAGGGGTGGTAAATTCTATGTAAACGGCTTTTCCGTTTGGTCGCACTGAAGGATGTTCACACGCGAAGAGCTGGTTAAGCAGTTCGGTGATTTCTTCGGTTTTTAAACTTCTTGTTCTGAGTATGGCTTCGTTCTGAGCCAGTGATACAGCCAGTGCTTTGCGTTTGTCGCCAGAAAATTGTGAGGCGTTTTGTTTGTAGTGTTCGAGCAAACCTTCCAGGAGTTCTTTTTCGGTTCCTTTAATGGTTTCTGCAGGCACGCCGTTGATGATAAGACAATTCGACCCAAAGTCGGCAACATCAAAGCCCAACTCTTTCATCTCATCCATAATCTCGTGAGCCAATATATAATCGGTGCCTGAAAGCTCCAATGTTCTTGGAAATAGCAATTGTTGGATGGGCGCCGATCTACGGGCAATCGATTGCATGTATTTTTCGTATAGAATACGCTCGTGTGCAGCCCTTTGATCCACCACTATGAGTTGATCGTTTTTACGTGCTACTAAAAAGCCATCGGCAAACTGAAAGGCATCGCTGATCTGACTTTTAAAGGTGTCAACTTTAAGTTGGTGTTGAGCGCTGATGTTTGGTTCTTCGCGGTTCTCCAGGTATTGGTTTTCGAAGAGTTTATGCCATTGTGCCGTTTGTACACCACGCATGCTGTTATTGCTGGGAAATGGTGTAAACTGAGGGGTTTTAGAAGCAGTGCTTTTTTGACCGGGAGTTGGTTCAGGTTGATGTTGTAAAAAAGCCACCGGATTAAACACATTGGGGTCACTGAATTCGAGTTCTGGTATTACCACGTATTGTCCCAAGGCTTTTTTTACTGCCGATTTCACCAGCGTATACATGGCCCTTTCGTCATCAAATTTGATTTCTGTTTTGGTAGGGTGTATGTTAACGTCAATGCGAGATGGATCAATTTCAAGAAACAACACATACATCGGGTATTGGTCTTTGGCAATTAATTGGTCAAATGCGTTGACTATTGCATGGTGCAAATAAGCATCTTTGATAAAACGGTTATTGACAAATAGAAACTGTTCGCCGCGTGTTTTTTTGGCGATTTCAGGTTTGCCGACAAAACCTTTCACATTGAGTAAATCGTGCGATTCAGAGACGGTTAAGAAGTCTTTGTCGTTCTTTTTATTCATCAGTTCTGCAATACGCTGAGCGGCAGAAGCGGGTTTAAGATCGAATACTTCTTTATCGTTGTGAAACAAACTAAAGGCAATCTGATGGTGTGGCATGGCCACTCTGGTAAATTCGTCAATAATATGGCGCAGTTCTACCGGAATACTTTTAAGGAAGTTTCTTCGGGCAGGCACATTATAGAACAGATTTTTGATGGCAAACTGCGTACCATTCAGGCAGGCTATTGGTTCCTGGTCGGTGATTTTACTGCCTTCAATGCGGATATGTGTTCCTAGTTCATCTTCGCGGCGTTTGGTTTTCATATCTACCTGCGCGATAGCAGCAATAGAGGCCAAAGCCTCACCTCTGAAACCAAAGCTGGTAAGACGAAACAAGTCGTCGGCCTTTACGATTTTTGAAGTAGCGTGACGTTCCCAGCACATGCGAGCGTCGGTCGGACTCATACCAAAGCCATTGTCGATAACTTGAATTAATTGTGTGCCACCTTCTTTCACCACCAGTTTGATTTCTGTGGCACCGGCATCCAGGGCATTTTCCAATAATTCTTTCACAGCCGAAGCCGGTCTTTGCACCACTTCGCCCGCCGCTATCTGGTTGGCAATGTTATCGGGTAAGAGTTTAATACAATCCATTTTTTTTGCTGAACACTTCTAAAAATTGTTTGACGATTTGGTCGATCAAACTGGTTTGAAACAATAAGTAACTAATGATGAGTATGGCTGAGAGCATCACTACGAGTCTCAGGTTATACAATTGGGCAGGTTTTGTTTTGGAATTATTGCGTTGTAAACGTTTGCTAAAAGCACCTTTAAAATTATGCGGAACATATTGTCCTTTGTCTGCCGCATCGCGTTCTGCTCTTAGTCTTTCTACACGGGCATTAAATTCGGCTTTCCCCGCGTCAAAGTACATAGGTTTGAACCTGAAACCTCTTGGTTTAGCCTGCTTTTTGCTCAATGCTTCCAGTAATCCGCCCACAGCACAAAGATATCGTAATTTTAAGATGTTTTTTGCAACATCCATCAATTTTTTACCCTTTTTCGCCGTCTAAAAGTCGCGCAATTACAGCACCATTTGCCTGATTGCTAAACAAGCTGTTATCCAGAATCTTTTGACGTTCTTGCAAGTGCTCGCTGCTGAATGTTTTTTGCCAGTAATGGTTGATGTCTGCTACCATATCTTCGGCTGTTTCGGAGATGATACAGGCCTTTTCGAGTGTGGTTTGGTGCACCATTATGGGATTAACGATGCAGAATCTGCCACAATACAAAGCATTGAGTAATTTTAACTTGATGCCGGTGCCTTGGAAGGTTGGCAAAACATTGATATGGGCTTTGCTGATAGCGTCCATGATTTGCTCATTGCTCCAATGGTCGACTAAACTGATGTGCGGGTATTTCTGGCAAGCTTTTTTGAGTTCATCGCTGGGATGATTGCCGGCAATGGTGCAGGGGATTTTAAGTTTTGAAAATACTTCTTTCACCAGGTAGAGCGCGGCATAATTGTTTTCGCCAACGGCCAGGTTGCCGTGGTATAAAATGAACTTGCCTTTGCCTTCTTTAGAGCTGGTGGTATCGTTCGAATGAAAGGCCGGTACCAAAACCGAATTATGGTATTTTTTGTTCAGATACTGGTGGTCGGGAGGCGATATGGCCAACACATGTGAGGCATTTTTAAGATGCTTCTCGTAGGTTTTCAGTTTGTCTGATTCGTTTCTGAAAAAGTACTTTTTGAAATAGTTGGTTTCTACCAGTTCCAGATTTTTGTAGTAATCGTGTTCGATGTTGTGGTTTCTAACCAGGCGAATGCGTTGTTTCAGTTTCTCGTGGTTGAGAAAATAAGTGCAATGAATGCCTTCAAAAATGATGGGGTGATGGTCTTTGCAGAGGTTGATGAGTAATTGCTCGTCGTTTCTGGTAGAGACGATATACGGCGTATCACCTATGAAAGGGTTTTTGTATTTACTGCGTTTGTAGTAGTATACTTTTTTGCAAATGGTTTTGAGTTCGGCAGATTCTGGGCGACCATACTGAAAGCAATGCAAGATGACTTGCATACCCATATTATGCAGGGTGCGAATTTTATGGTAGATGTCTATCACACCTCCGTAATCGGCAGGGAAGGGTACATCAAATGCGACAATATGGACAGTTTTCTTCAAGGTTTAAACAGGTCTAATACAAGGGCCTCGTCGGTCCTCCATTGGCAGTCTGGTCTCGCAATATTAGTGTTTTCCCTGAACTTTTGGTAGAGTTCTGGATCTGATAGCCATTTTTTGATCAAAGCTATCAGGTCTGTTTTCTTGTTAGGTAGGCAAACGCCGCATTGGTATTTGGCATTTAATGCCATGTATTCCGGCAGTTCTGAACTGATGGATGGAATGCCGGCGTGGATATAATCGAAGTACTTATTGCTGAGTGAAAAGTAATAACTCAGACTGCCTTGAGCATCCAATAAATTATAACCGGCAAAGCATTTTGGAGTAATGCTTCGCAGGGTATCCGGACTCAGTAAACCGGCAAACTGAACATTGGTCATGCCTGCGGCCTGTTGTCTTAGTGCTTTACTTAAATCGCCTTCGCCTACCAGCAAACAATGGCATTCTGGCAGTTCTTTCATGGCCTCAATCAACAGCTCGAGTTCGCGACCGGCATTGAGGGCACCCTGATAAATGATAACAGGTTTTGAAGGCCATTCGAAAGTTAGTTCTATGTCTTTTATGTTTGTTTGTAATTCGGTAGTATTGCGAACTACGTGAAAGGGTTTGCCATAGCGTTTTTCCAGCTCCAGGGCCAAAGCCGGTCCCACAGTAATACAGCGCCAGGCCCTTTTAACGCCCAGTTTGGTTACCCAGTGCCAAATGGATTTTTTGAGCGGCGAGTGTTTTAATTCGGGTACCTCACAGAAATATTCGTGTGCATCATACACCAGTTTTTTTCGTCTGATCAATGATAGGAGGGTCATGGCCGGCAAAGTATCTGCGTCAACGGCGTAGTATACATCAACAGGTTTAAAAAGCAGTTTTCTCAATAAATACCAATTGAGGAGAAGGTAGAATAAAATCCCGTCTTTTGCCTTGATGCGCATAGCTTTGGTGGTAAAGCGCAATTGGTCTTTCGTGGCGACCGGTGTATACTTAAAGTGTTCGCGGTAATAGAGGCAAACATCGGCACCATTGGCAGACAGAGAGCCAGCGATGCGTTTCATACGCTGATCTGTATAAATATGCCCACTAATGGCGATGATTATTTTTTGTTCCATATCCAGATGCCCTCTTTACTCAATTCAGCCTGACCCTGATCGGCCAGCCATCGCAATAATATCAAATATTCTTTTAATTCGGATGTTTTCACTGCCGATTTCAAAGTTTCGTTAGTACAGTTACCTGCCTTGATAAGTTCAGTGAGGTGTTGGAGTTGTTGGGCTTCGCGACTTTCGGGAGCGGCCTGTTTACGGGCCAGACAGATATCGCAATAACCACAATCTTCACCAGCTTCTTCGCCAAAATATTGCACCAAAAAACTTGAACGACATTTTGTTTCATTGCGGATATAATCGTTCATATAGGCCAACTTTTCGCGGTAGCGGGTTCTTAAAAAGGCAATTTTATTGTCGGGAATATAGATAGAGCTAAAGCGGTTTTCGAGGAAGAACAATTGCGGACGGTTGTTTTGAGGAATATAGTCGATGAGCTCCAGTTCGTGCAGTTTCAGCAATTGGTCTTTCACCCACTTTTCTGGTTTTTTAAGACGACGGGCGATTTCATTTTCAAAAATATTGGTATAAAAATCGAAGATACCGCCATAGGATCTGAGCAGTGTTTTTACCAGGGCATCAACGCTCTCGTGTCTGATTTGCCATTCGTAAAGTTCGGTATACGACAGCAGTATTTTCATACGCGATGGCAGGTACATGGCTTCGCTGGCCTGGAAATAACTTTCGGCTTCCAATATGCGCATGCAATTAAACACCTGCACTGGATTGAGTTTATAAAAATTGCAGAATTCGTTGATGTCGAAATTGTAATTCTGTCCTTGACCGGAGCCAACTGCAACTTGCAGGTAATTGCAAATCAGTTCGTATACCCGCACCACCTCTTTAGCCTCGGGGTATTTAAGTTCGAGTTGCTTATCATCTTCCAGGAAGTCGCCTTTGAAATACAGCAAGACACAATAAGCGCGTTTGCCATCTCTACCGGCACGACCAGCCTCTTGGTAATAGGCTTCCATGGTCTCGGGTTTTTGCTCATGTACCACAAAGCGCACATTGGGTTTGTCGATGCCCATGCCGAAGGCATTGGTACAAACCATGATGCGCGTGCGACCCATCTTCCAGTCGTCCTGTTTGATGGTCCGTAATTTGGCATCCAATCCCGCATGATAATAGTCGGCGCTAATATTGTGTTGACACAGATATTCTGCAATTTCGGCCGTTTTCTTACGGTTTTTAACATATACCAAACCACTGCCTTTTACTTTTTCGCAAATGGTTTTGATGCGATCTGTTTTGTGTTCGCAGGCTTCTACCACGTAAGAGAGATTGTCGCGTTTAAAGCTTTTGCTAAAAATGGCAGGTTGTTTAAGATCCAGTTTAGCGGCGATATCTTTGATGACATCAGGCGTTGCAGAAGCTGTGAGGGCAATAACTTTTAGATTCTGGAAACGCTCTTTGAATTCGGTAATTTTTAGGTAAGGCGGTCTGAAATCATAGCCCCATTGCGAGATACAATGTGCTTCGTCAACGGCAATAAAACTGATGCGCATATTGATGGCGAAATCGCAGAAGTTTTTACTTTGCAGGCGTTCTGGAGACACGTACAGGAATTTGTATTTGCCGTTGATACAATTTTCGAGTTCGAATTCTATCTCGCGCCTGCTCATACCACCGTATAGCGCGACAGCCTGAATATCTCTGTTTCGGAGGTTTTCTACCTGGTCTTTCATGAGTGCCACCAGAGGCGTTACGACGATGCAGACACCCTCCATCATCAGGGCAGGCACCTGAAAGCAAACCGATTTGCCGCCACCGGTAGGGAGTAGTGCGATGGTATCTTTGGCGGCCAAAACAGATTCGACAATATCTTTTTGCAGAGGGCGAAAAGTATCGTATCCAAAGTATTGTTTTAGTATGGCTTCCGGCTGTTTCAAACGAATCGCTAAATTACTTCAAATTTTTAATTTTATGCTTAATAACATCTTAGATGTTTTGCCGTATTAGAAGGTGTCGCTAGACACCTAATATTGGTAGAGAAGATGAATGATAGAAAAAACCCCCATCCAATACACGGCGTCTAAAGACGCCGTGTATTGGATGGGGGTGTATCTGTTGGCGGGTCATTCCCTCTAACCGTGGTTCGCAGAACCAACGGCTATAATTGATAGTGCTTATTTTGGCGTGCGTAAGCCCCCTAAATCCTATTTCCTATTTCCTATTTCCTTTCCCACCCATCAATCCACAATCAATTTGCCGACATTCAGATTGGTGCTGGTGCGAATAATGTAAAGACCTTTGCTCAGGTGTCTTAAATCTGCCACTGTGTTGTTCTCGACATAAATGGTTTCTATCAACTGACCAAGGGTGTTGTAGATATACAATTCGTGAGGCTTGACGCAAACAAAATTAACAGTGTTGTGTGCTGGATTTGGATACATGCGTATGCCTGAATTTGTGTATGGATCGTTGATGCCAGTGCTGTCACAGTTATTAACCGTTACAATGAACATATGCTCTCTCTCGCTAGGATCAGGATACTGCATCATACAGTTTATTACCTGATTGTTCACTGTAAATTTATAATAGTGATACAAGGTTATCTGGAATTGACCTTCCGATTTATAAGCATGTTTTACGGGATTATTGGCATTGTTTAATTCGTCGAACTGAGAACTAAAACTACCATCTCCGTAATCCCAGGTCCAGGTGCTTGAATCCCTGGTAGTGTAGGTACTACTATTATAAATTCTGACCGTATCACCAAGGCAATAAATTTTATTGATGCTTGTATCAAACTGTACTGTTGGTCCTGCATAATATATCTCCATCGAATCCATAGACACACAGCCTAACTGTGTTTCAACTTTGAGTTTTACTTTATACATACCCGGACGAGTATAAGCATGTGCAATTTTATTTGGCAACTGGTTAAAGAATACATTGGTTTCAGTGATACTTCTATCTCCCCAGTTGACGGTCCATTTAATGATTTTATCAGAGGCCACACCTGTTAAATTGAGATGTGGGTCCTGTACATAAGAACTATCATATAATTCAGCAATTAAATTACACTGTGGTCTGCTGACACCTAATCTAAAATGGGCTCTTGCTGCAGTGGTATAAATGGTCTGTGTTAAGGTATCCATACAGCCTGTGCTGTCGCTTGAAGCCATACGCAAAAAGTAAGTGCGACCGGTATCCTGGTTGTAGTAAAGCGAGTTTACACCACCACCCAGTTGTAAGTAATTACCAGGTTTATTGTCCAAACCAGTAATTGAATACGGGAAACCGCCAAAGATGGATCTTGGATGGGTGCCATCATCATCTTTGCTCAAGTCGATTCTGGTATAACCTTCGCGGTTAACATTGCCGGCTTCTGATATTCTGTTGCGCCAGTAGTCTACAGGATCAGTATACCTACCAGTTACTTCAGGGTAAGGATCAAAGTATCTTAATTGTGGTTGTGCTACTACCTCCTGTCCATGGCAGATAATGGTATCTACCATGTTCAACTGACCATAGAAACCGACCAATAGTTTTTTAATATCCAATTTAGTATTTAGACAATTGTTAGGGGTGCTAAAAATTCTCATACTCATTGTGTAAGAACCACTTAATTTAGGTTTAAAAGTGTATGCTCTATGTAATTTATTGTCATAACCCAAGTGTGAATCAAT
>JACCDH010823085.1_pt1 | contig 13995 bp, 17 predicted proteins | sample 7442481 | NCBI WGS metagenome assembly JACCDH01 (sample SAMN15323433, study PRJNA562643) | freshwater metagenome | isolation source: river surface water | place: USA:Blue River Watershed | collected 2017-08-15
AGGCCGATCCATGGCCGCTGGCGGCAACTACGAAGCCATGCTGGTCAATTGCATCGATCCTCGTTTCACCACACTGAGCTGGCAGTACATGGGCCTGCTCTCCGGTGTGGATCGCGAGAAGCTGGGTGACAACTACAGCCATTTCGTGATGGCGGGTGGTCCGCTCGGTGCGGTTCATCCCAAGTTTGCGCCCTGGCACAAAACCTTCTGGGACAATCTCGAAATCACAGTCGCTCTGCATCACATCAAACGTGTGGTTGCATTGTCCCATCGTGATTGCGGTGCCGCTAAGCTGGCCTTTGGCGCAGCAGGCGTGGCAGAAAAAGAAGTCGAGACGGGATCGCACGGTGAAGCACTCGCGTTGTTCCGCAAGGAAGTCAACACGCGTCATCCTAAACTGAGCGTGATCACCGGCATCATGGACCTGACTGGTCGCGTTGATCTCATCGGTTAAGTCCAGCAAATTACACCGGTAGTACGCAAGAAAAAAATCCCGGGCCACAAGCCCGGGATTTTTCATTTGAATCACGCGACTGCTTTACGGCCCGCAATGAATTTCACGCCATTGGGTCCATAAGTTTCAGTGTGCATGATGTTGGCGGCCAGATGAAAAGTGTCGCCTACCTGGCAGTGTCTTTCCTTGCCGTCCACTACAACACGAATGTCACCTTCAATGATCATCGCCTTGGCTTCGAAAGGATGACTGTGCAAATCCATTCCCTGGTTTGCTTCGCGCTCGACAATAAGGACTTCAAAGCCTTCGCTCTCCAGCATTGTCTTGAATGCTTGCTGATCCATTTTTATCTCCTTGTTTTATTTTGTTGAAATCAGTTTTACCAGCGTCAGCAGCGTCTGATTGACTGGTGTGGGTATACCCAATAGCGCTCCCTGCCTGCACACATAACCATTCAGATAATCAATCTCATTCGGCTTGCCGCGAGCGACATCTTGCGCAGTTGATGAATACTGCGTCGCCATGTTGCTTGAAACCTGCCTGACGATTTCATAGCTATCGCCAGGAACCTGTACACCCGCCGCATTCGCCACAGCAAGACACTCGCTCACCACCGTATGCATCAGCTCTCGCACCCCAGGAACTTCTACCAGCTTGCCGTAGGGTTGCTGGGCAATGGCCGAGAGCGCGTTGTACGCGCAATTGACAATCAGCTTACCCCATAAAATACCCATAATATTCGTCGACACCTGCACCGGCACACCTGCTTCGGTGCATTTCGCTGCGAGCTGCTCGCTGACGGGCGAATCACCAATCGCGAGTTCGCCACGTCCGTGATGTTTGAGATGGCCCGGACCGGCCATTTCAGTGGCCACGTAAACCACCGCGGGTATGACTCGCTGGGGCAAAATACCCTGCAGCGTCTCTGCATTTTCCACGCCATTTTGCAGCGACAGAATAATCGCATCCGGTGACAAATACGGCAGCATCGCCTCCGCCGCACTTACCGTATCGGTTGACTTCACACAGAAGAGCACCACGCGCGCTGAGGTGATATCACTTACCTCGGTACTCGCATGGAGTTTTACATACTCGGTAAAACTCAGTGTCTCCAGCAAAAGTCCCTTCTGCTGAATGGCATCGACATGCGATGGTCGCCCGATCAGGGTGACGGGGTAGCCGGCACGCGCGAGCATGCCGCCGAAATAACAACCGACCGAGCCTGCGCCCATGACGGCAATGGTGTTTTCTGATTGGATTGCTGAGAGCATGCTGGATCTGCTGAGTGTTTCTATCAAAATAACGCGGCTGGCCGCGATTACTGGTCACAGTACGAATATACAGGAAGCGGCTTACAGCCCTTCCGCGACCAGGATGACGCTGCATCGTATACTGGGTTTTACGTACACCAGCAGCGGGAGAGATGAATGAAAACAAGACCATGGCGCGCGACGCTATTTTGGATCATGGGACTGATGGTCGGCCTGCCCGCGCTGGCTGCCGACTGGAACGGCACCCGAAACATTGTTCTCTCCAACACAGCAGGCGAACGTCACACCATCGGTCAGGTCATTTTTTCAGATGCTGAGCAGGGAAAAACCGCATTCCGGATCGAGATGGCGCCCAACATGCAGGATTATTTTCTGGCGATGCGTCCGTTTCTTTGCCTGACCGGTCCCGTGCAACGTCTGTGCTGGTTCCCTGTGCATAACGAAGCGGCACTGATCAGCAAAGACGATTTACTGCCGCTGGAATATGCACTCATGTTCATGCGAACACGATCTAAGGATTTGCATGTCAATCCGTTCAATGGTTTGTACTACCGTCTGCGTATCGACGGTGATCGTATTGCTGGCACGCTGTTCGAGGTGGACATGGCACCTTTCATTGCGCCCGATGTACTTCCGGTCGAACAAAGACAACGTCCTTTGAAGGCGAAGGATTTTTATGATGCTGATGCGGGCTCGAACTGGCTGCCGCTATTGAGCATCGAATAAGAAAACGATATTCAGGTACCCGCATCCATCGCGGCAAATACCTGCTGCGCCAATGCGAAGGCGCTATTCGCCGCAGGCACACCACAATAAATCGCCGTCTGCAGCAGTGCCTCGCTGATCTCTTCACGGGTGACACCGTTATTCGCAGCAGCGCGCAGGTGCAGCTTGAGCTCCTCTTCGCGATTGAGTGCCACCATCATGCAGATTGTCATCAGACTGCGAGTGTGCGCTGGCAAACCTGGACGTGTCCAGATTTCACCCCATGCGTAGCGCGTGATTAGATCCTGAAAATCACTCGTGAGGTCGGTGCGATTGGCCTGCGCCCTATCCACATGCGCGTCGCCGAGAACCTGACGGCGCTTTGTCATGCCCTGTTCGTAACGTTCTTTTTCATCCATGTGCGCTTTCCTTGTTCAGCATAAAACCAAGCAGATTTTGCGTAAAAGCTTGCGCCACTTCCCAATTCGATAAATGAGCTGCATTGAGCTCGACGTATCGTGCGCCCTGAATAGCGCGCGCGATCAGCTCGCCATGTTCGGGTGGCGTGGACTTGTCATGCCGCCCAGCGATTACCAGGGTAGGCGCCGAAATTTTCGACAGCTCGGCGCGCTGATCCATGTCACGTACTGCAGCACAATTGGCCACATAACCCTCGACGGAGGTATTGGCCAGCATACGTCGAACACGCTCAACCTGAGCTGGCGCATGCGCAATAAAATCCGCAGTAAACCAGCGCTCCAGTACCGTCTCGATAATCGATGCCATACCTTCCTGACGAACTTTGCTGATACGTGCATTCCACACTTCGGGCAGACTGATCGCGGCACTGGTATTGCATAGCGCGAGCCGATCAATACGTTCAGGCGCATGAACACCCAGCCATATGCCGGTCATGCCACCCATCGACAGTCCGCAAAAATGAGCCCGCTGAATCTGGAGCGCATCCAGCAGCGCCAGCACATCACCACCCAGCTGCGCTATCGTATAAGGGCCGGGCGTGACATCAGATTGCCCATGACCGCGGGTGTCATAGCGCAGCACTCGGAAATGCTCAAGTAAAGCGGGCAGCTGTGGCAACCACATATCCATCGTGGTGCCGAGTGAATTCGACAGCACCAGTACGGGCGCATCTTCATTGCCCGACGCCCCCTCGAGTACGTAGTGCAGTTTACCGCTGCCTGTCTGAATAAACGACATGATGACTCCTGACGATGGCTTGTGAGGGCGTGATTGTGTGGGTTATGTCTTGCGATGACGATGATGTGCGAGCACGCGTTCGATAAACGCAGAAGCTTCGCCCAGATAATGTGAAGGATCAAACAGGGACTCAAGACCCGATGAAAAAAATTCTTCAGGTATTCGAGGATCCGACTTCAGAACTTCAAACAGTGAGCGACCACTTTCTACCGCTTGGTGACAAGCCTGCTCAATCAACTCATGAGCTGCTGCGCGACCCACATGCTGCGCGATCGCCAGAGACACTGCTTCGGCCATAACCAAACCCTGCGTAATCTCGATATTGGATCGCATGCGTGTCGTATCGACTGCAAGACCGGATATCACCTCGCCTAACTGATTCAGCGCAGCGGAAGTCAGTGATGCAATCTCAGGCAGCGTTTCCCATTCAGCCTGCCAACCACCGAGCGCGCGCTCTTGCTCCTGCACCATCGCTGTCAGCATGGTGGAGACCAGTGCTGGCACGCGCATTGCGCACGCGAGCACTGCAGAACAGGCGACGGGATTGCGCTTGTGTGGCATGGTGGATGAACCACCGCGCCCCTGCGCAAGGGGCTCGGCAAGTTCGGCAATTTCAGTTTGCGCGTGCAAAGCAATGTCGCGCGCGATTTTGCCCAGTGTGCCAGTCAGCAGTCCAAAAGTCGTAGCGACCTCGCCCATACGATCTCGGTGCGTATGCCAGGGCATTGCGGGCAGCGCCAGTGCCAAATCCTTGGCGAGTGCGCTCGCGACCGTCAACCCACTGTTACCGAGACTGGCCAAGGTACCTGTGGCACCACCGAACTGTAAAACGCACACCTGGGCGCGTAATGCCTGCAAGCGGTCTTGATGACGCATGATCGCATCCAGCCATCCTGCAATTTTCAGGCCGAGCGTGATGGGCTGCGCATGTTGCATCCAGGTGCGCCCCATCATGATCGTCGCACGGTGTTGATGCGCAAGCGATGCCAGCGTATCAGCCAGCTCGGCCAAATCGGTCGTAATCAGATCAATCGCATCACGCAATTGCAGAACGCGTCCGCTGTCAATGACATCCTGGCTGGTCGCTCCCCAGTGCACATAACGCGCCGCGTCTGCGTCTGTCCTGGCTACCGCTGCTGTCAATTGCTTAACCAGAGGAATGGCAAGATTGCCAGCGCTGCTCACTGATTTCGCCAATGCATCAGCATCAATAAGATCGGCCTTGCACGCATTCACAATCGCTTCGACAGCACTTTGGGGTATTACCTCTTCGAGAGCGAGCGCGCGAGCTAATGCCGCCTCGACATCCAGCATGCGTTGTATGGTGTTCCTGTCGGAAAAAACAGGCTGCATGCCTACGCTGGAAAACAAGCCGTCAGTCAGTGAGGAATTATTCATGATTTCAGACTTGGATCAAAGATCAAAGAAGACGGTTTCATTGGCACCCCCTCCGATGATGACGTCCCATTGAAGATGGGATGAATCATCGGGCTGCGCCACAGCAATTAGCGTTTTCTGCCTTGCCTGCGGTATGACACGCATGACAGGATCAGATGCATGATCGTCACCCGGAAAATACAGACGCGTCACCAACTGCCGCAATAAACCGCGCGCAAAGATATTGACCAGAATATGGGGTGCCTGCAATTGCCCGTCCAACGCAGGTACCGCGCCGGGCTTGATGGTGGTGAACACGAATTCACCGCGCTGATCCGTTGGCTGACGACCAAAACCGCTAAATCCTTCTTGCAGCGGCAAGTCTCGTGTATCTGCGGGATGGGCATACTTGCCGTGCGCATTCGCTTGCCAGAACTCGATCATGCCATCCGGTACAGGCTGACCATCGGCATCCAGCAGTCTTCCGTGAATCGTGATGCGCTTGCCTTCCATCGATGCCGGCGCAAGCTCGCGGCTATTCAACCAGTCAAGACCAATGTGAAGATAAGGACCGACCGTCTGTGAGGGCGTGAGTTGGTGGCTCATGTCAGCACTCCATTGGCGTGGCATGCTGACCGCGCAACACAATATCAAACTGCAAGCCCAGCGCAAATTGCGGCTCGGTCAGATCCAGTCTGAAATTTGCGATCATGCGCTGTCGTGCTTTCTCGTCGGGCATGCTCTGATAAATAGGATCGAAGGCCAGCAGTGGATCACCAGGAAAATACATTTGCGTCACGAGCCGCGTTGCAAACGCATGACCAAAAAGTGAAAAATGAATGTGCGCAGGGCGCCAGGCATTGGGATGATTACCCCAGGGGTAAGCGCCGGGACGAATGGTAAGAAAGCGATAGTTACCCTGCGCATCTGTCATCGTGCGACCGGCACCGGTGAAATTCGGGTCCAGCGGCGCATCATGCTGATCATTTTTATGCTGATAACGACCCGCAGCATTGGCCTGCCAGATTTCAATCAGCGTGTGGGGCACGGGACGGCCATCTTCATCCAGTACGCGACCCGCCACGATAATGCGCTCGCCCAGGGGTTCACCTGCATGTTGTCGCGTGAGATCTGCATCCTGCGCCTGCACTCGCTCGTGACCAAACACAGGACCCGTCAATTCGGACAGTGATTGCGGCAGCAGTATCAGCGGCTGCGACGGTGAGCGCTTCACGGTTGATCCGTACGGCGGATACAGATAATCGGGTTGCGCGCCTGGCGCTGCTTTACGATAGGGAAGCAATTCAGACATCGACATTCCTTGTTTACGATTCCCGACGGAGTTTGAATTTTTTTGCATGGCACGCACCTTCGCGCCTGCTTTATGCACTGATATGCGCTTATACGCGTCTACACGCGCTCAATAATCACGGCAATGCCCTGCCCCACACCAATGCACATGGTGCAGAGCGCGTAACGTCCTCCTGTACGATGCAGTTGATACATCGCTGTCGTCACCAGCCGCGCACCGCTCATGCCGAGCGGATGACCGAGGGCAATCGCGCCACCGTTCGGGTTGACGCGCGGGTCATTGTCTGCAATACCCAGCTGACGCAAGACCGCCAAGCCCTGCGCGGCAAACGCTTCATTGAGTTCGATCACATCCATCTGATTCAAGCTCATGCCTGTCTGCGCCATGAGCTTTTGTACTGCAGGTACCGGACCTATGCCCATCACGCGCGGCGCCACACCGGCGGTGGCCATCCCAATCACGCGCGCCTTTGGTGTCAGTCCGAAACGTCTGGCACTGTCTTCATCAGCCAGCAGCAAGGCACACGCACCATCGTTAACACCGGACGCATTTCCCGCAGTGACAGTACCGTCGGGACGTACCACGCCTTTGAGCTTGGCGAGCGCCTCGACGCTGGTCGCACGCGGATGCTCGTCATGCATCACCGTCAACGGGTCTGCTTTTTTCTGCGGAATGACAACCGGGACAATTTCATCCGCGAGCACACCCGCGGCCTGGGCAGCGGCGGCCTTGTTCTGACTGGCGACAGCAAACAGATCCTGATCAACGCGACTGATTTGATAATCCGTGGCGACGTTTTCTGCTGTTTCTGGCATCGCATCGACGCCATACAGGGCCTTCATTTGCGGATTAACAAACCGCCAACCGATCGTGGTGTCAAAGATTTGTGCGTTGCGTGAAAACGCAGTATCCGCCTTGCCCATCACGAATGGTGCACGCGTCATGGATTCAACACCACCGGCGATCATCAGATGCGCGTCTCCTGACTTGATGGCCCGAGCAGCGGTACCCAGTGCATCCATACCGGAGCCACAAAGACGATTGATCGTCGCCCCCGGCACATCGATAGGCAAGCCAGCCAGCAGCGATGACATGCGTGCCACATTGCGATTGTCCTCACCCGCCTGATTGGCGCAACCAAAAATCACTTCATCAACAGCGCTCCAGTCAACAGTAGGATTACGCTCTTGCAGTGCACGCAAGGGTATGGCACCGAGGTCGTCAGCCCGAACATCTTTCAGTGCGCCGCCAAAACGGCCGATAGGCGTGCGTATTGCATCGCAAATGAAGGCATGCTTCATGAATGAATCCCGAATTGAAATGAAATCAAATGAAAAGCCGAGCGCGCTAGCTTACGCGGCCCGCAAAGGCACGCCGGTAATGCGCTGCAGTTCGTCCAGAGTGAGACCCGGCGCCATATCACGCACCATCAAACCGTCATCGGTAACGTCAATCACGGCCAAATCAGTATAAACGCGTGAAACGCAACGCATCCCTGTCAGAGGATAGGTACACCGATCAACGATTTTGCTCTCGCCCGTTTTAGTTTGATGCTCCATCATCACGAATACGCGCTTGGCGCCCGTCGCCAGATCCATCGCGCCACCGACGGCCGGAATTGCATCGGGAGCACCCGTGTGCCAGTTCGCGAGATCACCCGTACGCGAGACCTGAAAGGCACCGAGCACGCAAATATCCAAATGCCCGCCGCGCATCATCGCAAATGAATCGGCCTGATGAAAATACGTGCCGCCCGTGAGTAATGTCACGGGCAATTTGCCTGCATTGATCAGGTCGCCGTCTTCTTCGCCGGGTGCAGGTGCAGGGCCCATACCCAGTATGCCGTTCTCGCTATGCAGAAAAATATCTTTCGATGCCTCGAGATGATTGGCGACCAGCGTGGGCAAGCCTATACCAAGATTGACGTAGCAGCCCTCGGGAATATCACGAGCAACATGCTGTGCGATTTCATCGCGCGTAAACCGCTTCATTGACCGTCTCCCGGTACGTGCACTACGCGCTGGACAAAAATTCCAGGGGTCACAATCACTTCAGGATCCAGTTCACCCAGCGGCACCACGTGATCGACCTGCGCGATCGTACACTGTGCGGCCATGGCCATGATGGGACCAAAGTTGCGCGCTGCCTTGCGATAGACAAGGTTGCCCCAGCGATCAGCCTTCCAGGCCTTGATCAGTGCAATATCGGCATGGATTGGCGACTCGAGCACATAGTGGCGTCCATTGATGAGACGCGTCTCTTTGCCTTCGGCGAGCTGAGTCCCATATCCCGTTGCCGTGAAAAATCCGCCGATACCAGCGCCTGCTGCTCGAATACGCTCAGCCAGATTACCCTGCGGTGTCAATTCCAATTCGATCTTGCCGCTGCGGTAAAGCCCATCAAATACCTGCGAGTCGGTCTGACGCGGAAAAGAACAAATGATTTTGCGCACGCGGCCGGCAGCCAGTAGAGCTGCAAGTCCCGTCTCGCCATTTCCTGCGTTGTTGTTGACGATGGTCAGATCACCTGCACCCTGAGCGATCAGGGCATCAATAAGCGCACTGGGCATGCCAGCGCTGCCGAATCCGCTGATCATCACCGTGGCACCATCGGAAATACCGGCCATCGCAGAGCTCATGTCCGGGGAAATTTTGTCGATCAAACCTGGGTCTCCCGGTGCGCGCGTTGGCACACCAATGTCGCCTCTTGGCAGGCAGCGGGGGAAAGCACAAGCCTGCGTTATTCCCTCCTGCCAGCCCGGGCGGCAGCAGCGCATTCATGGCACCTCTCCCTGCAGCGCAAACGAGGACTGTTCACACAACAAGGCTCGCAGTGTATCCCTGCCATTTCTCTACTGCAAGAAAATGGGGCGCGATCCCTGCACCGACGGTCCTGTGGAGGTACCTCAGCCCCCACCCTACCTGTGCCTGTTTCGCAACAGAATTCATCGATTCCTACGCTCAACAAATTGTGCGCTCTCTCTTGGAAGCAACGATTATCAAAAAAGTACGAAGTTCCGTTACGGTAACCCTCCGCCGCGGTCTTTAACAGTTTCCATCCAGCGGCACACCCTCAGTTCGATCGACTCCATTCATGAGCGCCCCGACCATGCAGAACTTCTTTCAAGCCAAAACAGACACCACCGATTCCGACCGAACGCCCGAAACAGCGCCTGACAATGTGCTGACGTCCACCCCAACCACTCGAGCGCTGACCATTGCGGAGGAAATTGATGCTTTAACGGATCCGAGTTTCATGACCTCGCTTGCTCGGGGTCTGGCCGTCATCAAAGCCTTCAGTGACCAGCGTCGCGCAATGACGATTGCGCAACTCAGTCACAAGACGGGTATCCCGCGCGCTGCGGTGCGCCGCTGCCTCTACACGCTGAAACAACTCGGGTATGCCGACGCGGAGGCAAACAACTTTTATTTGAAACCCAAAATTCTATCGTTGGGCTATTCCTACCTCTCATCGACACCACTGACCATCTCTGCTCAACCGGCACTCAATGAAATCAGTCGTGAACTCAATGAGTCCTGCTCATTGGGCGTCCTTGAGGACCATGAAGTCATTTATATTTCTCGTTCACAAAGTTCTCGCGTGATGTCCGTCGCTTTAAATGCAGGCAGTCGAATACCCGCCTACTGCTCCTCCATGGGTCGCGTACTACTTTCCACGTTTTCGGAAGAGGAGCTCTCCGCCTATTTTGAAGCAGTTCGCATGGTCGCCTTTACCGATCGTACCGTCACTGAGGAAAGTCAATTACGCGACATATTGAATGACGTACGACAACGTGGTTACGCCATTGTGGAAGAGGAACTCGAAATAGGTCTGCGGTCCATCGCCGTCCCGGTACGTGGCGCCTCGGGAATGCCTGTTGCTGCGCTCTGCATCGGCGCTCAGGTGGGCCGCGCAGATCGATCGCAACTCGAACAGGGCTTTCTGCCTCTCTTGCTGAATACCGCTAGCGATTTATCCGTCTTGCTTCCCTGACCAAGATCCATTTTTCAGGCCGGACGGGTTCGCGCACGGAATACTATTGGCGCACTTCCCGTCTGACGCTTGAAAAAACGTGTGAAATAGGCAGGATCTGAAAACCCCAGCGCATCCGAGATGTCCTTGACTGGCATTGAGGTATAAATCAGATAACGCCTTGCCTCGAGTCCCATGCGCGCATGAATCAGGGCCAACGCAGAATCACCCGTCAACTGGCGACAAAGGGCATTCAGATGCGCAGCGCTGATGCCCAAACTACTTGCGTAAAAATCCAAAAGGTTTTGCTGCGCATAATTCGCTTCAATCAATTGCGAAAATTTAGCCAAATGTTCACGCCCTCGAGCCAAGGGCGAGTCATCCCCCTGGGTTGGCAAAAGTCTCGACAACCAGATCAGCAACGATACCAGCTGCGCCTCAATGAGCAGACCGCGATGCTTATCGCGACCCGCATACGCTTCATGCATCGCATGAAATGCCGCCTCGATATAATTTCTATTGGCACCGGATTTGAGTGTACAAACCACGGGGGTACTCATCGCGTGCAATGCGGGTCCCAGATCCGGTTGCAAACGCTGAAAAAATGCATACGCGAGCGTAATGACCTCGCCATCGGCATCTGGAGAAAACCGGAAACCATGCACGCAATGCTGAGGCAGCAGCAGCACCTGCCCGCCGGATAAATCCGCCAGACGGCCATCGAGCTCGACGCTGGCCTTACCCCGAGCCAGCCACAACATCTGGAACAGGCCGTGGTGCCGATGTGGCTGAATCTCCCAATTGTGCAAGCGGCTGCGCGAGGCAATGGACTCGCAGTGCACCAGATCAGGCGCGAGCTCGGGCACCTTCTCCCCATACAAATGGTAGACAGGCACCGTGGAGAGCGAGGGTTTTTTACCAGCCATCAGAAATCAGGGATTCGCCAAAAATCCTCGGAATGTACAAGTATTACATGGGAAAGTCTATTCCATTGCTATCCGGCAAGGCGGATCATGGTTGCCTGGAAGGTGAGCGCCATTTGCGCTGCCGGAGACAAATTCATGAAAACTCAGGTCGCCATCATCGGTGCCGGACCGTCAGGTCTGCTTCTCGGTCGTCTGCTGGAATTACAAGGCATAGCCAACATCATCGTTGAGGCCAAGTCGCCCGATTACGTCCTCTCGCGCATTCGCGCCGGCGTGCTGGAACAAGGCACACAAAATCTGCTGCGGGAGGCGAAAGCCGGTGAGCGCATGGACCGCGAAGGTCAGGTGCACGAAGGCTTCGCCCTGTCCTTTCTGAATCGGGTTGAACGCATCGATCTCAAGACGCTTACCGGTGGCAAAACCGTGATGGTCTATGGCCAGACCGAAGTCACCAAAGACCTGATGGCGGCACGCGAAGCGTCTGGCAGCATCAGCATCTACGAAGCCGATGACGTGGCACTTCATGATTTTTATGGCGACCAGCCCTCGGTGAGCTACACGAAAAACGGACAAGTTCACACCATTGAATGCGAGTACATCGCGGGCTGCGACGGCTTTCACGGTATCGCACGCAAATCGGTACCAGGCGATGCCATACGCCTGTTCGAGCGCGTCTACCCGTTTGGCTGGCTGGGCATACTCTCACGCACGCCGCCCGTGGCACATGAGCTGATTTATGCCAATCATGAACGTGGCTTTGCCTTGTGCAGCATGCGTTCGGAGTCACTCTCGCGTTATTACGTGCAATGCGACCTGAAAGACACGACGGAAGCATGGTCGGATGAACGCTTCTGGGACGAATTGCGAGCGCGACTGCCCGCAGAAACCGCCAGCGATCTGGTCACCGGCCCATCCATCGAAAAGAGCATCGCACCGCTGCGCAGCTTTGTGGCTGAACCCATGCAATTCGGTCGCCTGTTTCTCGTCGGTGACGCAGCCCACATCGTGCCGCCGACGGGCGCAAAAGGTCTCAACCTCGCTGCCAGCGATGTCTACACGCTGTATCACATCCTGACTCAGCGCTATCAACAGGGCCGACTGGATTTGATTCAAAAATATTCGGAAATCTGCCTGCGTCGCATATGGAAGGCTGAACGCTTCTCATGGTGGATGACGTCGATACTGCACAAGTTTTCGGATGACCCATTCAACCAGCGCATTCAGGAAGCCGAACTTGATTACTACACCAGCTCGCTCGCTGGCCAAACCACGATAGCGGAAAACTATGTAGGACTGCCCTACGAACCCATAGCGTGAAGAGGGTTGATATTGGGTAAACCCTGAACACCCCCTTGATATAGCGAGTGCCGCTTGGCAATGCGGCGGTCTATAAAATCAGGGGCTTGAGCCCATTTCTATAGCAGCCTGTTTCTCAGGTCTTGTTTAATCATCACTTTCTTGGCTATCCGCATCTAAATCGGTTAAATTCATTACCAAACCATCAACGAGAACTGTAATGAGCCAGCCCATGACCATCGTGTCACCGACCACGACGATCAATGTCAGTGCCCTGAAAGCCAGCTGTTCAGCTTGCAGCATGCACCAGCTCTGCCTGCCCATGGGGCTGGGTGAGGCTGATATACACAAACTCGATGAGATTATTGGTCGTCGTCGCAAAGTACCCAAGGACACTTTGCTTTACCGGATGGATGATCCGTTCACGAACCTGTACGCAATACGTCTGGGCCATTTCAAGACCTATCAGGTGAGCCCCAACGGTGATCAGCTAATTACCGGATTTCAGATGGCAGGCGAATTGCTCGGCATGGATGCGATCAGCACAGAGCGCCATCATTGCGATGCCATGGCACTGGAAGACAGCGAAGTCTGCGAAATCCCCTTCACAAGGCTGGAGGAATTATTCGGTTCCATACCGACACTGCTACACCATTTCCACCGCATCATGAGCCAGGAAATCACGCGCGAGCAAAATGTGATGCTCTTGCTTGGCAATATGCGTGCTGAGCAGCGCTTTGCTGCGTTTCTCGTGAATCTTTCCTCACGCTATGCAGCACGCGGCTATTCTCCCTCCATCTTCCAGCTGCGGATGTCGCGTGAAGAAATCGGTAATTATCTGGGCTTGACAATTGAAAGCGTCAGCCGACTGCTATCACGACTGAAGAAACAAAGTCTGATTCGAGTGGCGAATCGAGAAATCGAATTGATCGACCTGATCCGACTCAGAGCCATCGCCGCCGGCACTGAAGCCTGCGAGTGATCTAACAGACGACAAACTAATGTACGTAGCATCGTCAGCCTCATCTTGATGACGACTGCATGATCGGCTAGCTAGAACGGTGGCTGGCTGGGCGCTTCTGTGCGCACCAGATAAAGACTGAGCATGCTGGCGAGTGCTCCAAAACTCCAGAAAAAGAAAAAACCGATCGTGTACGCTGCGATCGGTGGCAGATCGATATGCCCGCCCACCATCATCAGGTCGATGGGATCAAACATCGAAAAGAAAAATCCCTCGGCCATGATCGCTGCCATGAATGAAGGCCAGAGTACCGCCATCGCCAGCTTGAGCATTTATCCTCCTCCTCTTGCATTCCGGTCTGCGTTTGACACAGCCTGAATGTCGGTATTTTTTTGCTGCGGCCATGCCCAGTCGCCATGCAAACGCCAAGTGCGGGCCGCATCTTCGAGTTGAACCTGCCAGAGTGCGCGCTCAAGCAGCGGCAAGGCGATTGCAAAATTACC
>JACCDH010581557.1_pt1 | contig 13993 bp, 14 predicted proteins | sample 7442481 | NCBI WGS metagenome assembly JACCDH01 (sample SAMN15323433, study PRJNA562643) | freshwater metagenome | isolation source: river surface water | place: USA:Blue River Watershed | collected 2017-08-15
CTGCAAACAATGCAGAGTCAACCATCACCGTAGCTTGTTTACCTGCGGGTTCACGTTCACCTTTTTCTTCAGTGACAGGTGTTGGAGCGAAATCGTTTGTGAATAAATCTTCGGGTCTAGGATCTTCAGCTGCTAAAGCTTTTTGATAATCAGCTTCTACTATTTCTTTTGCTTCTTGTTCTAATTTATCTAGTATCGATTCTTCGATACCATTTTCTAATAATTCGATTTTAAATTTCGGGAATGGGTCACGCAATGCCGCTTCCACTAAATCATCACGGTACCATTCTTTACGAACACCTGATGTATGGTGATTTAACAATGGAACTTTTGCGTGTACTAAAAAGGGACGACGTTCTTCACGAATAGTATTGAAAACTTCTTGTAAAGTTAAGTATGATTGAATAAAATCAGTACCATCGATACTACGCACTTCCAATCCTTTGAAGCCCTGCGCATATTCATTCGCATCCATCGCACGAATCTCTTTTGCATTCGCAGAAATATCCCATTCATTATCTTGTACTAAATAACAGATTGGTAATTTCTTTAACACAGCCATTTGAAAAGCTTCAGCTACCTCACCTTCGGTAATACAAGCATCGCCTAATGAACAAAGTACTAATGGAGCTTCTTCATTGGTATTATTTAATCCTAATTTTTCTTTGTATTGCATACCCATAGCAACACCAGTAGTTGGTATAGCTTGCATACCCGTTGCTGATGATTGATGAGGAATTTTAGGCATATCATCACGCTTCAAACTAGGGTGAGAATAATACGTTCTACCACCAGAAAAAGGGTCATCACGCTTAGCCAATAATTGCAACATTAATTCATAAGGTTGCATGCCAATACCCAATAACATTGAATCATCACGATAGTAAGCAGATAAAAAATCTTGAGGTTTTAATTGCAAAGATGCCGCAAGCTGAATAGCCTCATGACCGCGTGATGTTGCATGCACATACTTCGCCGTCACTTCTTTATTCGCCTCATATAATTCAGTCATTGCTTTAGCGGTGCACATGAGTTGCCATGCCTTCAACAAGACTTCTTCAGATATTTCTACTTGTTTGGTGTTCATTGTTTTATTTAGTATTGCGTATTGCGTACTGCGTATTGAGTATTGCGAGAACGCTTTTTATATATTGTGCTTAATTATAAACTCTGTAATCTTCGTTCTTAACTCTTAACTCTTAATTCTTAATTCTTAATCATTTCTGTTTAAATTTCTCTATCGCTTTCACCGTAAAATCAGAAAGCACCAACTTCCCACTCATCTCTGCACGTTCAATTAATAACTGATCCCAATGATCAGTGCCTGTCCAGGCTGCTTTCTTTAAAAGCATCATAGCTTCTGGATTCGATTTCGATAATTTATCGGCTAATGTATTGACTGCTGCATCTAACTCTTCAACGCTCGAAAATATTTCTGCGTATAAACCTTTTTCTCTTGCCCAATCTGCAGTTTGCCATTCAGTAGCATTGATGGCCATTTGACAAAATGCTGAAGAACCTACTTTACGTTCTACTGCAGGTCCGACAACGAATGGACCAATACCTACTGCCAACTCGCTTAATTTAACTGAAGAACTATTCATCGCCAGAGTATAATCTGCTGCCGAAGCTAGTCCGACACCACCACCCACTGCCTTACCTTGTACTCTTGCGATTACAAATTTCGGAGCTTTGCGCATTGCATTAATTACTCCAGCAAAACCAGAGAAGAAATGCTTACCAGTAGCTAAATCTTTGATGGCAATTAATTCATCAAAGCTCGCCCCAGCACAAAAAGCTTTTTCGCCTTCACTTTCTAATATAATTACTTTTGCTTGTTCATCTTGACCAGCAGCTTCTATTTCAGCAGCTAACTTTCTTAATATTTCACCAGGTAATGAATTACTCTGTGGGTGAAAGAAGATCACTCTTGCAATACCGTTTTCTGTTATTCTTTTTACAAATGCAGTACTCGACATATTTTTTTGCCGTAAATATAATAAAGTATCTCTGCTATGTAACAATAGTTACTAGATTTTAGGTTATACTGAAGTATCTTTGATTACATTAAAATTATGGAAACATTAAAGAATTGGCATTTCGCCCGAATATTGAGAGTTTTAATAGCAGTAATGCTCTTTGGCATAGCCATTTACGAGCACAATTACTTTTTTGGAGTATTCGGTGTTATTATGCTTTATCAAGCAGTAATGAACATTGGCTGCTGGGGACAAAGTACATGTGCAATTAATAGAGAAATAGTTGAAAATCAAGAAATAAAAAAATGAGCTGGATACTAAAGAACAAAGTTGTGATACTAGGTATCATAATGGGTGCTGTTGCAGGCTATCTCTATTGGAGATTTGTAGGTTGTGCATCTGGCACTTGCGCCATCACCTCAAAACCATTGAATAGTACCTTGTATGGGGCGATGATGGGAGCACTAACATTTAATTTATTTACGAAATAGGATTTAAAATTAAGAATTAAGAGTTAAGAGTTAAGAACGAAGATTACAGAATTTAAAATATAGCACAACTAATTATACAACGGTATCGCAGTACGCTATACTCAATACTCTATACAATATCTTACCTGCAATTATTTATAATTACAACAAACAGCTAATAGAAAAAAATATGGCAAGCTTTCAAGAAATAATAAACTCCGAAAAACCAGTATTAGTAGACTTCTTTGCAGAGTGGTGCGGACCATGTAAAATGATGGCTCCGATTTTAGAACAAGTAAAAACGCAGATGGGTGAAAAAGCTACAATCATCAAAGTAGATGTGGATAAGAATCCAGAAGCAGCATCTGTATTTCAAATACAAGGTGTACCTACACTTATGGTATTCAAAAAAGGTGATATCGTATGGCGTCAAAGTGGTGTAGTACCAGCGAATAATTTAATTCAAATTTTAGAGCAAAACTCATAATTATGAACAAAAAAATATTACTATTGCTTAGCTTATTTCTAGTAAGTATTAGCATATATTCATGTACTAATGAAGTTAAAAAAGTTGAAACTGTATCTTCTTCAGACAGTACGAAGCAAGAAAAAGTTTTAATATTAGATGTACGTACTGTTGATGAGTGGAACAATGATGGGCATGCAGATTGTGCAACAAATATTCCATTAGATCAATTAGATGCTAATTTAGATACATTAAAATCATACGATAAAGTAGTTATTGTATGTAGAAGTGGGAATAGAGCAGGCAAAGCAAAAGATTTTTTAGAAGAAAAAGGTTTTGCTAATGTTGAAAATGCTGGTGCTTGGCAAAATATTGATTGTAAATAAAAATTACCCAAACAATGAACGAAGAAAAAAAAGAAAATAGTCGCAGATCTTTCATTAGACAAATCGGTACCATCGGAGCTGGTTTGGGAGTCATTTCTGCAAGTCCGGTTTTAGCTGCATCATCTGATATTTTGAATTCAGATTCAAATTCAAATATTATTGATTCAAAAAAATCTGACAAAGAAATTAAGATCGACATTTTACAAACTACCGACGTTCATTGTCAAATTCACCCTCATGATGAATTATTTTGGGAAAACAATCAAACAGTTTTCAGAAAGACAGGTGGCTATGCACATCTAGCATCTTACTTAAAACATCAACGCAAGAAAAATCCGAATACATTTTTAATCGATACGGGTGATATGTTTCAAGGTTCTGCCCTATCTGTTAAAACTACAGGTAGAGCAATGGTGCCTATCTTGAATGATTTAAATTATAATTTATATATACCAGGTAACTGGGAAGTAATCTACTACAAAAAAGCGATGCAAACTTTAATGGGCTCATTAGATGCTCCAAAGATTTGCGCGAACATGTATCACGATTTAGGTGATGGTAAAAAAGGTGAATTAATTTTTCACCCTTATCATATTTGGAATGTTGCTGGGGTTAAAATCGGATTTCTATCATATACCGATCCATTAGTACCTATTCGTCAATCACCCAATTATAGTAAAGGAATAATTTACACTAAACCTGAAGAGAACATTAAACATTATGTTGATGTATTACGTAACGATGAGAAATGTGCTTATGTAATTGTATTATCACATTTAGGATTATCGCAACAAATTGCATTAGCCAATTCAGAAGAATGTGAAGGCGTTGATTATATATTAGGCGGCGATACTCATGAGCGTGTTAGAAAACCTATTGTTTGTAAATACGCAAAAGTTGTTGAGCCTGGTGCATTCGGTTCATTCGTTGGCAAACTTACATTAACAATTAAAAATGGTAAAGTAATAAGAGACGAATATCATTTAGATGAAATTGATGCTGACAAATGGAAAGCCGACAAAGAGATGTCAGCACTAATTAAAGCTAACGAGGAACCATTTAAGAATGATTTGTATAATGTGATCGGATACAGCACCATCCCTCTATATAGATATTTTGTAATTGAAAACCCAATAGATACATTGATATTGGATGCATTGCATTGGTCGGTGCCTGAAGTTGATGTGGTGCTTTCTAACGGCTTTAGATTTTGTCCGCCTCGAACTACCCGCGACGAAACTGGCAACATCCCAATTACTGAAGGCTTCATATACGATATGTTACCAGTTGATAGTAATGTGAGAACGGGTACTATCACCGGACAACAAATGATGAATTGGTTAGAGAAAGAGTTGAATAATGTTTTTGCAAAAGATGCGTCGAAACGTTTTGGTGGATGGGTAATAAAGTTTCAAGGCATGAAAGTAAAATTCAATGCCTATGCAGAAATGGGTAATCGTGTGAAAGAAGTTTTGATTAAAGGTGAACCATTGGATTTACAAAAAGAATATACTATTTCAGCTTGTGAGAGAGATGGAGACCCTACAGATATGTTGTGTAGGATTATGAAAGTTAAAGACACTAAAAACTTACCATTGACTTTACATAGTGTATTAAGAAATTATATAAAAGCTAATTCACCAATAACACCTGAGCCTCATAAAAATGCGATTGTGTTAGATGCTTCGCAAAATTTATTGACTCAGGTATCGGGAGTAGATTATGAATTCCGTTAGAATGTATATCTAAATGTTGGCACCGGGAAAAAGCCTTGTTGGTATTCGGTGACAATGCTGTTAGATCTCGGATTGTATGTTTGTTGGAATACGTTTTTATTGTTGGTAATATTTTGCAAATCGATCGAGAACTCCATACTGCTTTTCTTGAATTCTTTTCTATATGCAATTTTAATATCAGTTCTAAAATAATCTGATTGTTTTTCAGAGAATGCTTGATCGCGAATAAATACTGCTCGCTTTGCTTGTTCTGATTTTGCAAAATCTATAGGTGTTAAATATTTACCACCTGTAGATGTTAACTTGATGTTAAAGGCTAATACATTACCTTTCTTGTTTAAGTTAAATTCTTTACCTGCTAAGAAGTTGAATACATAGTTTGTATTAAATGCGGTATTTCTCCATACACCATCAGAGCCTCTATATTTAGAATCAAATAATGAAGTAGTAAATAAAAAATAATATCCTTTGTTAAAGAATCTCTCAAGTGTTAATTCAATACCATAATTCTCACCAATACCTTTATTGATTAAACTATCTACGTCTACTGGTTCGAAATCTGCACCCGTATTCAAAGCTGAGAATGATGATGATTTATTTTCAATAGGTGCATTATAAATACTTTGATAGTAAACTTCCGCCTTAATTCTAAAAAATTCATTAACACTCTGATCATAGCTTAATACATAATGATGACTCTTTGTGAAATCTAAATTCTGATTACTGTACTCATATGTATTACCTACTGGTGTTTGTACAAAGTAAGTGTACACATTTTGAGCTTGACTGTGTAAACCATAGCCCAAACTCAAACTCTTTGTAGCATCTAATAAATATCTTAGTCCGAGTCGTGGTTCAACACTTACATTATCATTCAAACTAATCATTTGTGCGCGTAAGCCAGTGTTTAAACTTAACTTCTCGTTAAATCGATGTTTCCATTGTGCATAAACTTGTGAGACAACAAACTGATCTTCTCTATCAATTACAATTTGCTCAATAGTTGTCTCAGCAAAGTAATTGATGTTCTTTAAATCGAATGTATTTAAATCATTCATCACACCCACAACAATGCTATTCTTTGAATTTAATTTATGTGATAATGAAATATGTGAAAGGTAATTTAGTGTTGTGAATTTTGCATCTCCATCTTTAAATTCTTCTCTAGTTATATAACTAATTGAATCACCTAAAAATCTCTGATAGCTAGTGCTGATACCCGCTGTTATATTTAAATTCGTTTTATTCGATAATTGATAATCATATTTAAGTCCGGTAAAAGTTGAACTAAACCTAACTTTCACATTCTCTAAATCACTGCTGTATAAATCTGTTAATGTTGTATCTACTTCATTGCCTAAGAAATCAACTCTACTATTACCAGCGAAACCGAATAAACTTAAACTCGATTTCTTATTTATCACCCAATTGAATTTATAGTTCACATCTTGATAAATAGGGGTTGCTGAACCTGTACCAAAGTCGATACCTAACTGTTTGAAAATACCTAAAGTAGAATAACGGTAATTAATCAAGTATGATGACTTAGAATTTTTCGCGAAAGGACCTTCAGCCCCAAACTCAAATCCGTTGAAACCTACCTGTGCGATGTATTCAGATTTATTCGTATTACCATTTCTCAATCTTAAATCAAAGACCCCTGCTAATGCATTACCATATTGTGCCGGAAATGCACTCGTCATAAAATCTGATTTATTTAAGTTATTATTATTCAAAATACTTACAGGTCCGCCTGTGCTATTAATAGAGCCAAAGTGATTAGGATTAGGCATATTTAATCCTTCCATTTGCCATAACATACCATTAGGTGAATTACCTCTCACCACTATATCATTACGTGAATCATTCGCTCCTATTACACCTGCAAAGTTTTGAGCCATACGTGATGGGTCACCTAAAGCACCTGCATATTTCTTAGTGTCTTCAATATTAAATGAACGCGCACTCACGCTCGCCATTTCATTGTTGGTAGTCGATTTATTTTCAGATTTTTTATATAGAACTTCTGCCTCTGCTAGATTATTAACTTTCTCTAATAATTGAATATTGATCTCTAACTCTTTACCAGTAGTCAATAATACATTGTTTACAAATTGAGGTTCATATCCAATCAAAGAGATTTTCAATGACCTTCTACCGATTGGCACATTCGTTAGCTTGAAGTAACCTTCGTCGTTAGAAATAGCAGCGTAATTGCCAATATCAGTAACTTGAATAGTAGCTCCGGCGATAGCATTTTTAGATGCTTCGTCGATTATTCGACCTCTAATGTTCTGGGTATTTTGTGCAAAAGAAACACTACATATTAATAATAGAATTACTTGCGAGAATATTTTTTTCATAATGGGTGTTGATTTCTTGAACAAAGATGCGTTCAATTACCCAAGTATTCATTGATGTAAATCAATTATTACAGCATTACTGCTTTTATTGATTCAAATCAATTTGAAACAATTCTCTTTCTAATTCTACTTAGAGCCTCAGGTGTTACACCTAAATATGATGCAATCATATATTGTGGTACTCGTTGTAATAAATCTGCGTTTTCTTTTTGGAAGTTGAGGTAGCGTTGTTCGGGACTTTCAAAAAGTAGTGAGTTGCTTCGCATAGAAACCATCGTGAATAAATATTCAGCCATCAGTCTACCGAACTTTTGAAACTCATCTACCTTTTCGTAAAGCTCTTGCACACTATCGTAATCTAATAACACTAACTCGCAATCTTCTAAACATTCTATAATTAGAAGTCCTGGTGTACGTGTTAAAAAACTACAATAATCTGATAAGTACTCGTTCTCTATAAAAAATGTTTCTATAAATTCTTTTCCATCAACAACATGATAAGCTCTCAAAAGTCCTTTATTTACAAAGGTTACATAATTACACACCTCACCCACATCGTGTAATTTCTCTCCTTTTTTCAGATTCAGAACTTTTAGTTTAGAGCTTAATAAAACCCAATTCTCATCACTCAATCGAATGAAGTTTTGATAAAAAGATTTTATTTGCTCTAACATAAATTTTTACTCTTGATTAAGTTTTTTTACCATTGTTAGGATGGTAGCGATGGCAACAGTTTCACCTGTTTCATCGTAAACATCTACTAAAAATTTCACGATACCTTTTGCAATATCATCGTCAGATCTTTTTTCTTGATCTACTTTTTCTTTTGCAGTCAATTTTACACCGATGGTCATACCAGGGTAAACTGGTTTGGTGAAACGACATTCTTCGAGTCCATAGTTTAATAAAACCGGACCTTTCTTCGCATCTACAAAAAGTCCAGCAGCAGCTGATAATATAAAGTAACCATGCGCTACTCTACCTGTAAATATAGTACCATCCAAAGAAGTAGCATCAGTATGTGCATAGAAATGATCCCAACTTACGTTTGAGAAATTTACTATGTCAGCTTCTGTTACTGTTCTCTTTGCAGTGAAAACTGTTTCACCAATTTCTATTTCTTCAAAATGTTTTCTGAAAACATGAACGTCTTTTTCAATTTGATTTGCACCCACTTGAAATTGATTTGTTACTGCTGTGATAGTAGTAGGTGAACCTTGTATCGCTGTTCTTTGCATATAATGCATAACACCGCGCTTACCTCCCATTTCTTCACCACCACCAGCTCTACCAGGACCACCATGCGTTAACAATGGCATTGGTGAACCATGACCTGTACTTTCTTTTGCACAGTCAGCATTTAAGACTAAAATTCTACCATGATGCGAAGCTGCTGCAATCACAAAATCTCTCGCTACTTTATTATCTGCTGTAACGATCGAACATACTAATGAGCCCTTACCTAATTTTGTTAACTCTACTGCTTCTTCAATTGTATCGTATGGTAACAATGTACTAACAGGTCCGAAGGCTTCAATATTATGACAATCTAAATTCTTAAACGGATCTTTGTTTAAAAATAAAATTGGTGACATGAATGAACCTTTGCTTGCATCAGCACCTAATACTTCTACTTTATCAATTGAGCCGAAAACTATCTCCTGGGTTTTCGATAATAAATTCACATTATCAATTACATCTTGCAATTGTTCTTTACCTGCTAATGCACCCATGCGCACTCCTTCGAAATTAGGATCGCCAATTAATGTTTTAGCTAATCTTTTTCCTAATTCAATTTGTACGTCTTCAATTAAATTTCTATGTACGATTACTCTTCTTACTGCCGTACATTTTTGTCCGGCTTTCACCGTAATCTCTTTCGTTACTTCTTTAACGAACAATTCAAATTCTGGTGTGCCTGGTACAGCATCAGGACCTAATACACTTGCGTTTAATGAATCAGCTTCTAAATTAAAAGGCACCGATTCAGAAATCACTCTTGGGTGTGCTTTTAATTTCATACCTGTAGATGCAGATCCTGTAAAGGTTACCACATCTTGATTGCTTACATGATCTAATATGCCGTTTGCTGAACCACAAATTAATTGCAATGCACCTTCTGGTAAAATTTTCGATTTGATAATTTCTTTAACTACTACTTCGGTTAAGAATGAGGTAACTGTAGCGGGCTTTACAATTGCAGGTACACCTGCTAAAAAGTTTACAGCCACTTTTTCTAGCATACCCCATACTGGGAAGTTGTATGCATTAATATGTATTGCTACACCTTCTTTCGGCACACAAATATGATGACCGATGAATGTACCATTCTTCGATAATTTCGCTGCTTCACCATCTACATAATATGTTTCATCTGGAAATGATTTTCTCAAACTCGCATACGCAAATAAATTTCCTATACCACCTTCTATATCTATCCAGCTATCAACTTTCGTTGCACCTGTCGCCCAACTTACATTGTAAAATTCATCTTTCTTCGACATCAAATGCAAAGCCAATGCTTTTAACATTCTGCCTCTCTCATGAAAGGTCATCTTACGCAAAGCCGGACCGCCAACTTTACGAGCATAATCCATCATTATCCCGAAATCTAGTCCAGAACTATCTGCCTCATAAATCGCCTCTCCTGTAATTGAATTATATAAAGTTGTAGACTTGCCATTTCCTTCTACCCATTGGCCAGCCGCATAGTTTTGTAATTTTTGCATCGTATATATTTTGTATTGATTATGGTAAAGTTATTGTTCCGCTTTTAGTGTACCAAAGATGGTATTCTGCAATTAATCTACCTGCTTTTATTGCAGGGTCATCTTCTACTAATTGTTTTATTTGATCTATTGCTGGTGCGTTCATTATTAGAATGCCCTTGATGTCGTGATCATCGGCGAACGGACCTGCCATTAACAGCATGCCTTCTTTATGCATCATATTTAAATGCTCCATGTGCAATGCTTGTATTTTCTTTGCTTCTTCTTGCGGATGATTTCTATTCGCACCTTTCTTCAAGAAAACCATTACATAGGTTTTCATCTGACCATCATCAACCTTCGCATTTTCTTTGATAGGTTCTTTTGCTGCTTGAATATTTTTTTGAGCAAATGTTTCTGAAACATTAAACATCAAAATTGTTAATACAATTAATAAGATTTTCGTTTTCATAATTATTGCTTTTTCTTCCAAGTTACATAAATATCTTGTTGCATAGGTCTGTTTGCTTCTACTTCTCTTAATGGTTCACACTCTTTTAATGTAGCATAACAATCTGCAGGTAACTGTTGATAAAGTGCAGTGCCCTTGCTCTTCCATTCTATCATATCATCGCTCACATCCTTTATGATTTTAGCTGGATTACCTACTACAATTTTTCTAGATTCTATTTTCATTTCAGCGGGTACAAATGTTAATGCACCAATAATACATTCATCGCCTATTTCTACATCATCCATGATCACCGAATTCATTCCGACTAAACAATTTCTGCCAATTGTCGCTCCATGTATGATAGCTCCATGCCCGATGTGTGCCGACTCTTTCAACAAAACAGTCGTACCTGGAAACATATGTATAGTACAATTCTCTTGCACATTACATCCGTCTTCAATTATGATTTGTCCCCAGTCGCCACGTATCGCAGCACCCGGACCTACATATACATTTTTACCAATAATTACATTCCCCGTAACCGTAGCTTGAGGGTGCACAAATGATGATTCGTGTATTACTGGTTTATAATTTTTAAATTCAAAAATCACTCGTTCTTAACTCTTAATTCTAAATTCTTAATTCTTTACTTTATGCCTTTTCAATCACCACCGCATACCCTTGCCCCACACCAATGCACATCGTTACCAAAGCGTATCTTTTATTTTGTTCTTGTAATTCAATTGCAGCAGATAATAAAATTCTTGCACCTGTCATTCCAAGTGGGTGACCTATAGCGATGGCACCACCATTCGGATTTATGCGTGCATCGTCATCGGCTAAGCCTAATGAGCGAGTGCATGCTAAACTTTGAGCAGCGAATGCCTCATTGATTTCAATAATGTCAATTTGGTCAAGAGTTAGGTTTGCTTTAGCTAGGGCGGTGCGGCTTGCTTCGACCGGACCAATACCCATGATGCGAGGTTCAACACCTGCAGCTCCCATTGAAATAATTTTCGCTAGGGGTTTCAAATTATATTTTTTAATTGCATCATCCGAAGCAAATAATAAAGCTGCAGCACCATCATTTAAGCCTGATGCATTACCAGCTGTTACTGTTCCTTCTTTTCTGAATGAAGCTTTTAATTTTGCTAAACCTTCAAGAGTTGTATCAGCTTTTACAAATTCATCTTTACTGAAGATAATCGGATCTTTTTTCTTTTGTGGAATTTCAATCGGCGCAATCTCTTTTGCTAATCGACCACTCTCTGTTGCTCTCGCAGCTTTCTGTTGTGAACGCAATGAAAATGCATCTTGATCTTCTCTAGATATTTTATGGATGTCAACTAAATTTTCAGCAGTCTCACCCATCGCATCAACGCCGTACATTTCTTTCATCTTCGGATTTATAAATCTCCATCCGAAAGTAGTATCGTATAGTTGAACATCTTTACCAAAAGGAGTTGAAGATTTCGACATCACGAACGGACCTCTAGTCATGTGTTCAACGCCACCTGCAATAATTAAATTAGCATCGCCAGTCATTATATTTCTTGCAGCATCCATAGAAGCTGATAAACCAGAAGCGCATAAACGATTAACTGTTACACCCGGTACTGTATAAGGCATACCTGCTAATAGCAAAGCCATACGCGCAACATTTCTATTGTCTTCACCCGCCTGATTCGCACAACCCATAATCACGTCTTGTACATCAGAATAATCAACCGACGGAAATTTATCCATCAATGATTTAATTACATGCGCTCCTAAATCATCTGCTCTCACAGCTGATAAAGTACCTGCTAATTTCCCTACCGGAGTTCTAACACCCCCAACTATATAAACATCTTTCATTTTATGTTTTTTTCTATTATTTGTATTTACCTAATCTTCTGCACCCACCCGTTCTACATTCTACATTCTAAATTCTAAATTCATTTCTACCATTCCTTCTCACTCCTATAAACCGTCCCCTTAAACAAAGCCACTACTTTATCTTCTTGATTAAGAACTGAAATATCATAAATACCAATTCTATTACTCAATGATCTTTCTACAGTTTTAGTTCTCAAAACATCACCCACTTTACATGGTATTGTATGTGAAATTGAAGTTTCAATCGACATACTTCTTCGACCATATGCATTACTTGCAAAGGCTAATGAACTATCGGCTAATGAATAAGTAATTCCGCCATGCAATACATCGAAACCATTTAGCATCTCTGCACGAACTGTCATTCTCAAAGTAGAGATACCCTCGCCTACTTCCAACACTTCGATGCCAAGCCATTTGCTAAAAGCATCGTTCTGCATCATACGATCTACAATTTCTTTCGCTCTAGTCATTGTTTTTTTATTTTGAATCCAATCGGATTTCTTTCTTTTTTATCTCCTGTATTTTTGTCCAGTAATCTAAATATCAAGTCGAACTTTTCATTACTTTTCGATTCTAATTTATCAATCTTAATATTCAAATCGTTTAAACCCTCAAAATATGATCTTATTTGAACAAAGGTTCGCATAATTAATATATTAACCTTTATGGCCTGATAAGATTTAATAACGCTAGATAACATCGCAACACCTTGTTCTGTAAATGCAAAAGGCAAATAACGATCACCTCCATGACTTGAGGTCACATTTTGTGACCTCAAGTCATCAAATTCCTCTTTTGTCAATTCAAACATGAAATCATCTGGGAATCTTTCAATATTTCTCTTAACCGCCTGTTTCAGAGCTTTAGTTTCAATATTATATAGCCTAGCTATATCTTTATCAAGTATAATCTTATTACCTCTGATAATATAAATACAATCTATAATATTACTTAATTCTAAATTTTCCATGAATTTTTAGAATCAAATTCGGTTTTTAGCTTTATACTTACAACCGCATATATGCAGGTTTTTTAATAAAAATGCTTCTTCTCTCGCACCATCTGCTTTAACAACACAGAAGGTCTATAACGATCTTCTTCATATACCTCCATTAAGGTTTCGAGATTCTCCAATACTGCCCCTAACCCTATTTCATCAGCCCAAGCTAATAAACCCTTAGGGTAATTTACTCCTTTAGTCATGGCTAAATCAATATCATCTCTGCTCGCAACTTTTAAATACAATGTATCAATTGCTTCATTGATTAACATTGAAATAATTCTTGCAAAAATTTTCTCTGCTAAATCTTTATCTTTTGTTGCTTCTTCATTTATTGCATTCTCTGAATAATCATAAAATCCGATACCCGATTTTCTACCGAATCTTTTAGCTTCGTATAATCTCTTCTGTGTTAATGATGGTTTAAATCTTGGATCAAAGAAAAACTGCTCCCAAACAATCTCTGTTACTTTGTAATTTACATCATGTCCGATGAAATCCATTAACTCGAACGGACCCATTTTAAATCCACCGATCTCTTTCATCGCCC